>JGI20154J14316_10000469_pt1 | contig 36458 bp, 31 predicted proteins | sample COG_04_FD_14316 | JGI IMG/M metagenome (IMG submission 14316)
CCACTGTACCGTACGAGAGCTGAACCCCTAACCCATGGACCAAAGCCCCCACTTCAAAAGCCGAAAATGCGCTTTGAATAGCGGCGGCCTTTTGTGTGTTTGTGTCGGAACCGGTTACGTCAAGCGTCCCTANAATGGTNNCATCANCATNANANAGAGTGATTGTATAATCCGTAGTTTGCGNTCCTATTANATCAGTGNCNCCANNAGTTACGATGCTTGCTGCGCCGGTGAAGGNAAAATTATNTTTAGTTAGGGTATACGCATCCTTAGGAGNCACAGCTGTTACTGGTGGCACCCCGGTGACGCCTTCTGGACCTGAACCGAGGAGCAATCCAGCCGTATTCATCGAACCAATAGAAACATTTATCTTGTTTTGGCCCCCAGCGGCTGCGCCAACTTGGAACGAAAAGTCTTTGCCATTGCTATCATTTATCAATTTTGAACCAGCCCAAGTGGTGGTTCCTGCGATACGATCGATTTCAGTAAATAAAGCGTCCATTTCGGCTTGTAAATTGCTTCTATCTAAAGCGTTGTTAGTGTCGTTGACTGCTTGTACGGCGACTTCACGCATCCGCTGCAGAATATTTTCGATCTCTTTGTGGGCACCTTCTGCAGTGTCGATCAAGGATCGAGCGTCCATTGAGTTGCGGATCGATTGGTCGGTTCCTCGTATCACGGATGAAAGACGTGACGCTATTGCGACACCAGCTGCATCATCAGAGGCTGAATTGATACGTTTTCCAGTAGATAACCTCTCCATAGAGGCTTCCATATTCCTATTACTCAAATACGCGGAATCAGCAGCAAATGCAGCGCTATTATTGAACCTATTGATAAAACCATCTTATCGGACTCCGTACTACCACATTCCCGAAAAACCAGTCATGCCTGGTTAAGCGAGCTTTCTAGCAGTATGTACCCTGAACGCCTCTGCAGCTATGAGCTGGCTGAGAGAATCCATCAAGGTGTCCGGTTTGTCTACTTCAGCTCTTGACCTGACGAAGAGGTGTCGAAATGTTAATATAAAATATTACTTATAAAAATAGGATGTAAATATAATGTAAAATCCACTGCATAGTAAATTGTAAAATTGTTGTTTCCCCTCCGTGATTAAATGGCCACCAGTGAAAAACACTGTCGCATTCTACTAGTGCCTTTCCATCGGCCCTCCTAATTCAACAATCAGCCTCTGGATATGCGGCATTGTAACGAACACTGGCAAACCCAATTCAATCGCCAGTTTTTCGTAGCAAATCAGGCCGGCGTCGGCGGAGTTCAGGCAGATTTTCTTAGCCTAACTAGTGCGCTAGATTTCTCCGATTTTGTCCGTGACGTGATCAAATGCAAACGGGCAAGTTTAACGGGGATTTTTCATTAGAAGACTTGTGGCGAGTTGATCCCCTTGGGCTGGGTTTTAGTAAGACGCAGGACAGGCCCAAGCCCCAGATAATGGGTGAGAGTTGGCTGTCTCCATTAACAGCTAAACGTGCGAATTGCTTTGAGCTATCAACTCGAAATCAGGCTCAAGGCGGCTAATCAGGCGACAGTTACAGATAAACTGCCAAGCCCGTCGATGGTTACCACCATTACATCGCCTTTTTTTATTGGGCCTACACCGGCTGGCGTGCCAGATTGTATAACATCTCCTGGCGCGAGCTCAAAATACTCACTTAGATAAGAAATCATCTCAGGCACTTTCCAAATCATCTGGTTGAGGTCGCCTTCTTGCCGGGTTTCACCATTGACGGTCAATGCGAGATGTCCAGCAGTGGGGTGGCCAATCGTCGACGCCGGATGAACCGGGCCGCAGGGTGCAGAGCGTTCAAAGGCTTTACCTATTTCCCATGGGCGTCCCATCTTTTTCATTTGACCCTGTAAGTCGCGGCGGGTCATATCGAGAGACAAACCATAGCCGTAGACGCAATCTAGTGCGTCCTCGACCGCGATGTTTGTTCCACCGGATTTTAGAGCCACATACATCTCTGCTTCATGATGCACGTCAGCACTATGCGGCGGATAAGGAAAGGTCCCCGATGGGTCAAGGTTATTGGGGTTTTTTTGAAAGAAGAAGGGCGGTTCGCGGTCTGGATCATGGCCCATCTCTATTGCATGAGCGGCATAATTCCGGCCAATGCAGTATACTCTGCGCACTGGAAACAAACCATCAACCCCATCAATGGGTAGTCCAATGATTTGTGGCGTGCTGATTACATAATTGGGCATAGATATCTCCAGATTCGCAATGGTGTTGAGCAAAATCTAAACCACGCCCAATGAAAGATCAATCGAAACCAATTTTAACCAATTGGGAATTTTTTCACTTTTTATTTGCAAAGTTACCTAAAATAACTCAGGTTACAATTAAATTATTGAAATTGGTTGACCAATACATGACAGTCGCGACGATCAAAATGCCCGAAATGCAAGCGCACGTTGACACGGTTACGGGCTTGCGTGACTTTATAAAGGCTGGAGAATACCGGCCGGGCGACCGTCTGCCGTCAGAACGCGATTTGATCGGCCGGTTGGCGATCAGCCGGTCCGCTCTGCGCAAAGCTTTTGATGTGCTGGAGCGCGAGGGATGCATCTGGCGGCACGTGGGTAAAGGCACCTTCATTGCCTCGACTGAACCGCAAAATGGCAGCGGATCGCTTGCCGAATTGATCCTTCAGGTCACGCCGATCACGCTGATGCGCGCCCGCCTTTCGGTGGAGCCAGCGATCGCGCGCGAAGCCGCAATCAATGCCTCAGAAAGCGCAGTTTCACATCTCAGTATGATAGGCCAAAGCACCCAAGACGCTGACAACTGGGATGATTACGAGTTGTTTGATGATCAGTTCCACCGCGCAATTGGGCTTGCAGCCGATAATCCGTTGCTTTTATCGCTATTTGATCACCTGAATGCCGTGCGGCGCGGTGTGGCCTGGAAGACGGTGGTTCGTTCGTCTGCACGCCCTGCTTATGATCATACCAGTTTTGCCGAGCATGATAAAATTTTATCAGCAATCGAGGCGCGGGATCCAACAGCCGCTCATGCGGCAATGCGAACGCATTTGGTGTCAGTGTCAAACAGATTGTTTGGAGATGCCTGAACAGTAAAACTTTGAAGCCTGAAAGAGAGCAAAAAGTCAAATTTAGACGATGACCTGTAACTGTAAAACTCTGGGAGGAGAAACATGAAACTCTTTTTGAAAAAAGCGTTGGGGACCGCAATTGCGATTCCATTGGCTATCGGACTGACCGTTGGCGCGGCGCAGGCCGAGAAAATCCACATTGCACTGGCCGAGACACCGTCGGACGAATTGGCAGCGTTTTTTGTGGCCCTTGATCGCGCCAAGGCTAATGGGCTTGACTATGAATGGACCGCATTCTCAGATGAAGAACTGGCTATTCAAGCGGTGCTCAGCGGTCAAATGGACATCGGTTTTGGTACGCCTTATTCTGCCATGCAGCGATCACGCGCCCCACTTCGGATTATTTTTCAACTTTCAAAGTTGAAATTTTTCCCCGTCACAACAACTGCCTATTCATCGCTTGATGATATGAATGGCGAGCCCATTCTTCTGCATTCGCGTGGTGGGGGTACCGACTCTATTGCCAACGTTATTGAAAATCGCATGGACATCAAATTTGGAAAACGGTCCTATGTACCTGGCTCTTCCAACCGGGTAGCGGCGCTTTTGGGCGGTCGTGCGGATGCGACAATCATTGATTTGTCGAACAAAAACAAATTGATGCGCAGTGAAGCGGCTGATAAATTTAACGTATTAGAGATGTTTGATGTTGACGCCAGCGATGAGGCCCTGTTTGGGAACCTTGATTGGATTCAAGACAACGAAGAAGATGTTGCTATCTTTATAAATGCACTCGTCAGCACTTGGCAGGATATGCATGAAGATCCAACAATCATTCGTCGTGAAACCAATCCTGATGGTCCAATCGGTCAACTGCCTGTAGAAATTTTAGCTGAGCTGGATGGGTTCTACGCTGATGCAGTTGCGGGTGGCTTGTATGATCCCAACGGCGGTGGTCGCAAAGCAGCTAAGGCCGATATGGAATGGTATTCTTCGGCCGGTCAGCTTGATGGCACGCCCGAGACGCTGGACATTGAAGATTTCTGGTACCTGGCCCCGCTTGATGCTGCGATGAAGTGATCTGAACCTAAGACTGCTGCGCCAAATTGGGTGCGGCAGCCACCCCCTGACAGCGAAAGCCCTATTTTGATGCTAAGTCGTGCAAACCTATTAAAAATTCTCTCAGCACTTGTTCTGTGTGGTGCCTGGGAGATAGCGGGTCGTATTCCTGTTAGCTATGCTTTTCCGACCTTTTTAGATTCTATGCGGGCTTTCTTTGAAATGATTGGCAACGGGATGATGCTTGCCGCCTACAAGGAAACGCTGCGGCCATTGGTCATCGGGATTATGATCTCGGCGGTTCTTGGTATTGGGCTGGGACTTTGGGTTGGGTTGAATGATTTTTTCGACTGGCTTTTTTCGCCAATCTTTATCGTCATGCAAGCGGCTCCATTAGCAGCGCTGATTCCACTGTTGGTGTTGGCATATGGCATCGGATTGACCTCGAAGGTTTTGGTGGTTTGTATCATGGCGATGCCGGTGATCGTTTTGAACACCAGTGGCGCAGTTCGAAACACACCTGAATCGTTCAAAGAAATGGGCAAGTCCTTTCTTGCCTCGCGTACATCGGTTCTGTTGCGGATTGTAATTCCAGCCGCTTCACCTGTCATCTTTGCGGGCCTGCGACTTGGTATTTCTGCGGGCTTTATTGGAGCGATTTTGGCGGAGCTTAAAATCACTCCAACTGGGGTAGGTGACATTATTACTTACAGCCGTTCTATTGCGGATTACCCAAGCATGTATGCGGCTATCTTCTCCATCATTCTTCTCGCAGTACTCTTCCTGAACTTGCTCGAAAAGATTGAAACTATTCTCTTTAAAGGAAATCAACGTGGCTATATCTCCGATTAAAGAAGCTCCAAATCAAACTGAGGTNGCAGGGTCTGATAGCGCTGTTTCGGTTCGGAACATCACGAAGAACTATGGTGACGTTGAAGCACTTCGCGATATGTCGCTAGAATTTCCTCGCGGTCAGCTGACGTCACTTTTGGGCCCATCGGGCTGTGGTAAGACAACACTCTTGAAGATTATCGCAGGACTTCTCGAACCCACATCCGGTTACGTAGAAGTTAATGGAAAAACAGTATCAGGACCCGGACCGGATAGAGCGTTTGTTTTTCAAGATTTCGCACTTCTGCCTTGGGCGACGGTCCTCAATAATGTTGCATTTGGGTTGGAAATGCGTGGCGTCTCAAGGTCAGAACGGGAAGCCATTGCGGAAAAGTACATTGGCGATGTTGGGCTCTCGGGTTTTGAACATAGTTACCCGCACGAGCTTTCGGGCGGTATGCGCCAACGTGTTGGGCTTGCACGTGCTTTATCTGTAGACGCGGATGTGTTGCTGATGGATGAACCTTTTTCAGCGGTCGATGAACAGACACGGCGCAAGTTTCAAGAAGACTTGCTGAACCTTGTGCAAAACGAAAATAAAACATTTATTTTCGTGACCCACTCCATCGAAGAAGCGGTCTATGTCTCTGACCAGATTGCAATCCTGCTGCCGCGTCCAAGTCGTGTTTCCGAAATCATCCGGCCATCAAGCTTTCGGAACAAGGGCGTTGAAAACATTCGTAGGGACCCTGAATATTTAGATATTGTAGATGATATCTGGTCTTCGCTGCGTACTTATGTCGAATAGGGGATAGATATGTATTTATTTGGATATAGGCTCCCCGGTATGTCTTCATTGATCCTTTGGGGGCTGTTGTGGGAAATTGTCGGACGTGCCGACCTTACGTTTTTTGTGCCGCCACTCAGCGAGGTTATAGTGACTTTGTTTTCCATAATAGGAACGCCCGCCTTTCAAAAAGCATTGGCGGAGACAGCTTATGCCTTCTTCTTTGGTGTTTTCTTTGCGGTTGTGATCGGGATCGTTGTCGGTATCTTAATGGGCAAGAACCGGCTCTTGGATGAGTTGCTTTTGCCTTGGGTCAATGTGTTTCTCAGCGCGCCACTTACGGCGCTTGTACCCGTGCTAATGGTGTTATTCGGCTTTGGAATGAAGTCGATCATTATCACGACTGCGCTGTTCGCAATTTGGATTATTATTTTAAATTCGAGAGCGGGTGTGAAACAGATCAACCGCTCTCTGGTNGAAATGGCGAATAGTTTTGGCGCATCTCCCATGGACGCCTTTTTNAAAATTTACTTCTGGGCCGCGCTACCCGAGATTTTAGGCGGTGTGCGCATTGGAATAATCCGGGCTGTTAAAGGGGTCATTATCGGTCAGCTTCTTATTTCAATCGTTGGTTTTGGGGCTTTGTTCGAATTATACTCTGCCAACTTTCTAATGGGACATTTCTGGGCCGTTCTGATCGTTTTATTTGCACTCGCATTCACTATTTCAGAGTTTTTGGCCTATCTGGAGCGTCGCGTATCTTATTATGCAGCAAAAAGGTGATGAGATTAGTGGTACTGTTGGGTTTGACTGATTATCTGCTTGAAACCGCGGCTGCCTGGTCGCCCCAGTGCCGAAGCCTATGAAATTTAAAACTACGATGTCGAAAATTAAGAAAGTCAGATGAGATTTTGTGTCGGCCAAGTCGCTGGCGGCAGTGCGGTTTTGTTGGTGTCTGGCATAATGTGATCAACCTGACAGAACGAGACCAATCAATTGGGACGGATTTAATGGGCATTACTACGGCTGGGATGACCTCAACTGATCTGGAAAGTCGAGCGGCGGGGGCAACAACTGTGCCTCTGCATCCATCAAGCCAGCAGTGCCAATTATCTCACCGGGAATGACCATGTGTCTGGGGTTGAACTATGTTGATCATATCAAAGAGGGTGGATATGACATTCCGGAATATCTTGTGATTTTTATGCGGGGTCCCAAATCGTTAATGCCGGCAGGCGCGCCAATGATCCGCCCCCTTTGTTCCGAGCAGCTTGATTATAAAGCAGAGTTAATGGTGATCATTGGAAAAGGCGGAAAACATATTTCCGAATCTGAAGCTTTGGACAATGTTTTTGGATACACCACATTTGATGATGGATCTGTGCGCGAATATCAACGCAGGACCAACCANTGGACNGCTGGCAAGAACTTTGATGAAACCGGTGCTGTTGGCCCTATCGTCGTCACCCCTGACGAGCTGCCTGAAGGCGGTGAAGGGTTGAAAACCGAAAGCTGCGTTGGGGATGGAATTCTGCAAGGCGCCTCGACATCGGATATGATGTGGTCGGTTGCTCGCACGATTGCAGTAATATCAGAATTTGCTACGCTGTCTTTCGTTGACTTGATCGCTCTGGTCACCCCCCTGGTGTTGGTCACGCCAAAACTCTGCCACGGTGGGTACGTGCCGGTGAAGCTATTGAAGTAGAAATTGAGAGTATTGGTATCTGTGCCAGTCGTATTGTGGACGAACGCAAGATGCCTGAGTATCGTTAAATTAATTCGATTGGTACCAACAGTGTTTAGGCTTATGAGTTTGATCTGTTGATTTTAGCGGCGCAGTGTGACCGATATTAACGCCGTAACCGTATCCAGATTATGATCCGCAGGCGCAAGGATTGGCGGTGCGTTGCAACCAGATATGGCCGCTGCCAAGGTTCGGCTCTGGGTAGAGATGCCTTTTTTAGTATCGTCATTTGTTGGTTATGAAGTTTGCCTCTAATATTTCAGACCTGAGACATTATTATGATGTCTCGAGTTGAAAACTATGCATTTATGTTGACTGAATATCTTTTGATAGGGCCTCAAAATAATCTGTGGTAGGTCATTAAGCTGTGTAAACCGCTTGTACTTTGCATCGAAAAACTCATGAGTATTGAGCCCTTTGATTACGGTGGTAGCAAATTTATATTTTAACTTTAAGGTTTGTCGCGTTATCTGGGTAAGTAATGGGGACTTAGGGCAAAATCGCTTTCACTGCTATTGGGTTGGTGAGTGGCGTGAGAAAATTCTTAGATTGGGCACATGAAGAATAGGTTTTTTTTTATCCAAGGATCTGATTCTGAACAAAACTACTCAGCGGTATGATGAAAATTTAACTTTACTTAAGGCGTTGCCGAGAAGCAGTTTATTGAGCGGCTGTCGGTCTTGCTGGGGGTCTGATTATTACTTCTACTACACTTTGCAGGCTGGATTGGTCAGTTGTGTCAATGTCGAAAGTTACATCATTGGTTCCGTCATTTCCGAAGGTAAGCGTTACGGTATCCCCGGGGGTTACGGGATCAAACGGAATCCAGTCCGTGACCGTTTGATCGAATGAGCCATGTGGCGTGGCATTGCTGGTGCCGAGGTTCAGCGTGACGGTGCCCCCGGCGGTTGTGGGCGTGAGCAGCGCGCCAAGTGAGGCATCATTTGGATTAATATCAGTCAGCGTACCGGTTGGCCCAAATCCACCTGTGGTTAAATCAAAATCTACGTTGATTGTGCTTGCTGCGCCCAGACCGAGGGCGCTGGAACTCATGGCATCAATCGTAACGCCAATTTGGTTTTCATTACCTATTGCCGTGCCAACTTGGAAAGAAAATGTCTTGCCATCCGCATCGGTCATTAAGCTTTCGCCGGCCCATGTTGTTGCGGATGAAATCCGGTCGACCTCAGTGATTAATGCATTCATCTCAGCTTGAAGATTTGATCTGTCTTGATCACTATTGGTGTCGTTTGCCGATTGAACCGCCAGTTCTCGCATCCGCTGTAGAAGATTTTCAACTTCTTTATGAGCGCTTTCGACTGTGTTAATGAGAGACTGGCTGTCCAGCGCATTGCGGATGGCCTGTTTGGTTCCTCGAATTTCGACATAAAGTCGAGAGGCAATAGCCACTCCCGCTGCATCGTCAGATGCAGCATTTATACGCTTGCCAGATGACAGCCGTGCCATCGACGTTCCTATGTCACGATTGACACTGGACGCCGCGCTGGCTGCCGTCAGAGCTGCAGTATTTGTCGCAATAGCAAGCGCCATTGATCTAGTATCCTGATGCTACCTCTAAATTTCCAACACCTCTCAATGTAGTCAACGACCAAAAATTGCGTGAGTTTATACTGAACACCTATATAATATATCAATTGTGATGTTAATTTGAGTTGTTGCTAAACTTGCGAGTTTGAAACATCTCTATTGTAATAATGCATAGCTTAATTAAACGTCGTTAAATACGTCATTGCATGATGTTTTCTTTTGTATCTGCGCCCGTGACACCGAGAGAAATCTCTGGCTTCCTACCCTGGGATTAAGTGCCGAAATAAAGAAAAATTAACCAGTAATGTCCTTGGTTGGTCCTATTTTAATAGGTTGCGCGCCCCCCCGACAGATCGAAGACTGCGCCCGTTGTAAAACTGTTTTCCGGTGCGCAAAGCCATTCAACCATTGCGGCCACTTCACCAACCTCCAAGAATCGTTCACGCGGAATTTTTGAGAGCATGTAGTCGATGTGTTCTTGCGTCATCTGATCAAAAATGCGCGTCTTAGCCGCTGCTGGGGTAATACAATTCACCGCTATATCCAACTTGGCGCATTCTTTTCCAGCTGATTTGGTCAAGGCAATCACACCGGCTTTCGATGCAGAATAGGCACTGGCATTGGGGTTGCCTTCTTTTCCGGCGACTGAAGCGACCATCACGATGCGCCCATAGCCGCGCGATTTCATGCCGGGCAGCACCGCTTTNAGCATATGAAAGCTACCGGTTAGATTGATATCAATAATTTGTTGCCAGTCTCTAAGTGGATAGTCTTCGACCAAGGCATTGGGTCCAGAAATTCCGGCTGAATTTATCATTTGGGTAATTGAACCGAAGTCCTGCTCTATGTCCTTGATCGCGTTTTGCACCGCTTCGTAATTGGTAATATCGACGCTAAGCAGGCGCAGAGGGACATTCGGTAGCTGGTCTTTTGCTTGGGTGAGCGCCGCTTCGTCGGTATCGAGCAAAACGAGTTTGCTGCCATTGGCGGCAAGACGTTTAGCACAAGCCAGTCCGATACCCTGCGCGCCGCCGGTTATGATGGCTGTATCTTTGTGTGTTATCATGCCTCGTCTCCCTCAATATTTCTTAGTCTGGTTTTGTGCAAGGTCATGCAGCAGTTTTCAACGCGTATAGTGTGGCTATCGATCCCCCCAGATGAAAGGGAATTCCCGATGCGTTTTTATGAACTTTTGCAAAAATACCTGAGACAATACTCCGCCTGTTAAATAGGGCTTGAGCCCCACTTTATTGTTCGGGTCAGTTTATCTCGTAATATTCAACAGCTTCAAGCAGTGTTTGCGCGATGAGGTCTATTCCCTGTTGTTTTTCGATGGTTTGAAGCATGCTATTTTCAAATCGAGGCCAACTCGCGGCGGCACGCAGTTTTATAAGTGGTTAAAGTTCTGTCTGCGCATACAGGCAATTGCGCAATGTGCTGTCGCTTGAGATCTGGGCTGATAATGAGGCTCTTGATATCGATGAATTATATTTTTGACGGGGCTTGTGATGTGGTATGTNGCGACAATTGTTAGTATCCTTTGGCTATATTTTGGGAGGCATATATGGCATTCACACTTGACCATCAGGATATACGTGATGGGGTGACAAAACTATGCGCTAGTTTTGTGGGAGACTACTGGCGCAAAACGGACCGTGAGCAGGCTTACCCAACAGAATTTGTGCGCGTTCTGACCGAAGAAGGTTATCTTGGGGCACTAATTCCCGAAGCCTTTGGCGGCCTTGGATTGCCGCTGTCAGCGGGGGCTGCCATCCTCGAGGAAATCCATCGTTCGGGAGGTAATGCGGGTGCATGCCACGCGCAGATGTATACTATGGGCACGGTCTTGCGCCACGGCACAGAAGTGCAAAAAACTGCTTTTTTGCCAGGAATTGCCCGTGGTGAGTTACGCCTGCAGGCCTTTGGTGTGACAGAACCCAGCAGCGGCACTGATACCACTGCGCTGCGCACAACCGCGCGCCGGCAGGGGGGCCGTTATATTGTAAATGGTCAGAAAATCTGGACCAGTCGGGCGGAACATTCCGATCTTCTTTTACTTTTGGCACGCACGACACCGCGTGATCAAGTGATGAAAAAAACCGATGGTCTGTCCGTATTTTTGATTGATATGCGTGATGTTCTAGGAAAATCACTTACGATTCGCCCGATCCGTACAATGATGAATCACGCAACAACCGAGCTGTTTTTCGATGATATGGAAATACCTGCGTCCAGTCTTGTGGGAGAGGAAGGTAAAGGATTTCGCTATATCCTATCGGGGATGAATGCCGAACGTTTGCTGATTGCCGCCGAATGTATCGGCGATGCGAAATGGTTTATTGAAAAAGCTTCGGTCTATGCTGGTGATCGCACGGTTTTTCAGCGACCTATTGGGCAAAATCAAGGCGTGCAGTTTCCCATTGCAAAAGCCTATGCACAGATGCGAGCCGCCGAGTTGATGGTGCATGAAGCAATCCGGCTTTATGAGGCTGGAGGTAACCCTGGCGAAGAGGCGAATTTGGCCAAGCTTTTGGCTGCAGATGCAAGTTGGGCTGCAGCTGAGGCCTGTGTTCAGACCCATGGAGGGTTTGGGTTCGCAGAAGAATATGATGTTGAGCGGAAATTCCGTGAGGCGCGCCTGTACCAGGTGGCGCCGATTTCGACCAATATGATCCTGTCTTATATCGCTGAACATGTCCTTGGAATGCCGCGCTCGTATTAATTTGGGCGACTGGGTGCAAGAACGCAGGCCGCTGGCGGAGCTTTAGGCTGGCTCAATACCAGACTAAAAAAGGGCAGGGGTCTTGCGTTGAGGTGTGAGAATTCGGTGTTAGCCGCCAGTGTGGCTCATGTGGCGGCTCATCTGACCATCCGGGCGCTGGCGCGAATAATCAAAATCGTGGCCTTTGGGCTTGCGGTCAATCGCATCCCTTATCGCCTGCTCCAAAAGTGCATCTGCGTCGCTGTTTGCGCGTAAGGGCGTACGTAGATCGGCCATATCCTCTTGACCGAGGCACATATACAACTCACCTGTGCAGGTCAGGCGCACTCGGTTGCAGCTTTCACAAAAGTTATGTGTCAGCGGCGTTATGAAACCAATTTTCTGACCAGTCTCTTCAAGCCGCACATAGCGCGCAGGTCCGCCTGAACGCTCGGTAAGATCTATGACGGTATAGTGTTCGCGCAAGCGCGCGCGCAGATCTTTCAGCGACCAATATTGATCGAGCCTGTCTTCATTGCCCAGATCACCCATCGGCATCACTTCGATCCAGGTCAGGTCCATATCGCGTTCAGCGCACCACTGCGTCATCGGGATCATTTCGTCTTCGTTAAAGCCCTTCAGAGCCACGGCGTTCAGCTTGACCCTAAGACCTGCCCGCAAGGCGGCATCAATGCCGCGTTTGACTTGAGGCAAGCGCCCCCAACGGGTTATTTCGGCAAACTTTGCCTCGTCCAGTGTATCGAGCGAAATATTCACCCGTCGTACCCCTGCGGCGTAAAGCTGGTCTGCAAACCGTTCAAGCTGCGAGCCATTGGTGGTCAAGGTCAGCTCTTCCAGAGCGCCGGTTTCAAGATGTCGCCCGATGCTTTGAAAAAATGTCATGATGTCGCGCCGTACCAAAGGTTCGCCACCGGTAATTCTGAGTTTCTTAACCCCCATAGAGACAAAAGTGCTGCACAGTCGGTCTAATTCCTCAAGCGTCAATAATTCTTTTTTAGGCAAGAAGGTCATGTTTTCCGACATGCAATATACACATCGAAAATCACACCTGTCGGTGACGGACACCCGAAGGTAATCTATGTGGCGCTGGAATGGATCAATAAGTGAAGCTTGCATGATTTTTACCGTAGGGTCTGATTTTGCGAAGTGCAACCTAATCCTGACATTGTCGAAGACATCGAGTGCAGGTAAAGTATTCTGTGCGTGTCAGGGTGCTCTTTGCCAAGTCAGCATTGACACCCCCCGACAGGAGCACTTTCATTTATGCGGCATTATATTCGCTGATTTGATAGCTGGATTGTCCCAGCCATTCAGGGTTGATTTCAACCCCCCAACCGGGCGTATCGGTAACCACGGCCTGTCCGTCCGAAATTGTGAAGGGCGAGGTGACAAAAAGATTTTCTTGCCAAGGATAGTAATCTAAACCCTCAATCGAAAATTCGAGATATTTACCAGCATTGGGAATGGCCCGTAACAGATGCATGGTAAACAGCGTTACCATTGACAGATTGGCGCAGTGCGGTGTGACCGGAATCCCCTCCGCTTTGGCCATTTCAACCACTCTCAGGGTCCGGCTTATGCCGCCTAGATAGCACACGTCGGGTTGGATAATATCGACCACGCGGTCCTTTATCATTGTCTGCCAATTGGCCAGCATGCAATCTTGTTCGCCCCCTGTGACGTCCAAATCCAACGCGTTTGTGACTTGTTTGGTTTGCTCAAACTCCCAATAGGGGCAGGGCTCTTCGTAATGGGAAATGCCGTTGTCTTGTAAAAGGTGTCCCACCTCTATGGCGCGGGTCGGTGTAAAACAGGAGTTGGCATCGACCAAAAGGTCGATCTTGTCGCCCATGGCGCGGCGCATTGTCGGGATAATCTGTTCGGTGCGTCCGGGCCACTCGTCTTGATTGCGGCCAACTTCTGCGCCGACGCGAAACTTGAAGGCATCAAAGCCATGGCTGTCGCGCAACCGGCAGAGGCGATCTGCTTCGTCCTTGGGGGTGATATCGCGCTTCATGGATGATGCATAGGCGCGAATTTTACCGGGTGAGCCGCCCAGCAAGGTCGCGACGGGCACTCCTTTTTGCTTGGCGCGCAAATCCCAGATCGCAGTGTCGAGCCCAGTCATAGCACGGCAGATATACGAGCCGGGGAATTTATGTTCGCGCTCGGTTACAAGATCGAGCATGTCGTCCAGCTCGGCTATGGGTTTGCCCAATGTCCAAGGCGCGACCTGACGGTGTAGGACTTGTGCGGTAATGTCTGAATGATAGGTGGACATTTGTCCCCACCCCTGTGCCCCGTCTTCTGTGGTGACGCGGGTGAAGCCGACAAATTCATTGACAAAGCTTTCGATGCTTTCGATTTTCATGACAGATCCCTTTGTCAGTTTTGATTTGAACAGATCAGGTCGGCGGCTTTTTCCCCCACCATAATCGCGACAGCATTGGTGTTTCCGGTTGGAATATCAGGAAAGATTGAGGCATCCGCAACACGAAGGCTTTCAATGCCGTGAACCCTAAGCTTGGGGTCGACTACGCTGGTGGCTGGATCACGCCCCATCCGGCAGGTGCCGCATTGATGAAACACGCTCCAGGCATTTTTACGGACAAACCTGTCTAAATCCTCATCAGAGGTTACAGCGGGACCGGGGGTAATTTCGGCCTCGATCACATCGGTCAACGCTGGTGAGGCGGCGATATTACGCATCAGCCTCAACCCGTCGCGCATAAGATCTGTATCATGACGCGTTGACAGGTAATTCGCGTGCAAGCGAGGGGCGTCTGCCGCATCGGGGGAAGCAATTTCAAGATGTCCAACGCTGGTTGGCTTGCAGGGGTTAAAGCCCAGCAAAAAGCCGGCAAAGCGATCTGGCGTCATAAGTGGGCGGGTGCCGGCCGGAGCACGGGTATAGCTTACCGGCGAGAAATAGATTTGGATGTCGGGGCTGGCCGCATCCTCGCGTAACCGAATGAAACCGCCGGCTTGATTGAGGCTGAGTGACAGCGGCCCGCTGCGGTTGAACAGATATTGTAATGCGACCCTAATTTTGCCTGATAGAGGGCGCAGTACTTGATTTAAGGTTGGCACCTTGCTGCGGTAATGCACATCAGCCCCGAGATGATCTTTGAGGTTGCGGCCGACCTGAGCCATGTCCTGCACCACGGGGATGTCGTGGCCCTGCAAAAGTGCGCCGGGGCCAATACCCGATAGTTGAAGCAGTTGCGGCGAATTGATTGCGCCACCGCACAGAATGACTTCGGCGCGTGCGTGCGCCGTCTTGAGCTGTCCTTTTTGCAAATAACGCACGCCGGTAACTTTGCGGCCCTCAAAGCAAAGCCTCTGTACATGCGCCTGCAGCGCAAGTGTCAAGTTGCTGCGGTGTTGGACTGGCGTAATATAGGCTCGAGCGGCTGAGGCCCTCAGACCGTCTTTGGTGGTGATCTGGTAAAGCGCGGCACCTTCCATCTGCCCGCTGTTGTAATCGGGGTTGAAAGCGAACCCGGCCTGTTCGGCTGCTTTTAAGTAATTGGTGCACAAAGGATGGGCATCGTCTGCAATATCGCGTACGCTCAGCGGCCCATCGTTTCCTCGGTCTGGACTTGGGGCGCCAAGCCAATTCTCCATCTGTTTGAAAACCGGGGCAACATCTGTCCACGACCATCCCGGCGCATCTTTTGCCCAGTGGTCATAATCTTGTGGATGCCCGCGCACGTACACCATCGCGTTGATCGAACTTGATCCTCCCATGACTTTTCCGCGGGGCCAATAAATCCGATTGCCGTCAAGGGTTTTGTTTGGTTCAGTGGTATATTTCCAATTCACCCTTTGGTCATAGAACACCTTGCCGTACCCCATTGGGATGCGTACCCAAGGATGGCTGTCAGCGCCACCGGCTTCAAGCAATAAAACGTGCTTGTTGGGATCTTTGGATAGCCTGTTGGCCAATGCGGAGCCTGCCGAACCAGCGCCGACAACTATAAAATCATAATCGGGCATTTATGGTCCTTATTCGCTTTGTCTTTTCAACAGTTGAGTCGCGACCAGTAAACCTGAAGAGATAAGGATCAGAATTGTAGATATGGCCGCAATTGTTGGGTCAATTTGGTCTCTTAACGCTAAAAACATGCTTCGAGTGATCGTCGAATTGTCACCTCCGGACACAAACAAAGAGATTATGACTTCATCAAACGAAGTGAGAAATGAAATCAAACAAGCCGAAATAATTGAGAATTTTATTTGCGGAAGCGTAATCTCAAAAAAGGCTCTTATACGTGTTGCACCGAGGGATCGCGCCACTTTCTCTTGGTTCATGTCATAATTTTGCAAAGCGGATAAAACGATTATAAGCACCAGCGGCATCGCAACCAATGAATGACCCAGAACCAACCCTAATATACTATTGACCATTTTGAACTGGACAAAGAAATAAAATAGACCAATTGCCACGAGGATGACCGGCACCATTATCGGCGAGATCATTATAGGAAATAACATGTTGCGCAGGCGATTATCACTGTTAATTAGCCCGTAAGCAGCCATCGTTCCAACAGGTGTCGCCACAAAAATAGTTAGAACGGCAACTTTTATCGACGTCCAAGTTGCTGCCATCCAGTCGTTGAACCCGTTTTCAACCTTCCATGAAAAAAAATAGTTTTCATACCATCTTAAAGACCATTCTTTTGGTGGAAATTCCAAATATTGGCTAGCTGAAAAAGACATCGGGATCACGACCAATGAAGGTACAATCAATAAAAACAGCACCACAGCAGAAAAGACATATAGCCATAGCCTGTCTCTTAGTTTGATCTGAGTTTCAGACACATTTTTGTTCAACCATTGCATTGGTTAGCGCCCTCCACTTAATTGATCGATCGAAACTAGTTTCGAGGTAATGTAGAGGATGAAGGCTGTGACCGTTAGCAACACAACGCCCAGAGCACTGGCAGCGCCCCAACTAAAATACAGCTCAATGTTACTAGAAATTTTCATTGCTGCCATGATGACCTTGCCGCCACCCAAAACCGCCGGTGTTACGTAAAAGCCCAAACATAGAACGAAGACGATTAGCAGACCCGCCAGAAGACCAGGAATAGAGAGCGGGAAAAATACTGTCCAGAAAGCTCGAGTTGGCGTGGCGCCAAGACTAGAGGCGGCCTTCAGGCAATCTTTGTCGATGGCCTTCATGTTTGCGTACAGGGGTAATATTAAAAACGGCAGCATAATGTGCACCATGCCGATCAGCGTGCCCGACGTATTATGAACAAATTTTATCGGTTCGGAAATGATACCCAGATCAATTGCCATATTGTTGATCACGCCTTTGCGCTGCAATAACACCAACCAAGCATAGGTCCGGACAAGCAGGCTGGTCCAAAAAGGTATCAAGACCCCAATCATGCAAATATTAGCCCAGCGGTTTGACAACTGCGACATGAAATAGGCGAGGGGATATCCCAGTAAAGCGCAGATAAGCGTTGTGAGTATGCTGATCTTAAATGTGGTTATAAAAATCCGCAGATAGGCTTTGCTCTTTATCATCCGTTCGTAATTTTCGAAAGAGAGCGTGCCGTCTCTGCCGATAAACGACATATAAAGTAGCCATCCTATCGGGATAATGATTAAGGCTGACACCATGATTAAATANGGCACAGTCAGTCCAAATAACTGATATTTTTCCTGCTGAGCTAGNTTTTTAAGATCAGATTCATTGATATGTTCGCCGGTTGCTACCATCTGTTCAATCCACCAGAAAACTGTCGGCGAACCGCAGGCCTACTGATATTTTTTCACCAATTTTTGGCAGGGCCTGCATTGTTTCACTGCCATTGGGCAAACGCATGCGAAGCTCTTGTCCACCATAGATTTCTGGATCTAATTTTATTACCATCAGTTGGCTCTCGCCCTGAAAGATCGACTCTTCCACTCGGCCATCAAAAAAGTTTGCGTCTTTTTCGGTTTTGTCCGCCAAGAACAGTTTTTCCGGTCTCACCATTAGTAAGTAGTCTCCGTCACGGCCCGGAGTTTGGTTGGCGCAGATTTCAGACGCGCCCATATACGTGGTGCTGCCGTGAACTTTTACAGATAGTAAGCTGGATTCTCCTATGAAATCAGCAATGAAGGCATTGTTGGGGCGCCTGTAAATTTCATTCGGGGTATCCAATTGCATCAATTGCCCGCCGTTAATGACTGCTATTCGGTCAGACATCGTCAAGGCTTCTTTCTGGTCGTGGGTTACATAAACAGTAGTTATGTTCAGGCTGTCGTGCAATTGCCGCAACTCGATCTGCATCTCTTCACGCAGTTTTTTATCCAGTGCCGAGAGAGGCTCATCCATAAGTAAAATTTTTGGCTTAAAGACGATTGCGCGGGCCAAAGCGACCCTCTGCTTTTGCCCACCTGACAGTTCGCTGACGCGTCTTTTGCCCAGACCATCCAACTTAACGGTGCTAAGAGCTTCGTCCACACTATGTTTCGTTTCCGATTTACGAACACCCCGCAGTTTTTGGGGATAACCTACGTTTTCCTCAACATTCATATGCGGAAACAGCGCATAATTTTGAAATACCATGCCGATTTCGCGCAGATGAGGAGGTTTTAAAATCACCTCTTCCTCACCAAATTTTACACTGCCATAATCAGGTCGCGTGAAACCGGCCAGAACCATTAAAAGCGTGGTCTTTCCAGAACCTGATGGGCCCAAAAGGGTTAAAAACTCTCCAGACTTAATCTCGAGATTTACATCGTTCAGAGCATGGAAGTCGCCATATGTTTTTGTGATCGAATTGATTGATATATTGAGCGCGTTGGATTGCATGAAATTTCTCTTTGAGTTGACATGTGGGGGGCGTATGTCCCCCCACATTCACGACATTGATTACTCAGTCATCATTTCGGTATACATTTCAGCAGCGATGGTGCGCCACTTCGCGTACCAAGCTGTTTTCAACGTCAATTGATGTTTCGCATTGTCTGGGTGGCTGGGCAGTGCCCTCGCTGTGGCGTCGTCAAGCAGTCCCAACTCATACACTTTCTTATTTGTTGGGCCGTAAGTGATGTATTTTGCAAATTCGGCCATATATTCAGGCTTCATCATTTCAGCGATGTATTTCATGGCCAGATCTTTTTGAGGCGCGCCCTTTGGAATGCCGTAACCTTCCCAATCCATAATGCCAGTCTGCCAATCATAGGCGACATTGGCNCCGTCTTTTTTGGCNACATCAAAGCGACCATTCCATCCGGTCGTCATGTCAACCTCACCATCTTTCATCAACTGTGCATGCTGGGCGCCCGAGGACCACCAAACTGCAATGCTTGGTTTGATAGTTCTGATCTTATCCAGAGCCCGTTCAATGCCTTCTTCACTGTCCAGAACCGTATAGATCTCTGACATTGGAACACCGTCGGCCAGCAAAGCCGTTTCAAGCTGCGCATCTACTTTTCCTCGCATCGCGCGTGAGCCTGGAAATTTTTCTACATCATAAAAATCCGCCCAAGTCCTGGGGCCGTTATCACCGTATGTTTCGGTATTCCAGGCGGCGACAACTGAGAAAATGTCTGCACCGGCACAGTATTCGCTGTACATATCTGGCAGATGGTCGCTCACATCGATCACAGAGTAGTCAAGCTTTTCTAGAATGCCTTCTGCACCACCGGACGCACAGCTGCCAGCGCCGCTGGAGAAGATGTCAAACTTGTCTGCTCCGGATTTGACCATCAGTTTGACGTCTGAAATACCGCCGTATGTATCTTCTTTAACGGTGATACCCATTGCTTTGGCTGCGGGTTGGAAAATTCCAACTGATTGACCTTTCTGATAAGCCCCTCCCCAAGATACAATTCTAAGGGTGTCGGCCATTGCGGCCGATGAAAAACCTAGCATGCCAACGAGGATCGTTGAGACCGCCATTTTTGTCCGATTTTGTTTATTGCGCATTGTCATTCTCCCATCTGATATGTTTTTTAGTCAATAATGACCAAGATTTAAGTCATATTAACATTCTCTAACTCAACACTGAAACGAGATAAGTATCAGTGTCACTTTTCGAATTGGCAATAGCCTAGATGTCTTTATTATAGCCTCCTTGGTTAAATGCACATATTCTGAACGAATATTTCAATTCCTGCAGACGTGCCTCTGTTTTTAAGTGTTTTCAGTTATTTCCCCCGGGACGCAGATTTATATTGCCGGCGGTCTTGCCAACGGTACCACGCGACGGTTGCCGGTAAAAACCATGGATTGCCTTTGTAAAAGGGTCGGGTCGGAAACTTCAGGTCATCAAACGCCGTCTGGCCATCTTTTTGGCCGAGAACTTTTTGACCCATTTTCATTCCAAGATAGCTGGCCATTGAGACGCCTGACCCGCAATATCCCATAGCGTAATGCACACCGTCGTAGAGGCCTGTATGGGCCAGTTCGTCAAACGTATATGCCACTGTGCCGCTCCAGGAATGAGACACCTTGAAGCCTGCCAACTCGGGAAAAATGCGGCACATATCCTCATAGAGCGCGGGTCCACTGATCAGCGGATTGGTCTCTCTGGCAGAGACCCGGCCACCAAATAAAATCCGTTTACGATCAGGAGAGGTGCGATAGTAATAAACCACTTTACAAGTGTCGCTGGCAATCCGGTCCGTTGGGAATAGCGTGTCCACCAATTCGGTTGGGAGTTCTTCTGTGGCAATAACATAGCTGCCGATTGGGATCACCCGACGCTGGAGCCAAGGAGTCAGGTTGGTGGTGTAGCCATTGGTCGCGATGATCACATCTCCGGCACTTACCTCACCTTTTGTGGTGGACAGAATAAACCTTTCTTTGTCACGTCGCAGACCGCTGACATAGCAATTTCCCGTGATATGGACACCAGCCTCTATCGCCCGATTAAGCAACCCTCGATGATACAAGCCGGGATTGACCGAGGCGTGTCTTGGAAAGACGACGCCGCCAAAATACACGTTTGACCCCAGTTCCGTGCGCTGGTCCGCTTTCGAAATGCAATAGGCTTCAATGCCCTCTTTATTATGTAATTGCTCCGCGTCTCGGGCAATCGCTTCATAATGCTGTGGTGTATGTGCTGCGTGATAGCGCCCGCTGCGGTTGAAATCACACTTAATTTTCTCGCGATTAATGAGCGTTTCAATCCATTGTAGAGAATTCTCGCCTTCTTTGCGGATCGCGCAGGCTTTGCTGGGTCCATATTTAGCAGTCAGATCTGACAGTGACGGCTTGATACTGGTACTAATCTGCCCGCCGTTGCGCGTGCTGCAGCCAAAGCCCGGATTCTCAGCATCTAAAACGAGAGTGGAACGGCCACCTCGTATGGTTTCCAGTGCCGCATTAAGCCCCGTATAGCCAGACCCGACGATCACAACGTCAACCGTTTTCAAAGGCTTTTCGGGTAGTGATGGCGGTGGAGGCAATAGATCAAGCCAATAGGCATGCTGCTTCAGATTAGAGGCAAAGCAAGATTGAAGTCTGTCGGCTGGCTGGCCATCAAAGCGCTGGTATGATTTGTCTTTCGCCTCAAAAGCGACCATTTTAAACCTCGTAAACATTGTCGTATGGCTAAGAGTAGGCAGGCGATTTAATTAAAGCAATTTAAAAACATTTATTATAATATATGATTTGTTTATACAGTCTTCAGCAATTTTTGGATTCGATTATGCCAATCACCCATCGACATATGAAAGTGTTCAGCGCGGTTATTGAGGCCGGGTCCGTATCGCGCGCGGCAACTCGGCTTAATTTGACCCAACCCGCGGTGAGCATTGCGCTGAGCAATCTTGAAGCCGAACTTGGATTTTCGCTGTTTCACCGCTCAAAAGGATTCTTCGCGCCGACCACGGAGGCGCTGCACTTGCATGGTGAAGTGGCGCAAAGCTTGCTGGCTTTTGCGCGTATGAACCAACGGGCGGAAGAAATTCGTTCTGGTGCAGTGGGGGCTGTGAGTATTGCCGCCAACGGGGCGTTAGCGATTAATTTTCTGCCTAAAGTGATTGCGGCTTTTCAGGTCGAAAACCCTGGTTTAAGTGTGGAACTTAAGGTCCACAGTTCGCGCCAGATTGCGTCTTTGGTCAGCGGTGGTCAGGTAGATATCGGGTTGATCGATACGCCGGTGCCGGTGGCTGGTCTGAAGGCAGAAGTGTTTCGGCTGAAATGCGTATGCATTATGCGCAATGATGATCCTTTGCGGAAAGTTTCGGTGGTGCGCCCTAGTGATCTCAGCGGGCGTTCTTTTATTGGTATTACGGGCGATCACACTGTGGACCGCCAAGTTGATTCTGTATTGTCACAGGCGAAAATTGACGTAAAGAGATCTGTTTCAAGCGCATATTTTGCTATTGCTCGAAATCTTGTTGCCGCGGGCGGCAGCCTGTCGATTATTGACCCAATCAATGGCAAGGCCGATCTTTCTGATGGGGTGCTCTGGAAGCCATTTGAGCCCAGGGTGGAGCATGAATTAGCTATTATTGTTGCAAGAGAACGCCCCACCAGCCGGTCGACTGATACGATGTTCAAGATGATCAAAGCCGCGATATGACAAGTGTGCTCTGCTTAACATACAGCCCGCAATTGGGTGTCTGATGGGCTGAGCGCAGCACAGGTCCAGAGGCCTGGCTGCACCCTATTGCTGCACAGCATTGTGATGGATTTTGGCGCGAGACACCTGTGGGCGAGTTGCCACGAACTTAACAACCTCAAAGATTTACGGAATGACAAATTGTCTATTTTTGATGCCGTGTTTGTCTGGCGTCGGGTCAGTTTGGCGCTGTGTTATCCGATATCACAAAATTGGTTGTTTGGTGTGTTTGCTTGGTCTAAGTTCTAAATTCTGCCTGACGGATACGGGCAAAAGTGAAACCTGACTATAAGGTCTACTGGCGCAGCCCTGAAAGAAAAGATGAGTGATATTCTAGATGGGGTGATGCAGGGCATCTGGTTGTTGGTGACCTTAGACCCAGAGCTGATCGAAATAACGTTGCGGTCGTTGCGGATCACCGTCAGCGCCCTTTTGATTGCTTCAGCCATTGCGCTGCCGCTTGGTGCGCTTCTGGCTGTCAAAAGGTTTCGCTTTCGGCGTGTAGTGATTGCTGTGATGAACGCGTTGATGGGGCTGCCGCCGGTAGTTGTCGGTTTGTGTGTTTATATTATTCTGTCGCGATCTGGTCCGTTGGGTGTGCTCGGCTTGTTATTCACCCCAAGCGCCATGGTGATTGCGCAAGTGATCATTATTGTCCCTTTGGTGGCCTCGATCGCGCATCAGTCTCTGCGTGATTTATGGTCAGAATATCACGATTTGTTAATATCGATGAATACCAGCCAATGGCAGCGTATCAGCACTTTGCTTTGGGATGGACGGCGGGCACTTTTGACCGCGTCTCTGGCGGGGTTCGGCCGGGCCATCGGCGAGGTTGGCGCGATTATGGTGGTAGGCGGTAATATCGATCACGTGACCAGGGTGCTGACCACAGCGATTGCGCTTGAGACCGGAAAGGGAGATTTTGGACTGGCGTTAGGGCTCGGTTTCGTTTTGATTTTCATGGCGCTTTCAGTCAATCTGGCGATACATTATTTAACCCGAACAGAAGTGGAGGGGCGCTGGTGACTTCGATGATGCCGCTCGTTGTTGAAAAAGCTCAGGTCCGTCGCCGTGGCAAGGTTTTAATTGGTCCGGTCAACTTTACGTTACGGACCCTAGGCTTCACGATTGTGATGGGACCGAATGGATCGGGAAAAACCAGTTTGCTGCGGATGCTGCACGGTGTTGTCCGTTTGGCAGATGGCACAGTATCCTGGGCCTGCGACGAAATCAGTGCGCGGGCCAAACAGGCTTTTGTTTTCCAAAATCCGGTTATGCTCAGACGATCTGTGTGTGACAATCTTACCTATCCGTTGAGGATCCAGAATGTGCCGCGCAAAATTGCAAATGCTGAGGCTGAGAGGTGGGCGGCACGCATTGGTTTGACACAGGTTTTGACGCGATCCGCTGCAGTGCTGTCTGGTGGAGAGAAGCAAAAACTAGCGCTTGCCAGAGCGTTGATCCGTAAGCCCGAAGTACTGTTTCTGGATGAGCCCTGTGCCAGTTTGGATGGTCGGGCAACACGTGAGATAGAGACCTTGCTGCTGCAGGCCAGCGCAGACGGTACGCGGATCATCATGGCGACACATGACATGGGGCAGGCGCGGCGTTTGGGTAGTGAAGTGCTGTTCATACTGCAGGGCAAGCTGCATGAGTTCTCGCCTGCAGAAGTGTTTTTTGAGAACCCAAAAACTGATGCGGCGCGGGCCTTTCTAAACGGGGATATCATTGAATGATGAAACGACTGATCACCTTTTTGGGGTGCTTTGCGGTCAGCGCGACTATGGTATCGGCAGACAACATGCGGATGGCGGTGACGACGTCATTTCACAACTCGGGTTTGTCTGACAGTTTGTTACCGGCAATTGAACAAGATATCGGGCTCAAGCTAGATTTGTTAGTGGTTGGCACGGGGCAGGCCATTCGCCTTGGAAAGGCGGGAGACGTTGATGCGATCCTTGTGCATTCGCGCAGTGCGGAAGAGGCTTTTGTTGCCGCAGGGTACGGAACTCATCGCCGGAATATAATGTACAATGACTTTGTGTTTGTCGGCCCTAAAAATGACCCTGCTGGGATTGCGGTAGCGCGGACTGCACAAGAAGCGCTGCGTAAGATAGCCGATGCCGAGGCGGTGTTTGTAAGCCGTGGTGATGACAGTGGCACCCACAACAGAGAACGCAGTCTTTGGGGTGCAATTGCGGCAAATCTTGACCAGAAAAATGGATGGTACCGGTCTGTCGGTGCGGGCATGGGGGCGGCATTAAACACTGCAAGCGGTATGAATGCTTATATTATGTCAGACCGGGCCAGCTGGTTAAACTTTGGCAATAAGGGCGGCCTTGCAATGCTGTATGCAGGGGATCCGGCACTGTTCAATCAATATGCCTATCTGCCGGTTAATCCGTTGTTGCACCGCCACGTGAAAACCACTCAGGCTAAAAACCTTGAGGCGTGGCTGACTTCGTCGCGGGCTAAAGAGCTTATCAATAATTATCAGATTGATGGCGAAAAACTATTTTTTTTTAATGCGGAGTAGGGGGTGTCACAGATGGTTTTTCGATCTGTAAACAGGTTCTGCGATTTTGAAACGCGCGTTAAGCTGATTTTGGCCTGTCAACCAACCGCGTGGCAACACAGTCGCCGTCAAAGGCAGCGAGGCTAACTTTCGTGTTACTGGCAAAGATCAGCCGTCGTTCGTTCGTTTCAATTGATATCTGCGGCATATGGCTGACCCTGATACGCAGGTTTTTTTCCAAGTGCATTTTAAATTGCTCTTCCATAAGATCAAAATAAGACAGACCGGGTCCGGCGATGGTTACAGGCATTGGCCCGTGGATGGTCATAAGGCGCGATAACCCCATGGCCAATACATCTGCGGCTTGTCGAAAAGCGAACCGTATCATCTGATCCCCTTGTCTGGCCTTGGACGCCAGCTGGTCCATTTGATCCTTGGGAATGAATTTTGCTGGAATATGGTCAGCGGGCGCATCAAATGCGCTGCGTAGAATGCCATAAAACCCCGAATAGGCTTCGATACACCCCTGCACACCGCATCTGCACAGCGGCCCATCGGGCATGTGAAGCATATGCCCGAAAGGCGGTGCTTGATAGGTGGTTTGTCCGTTTCTGTCACGGCTTGCGATGCCAAGGCCAATGCTGTCCCCAAGCGATAGAACTGCATGATGGCGCGCGAACCTGCCCGCTTCTTCCAGTTTTGCGTGAGCCGAAAAGCAGGTCTCGTTATTGACAGTAACTTTTCCTGCCCAATCGGGTCGCAAAAGCGCTTGGAAATCAATTTGACTGTCGCCAAATACCGGCGACCACATCAATTTCGTCCCGCCACTGCCAACCAAACCTTTGGTGGCGATAGAAATATGGGCAATATCGTAGGGGGCCAATCCCGAGCGTTCAGCCAAACGAAACAGATCTCGGCGGACCTGTGTCCCAAACGCTGCAGCATCGGTTTCAGAACCGTGGCGCAGTACTTTGAACCGGTCGAGCAGGACATTGTTATAGTTGATCAGCGAGTACTCCACTTCGCCTGAAATGATGTGGATAAAAGCGAGACGGGCAAATTCAGGGTTGAGCGTCAGCAGAACACGTGGCCTGCCGCGGCCTTTTGAGGGCGGCTGTTCCTGCTTGAGTAGTGCTCCCTCTTCAAACAACTCGGCCGTGATTACCGACACCGTCCCTGATGCCAGAGCAGAGACTTCGGCTATTTCAGTATGTGAGCTGGGGCCAATGCGCCGCAAGCTCTGCAAGACCAGCGCACGATTGTGATGGCGTAACCCCTCGGTCGTATTCCTATTTCTCATATTTCCAACACATTTTTTTCCATCTAAATAATAGATTAGACAGAATTTTTTAAGTTACCAGTATTTTTTTCGAGACTCGAATTGACTTGGTGGTAAAATCATGTTTGTTTTTGCTCGACTGTCATGAAAATTGATAGTGCACATACTATTGGTCACATTGATCAATGTTTTAAATCTTGTGGGAGGATCACATGAATAAAGTTTTAACAGCGGCTTTGGCCGCATCCGTCGCTGTGTCGGCACTGTCGACAGCGGCTTTTGCTGAGGGCAAAAAAATTGGTGTTTCTTGGTCTAATTTCCAAGAAGAGCGCTGGAAAACTGACGAAGCAGCCATGAAATCTGCAATTGAGGCAAATGGTGACAGCTATATTTCTGCCGATGCGCAATCATCTGCAGCTAAACAATTGACCGACGTCGAAAGCCTGATTGCGCAAGGCGCTGACGCACTGGTCATTCTATCAGTGGACAGCGGGTCGGTTGGCGCCGCGGTTGATGCCGCATCTGCGGAAGGTATCCCTGTTCTAGGATATGATCGCCTGATTGAAGACAATCGTGCGTTCTACCTCACGTTTGACAATAAAGAAGTTGGCCGGGTGATCGCACGCTCGATCCAAGCCGCTGTTCCGAGCGGCAATTATGCCATCATCAAGGGCGACAAGGGCGATCCTAACGCTTTGTTTCTGCTGGAAGGTATGATGGATGTGATTGGCGCTGATGTCGAATCTGGTAAGATCAAAATCGTTGGTGAAGCCTTCACTGATGGCTGGAAGCCCGACAATGCTCAGAAGAACATGGAACAAATTCTGACCGCCAACAACAACAATGTTGATGCTGTAATGTCTGAAAATGACGGTATGGCCGGTGGGGCGATTGCTGCTTTACAAGCTCAAGGCATGAACATTCCGGTCTCTGGTCAGGATGGTGATCACGCTGCGTTGAACCGGGTTGCACGTGGTAGCCAAAATACGTCTGTTTGGAAAGATGCACGTCAGCTTGGTGCCGCCGCAGGTAACATTGCTGCCTCATTGGCGGATGGCGTTGACATGTCGGCGATCGATGGTGCCGTAAAATGGTCCGGCGGCGCCAAAGGCGTTGAAATGGATGCAATTTTCCTTGCTCCAACTCCAATCGACAAAACCAACATCAATATTGTTATTGAGGCGGGGCATATCGCCAAAGCCAAAGTTTGTGAAGGTGCAATGGCAGGTGTTAACGGCTGCTAATCTGCCCACTAACCAATTGGCGTGCCGGCAGATTTCCTTCGGCACGCCGTTTTTTATTAAGTTAAAGCGACTGCGACTTAACTTTTGTGTCACTTTATAGGTTGGAGAGCGACTTGACCGATATACCCACCCTGCATGGCGCTGCTAAAGTGGATAAGGAAAGCCCTTTTATCCGTTTTCTGCGCGCAACTGAAATTGATGCCCGCCTGCTGGGTATGATTGCCGCCTTGATCCTTATTTGGGTAGGCTTTCATTTTTACGGCCACTTTGTAAATGGTTTTGGAGCTTTCTTAACGCCCCGCAACCTTTGGAATCTGTCTGTGCAAACCTCCTCTATTGGAGTGATGGCCACAGGGATGGTTTTAGTGATTGTCACCCGTCATATTGACCTCTCAGTAGGGTCGATCCTTGGTTTTTCGGCCATGTCTATGGCGATTTTACAAGTGTGGATCCTGCCCGAGTTTTTAGGCCTTGGACACCCAATGATTTGGATCATTACCGTGGTATTTGGCCTTTTGATCGGTGCGGCGATTGGGGCGTTTCACGGCTATTTAATTGCCTATCTCAGCATCCCTGCGTTTATAGTGACGCTCGGTGGGCTTTTGGTTTGGCGCGGAGCGGCGTTTTTATTGGCGCGCGGTGAAACTATCTCACCCGTTGATGCCACGTTTAAACATTTGGGAGGTGGCCCCTTCGGCGCAATTGGGTCGACGGGCAGCTGGATTGTTGGGCTGCTTGGGTGCACTGCGGCTGTGGCACTGATTTTTTCAGGCCGGGCAAAACGCAGGCGCTTTCAGTTTCCCTTGCGGCCGGTCTGGGCCGAGGCGTTTTTAGCGTCGATCTCCTGTGGCGGCATAATCGCCTTTGTGTTGTTGGTGAATTCATACCCTTGGCCCAAAGGCATCGTCAAACAATATGTTGCGGCCAATAATATCGAAACGCCAGTCAGCGAAATTTTCATCAGCCATGGCTTTGCAATTCCTGTTTTGATTATGATCGCAGTGGGTATCGCCATGACTTTTTTGGCAACGCGTACTCGGTTTGGACGCTATGTGTTTGCTATCGGTGGTAACCCTGAGGCTGCCGAACTGGCCGGGATCAACACGCGCTGGGTGACGGTAAAGATATTTGCGCTGATGGGCATGCTGTGCGGCTTGTCCGCCGTTATCGCCTCGGCGCGGTTGAATTCGGCAACCAATAATCTTGGCACGCTGGATGAGTTATACGTCATTGCCGCGGCCGTGATTGGCGGCACGTCATTCGCCGGCGGTATCGGTACGATTTATGGCGCTATTCTTGGGGCGCTTGTGATGCAAAGCTTGCAAACCGGAATGGTCTTGATTGGCTTTGATGCCGCTATTCAACAGATTGTGGTGGGGACCGTTCTCGTGGTCGCCGTGTGGATCGATAGTGTTTACCGGCGTCGTGCCAAATGAGGAGTGAAGAGATGAGTTCTGAGACATCAGGCACACCGCTTGTCGAAATCAAAGACCTGTCTATCGCCTTTGGTGGTATCAAGGCAGTAGATCAGGCTTCTGTCGATCTGTTTCCGGGTGAAGTTGTGGCTATTCTTGGCCACAACGGTGCAGGCAAGTCGACGTTGATCAAAGTGCTATCCGGTGCTTATAAACGCGACGGAGGGCAGATTTTTGTAAATGGCGAAGAAGCCGATATCAACAACCCTCGGGATGCAAAGCAATATGGCATCGAGACGATTTATCAGACACTTGCCGTGGCTGATAACGTGGATGCTGCGGCGAACCTCTATCTGGGGCGTGAAATTCTGACCAGCTTTGGCACGCTGGATGATGCGGCCATGGAAGCCGAGGCGCGCAAGGTGATGGGGCGGTTGAACCCGAACTTTCAGCGTTTCAAGGAACCGGTGAGTAAATTATCTGGCGGACAGCGACAATCCGTGGCGATTGCTAGGGCAATTTTGTTCAATGCGCGGATCTTGATCATGGATGAACCCACGGCTGCGCTTGGGCCACAGGAGACTGAGCAAGTTAGCGAACTGATTCAACAGCTCAAAAAAGAGGGTATTGGTATCTTTTTGATCAGCCATGATATCCATGATGTCTTCGATCTGGCGGACCGTGTTGCTGTGATGAAAAACGGTCAGATGGTCGGCTATGCGCGCACCGAAGACGTGTCTAAAGACGAGGTGCTAGGCATGATTATCATGGGTAAATGTCCCGCTGGTGCCATTGCGGGACCAGGGGCGATGCAAGAGGCCTAACGGCTGGGTCTGGCTCCGTAAGCATAGAGCGCCGGGCCGTCTCTTGCCTGGCGGCCTCTTAATAGGGCGATCAATACCGTATCTGGATAGTGCAGAGGAGTGGGCATGATTGATAAAGTCTTCGCTGGAATGCTTTTAAAGTCCTGTGGGCTGTATCAGATGCTTGGCCTGCAAATGAGGTGGGCTTTTAAAGGTCTTACGACAATTGCCCTTGTGAGCGCTGCAGGGGCAGAGCCTTCCTCGGCCCCGGTCTTCGCTTCGGTTGATATCTCGCAGCATGTATACGACGGTGGATGGGAATATTACGTTGGCGGCGGGATGGCGGTGTTTGATTGCGATCAAGACCGGATGCCGGATATTTTTGCCGCTGGGGGCGCCAACCCATCAGTTTTACTGCGCAATACCTCTGCACGAGCCGGTGACATTAAATTTGTCGAAAACACCCCGCCTGAGCTGATCTTGGAGCACGTGATTGGGGCTTATCCGCTTGATGTTAACAGTGATGGTTTTATGGATCTTGCCGTCTTGCGGGTGGGGCGAAATCGGCTTTTGATGGGGCAGGCTGGATGCCGGTTCACACCAACGCCGGACCCTCTTGAGAATTACGATCAGGGGTGGAGCACAGCCTTTTCGGCTACTTGGGAGGCGGGAAACACCCTCCCAACGCTGGCGTTTGGCAATTATGTAGACCGGACCGACCCCGAGGGTCCTTTTGGCACCTGTGATACAAACTTCTTGTTTCGCCCTCAGGGATCGCGCTATGTCGCACCGATTGCCCTTGAACCGGGCTTTTGTCCGCTGTCGATGTTATTCACTGACTGGGGGCGTCGCGGTCAGGCGGATCTAAGGGTTAGCAATGACCGTCATTATTACTTGCACGATGGTCAAGAACAGATGTGGCAGATGGCCGATCTTCCAAGGCTATATCAACCTGAAGATGGGTGGCAAAATCACAAGTTGTGGGGCATGGGTATCGCCAGCCGCGACATTACAGGAGATGGATTTCCAGAGGTTTATTTGACTTCGATGGGGGATCAGCGGCTGCAAATGCTCAATAAGGACGCAGGTGGGCCGTCGTATCGTGACGCCACGTATGGCCGCGGCACCACAGCGCACCGACCCTATACCGGGGGCGACGGTCGGCCTTCGACCGGGTGGCATGTCGGGTTTGGTGATGTGCAAAATGACGGGCTGGACGATATCTTTATTACCAAAGGCAACGTGCAGCAGATGCCAGGTAGCGCAATGGATGATCCCAATAACCTTTTGCTGCAAGCGGCGGATGGGATGTTTTATGAGGCGGGGGAAAGCGCAGGGATTGCGTCATTGCTGCGTGGGCGTGGCGGCGCGATGGCAGATCTGAACCTTGATGGCTTGCTGGATTTGGCGGTTGTCAACCGACAGGGTCCTTTGGAACTGTATCAGAATATCACAAGGGGAGCGGGCAACTGGCTGGCGGTTAAGCTGCGGCAAGCTGCACCCAATCGGGATGCCATTGGTGCGTGGATTGAAGTCAGGGTCGGAGACTACATGTTTGCCCGTGAACTGACCGTTGGAGGTGGCCATGCCGGTGGGCAGATCACGGCTGAGCATTTTGGCTTGGGGCTGGCGCTGTCGGCGCAGATACGGGTGATATGGCCTGACCAAACGGTCTCGGACTGGCAGGAGGTTGGGGCCGGAAAAGCGGTTTTTCTGACCCGGAATGCAACTGGCCTGAAGGTGAGTGTTTATTGATCTACCGGCAGACCACTGGGGACAGTGCGTGGCACGCCAAGTTGACCCGACAGGCTGGCAGTGTCTGACAGCGCGTTTAGGAAAGCCACGATTTGGGTGATCTCCGTCTCGCTCATGTCGCTGGGGGGTAATTCGTTGGCAGCGGCAATCGCGGCCTGCTGGTATGGGTCGCGCGTGGCCCTAAAGTCCTGGCTGTTTGGCAGATTGGGTAAAACCAATTGCGTGACGTCATAGGCTTTGAGAGAGGCCACGGGATCGAGGTGATGGCGGATGATTGCTTTGAGCGTTCCATAGGTGCCGTTATGGCCATAGGGTGCGGTCTGGGCGACATTACGCAAACTGGGGGTGCGAAATTTATAGGCATCTGCTGGATTGCCAGTGACCCTGAGGCGACCCTCATCGCGGGCGTGTGTTTCGAAACGGGCGCTTTTGCCGGGGCCGATTTGTGGCAGGGCAATCGCATGAAAGTTGTGGTCAGTTTGAAACTGGCCAGCGTGGCAGCCGCTGCATTGCGCTTTGCCATAAAACAGCTCCATGCCTAAGTGTGCGGCTTTAGGCAGAGTGTTGCCGTTTCTGAGATATTGGTCAAACGGGCTGTTATCGGCGCGCCACTCAAAGGCGATAAACTCAGCGATGACATCTGAGATATCGGTGAACGTAACGCGATGTCCAGGCCCGTTGATCTGCTCAAAGGCGCTTTGATATTCTGCAATGGCCGCGACCCGCGCCGATATCAGCGCCCAAGCACCATTTTCACCAGTTAAAAATCCTTGCCGAACGGCGCGGGCCACGTCGTTTTCAGTATAATGGCCCGCCATTTCATCTGGCGATAGGACTGGGAACATTGATTGCGCTGATAACACCGATGCAAACCCTTGAACCATTTCTGCACCAAGCGGTGTGCGGATGCCTGACGGGCGCGTTGGATCGGCTTCCAAACGCCCGTCATGGAACATTGTGGTAAATTCATGCGCGCCCAAATTGAACAGTGCCGGCGCATTGCGCGGCACCCGCTGTTCGGGCAGGTTTTCAGGGTCAATCACCCGTTCGAGACCAAGGCCGTGTGCGCCGTCGCCCAGACCCAGCGACAAGCCATCTGCAGTGGCGTGTTTGGGGTGGTGGCAGGTCGCACAGGCGACGGTTTTATTGCCGCTGAGGATCGGATCATAAAATAACAATTGGCCCAAACGTACCTGAGCGATATCAACTGGCGCATAGGTGGCATTAGCCTTTGGCAGAGGAGAGGCCATAGCGCTGCTGGTTATAAGGGCCATGGCGAAGATAATGTGTATTGGACGCGTCATACTGGAGAAACTTCAATTGTGAGGCGCTGGTGATAAGGACGCTCAGGGGTATATATAATCGAGGGAAATTGTAACTGGTTTGGGGCGTCAGGAAAGTGTTGGGGTTCCAGGCAGAGGCCGGCAAAAGCTTGGTGTGTTTGTGCCTCCATAGGGGTGGCTTTAGCTGACAGTTTGGCGCCTGTATAAAGCTGCAGGCCGGGTTGGTCTGTCCACAGCTTCAGACACAGCCCGTTTGGAGCGCTCAGGGTTGCTGCGGGGTTTTGCGCTGTTTGTTCCAGAACCAGATTAACGTCTGTGCCCTTTTGGGCCGGGTCTGCCTGCCGGATCAATTTTGACTGTCGGTAATCAAACGGTTGACCGTCTAGTAATGCAGTCATGCCGGTTGGGATCAACGCGCCATCCGTCGGGGTGTAGGCGTTTGCGGCGATCTGGAGTTGATGATCCCAAATGGTACCGCTGCCCATTAGGTTGTAATAAGAATGCTGCGCGAGATTAATCGGAGTTGCCCGGTCCGGCACGGCGCTCATATCATAGATCAGCCGGTTGTTTTGCAGCCGAATTGTCACTGTGAAATCAACTCGGCCGGGAAAACCCTGATCTCCGTCAGGTGATTGGTGTTGCAATTGCACGCCTGTTGATCCGTCGGGCTCAAGATCCCAGTTGCGGCTGGCAAGGCCTCTTGGGCCACCATGCAATTGATTGGTCCCCTCATTGGCTGCCAGTTGGTAGGTGGTGCCGTCATGGCTAAACTGGGCATTCGCGATTCTGTTGGCCACGCGGCCAGCAATGATCCCCAACGAGCCAGGATGGCGCAGATGGTCGGCAGGATCACGATAACTGAGCACTATCGGGACTAAGGTGTCGTCTAAAGGCACCCGCCAATCATGCGTGATGCATCCCAGAGATAATATGGTCACCGACATGTCGCCTGCTTCCAAACGGTGTGATCTGAGGTCTTTGAGGGAAATGCTATCCATGATGCCTAAACGAAACGATTGACGAGGTTTTCCAAAATTTCTTGCTGGCCTGATTTCGGTGCTGGTGAAAGCTGGGTTTCGAGAACCCTCTGCGTGATGCTGGCCAGATCGCTTTGCAGCATAGCCTGTGCCTCGGGCGTTTTCCAGCCAGTATAGCGGTCGTTAAGCTCTGCTTGCAGCCCACCATCTTCGATCATCGCTGCGGCGGCTTTCAATCCGCGTGCGCAGATATCCATACCACCGATATGCGCCGCAATTAGGTCTTTTGCGTCCAGAGATTGACGGCGCAGTTTGGCATCAAAATTGGTTCCACCAGCCCCTAGGCCACCATTTTTCAGGATGTGATAATAGGCCATGGCCACTTCGGGCACATTATTAGGAAACTGGTCGGTGTCCCATCCGGATTGATAATCGTTGCGGTTCATATCGATCGAGCCCAGCACGCCTAAAGCGGATGCTGTGGCGATTTCATGCTCGAAAGAATGGCCAGCCAAAATTGCATGCCCCTGCTCGAGGTTAAGCTTGACCTCTTTCTCGAGGCCATATTTTTGTAAAAACCCAAAACAAGTTGCCGCATCATAGTCGTATTGATGCTTTGAGGGTTCTTGCGGCTTTGGTTCGACCAAAATCTGGCCTTTAAAGCCAATTTTATGTTTATAGTCGACAACCATCGACAAGAACCGGCCCATATGATCTAGTTCAAGCCCCATATCGGTGTTGAGTAAGGTCTCATAACCTTCTCGGCCGCCCCAGAGTACATAGTTTTCGCCCCCCAGTTTATGGGTGGCATCAAGACAGCTTTTCACAGTGGCTGCGGCAAAAGCAAATACATCTGGATCAGGATTTGTCGACGCCCCGCTCATCCAGCGCCGATGGGTGAACATGTTGGCGGTGCCCCAGAGCAGTTTAGTACCTGAAAGTTGCATTTTTTCGCCAAAATAATCCGTGATTTCATTCAATGTTTTGAGATTGGTGTCAAAACTGCCTGTTTCGGGACGGATATCAGCATCGTGCCAACAGAAATATGGCACATTGAGCAGGTCAAACATTTCGAAAGCGGCATCGGCCTTCAGACGTGCCCGCTCCATGCTGTCTTGGGGATGCCAAGGACGCGCAAAGGTCTGACCTCCAAATGGGTCGCCGCCCTCCCATGCGAATGAGTGCCAAAAAGCGACTGCAAAACGCAGGTGGTCCGCCATCCGCTTGCCCATCACGATCTCGTCGGGATTGTAATGATGAAAGGCCATAGGATTGGTGCTGTCGGCACCTTCGAAGGTAACTTTATCAATGCCTTGAAAGAAATGCGTCATGAGATTGCCTTTAATGCTGGATAGGTCGCACGATATCGTTGATAGGCCGCGTCATAAGCTGCGGTCAACGCGCTTCGGGGATGAATTGTCTTTGCCACCTTGGGTCGGGTCATAACACTTTCGGGCTCGGCGCTGGTGCAACCGACGATGGCGAGGCGTGCTGCGCCAAGCGCTGCACCAAATTCACCTTTGTCAGGCAAATCAATTGGGATGTTTAAAACGGTCGCCACAAGCTCAACCCAAAAGGGTGACTGTGCTCCGCCACCGATTGCCAAGGCGCGTTTCAGGTCGGTGCCGGTTGATTTCAACACCTCTAGACTGTCGCGCAGGGCAAAGCTCACGCCCTCCATCACCGCCTGAGTTAGGTCGGTCCGGCTTGAGGCGATGTCAATATTTAGCAGTGCCCCGCGGATGGTACTGTCGTTGTGCGGTGTGCGTTCGCCGGATAAATAGGGTAAGAATTGCATCTGGTTTGGGCCGCTGATTTGATCTCCCAGCGCGCTGGAAAGAACTGCGGCCTCAACATCAAGATTGCGCGCAAGCCAGTTCAAGCTGTCGGTTGCGGCCAAGATCACGCCCATTTGGTACCAGCGGTTTGGAACTGCGTGGCAAAAAGTATGCACCGCGGAGGCTGGCATTGGTGAGAATGTGTCTTTTGCGGCCAGTAAAACCCCTGAGGTTCCCAATGATACGAAGGCATGGCCTTCGCGCAAAGCGCCGACGCCGCAAGCCGCAACCGCGTTGTCGCCACCGCCACCAACCACGATCACGTCTGCTCTGAGTCCCCAGTCCGCGGCTATCTCTGGGCGTAGCGTTCCAATAGCGGCAGAGCCTTCGACAAGGTCGGGCATCTGATCGCGCCGCATGCGGGATTGTGACAACAAATTTGCAGACCAGTTGCGCGCGCCACTGTCGAGCCAACCTGTTCCGGCACTGTCGGACATGTCTGACGTATATTGTCCGGTCAGCCAGAAGTTTAAATAATCTTTTGGCAGCAGAACCTTGGCAATTTTAGCAAAAACGTCTGGCTCATGTTCGGCCAACCACAGCACTTTTGGAGCGGTAAAGCCTGGGAACATGATGTTGCCTGAAATTTCGCGAAACCCCGGCGTGGCATCCAATTTTGCTGCCTCGGTATGGGCCCGGCTGTCATTCCACAACATACACGGGCGCAGCACCTGACCTGTACTGTCAAGAAGCGTTGCGCCATGCATATGGCCCGCAACACCGAGACCTTTCAGTGCTGCGAACGCGGTTGGATGCGCGGTGCGTAACGCTGCGATCACTGTATCACAGGCCGTGGTCCAATCTGCCGGGTTTTGTTCGCTCCACCCTGCGTGGGGATGGTGGACATCATAAGTTGCCTCGGCAGATCCGATGATTTTGCCGTCTTCCTGTACTAGCAAACCGCGCAGTCCCGACGTGCCCAAATCAAGTCCTAGATACATCTTAATCTCCCACTGAAAGCTTATCATCACGGTTTTATTTCGAGTGTCAAACAAAAAGAG
>JGI20154J14316_10000481_pt1 | contig 36156 bp, 28 predicted proteins | sample COG_04_FD_14316 | JGI IMG/M metagenome (IMG submission 14316)
ATATGTTAAATCAATAGAATGGTGTAATGGATTATTGATTGGTGTAGATAATATTGATCAATTACATGAAAATTTAAAATTATTTAATATAAGAAAATTAAATATTGATGAATTAAATTTAGTAAGAATAGAATTTAAAAATATACCAAATAAATTATTAAATCCTGCATTATGGTAAATTTAGATATGTGGTATTAAATAAAGCATTTATATAGAGATGATACTTTATTTCTCAATAATGTAGAATATCTCCACATAGTTGAGATGAAATGAGTATAAATAATATTTTAAATTAAGTGTAATATTTAAAATATTACACTATTTTTTAGACGATGATAAAATGTTCTAGAATGTTTGTTTTTTTTATTAAAACGTCTATTAATAAACTCATATTTTTTGTTTCATTCTTATTAGAGTATCTTTTACTGATTCTTTAATATTTTTGATTTCAGGATACATTATAATTAGTTTAGTTGTATCTAGGCAATTATTAGATCTATCTGCTGTTATTATATTCGATTGTTCTTCTGGCGAAAAAATTTTCCATGTAAATGAAGGATCTATAATTTCTTTATACATTTCTAAATTTTGATTATGTGATACAATTCCGGATTAGTTAAATTAATTGTCCCAGTTAAATTAACTAATATAGTCATTGTATTAGGTATTGAACAAATATGTTGATACGTTGCAATTTTAGTAATAAAATTACGCGGAGTTAATTCGTCTGTAATTGGCATTCTAATTCTCAAATTCAATACAGAATCATCAAATAGATGCATTAATTCATCGATAAAATATCCCGAACCAAAAAAATTTGGTAGTGATTCTTCATTAAAACCTGTTCTTCATTTCCTAAAGGATGTTTTTTAGTTTTTAAGTATTCCATCGGCCAAGTTAGACCTTGAGATATAACTCCGGTAATACCCCAATAATAATAGAGTTATCAATTATTATTAGAATTATAATTTATATTAACTAGGTTAAACATCTATAAATAGTATGTTATTTTACTATAGGTGTAATATCGCACCTTCTCCTGGATGTTTACTTATGAATTTTGTAATATCATATATATTTTTGTGAATTCCTATTATATTCTACATAAAATATTTTAGTTAATATTTATATTCATCTGTTTTAAATGGACCTTTTTTATTAACATTAATATAATCTGCTTGTTCATCAGATAATACTGTTAATTTAGCTCCTAATTTATCTAAATGTAATCTTGCAACTTCTTCATCTAATTCTCTAGATAATTTATAAACTTGATTATCATAATTATCTTTATTTTTCAATAATTCTAATTGGGCTAAAACTTGATTTGTAAATGAACAAGACATAACGAACGAGGGATGTCCGGTTGCACATCCCAAATTAACTAATCTTCCTTCAGCTAATAAAATTATACTATGACCATCTGGAAATTCAAATCTATCAACTTGTGGTTTTATTATATCTCTTATAATTTCTGGATTATCAAATAATGATGCAATTTGTATTTCATTATCAAAATGTCCAATATTACATACTATTGCATTATTTTTCATATTTTTCATATGTTCGAAAGTTATAATATCTTTATTACCAGTAGCTGTAACAAAAATATCAAACTCTTCGATACAATCTTCAATACGAACTACCGGTACACTATTCATATATGCTTGTAATGCACATATAGGATCTATCTCTGTAACAGAAACGATTGCTCCAGCAGATTTTAATGATTCTACTGTTCCTTTACCAACATCTCCAAATCCTAAAACTAAAGCTTTCTTACCTGCAATCATTACATCAGTTGCACGTAAAATTGCATCAGTACAAGAATGTTTACAACCATATAAATTATCGAATTTACTTTTTGTAACAGAATCATTTACATTTATTGCTGGAAATAATAATTCATTTTTTTTTGCTAATTCAATTAATCTTTGTACTCCAGTAGTTGTTTCTTCTGAAACACCTATAATATTCTGAGACATTCTTGTCCATTTATTAGGATCTTCAACTAATGTTCTTTTAATAATATTTAATACACAATCAGTTTCACTTTTTACTAAATCTAATTCTCCAAATTCAGGCATTTTTCCAGATTCTTCATACATTTTTTCATATTTAACTCCTTCGTGGATTAACATTGTTGCATCACTTCCATCATCTACAATCATATCTGGACCAATATTATCTGGCCAATTTAATGCATTATATGTACATTCCCAATATTCGTTTAAGGTTTCACCTTTCCATGCAAATACTTTCGCTGAATCAGCCACAGCAATTGCTGCTGCTGCGTGATCTTGTGTAGAAAATATATTACACGAACACCATCTTAATTCGGCCCCCAATTCATATAATGTTTCAATTAATACAGCGGTTTGTATAGTCATATGTAATGATCCTGTAATTTTAATATTTTTAAAAGGTTTATTATTTTTATATTGTTCTCTTAATTTCATTAAACCTGGCATTTCAATTTCGGATAATTTAATATCTTTTCTACCAAACTCAGCTAAAGTTAAATCAGCTACTTTTGAATTCATATAAAATATGATTTCAAAATTAAATTATTATGGTCTAAATATTATATACCATAATAATTTAATTTTCTATATATATTTTATATGACTAAGACAAAATTACTATTTACATCAGAATCTGTTAATGAAGGACATCCAGATAAAATATGTGATCAGATATCTGATGCAATATTAGATGCTTGTTTAACACAAGATTCAGAATCAAAAGTCGCATGTGAAACAAGTACTGGAACAGGATTTGTTATTGTATTTGGAGAGATTACAACAAAAGCAAAAGTAAATTATGAAGAAATTGTAAGAAAAACATTAAGAAACATTGGATTTGATCATGAAGATAAAGGTATTAATTGCGATACTTGTGAAGTTATTGTAAAATTACATTCCCAAAGTCCTGATATTGCTCAAGGAGTACACCTCGGAAAGAAGGAGGAAGAAATTGGCGCAGGAGATCAAGGTATTATGTTTGGTTATGCAAGTTCAGAAACAGAAGTATTAATGCCCTTAACACATGACTTAGCTACCAAAATTGGAAAACGTTTAACAGATGTTCGTAAAAGTGGATTATGTCCATGGGTTAGACCAGATGGTAAAACTCAAGTAACAGTTGAATATAGTGAAGATTCCAATTTAAATGGTACATTAACACCAGAAAGAGTTCATACAATTTTAATTTCTACTCAACATAATCCAGATGTTACAAATGAACAAATTGAAAATGATTTAATGGAACATGTAATAAAACATGTTGTACCTGAAAAATATTTAGATGAAAATACAATTTTCCATTTAAATCCATCTGGTAGATTCGTAATAGGAGGTCCAGAAGGTGATGGTGGCTTAACAGGTAGAAAAATTATAATTGATACATATGGTGGCTGGGGTGCACATGGCGGAGGCGCATTTTCTGGAAAAGATCCAACTAAAGTAGATCGTTCTGCTGCTTATATGGCAAGATGGGTTGCTAAATCATTAGTTGCTGCTAAACTTGCTAAGAGAGTTTTAATTCAAGTTTCATATGCAATTGGTGTAGCAGAACCATTATCAGTAAATATTAATACATATGGAACAGGTACAAAATCTGATGAAGAATTACTTGATATTGTAAATAAAAATTTTGATTTTCGTCCAGGAATGATAGCTAAACAATTAGATTTAAAAAAACCAAGATATTTAAAAACAGCCTGTTATGGTCATTTTGGTAGAAATGATTCTGATTTCACTTGGGAAATCCCAAAAAAATTAGGTTAATATATCTTTCCGCTACAACCAATTTTATCATTATATATAAAACCATAAGGATTTCCAAATAATGGCTTATCTATAAATGGGTAATTTACCGGAAGATTATATATTGATTATTTTTCCCAACCAGACACTGATACATATATACTAAATTAATTATATATGTATTTAATTAAATTTTTCTTTCAACCAATCATATGTAAAAAATGTAAATCCATGTAAAGGTGCTACTCTACAAATTCTTAATAATGCACCCTTATAAAATCCCTTAAATCCATGTTTTTGTATAATTTCTTTACTTATTGAAATTATACTATTATTCCCTCTATCACTCTGTTTATATGTTTTTATAGCATCTACTGGATTATTAACTAAAACTGCAAATGTACCACCAGTCATGCCGGCTAATAGACCACTATATGAACCGATATTGTTAAATTTATCGTAATATAATTTCGTTTTATCATAAACTAAGAACGATGTGCCTTGAGTGGTAGCTTGTCTAATAGTTGTTGGCACAATCCCTTTATAAAATCCCAAAATACCATTTGTTTGATATATATTTTTTAATGTATTTTGTAAATTAATATTTTTATTAATTGTTTGAATTTTTATAACTTCTGCTGGCGTCATTACCGTCGCAGCTTCTATACCTCCAGCAAGTAAACCACACGTAAATTTTTTACCATTTGATAAATTACCATTTTCATCTTCTAGTCTATTTTTTAAGTTTTCATAAACAGCAAATCTAACTGCTGCTCGTGGGAATGCTGAAACTAATTGCGGAGACAGTCCTCTATACACACTTAATATGCCATTTGCTTTTACATCTGATGATAATATTTTAAATACACTTGAACTTGAAAATTGTGGTAATTGTTTTTTAGTTTTTAAGTATTCCATCGGCCAAGTTAGACCTTGAGATATAACTCCAGTAATACCCCCAATAATAATAGAGTTATCCATTATTATTAGAATTATAATTTATATTAACTAGGTTAAAAGATGGATAAATAAGTATGTTATTTTATTATAGGTGTAATAATTTTTTTTATAAAATTATTTAATTTTGTGTATATTTGGACATCTTTTGGAAAATGATGTCCACCTTCGTGATAAACAATATATGGATTTTTAAATTTTTTTGTTAAATCTATAGATCTATAGAAAAGAGGATCATTTTTACCAATTATATGAAAAGAAGGTATGTCTATGATCTTATTAATAATATTATAATCCATTCCAGCAATACAAATAATAAATTTAGGTTTTAGATATGGAGTTATAATAGAAGATATATATGCACCTTGGGAAAATCCAATAATACCATCTATATTGTCAATTGATTTTAATTTATCAATATTAACAATTTTGTATTTATCAAACCATTGATAATAAGGAGGTCCAAAATGGGTTGTTATATCCGGAACAATTTTATTTTTTATTAAATAGGGTGCGTCAGGTGTAATTAAATTAATATTATAATCTATCCTTTTTAATAGAGGTGTAGACATTGAAGCTATTATTTTTCCACTCATATGGTATCCATGGAGAGCTAATATTTTCATTTATAATGAATTATATTTTATTTAATATATGGTTAGAAACATATAGCTTCGCTTAAATATTTAATATCTTTTTTATTTAATCTAAACAGCCCCTGTTTTAGCCTCTTTTGATCATACCAATGCCCAATAAAACCGATAGTTCTTCCTAAAACGAAAAAACCATTAAATAATCCATTCTCTAAAATTTCATTTATTTCATCATCTGAAAAATTTAAATTTAACATACAATCTAATAATGAACATGCAATAAAACCATCAACATTTAATATCAAATTATTTCTTTTTTGTAATGTGACACTCTCTACTTCAAAACCATAATTTACAATATCATATTTTGGGAAATGTTCTTTGACATAATTATATAAGAGCTCTACTCTTTTATCAGGATTATCTTTAGTTTTCAGTTTGTGACCAATGCCACTAATTAATTTATGTTCTTTATTCATTCTATTAACAAAATTATTTGCAGATTCATTTTTACTGGCTTCATAAAATAAATTACCTGCCTCATTTAATGCTCCTCCAAAATAATCTCCAATTGTTAATAAACCACTGCATAAACTACTTACTAAGTCCTTCCCAGCTCTACTTGCAACAATCGTATTTTGGGCACCACTCACCATTGCACCATGATCTGCAGTGATCATTATAACTAATTCAATATATTTACACATCCATTCTGGCAAGTCTTTTTTAAGCCATAAATGGCCGATTGTTTTACCTATACCACCATGTACAATTTCAGATATTGGTATACCATTATACGTCAATTCTTCACCTATCTCATTAGAAATAGATGAAAAGAATGTAACATCATTTCTATTTAATGGCATCTCTCTCGGAATTTTATCTTCTACATCTTTTAGATTTAATGTCTTGTAAATATCTTCTATTTTATCACTTAACGACTCAAAACTTTCTGGAACATGGATACCATTTTCTTCCATATATTTATTTTTAAAATTAGCAGATTCATATTCTGAATTAGCAGATGCACCCGCATGCCCAAATTGAATATCATCTGTAAAATAATCTGCGGAAGTACCCATACACCAACCTATTACCGGTTTTGTAATTAAACCCGCTTTTACAGCATTACTGACTATTAATTCCTGTATACCCCCGACTTCGCCCAATAATATAATTAATTTAACATTTTCTATATTCTCATAGTTCATAATATGGTCTATAAAATTAGATCCAGGGTTGCGATCGCCACCGATTGACATACCTTGATAAACGCCGTTAGTTTTTTTAGAAACGATATTACAGAGTTCATTTAATAGACCGCCTGACCGGGTTACAAAAGCGACATTACCCCGTCTATATAATTTTGAGTCAATAATATTTTCTATACTACCACATGTATTTCCAATTCTTAAACATCCTGGTTTGATACCACCAACTGTTGCAGGACCAATAATTAATTTATTTAATTTTCTTGCTTTTTCATTAAATAGACGAGTATGTTTTTCTGGAATACCTTCCGCAATGACAGTAATACTAACAATCTGTTCATAATCTAATAATTCAAGAGTGGATTCATAAGCTGATCTAAATGATGAGAAACTAATTATATGTTTTACTTCATTATATTGATTTAATCCTTTTTTAATATCATTAATTATTGGTATTAATATTGGTTCACTGCCCCAAAAGAATTTGTCCAATGATGTTTTTAATTTACGAGGATCAATTACTGCAGCAATAGATGGTTTATCTCTCCCATTTAAATAATCAAAATCCAACATACGTTGTACAGCAGCTGGTTGATATGAATATATGATACATTGATCGGTTTCTTCTAGATCATATTTAATATATTTAGTATAATAGTCTAAATCAATATCAAGTGGTTTGACATCATTTAGTGTTAATAATGATTTTTCTTTAGGAGTTAATGCATTACTAACAATTTTAGTGATTTCCATTTCTGGTCCATATACTTCACAATCAAGATTATATTTTTCAGCTAAATTTTTAAAATCTTGTAATGCTTCTTTATATTTTGGTCCTCCTCTTCTGACATAAATTTTAGTATTTTTGAATACATCAATATTGTCTTCCATGGCTTTTAATAATCCAACGAAAGTAGCTTTAACATCAGTAAAGTTCGCAATACCTCCTCCAATAAATAGATATTTTTGTTCTGAAACATCATTCATACATTTAAATACAGTATCAGCATATTTGTAAACTAATTCAGTTGGTGGATTTCCGCTGTACTCTCCATAATTGGCTAATTCATCTTTGTAACCTAAATTAACTATAGCGTCAGTATATACAACCGATGCCCCGCCTCCTGCAACCATAGTCCATATAGTACCTTTTGGATTTAACATTTTAAATTTTAATGATCCCCCTGTTTGTAAATCTAAATTATGAATATATGCTTCTGCTTCATGATTATTATTATTGAAATATTCCATTTCTAATAATTTTTTATCTTCTTGATCAAATAAATAAAATGAACAATCATCGATTAAAACAGCAAAATCTAATGGAATAAACCCATTTTTAGTAACTGCTAACGGATTTACTTCTAAAAATGTAATATGATAATATCTGAAAAATTCAAATAATTTCATTAAAACTAAATTTAATGGATTTTCTGTGGTTAGTGTAAATTTTTCGTTAATGTTTACTACATATTTGTCTGCATCTTTTAATGGGTCTAACTGACCAATCCCGCCAGATTTATTGACATATAATACATCATTATTATCTTCAATTCGAATCATGACATAGTATTCTTCTGAAACTTCATTCATTTGTTCCACAAAATAATTTTTATTGTCTTTTTGTTCTTTAATCCAATTAATAACTTGATCTCTATTTTGATTTAATTTAACTAATCCTCGTTTCATTCTTCTTTTAGATCCATCATCAATTTTAACAACTAAATTATTTTGTAAAGATTTATTAAAATCGAGTTTATTAATATTAATATAATCATCTAAAAAATCGTTATTATTAAATTTATTCCATAATTTTTTAACTTGATATTCGGATAATTTATGGTTTGGCATATATAAAAATAATAAATTATTAGTTTTATAGGTGATAAAAACATTAATATATAATTAAATAATAAATATATTACATAATCCAATTATATTTATTTTGTAAATATTCTAATATTACGCTTTTATTATCTTTTAAATCCTTATATAACGCTTTATTTAATGATTCTTTATAATCAATTTCAATAATAGGTAAATAAGATCTATTAATATTCCAGTCATAATAATATGTTATTATGAAAGATAACCATAGATCTTCTATATTATATATACTTGTAGGAATATCATCTGGTATTTTCCATAAATATGATTTTTCATTGAATATATTAATATCAATAATAGATCCTCCTGTTCCACCATAATGGAATTTATTTAAATTTGTTTGTTTATTATTTTTTAATAAATAAGGCATGCCAAAATATGGATACCAATAATTTATATTTTTTTTATCAAAAATTTTTCCGTACCAGCAAGTATAAGTTTTAGGTTGCCTTAAATTATATAATTTTTCAACCCAATCTGATTCAAATGTTTGATCATCATCTATTATTATTACATAATTACTATTTTTTTTTTTATAAATAAAATCTTTAATATAAATAAATCTTTGAAAACCAAAATATAAATTATCATAATGTTTAATATTTATTTTAATTGAACTTTTTAAGTTCTCTAAAATAGAATCAATATATTCAATATTATCTTTATTATTATTTATAATATGAAATATAATTTTATTAGCAACAGTCTGTTTATTTAAACATTCAATTATTTTAATTAAATTATTTTCTCTTTTCCAAGAACACATTATAATATCAATATCTTCTTCTAATTTAATCTTTGGTTGCTTATTATTTAAATAATCTATTTGTTCTAATTTATATTTAGACTCTACTGTTTTATATGAACAATTATCATGTGTTCTGTAATTATATAATATTTTATCTATAAATTTTGTTCTTTCTTTACCTGATAATTCTAAATTATTATATACAATGGGTCTATCAGTTCCCTTTGTTAACCATTTATTATTATATTTAAAATCATCTTCTGAAAGATAATTAGCTAAAAAAATTTTAAATGATCTTGGATGAGTATATTTCCATTTTTGTAATCGTATATTTCCATCCGGCATATTATAATCATCTAAATTGCAAAATTCGCCTGTTGCATTACCATATGTTGTCCAACATTTATAATTATTATAAGTATTATTAATTATATTAAATGTATTATTATTAATTGTATCATCTCCATCTATAATTATACAGATATCATTATAATTATAATTATTTATATTTTTTTGTATATAATCATAAAAGGCCCATTTACTATGTGCAGGACCGTGATTTACATCACAATTAATTATTTTATAGTTTGTCTTATTTTCAATATATTTATTAACTAAATCTATTTTTTTGCCACCATCATTCACAATAATTACTTCATAGTTATCATATTTTTGATTTTCTATTGAATTTAAACATTCTATTATAAATTCATAATATACATCACAATAAGGAACAAAAATAATTAATTTATTTTTAATATAAGTCAAATCGTGATTAAATAATATATTGATATTATTTAAATTTGAATTTATATCGTTTTCATCAAATAATTCTAAATCATTATATTTTTTATTTGATTTAATATCAGAACAATAATCTTTTAATTTATTAACTAATTCTGTATTTATATTTTTATAATCATAAAATAAAATATGATCAATATTAATTTTAATATCATTTATTCCTTGAACTAATTCATTTTTAAATATAATTTTGAATTTAAATTTTATTAAATCGCAAAAATCTTGTAATCTTTTATCATAACATTTTAAATCAGTAAAAATTAAGATTGTTTCTTTTTTCTCATATCTTTTTAAATCATTCAATGATATATAATACATAATTTCATTTCTATATAATTCTGTTTTTTTATTTAATTCTTTATTATAATAACTATTTTCATTTAATAGTGACGCGTCTTTATTATATATATATGTTAAAAAACCAGTATTCATATGTTTACCATCCGAATTACATAATATCCACATCATTTCATTAATATCGGTCGAAGCAGAAATTAACTCATCATTAAAATCTAATAAATATTCATATGGATAAGATTTAAATAATTGTGCATATCCTGTTCTCATATGACATGCAACCCATGTACTATAATGTTGATATGAATTATTTTCAATAATTGTTTCGGGATATGATTGAAAACCACTACTATTTTTTAATTTATTATTTTCGAAATATCGATATTTGCCATATGTAATTGATATATCATTTTTATTATATAAATTATTTAACTTCTCTAATACACTATTATCATATAACCAATCATCACCATCTAATAAACAACATATTTCATTATCATCACATTCTTTAAAAGCAATATATCTCGAATATCCTTGTTTATAATTCTTATCATTTTTTATTAATTTTATTTTATTATTCAATTTATTATCATTTATGTATTTGTTAACTAAATCATATGTATTATCATTGGATTTATCATCAACATAAATAACTCTCCAATTTTTATATGTTTGATGTTTTATTGAATCTAAATTTTTTAAGTACCATAAACTATTATTATATGAAGATATAATGAAAACAAACTTATTTTGATTTATAAGAGTTAGTTTGAAATCTATGAGAATTGGATTTAAATTTAGATATAATAATCTATCATAAATATTTGATTGTAAACAAATATGACCGTTTATTTTATATGTTCCTAAAGTATTAATGTGATGAATTCTGCTTTTATTCGTTATATCTATATCTTTGCCCGTCCATAAAATCCATTTATTACCTTTATGTGATTTAATAATATTATAATCTGTATGAGTATACATGCCGACAAACAATGTATTTTCTACATTGTTTTCATATTCATGATATTTTATATTATTTAAAAAACTTAAATTATTATTAACAATCCCAGATGATATCTGCAATTGTTTAATATTATTATCATAAATATAATTTTGTAAGTTCATTTATAAACTATAAAATATAAAATATTATGACTAGCTAATAAATTAGCCATATTATAAATATAATATTATCTAATATAAATGAAAATAGGAGTAATAGGAAATGGATTTGTAGGAAAAGCTACAACACAATTAAGATGTAAAGACATCGAATTACTTGCATATGATATTAATATAGATGCATGTGAACCTAAAGGATTAAAATTAAAAGATATGAATCAATGTGAAATTATATTTATTAGTGTGCCAACACCAATGAGTAAAGATGGATCGTGTCATTTAAATATTATTAAATCAGTATTAAATGATTTGGAATCAATTAAATATAATGGATTTATTGTTTTAAGATCAACAGTTCCCGCTGGAACATGTGATCTTTTAAATGTTTATTTTATGCCTGAATTCTTAACTGAAAAAAACTTTTTAAATGATTTTATTAATAATAAGGATTGGATTTTCGGATTATTGGATGGGGTTAGAGATAATCAGTTTAAATTGAAAATGAGTGAATTATTTGATTTAGCTCATAAAAATGATAGAATTAAATATAATAATTTAAATTTTATTACTAATAAAGAAGCAGAAATGGTTAAAATGTTTAAAAATTGTTTCTTAGCAACAAAGGTCTCTTTTTGTAATGAGATATATCAATTTTGTGAATTAAAAGGTATAAATTACGAGAATGTACGAAATCTGGCTGCAAATGATGATAGAATTTTACATAGTCATACAACAGTACCAGGTCATGATGGAAATAAAGGATTTGGTGGTACTTGTTTCCCAAAAGATACATCTAGTTTAAGATATGAAATGCAGAAGTCAGGTATGAAGCCTTATATTATGGATTCTATTATTGAAAGAAATGATTTAATAGATAGACCAGAAAAAGATTGGAAAAATAATAAAGGTCGGGCTGTTATAAATGATTAATAACTAATATTAATAATTAAATAAATTAAATTATTAATATTTTTCAGCCCTATGTTTATATTAATATATATATTTTATATGACAAAAATAGGAATAATAGGATTAGGATTTGTTGGAAATGCGATGTTTGAAAGTTTTAAATTAAGAGGCATGGAAGAAAAAATTAATTTATTTGGTTATGATAAATTTAAAAATGGTGGAATTGGTGAGTTTAAAGATTGTTTAATATGTGATATTCTATTTTTAGTTTTACCCACTATTTATAATTCAGAATTAGGACAATATGATAAAGTTGCTATTATAGAAACATGTATATTATTAACAAATTTAAATTATAATGGTATAATTGTTATAAAATCAACACTTGAACCCGAGACAACTAACAAATTATCAGATGAATTTAAATCACTACAATTTATTCATAATCCAGAGTTTTTAACTGCAAGAACAGCATTCGAAGACTTTCATAATCAGAAACATATAGTTTTAGGCAAAGGATCATCATGTTCTGAAGATAATTTAAATAAAACAAAACAATTTTATGAAAAGTATTATCCCGATGCGGAAATCTCTTTATGTTCATGTTTAGAATCAGAATCAATGAAGTCATTCGTAAATTGCTTTTATGCTATTAAAGTACAGTTTTTTACTGAATTATATTTATTATGTCAAAAAAATGGATGCGATTATGATAAAGTAAAAGATATGATGTTAAAAAATAATTGGATTAATCCAATGCATACAACTATACCTGGACCCGACGGAAAAATTAGTTATGGTGGACTATGTTTTCCTAAAGATACAAATGCATTAAATAAATATATGCAACGAGAAAAAACACCTAATCAATTATTAGAAGCAGTAATTAAAGAAAGAGATGAAATGAGAAATGATCATAATAATTGCAAGTAAATTACATATTATAGTTAAAAATCTTTTCAGATGTATTTATTCTATATTGTAATTCCTTTTTATTTAGATTATACATACTATTTTTAAATCTCTTTGACGCATCTATATTATAAACATATGTTGGATAATCTATATTTTTAAATTTACCTTCTGAATGTTCTATCCCCCATAGAAATTCAGCAACATCTGTGCACGCAGACATCCAATTACCTTTATTATCTAACATATAAGATTCAGGCATTGATTTATATAAAGATGCATATCCTGTTCTTAAAGGAATACCATACCATCCCTTCATTTGTCTATATAAATTATGTAAAATGACATTATTTTCATATACTTTAGATTTAACAAACGTTGTTATCTTATTATTTTCATATTTATAATAAGACCCATATGTTAATTTTATATCACTTTGATATTCATTATTTAGTTTTTCTAATACATTATTATCATATAACCAATCATCTCCATCTAAAAAACATATTATTTCATCGTCATCGCATCTCTTATATGATTGATATCTACTATATGCCTGCTTCATATTTATATCATTTTTTAATAAAATAAAATTATTTTCTAAATTATTATCTATTATATAATTATTTACTAAATCATATGTATCATCAGTTGAACAATCATCTGTATAAATAACCCTCCATAATTTATATGTTTGATTTAATATACTATCTAAATTTTTTTTATAATAATATTTATTATTATATGAAGCAATTATAAATACAAATGTTCTATTATTTCCTTCAATAATTCTAGATATATCTTTATAACTAATACTATCAATATATTTATCAATCATTCTCAATGATTTAAATTTATGAGCTTGTTTATAGAATGTATAAAACTCTAATTCTAAAAGCTGATATTTATATAAATTTAAATCCCATTTTTTAAGTTGACATATTTTAAAAATATCACGCTTACCCATATTATCACTATCATCCAAATTTGGTAAAATTAAATTTGGATATATTACCTTATTATTAATATTATTGGAGACTATAAATTTCCATAATAAATAATCATATGGTTTTCTTAATTCATGTATTAATACCGAATTATAAAATTTATCCAAAAATGATACTTTATATAATATACCGTATGCACCATATGTTATATATTTTTCATTATTTATCAAACTATAATTTGTTTTAACATCTTCACACCAACTTAATTGGTTTCCACCTAAATATATAACATCATCGCCAATATCTAATTTATAATTTTCAATATTTGTACTAAAACTAACATCATCTTCTAATATCATAATATATTTATTATGATCATATTGTTTATCTAAAATCGATTTAATTAAAATTTTATAGGATAATAATATAGCAAATACAGATTTTTGAGTAATATATAATTTTTTATTTTTCAAATAATCGGTTTCTGTTATTGTATTATTGTAATTTGAATATAAATTATTAACATCTTTCGAATTTTGTCCATCAATTGCTTCAAAAATATTATATTTATAAATACCAATATCATTTAATTTGAATTTCATAAAATTTAATCTATCTTCACGTCTTTTTAAATTTAATATATAAATTGGTATATCTTTGAATATTATATTTTCATTTAATTCAATCTTTGTATTAAAATCTATTTTTTTATTATTATATATATTGTCCTCTATTTCCCGTGTAGATTCGTTTAAATATAAGAAATCTATTTTAATATTAGATAAATGTTTATTTACTATATGACTTATACTTAAAAATTGTTCTACATTATATTTTAAACAATTAAATAATATTTGAATCCTTTTATTATTTGTTGTATTACAATCATTACCTGCCCACAAAATCCATTTTTTACCCGTATGTTTTTTAACTTTTGCCATATCATCAAGTGTATAAATTCCATAAAATAAAGTATTTATATTATTAGATTTATAAATTGGACTTGCATATACACTAAAATGATTATTTCCAGGTAACGAACTAGATATAACTATTTGCTCAATTTTATTATTAATTATAAAATTATGTAATAATGATCTTTCTTTTTCCTCTTGTTCTAATTTAATTCTTTCTTTTTCCTCTTGTTCTAATTTAATTCTTTCTTTTTCCTCTTGTTCTAATTTAATTCTTTCTTTTTCATCTTGTTCTAATTTAATTCTTTCTTTTTCCTCTTGTTCTAATTTAATTCTTTCTTTTTCATCTTGTTCTAATTTAATTCTTTCTTGTTCCTCTTGTTCTAATTTAATTCTTTCTTTTTCCTTTTGTTCTAATTTAATTCTTTCTTGTTCTAATTTTATTTTAAGATTTGTTGTTTTTAATATTTTATTTTTATTTAATTTATTTTTAATTATGTCATTTTCTAATCTTCTAGTTTCTAATTTAATATTGTTTTCTTTTTCTTTTATTTTTAGTTTCGTCATTAACTCCATTTTCTCAATCATTTGTTTTTTTTTTAAATTATATGATTCTAATTTAATTTTTTCAAATAATATTTGTTCATTTTCAAGTCTTTTAATATATTCTGCATATGAATCATTTATTTTAATATATTGCGCATGATCAATTTCATTCTTAATATCTCCATTTGTAGTTATGATATATTTATTAGATTTATTTTCAGTTATATATTTTGGATTTGTAAGCAATATTGGATTTATTGTATTTTCGATTGGATTTATTTCCAAAATATTTGTAGAGTCATTCGTAAAATATTTTAAGTAATAAAGTTCATCTGCATCATTAATAATAATATTTCCAAATTTATTTATGACTAAGTCAATCAATTTAAATGATATAATATATTTTAATGGTTCTTTATTCTCAATATTTTTAAGATATTTTAATCTAATATGATTTTTATGACCTCTATTATATTTACATGAAATGTTATTATCATCTAATGGCTGGCATATATATAATATTTCATCTAATTTTTTATAATTTTTAAAAGAACCATTATTTAATAATTCATGGCAATGAGTCTCACTTAATTTATTATTATTATTAAAATATATTCTATCTATAAACTCTTGGTCCATACTATGATGATAATAATCATTAAAATATCCATTTTGTATAAATATCTGTTTTTTAAACATTAATGTAATTAAACCTAATCTTGGTTTAATCTGATTAGAAAGTTCATATTTAATGACATTATCTAAATTATATTCATCTAATATATTTTTAGTACATCTTATAATATTTGTTCCTACAATGCTATAGTCATTTTCGATTATTTCTTTTGCTTGTTTTTCAATTCGATTATTTACTGATATATCGTCTGCATCTTGAAAACATATTAGTGATCCAGTTGATATTCTAATACCAATATTCTTTGCGAAATAACAGCCCATGTTTTTTTTAAGTTCAATTACTTTTACATTTTCATTATTTGTAATTAAGTTATTAATAATACTTAAACTATTGTCAGTTGATGCATCATCTATAATAATTACTTCAATATTATTATATGTTTGATTTAATATACTTTTAATTGATAGTTCAATCGTTTTGCTAGCATTATAAACAGGAATTATAACAGAGACTTTAACATTTGAATATTGTATGTAGTTAAAATTTTGTAGTGGCCACTTCAATTTAGATGATGTTTCAATCATATTACGAGACCCGCCAATAGAACTTGTACTAACATCTGCAATTACTAAATTTGGATATGCTATAAAACATTCAGATTTATATTTATTATATATATATCTGATAGGTCCACTATCAAATGCAATATTATACAATTTAGTTTGCTGTATTAATTCGGGGAATACACTTGAATCAATTCCTAGTGCAAATGATCCATCTGTATATACAATTGGATTATAGTATTTATCTTTGTATACTATTTTTCCCCAATTATGTTGGCTTAATCCTAATGCAGCTATTTTAAAATCTGTAGGTATTATATCGAAAAAATCTTTAACTTTCTCTTCAAAATTATTATCAAAAATAACATCGTCGTCAAAAACTAATATTTTTTTATAATTAAATTTGGTAGATATATCTAAAATTTTTAACCATGATTCTAAATATCCATATGCACCGGCAGATGGTATCATTTTTTTAGATCTAGCAATTTCATATTCGTGGGAACCATCCCAGTCACATGGCTTATTTTTATATATATTATATTGTGAGAGTATTGGTTCTTGATAACCATTTATCGCTTCAACGAATGTGTGTTTGATATTAAGTTTATTTAGTTTCTTAATCATCATTTTTTTTTTAAATTTATCATTCGCCAAATTTATAACAAAAACTATATCAAAAATATCATTAATAACAGACATAATAATTAATCAAATTAAATTAATTATGAGCATGTTTAAATAATTAAAATAATAATAATAATAATATGAATATATTAATACTATATTATAAACATCTTGCAGTAAATTACAATAAAATGTTAATAATTGATACATTTAAAATAAATTCAAATATATTTAATAATAATGATATATCTATTGAAATTATTGAAATAGAAAATATAGATAAATTTATAGATGAATTTAAAATAGAAAAATATAAAGATTATACTTTTTGGTTACATCAGAAAGTAGGTTCCTATATTGTAACTATACCAGAAAAATTAAGACTAATAAAGAACAATAATATAAAAACAATATTTTGGATGGATGATTTACATTTCCCAACTCTAAATACTTCAGATGAGGAACGTCTGGTATTGAATGTAATAGACAATGATGAGCGATATATTAATGTAGATTTAATTGTATCACCCTCTTTAGATTATTTCAAAAATATAAATTCAAAATTAGTTAATAAATCGAAATTCTTATTTTATTTTTTTGATGAAAGAATTATTCATAAATATAATCCAGAAAACAATAATAGAATAAATAAGATTTTATTAACTGGTAAAATTAATGAATTATCGTATCCATCTAGAAAACAAATGTATACGAATTATTTCTATAATAAAGATTTATATAACTGGTTGGAACATCCTGGATATAAAAATTTCAAGCATGATTTTTATCATTTAAAATATTATAATAAATTGGCGGAATATAAGGGAGCCATTTTAGGTTTAGCAAAACATCCTGTTAATTTTCTATTAGCGAAAGTAATAGAGATTTTAGGATGTGGGTGTTTGGGATTTTTCGAGGAGAGTCCATTATATTTAGAGAGATTGGGATTACAAGAATACGTGCATTATATACCAATTAAAAAGATAGATAATGAATTATTGGAGTTGCCATATAAAAAAGAAGATTATTTCTATTTAAATTTAGATAATGAAAAATATAAAACACTACTTGATAGTCCAAATGGAGCTCAAGTTGCTTTAAATGGATATAATTATATTAAAAATAATTATATTTCATCTAATTTTATTAATTCCGTTATTGATATAGTGAATGGAATAGATGTCGATCAATAAAACATAATATAATTTTAGTAAATTATATTATGTTGTTAGTAATATTAAACATACATGCCAGCGGGTGCTAATTTCTTAGTTTCAAATGAATGCATATTTTTAATATCATTTAATTCGTGTATTATATCAAGTATTGATTCTTTTTTTCTATGTGTAAAGAAGAATTTTTGTAATATTGCAGTAGAATATGTTTTATTTTTTATTAAATTATAAAATTCATTAAATGAATTATCATTTGGTCTGAATTTATTAAACATCATTTCAATTTGTTCTTTTGACGCATGTGTAAAAGTAATAATATAATCAACTCTACCTGGTCTTAATAATGCACTATCTAATTTTTCTACATAATTAGTAGTAATAAATGTAATTAATTTATGTCTTCTTGATATACCATCTAATGTATTTAAAATTCCACTAAAAGTAATACAACTTTTATTTTTACTTTCTCTATCTATAAATAGTGCATCTACGTCTTCTAATAATAAAATAGAATTTTCTGGCAGTGAAGCGATTGCTTTCATAAATATTGCATCGTCTACATCTGGTCCGAAATTAAAAATAGATATATCCATATTCAATTTACTAGCTAATGCAAAAATGATAGAAGTTTTACCACTTCCTGGCAATCCTTCGAATAAATAAGTTCGTTTATATGGAATTCCATATTCATTATAAGTATCTTCTTCTTCAATAAACTGATTAATATCTGTTATTAGATTATCTTTTATTTTTTTATCAAGATATACTGTATCAATATTTCTTGTAGGTAATTTATTTAATTTAGACCAAAAATTTTTAAATATAGTAATGTTGATCATATTCTCTGTTTTTGGTCTAGCATATAAATACGCTTTTTTAATAAAATCTTGTAATATTTCTTTATTTTCATCTGATGATATTTTTAACATTTCATAGCATTTTACCATATGTGATAAACCTACAGGATTACTATAATTTAATGTATATTCTATAATAATATTGTGATTGTCATAATTTAATTCATAGTTGCCTGGACCCAGTCTTAATGATACTATATATTTATTATTAGAATTATCATGTAAAGGATCATATTTTAATCCATCAGTATTAAAAGAACATATATTGTCAAATGTTGCAGAATAAGTTAAAACATCTTCAAATATAGGATAATCTGGAGTAATATCTATTGAATACATATTTGATATGAATATTATTATATCAAAATGGTTAATAATAATATAATTATATAAAATTAAATAATGAAATATTATATATATATATTATATGAACAAGATTCTAATTATTTTGGGAATTATATTAATTTTAATAAATACTACGATTGATCTTACAAAGAAAATATTATATTTAATTTTGTTCATTTTAAGTGTAAATTATTCACACCATTTAAAGAGCAGCCCTGAAATATCTAAAACTTATTATATAAATGTGCAATCTTCTAATAAATATGTTAGTTATATGGCAGATACTTTAGATTTCATATTAAAAAACCGTAATTGGGTAAAGTTGAATAAAACTGATGCATTAAACAAAAAAGAAATTGGCTTTACATTTAGTAATATTGATAAAAAAAATGTATTAAAATCTCAAATTAATTTTAGAATATTGACTCAAAATTCTGAAATATTTTCTGATAAAATCGTTTTTAAAGAAAATTTTAAGAATACTGACTATTTTTTAGATTATCATGTATTAAATAGAGCAAATATCGTTAGTAATATTAATTTATTATATAATTTTGTAAATAATAATAAAAAACCTGGTATGTATTATATATTAAAAGATCCATATGGTTCTTTAGGAAAACAGGTATTATTATTTGATCATAAAAATACTAGCAGAAATTATAAGAAAAAAATTCAAATATATTTATCAGTATTTAAATCTCAATATATAATTTTAGATGAATATATTGATCCAATAACATTCAAAGTACCTGAATTAAGTTTTAATCATAAAACTATAAATGTGGAATCTGAATTTGGAAGAAGAAGTCTTATTCGATTTTATATTGTAGTAATTGTAAAAAATAATAAAGTGGAAATATATAAAATAAATAATTTATTTATTTATTTAGCAGTATTACCATCTAGCGGAAGTATCGTAAAAGATATTAATAAATTAGGCACATATATCACTAATTACTATTTAGGATCAAAAATTAAAAATATTAAAAATAACATTTTATCAGACGACGAAATGATGAATATAAATTTATATAGAGATATATTATATAATAAAGATAATAATTATAATAATGAAATATTTACAAAATTATTTTGTATTTCAAATAGTGAATTTAAAAAACAATATCCAAATAAGTTTGATTTAGTAAATAATAAAATCGATAGTTTTATTTCAAAATTTAGTGAAATATATCACGATGAATTTGCATGTAAAAATGATAAATGTTTAAATGATAATTTTAATTCATGTTTTAATATTTATGCAGTTGATAGTATTTTAACAAAAAACGATGATTTTAAGATTTTAGAGATTAATAATAATCCTGGCAATATAATGATGAATTTTCATAATAGTATAAAGAAAATTTATAATACTGTAAATATTTTTAATGATATATTTAATCTTATCGAAAATAAAAAATTTAAATCTGATAATTTAACATTACTATCAAATAAGGATAGACATAATTTTGATAAAGTATATTATATGAGTACAAATCAGGTAGTAACATATCCTGAAATTATTAATAATCTTAAAAAACGTAATTATTTACGAAGTTTATGGAGTTCATTGGATAATTCCAATAAACATATTGATTTATATTTAGGATATATTCTAAAAAATACAGATTTAATAGAGGATAATAAAGAGTTATATATAAGTTATGTAACAGGATTTTTAAAAAATTATACTATCGCGAATAAGATTGAAGGTGCAATATTTGAACTAGGTGATAAATCAGTATTATATAATCATCTAAAAAATACAGATATGATTCCTGAGTTTGTTTCTTTTAAAATATATAAGGATGATAAGTCCAATAATAACATTAAGACAAAAGAATTACTACAGATTGAAACATTTATTAATACAAACTTATCACGTTGTAGTAGATATATATTAAAACCCAGTTTAGGGAGTCAAGGTGATGGTATAGAAGTTATAAAATATTATGAGCAGATTGAGGAGTGGTATAAGAGACAGAATAAGTATAGTGATTGGACTATATCTGAATTTTTAAATCCTAAATTATTAAAATCAATAAAATTAAAAGAAAACGAATTAAGAAAAGTACATATTAGAAGTTATTTCATAATAGTTAATCACAATGATAATACAACAATTTATGAATTAAAATCCCGTATAGTTTACTTTGCTGTTGATAAATATATACCAAGATGTGTTACTGTAAATAAAGATAATAAATATTCTTTTATCACTAATTTAGCACTCGCATCTGAGGAAAGAAATATTGATTATGATACAAGAAATTATACAGACGATTTATTAAATTATCAAGATCAAATTTTTAATTTCAAAAAAATGTCAAATACGATTACTGAGTATGGTATGAAATGTATTGATATTTTAGATGAGAATAATATAAAATGTTTAAATAAAGATAATGATAAATTTAAGGGATGTTATCAGATATTAGCAATTGATTATTTGCCAGTTAATAAAAATGATCTTAAAATTTTAGAAGTAAATAGAGGTCCAGGATTTAAAGCATTAAAAGTAAATTTTGATTTAGAAATAATATTTGATGAGATATTCAAAGTATCTCTTGATAAATTTGATGGTAAAGATTTTAATGATAGTGAATTGCAATTTCTAAATAGAATAAGATAAAAAATAACCATCCCATACCATTACTATTAAGTAAATCAAATACATATGGTCTTGACTATTTTAATTTATATATAAAATAGATATATTTTAGATGTAAATTAATTAATATAAATTAATAAAAAATAATATTGATTATTTTTTATTAGAATGTTTTTTCAAAATATTTGATAGGTTCGATAAAATTAACAACAGGATAGAATACAATACCTCTTTTAGATCTAATAATTGATTTTGCACTTTCAAAATCAATTTTATGTTTTTTCATTAAATATAGTGCAATAACTGTAGCAGATCGCTGTAGTCCAGCTCTACAATGCACAAGGACACCTTCGTTATTATTTATATGAGTTTGTATTTTCGTATTTATATTAGGAAAATGTTTTATCATACCTATATTGCTTTCTTGACTTCTATTATCATGGATAGGTACTCTATATTTTTCAATATTTAATTTAGTAAAATCTAAATCTTTACTTAAATTTACAACTAATTTAATATTATTAGATACCAAAAAATCTGTATCTAACCCAGATCTAAAATCTCCTAACCATAAATTTTTTTCAATTTCATGTTTACCATTAATTAATTTCAATTTACAAATAATATCATATGCACCATATCCACATAATTTAAATTTATTATAGAATATAATATTAGAAAGTAAATACTTAATAATAAATATTAGCAATATAAATAATAATAACAATAATATTTTCATATGAATATTATTAGAAAATAAATTAACGAAATATCTCCATAAATTGTGTATTTATTTTATATGTTTCGCAATTAAATTTTCGTTCTTTTATATCATCATGTGTTGGCCCTAAATCAATTATTTTAATATTATTTTTAAAACAAAATTTAATAGAATTTAAACAAATATGTGATATAAATGTATTATTGGGAGATGATAAAAAGTCATAATATATGCCATCATCAATAAAATAAGAAGACCATCCTAATAGTATTTGATTTTCATCATAATAATTTAAATAATTTAATTGAAATGTAGATATAACTAATAGTGATAATATAAAATCAAAATATCTGTTATATATATTATTTATTTTTGTATTTAGAAAATTATATAAATATTTAATATGTTCGAATGATAATGAACTCTCTTGAATATTAATACAATCTAATTTTTTTGATTCATTTTTCATATCATTTCTTCTTTTACTATTAAAATGTTTAATATAAAAATCATCAATAGATTTATATTTTGTTAAATCAATTTTGTTTGATGATTTGAAATATAGATCTGTAAAATAAAGTAATAATTTTTTTTTATTAATTACGAAATAATATAAATATATAAATGTGATAATCAAGATACTGATATTTTTATATATACCATTAAATAAATCTGAAAATATTAATATACAGCATATAATATTTATTAGTATTATTATATTTTTCATATATTATAAAATATTATTTAATGATATTCTAAGCATAAAAATATCATTATAACTATAATGATACCAAAAATAATACATATTATTTGGTGGCAGGGTATTAATAAAATCCCTTCTAAATTTAAAAATAATATAAATAGTTGGAGGGAAAAAAATCCAAAATATAAAATGATTATATGGGATGAAACAACTATTATGAAATTTATAAATAAATCATATGATAATGCCTTCATAAAAATAAATTTATATAATAAGATGATCCAAAAAATAGATTATGCAAAATATTTAATAATTTATAAATATGGTGGGTGTTATGTTGACATTGATATGTTATGTTATGATGAATTAGATAATTATTTAATTCAAGATAAGATAAATGTATCNGTATTTTATTTTACAAAAATAAGGATATTGCCATTAATAAATAATGGNTTTATAGCTTGTGATAAAAAGAATAATACAATATTAGATATAATTAAGATGTGTAATAAATATGTAAATAATGATTATCTGATANATGAACTAACAATACTTAAAACGACTGGTCCATTATTATTTAATTCAATTTTAGTAAACTCGGATAATGTGCATATATTAGATTGGGATATCATATATGAATCTAATATACAAGAATATGGTTTAAATAAAAATAAAGGAAAACTTGCATGTCATTTCCATGAATTCTCTTGGATTAATGGAAATATACTCCTATTAATAAAATTATATGTTTTTCTGAATAATAATATTGATAAAATAATAATAATAACGATGATAATATTATTTGTTTATCTAAATTATTTGCCAAATCGTCTATTTCTTTGATGAAAATTTTTAACAATATTATTTAAATCTTCAATAGTTATATCTGGCCATAATTTTTTCATAAAAAATAATTCGGAATATAAAACTTTTGTAGGGAAAAAACCAGAAATGCGCTGTTCTCCGCCACTTCTAAATAGAATATCTATATCCGATTGGGTTCTAGTATAATGTTTAAGATCATCTCTTCCAAAATTCAAAATATCTTTATTATAATCATATGCAATAGCTAAATTAAATGTATATTTTGTGCCTACACATTTATCTTTAATTGTTTGAATAATCGTTTGCAGATCATCTGGTAATATATTTATATCACCTATAAAATTAATTTTTAAGTCTTTTAATATTATATTTAATTCTGTTGTAGTCTCTTCAGTAAAGTAAGGTGTTGGATCATTAATAATTTTAAATAAATTTCTTAATAATTCATAAATTAGTATTTTTGTATTATCATTTCTATTAATATTATCAATAGAACATACATATAAACTAACTTCATCTATATTTTTTAAATATTTGAACTTATTATTTGTTATACGTTTTAAAAAATTTATAACAAAGTTAGTCCAATGTTCTACCAATGTGTCCAATTTATAATTATTTTTTACACACCATCGTCTATTACCATCGGGAATAATTCCAATATGTACCATATATAATTCATATATATAAAAATAGTATAAATTATACCATTTTTATAAATAAAAGATGATCGAATTTATATGGGTGAATTTATAGTTTTTTATATATAAAAAACTGAAATTATAATAATTTAAAAATATGTTGATTAAATATATAATGACGCTACAATATATGGAAAAAAATGAAGAACTTCTCACAGAAGACCATCGTTTGGTTTTGTATCCAATACGGCATGATAAAATTTGGGAAATGTATAAAAAACAACAAAAATGTTTTTGGACGGCGGATGAATTAGATTTTTCAAAAGATCATAAAGATTGGGAAATAATGTCAGATGATGAAAAACATTTTATAAAATATATTTTAGGTTTCTTTGCAGCGAGTGATGGGGTTGTTAATATTAATTTATTAGATCGATTTTTAAAAGATGTCAAAGTACTCGAAGTTCAAATGTGTTATACATGGCAAGCTGCTGTAGAAAATATACATTCGGAGACATATTCTTTAATGATAGATACATATATAAAAGATTCAACTGAAAAGAATTTTTTATTAAATGCGATCGAAAATATACCATGTATTAAAAAAAAAGCAAATTGGGCAATAAAATGGATTAATGATGTGGATGCATCTTTTGCTCAAAGGTTAGTAGCTTTTGCCTGTGTCGAAGGTATTTTCTTTAGTGGTAGTTTTTGTGCAATTTATTGGTTAAAAGAAAGAAATCTAATGCCTGGACTTTGTTTGTCAAATGAATTTATAGCTAGAGATGAAGGTCTACATTGTGATTTTGCTTGTCTATTATATTCTATGCTAAATACGAAATTAGATGTTAATACAATTAATGAAATGATAAAAGAAGTCGTTGAAATTGAAACAGAATTTATAACTGATTCATTACCATGTCGATTAATAGGAATGAATAATGAATTAATGAAGGTTTATATTAAATTTGTAGCAGATAGATTAGTTCGCGATTTAGGTTATAAAAATATTTATAATGTAAAAAATCCATTTCCTTTTATGGAAAATATTTCATTAGAAGGAAAAACTAATTTTTTTGAACAAAGAGTAAGTCAATATAAAAAAGCAGATGTAAGTACATCTTTTAATATATCGGATGATTTTTAATATATTTATTACCATTTACTTTTTATATATACTTTGCCAAAATTATATAAATGCACCATATTATTAAAATAATACATCAATGTACCTCCACCTTGGTACATTGGTGATTGATATACACTTTGTCCTTTACCAATATATCCAATTTGTCCTTTATCATAAAAATGAAATGGTTTCTTATCTTGAAAATTTGAGTTAAACTGTTTTGCTAAATATTGTCCTTCTTGATATGCAACTTGTGCTGTAGGTGGATTGCCAGAGAATGCACAATCACCTATAGCGAATACATTATGATTTTGCTCAACCCCTAATTTATTATTTACTGGGATACCATATAAACAATCTAAATTCAATGTCTTGTTAATTTGGCGAGTAAGTTTATTCGCTTTGATTCCACCACACCAAATTGCTAGATTGAAATCGATAGTGGGTTTATCCTTAATGTATATCGATTTAGAATCTATTTTAGAAACCATACATTTAAAATATAGTTTAGCATTTTCTTGTTCCCATAGTTTAATAACACGCTGTGATATATCCATATTAAATGTAGGTAATGGACGATCAAGTGCATCAATTGCTACTATATTATATCGTTTATAATCTATTAATGTTCCAATAAGTTCAGTTCCAGCTAAACCACATCCAATAACTGCAATCGTAGAACCAATTTCTAGTTTTTGAATTTTTTCGCGAATTTTTGTACTATCTTCTACAGTTTTTAAATATAATGTGTTATCACTTACACCTGGTATTCCAAATGTATTAATGTCAGATCCATGTGCAAAAACAATATATTGGAATTGTATTTTTTCTTTCGTTTCTTTCACAATCATATTATTTTGAAAATCAACATCTATTACCTTACCCTGATCGAAAATTATATTTTTATTTAGACTTGATATATCAATTGTTAGTTTGCGTTTATTTTTCACATTTTGTGCTAAAAGTGGTGTATATACAAAGGAATCAGAATCTGATATTACTATAACATTATATTTTTTAGTGTCTATATTTTGAATAAATCCGATACTAGCCCATCCAAATCCAATTACAGTTATATCTTTTTTTGTCATTATCATTTATTACACTAATATATAATAATATCTGTATATATTAAATTATTTTTAATATATTATATTATTTAATATGTCTAGAATAATTCTAGTTTTAATTTTAGTATATATAATATANATAAAATTAAATATTACAGAGCATTATACACCTTTGTCAAATAATATNTTTTTTAGTTATTTGGAAAAGAACGGATATATTATTGATAAACATAATAAAACGATTACAAATAATAATAAAATATTAAAATATAATAATAATTTTAATAATAAAAAGTCGGCTCAGCTAGTTTTACATAAAGATAAATTGTCCGACATGCTTTATACATATAATATGTCTGTACCTAAATTTATTAAAGTTAAAAAATATAATGAAATTGATATATTAAATGAAATACATCAAATTAAGTTACATTTTCCATTAGTTGTTAAACCAACATCTGAATCATTAGGTAATGGAGTTGAAACAGATATTTATGATGAAAAAACTTTATTAAATGTTATAAAAATATCATTAAAAAAATATAAAATATTATTAGTTGAAGAGCAAATTCGCGGCAATGTATATAGAATATTAATGTTTAATAATAAAATTATTGATATTATTGGAAAAAGAAAAGCAAGCGTATTAGGCGATGGGCTCAATATGATTAAGACATTAATAAATAAAAAATATAAAGACAAACTACTACCGAATATACGTCTATTAAAATATCAAAATGTTAATTTAGATACCATAATACCAAAAAATCACAAAATTGATATATCGAATATAATAAATATGCAAAATGGTGCAGAATGTGAAAGAATAAATATAAATAAAGTACCAAAAATAAATAAGGACTTCTTTTTGGATGTAACCAAGAAGGTTGATATATTTTGTACTGGAATTGATTTTATTTCAAATGATATATACGTACCATATACGACAAATAATGGCAAAATATTAGAATTGAATTATAAACCGGATATAAATATTCATCTAAACAATGAGCCTATAAAAAATAATTTTTATAATACAGTATTAGAAAATATGTAATTATAATAATCGAACAAATCCGTGATTTTCCAAATTGATGTCTTCATTATTAATAGCATTTTTAAATAATTGATTTGTTAGTATATCCGCAATATTTCTTTTTGTTTTCTTGACTTCTTTGATATCTTTTTTCATAACATATGCTGGAAAGTTTGTATTTAATTCCAATAGATAAGGATTCATATTATTATCAAATATGATATCTGGGCCACATAATTGATATTCTAATGCATAAAAACTTTTATATTTTGGTGGAAATGATTTTTTAATTTCCTTTGATAAATCTGTTAAAAGATATTTTATTTTTAAAAACATCGGTTCATAATTAACAAGGTCTTGTGAGAAATGTAAAGATCTTGCAGATTCATTTTCTTTAACTTGTGATACATTTGTTAATTGTACTTCAGTTGTAATATTGTCTTTATTATATTTATATTTTGCTAGTTTAATATGTCCGTCTTTATATAAATAAAACTTTAATTTATTTTTATATAATGTTATTAAATAATGCATACGCATATCTCCTTTAATCCCATTAAATAAATATACATCTGAAATAGACTTCTGAATTATATATGTATTTGATTGACCTAATACATTTTTAATATCTTTATGACTATTTGCAATATATATATTTTTTCCTCCAAATGAGGTATAATCGCATTTTTTTATAAACCATGTATTATTATCATTTGGAATATATCTATTTTTATTATTATAAATATGTGTTTTAGGATAATATTTTTTCTTTTGTAAAAATTTAGATAAATATAATTTATTATCCAATTTATATAAACATCTTGACATTAACATTGACGCAATTGTCTTCTTATTTTTTTTTGTATCTTGAATTTGTAAATTTATTTCTATATCTGAATTACGTTTTAACCCTTTCCCCCAGGGATGAGATGGTCTAAATATTTTTAAATATATAGATTTGTCTATATCCTGATCTATATATGGTTTATTACTTAAATAATATATAATAAATATAAAAAGAAATAATAGAATACCAAATCTATAAAATTTCATTATATTATATGTAGATATAATATAATAAATAATTTATAATTTAATAAATCCGTGTTTTTCTAAATCAATATTTTCTCTATTAATTGCTGGTTTAAATAGATGATTAGATATAATTTTTGAAATATTTTTTTTCATTTTTATAATATCGTCTGTATTATTAGTTATATATGCTGGAAAGTTAGAATTTAATTCAATTAAATAAGGATTATTATTATTATCAAAAATAATATCAGGTCCACATAGTTGATATTCTAACGCATAATAACTCTTATAATATTTTGGGAATGATAATTTTATTTCATTTGAAAGATCTGTTAACATTGTTTTAATTTTTGAGAGAAATAAATCATAATTTTTAAATGTTTTATCAAAAATCATAGATCGTGGTTTATCATTTTTATTAATTTGCGCAGTATTAGTAATTTGTATATCAGTAGATAACGCATTTGGATCATAATCATTTTTTGCTAATTTTATAAATCCATCTTTATAAAGGTAAAAATTAAGTTTATTTTTATATAAAGTAACTAGATAATACATACGGATATCTCCTTTTTTTTTATTATATAAATATAAATCGTTTATTGATTTTTGAATAATATAATTATTATTCTCATCGATATAATCTTTTATTTTGTTTACGTTATTTACTACATTAACGTCATAGCCACCATATGTAATATCCGCATTTTTTTATAAACCATATATCGTTATTTTTTGGTAATATTCTATTTTTTTTATTATATATGTATGTTTCTGGATAATATGATTTATTTTTTAAAAATGTAGATAAGTGCATTTTATTTTCTAAATTATATAATGTTTTAGGAATAATAATACTAGATATTGTTTTTTTATTTCTTTTTTTATCTTCTATTTCAAATTTTATATTTATATTCGATTTATTTTTAAAACCATATTTCCATGGGTAATTATTTCTAAATATTTTTACATAAATTTCTTCGTTTTCATATGGTTCAGTAGTATTTCGAATTTTATATAATATACATATCACTAAAAANAAAATAAATAGTCGATTAAAAGATATATTCATATAATTAAATGTAGAAAATTATTTATACATATAAAAGATTATATATTGAAATATGTAATGATATTTTGTTATTTCATAATACTATCGTTGATATGTATTTATTTTGCAATTACAAAAACAAATAATTATCATTATATAAAAGAATATTTATTGAAATATATAATGGTAATTATTTATTTCTCAATCATTTTTTTAATATGTATTTATTTTTTGATTAAAAAAACGCAATATTATATTAAAAAATTTAGATTAAGATATTATAATATTGATTCAGATGATGAAGAGCTATTAAAAGATTATTGATATTTACCTATATCAATTAATATTTTCCATATATTTTGAGATTTTAGGTATGCAAAAAGTAATTTGGATCCTTCAAAATATATTAAAGGCGATGGGTATTCTTTTATATTATATTGTAGATTAAATTTAGATTTTTTATCATTATCAAAAGATTGTATATATTTAAAATTTGCTTCATTGAAGATATCGTCTTTGTTATCTACTTCAGTTCTTATTCTTGTCATTATAGATTCTGCATCTTGTTCAAAATTAACAATATAGTTATCAGCAAATAATACATTTGTTTTTAAAAAATCTATACTTTTTATATCATCATTAATATCTAAAAATGTTTTGTTTATATAATTAATTATATAGTCATTTGATGGCATTATTATTTCTGATGTAGTAATTTCTGGACATTCTGGACAATCAGGGCATGAGAAGGACGAAAATGTTATATAGGAATACACGAGTTGTAACATTATTAATAAACATAATATTCCTATTATTATTTTTAATAAAGTATCCATTTATATTTAATTATAAAATTTATTTTAAGATTATTATTATAATGACCCTAAAACCGAAATTAGTTGAAGGAGATGTTGTAAAAAAATTACTTAAATATAATACCACAAGTACTGATCCTGGTGTTATTAATAATACATTTTCTTATGTATGTAAACATATAGTTTATATATTAAGGAATTATGCTGATTTTATTTTTGTTTTATTATTTTTATTTTTAGTATTGTATTTACGATATAAATATAATAACAATAATAAGAAACTAACTGGACCAAATGAGGTACATGTAAATTATATTAGAAATAAAGATATTGTAAATAATCAAGTATATAATATTAAAGATGATATAGTTACTGAAGATGATATTGATGATAATATATTAAATATTATAAAAAAAGAAATAAATAATTTGGATGATGATAATATAGAGCCAGTATCGTTGGATACTTATCAAAATTATTCTTCATATTAGATATCAACGGCTAAATGGTTATCGTGTGATGTGTCAATAGTTAATTGTTCATTGTCTTTAATATTTGTATCTAATCCTTGTAAATATTTACTCATAATTTCATCTTCAATTGTATTTTTCATAATTAACCTATAAACATTAACTTGGTTTTGCTGTCCTAAACGTACTGCACGTCCAATTGCTTGATCTTCCATTGATTTAACAGCTCCATATTCACCTTTATGAGGTTCCATAAAAATAATATGAGTTGCTTCAGATAAGTTTGTACCAGATGCAGCATGTTCAGTTGATAACATGATAACTCTGGGTATATTATCTAAATTTTTTCTATTTTTAGATAGATCAGATCGGAATGCTCCAATCGCTGCATTTCTTTGATGTACATTTCCTTTACAAAATACATTATTAATACTATTATTTTTCAGAATAGTACCAGCCATAGAAAGGAGTTTATCCCATTCTGAAAATATAATTATTTTATTAGAAGGTTCTAATAAAATTTGATTACATAATTTTATTAGTTTTGCGATCTTTGTTCCATAATTATAAACTAGCTCGTCTATTTGATCTTCTTTGTTTGGATCAACTTTGTCTTCTAATTTATATATTTTAGAAGCCCCAATTGCTGCTCTACACATTGGACATTCTTGTTTATATGATGCAATAGATAATACTTCTGTAATACATTCATAACAAAAGTTATGTCCACATTCTGTAACAACTGGATCATCAAACTCGCATCTACAAATAGGACAGCTTTCACAGTTTACTTTAATATCAGTATTAAAACAATTAAGTAGAAACTTACATGATCCAATAATATTTTCCAACATTTGTTTTCTTGCGATATATCCAGCAGCAGTACTACTTAAATTATCGATAGATAACTGTGTTTTTTGGATTTTTTCTTTATTATCACTAATTAATTTCTCTTTTACTTCATTGAAATTTAAGATGTTATTAACATCGCCATTATTAAATTTATCGCATATTTGAATATTACAGCATATTTGTCTTAAATAATCTTCATTGGTGTATTTCAAAGATGTATATAATGTTGATTCAAACTCAGAAAATTCCAACATGATATTTTCTATATTTGCTGGTGGGATAGTTAATTGATCTTTAACTGATTCCTTTGTATTTCTAATATAATTCTGTTTAAAGATTGAATTAACGATATTAGTTTCAGATAAACCATGATTCATGCTATTAGATAAATTATAAATATATTTAAGATCGTTTGATTTTATCTCAGTTTTAAAATCTAGAAAATCCATTACATTGGTTAAGGAGTATATATTATAGAACGGAGTTCCAGAAATATACCACTTATTATTACATTGTAAATTTTTTAAAACGTTTTGTAAATATATATTTTCAAAACTATAATTTCCAGAAAATAATTCATGACCTTCATCAATAATAATTCTATTCCAAAATATNGCTTCAAATATAACATTATACTTTAATGAATTAATGATTTTTTTATTAAATTTTGCAATGTTTCTCATTTGAGTACATCGTCTATCAATTGCATTTACATCTGATATATAACTTTTTGTCCATCGAGTATTAGACGAATCTTTATAAAATGCCCAGTTAACATAATAATTAATATTGAATAAAAACTGAAATGAAATAATAATTACATCTGCATCTAATATGTCCTGATATGTATATTTCTCATGATTTACTTTTGTTAAAAATAGTATCTGAATTAATTTAGGATTTGCTTTTGTAATTTCACTACTCCATTGTTTCGTTAAATGACTTGGACATAATATTAATGTTGCTTTTGTTACTAAACCCTCGATATTACGTACTGGCTTTGTTTCAAACTTATAAGTACCTTCATTATTATTGTGAATATATCTATAAGGTTTATCAATAATTAATCCGATAGATGTAATCGTTTTTCCTAAACCCATTTCATCTGCCAATATGCCTCCAGATGAATAAAAATTATGTGTTACGTTTGAATTAATTTTACAGTCATACATATCAAATAAAAATTTGTCAAATAATTTACTACTTTCAGAATTTTTATCTATAATTCGAAACACTTCTGATAATTTTCTATTTGTATCTAATATATGTGTATTTTTAGATTCTTCAATGTCTTTCATTCTTTTTAAAGATTGTAATTGATAATTGAATAATTTAATATTTAATTTACTAGGTTGCTTCGCAATAGAATCATCGTAACATGATTTTTCTTTCCATCGTTCATCGATCACTTTACTCGTATTGATTGATTGTAAAATATTCTTAAAGAAAGAATTTTCAAACTCATAGATTTCATTTGATTCAATTCTATTAAGTAAAATTTGCGGCTCATAAAGAACATTGCATTTTATATTAGAACCATATGTACTGCACGATAATTCCATTTTATACGAATAACCTAAATTACCATTTTTCTCAATATTAAAAATTAAATCTGTTAAATAATTCTTTTCTATAATACCTATAAAATTATCTTTTATAAAAATATCATATTTATAGTTTGTCTCTCGTCCCAATATAATTCTAGAATTACATTGTTGAAGAAACTCATTTTTAATTTTATTTATGTTATTAAACGATATGGTTTTACTATAGAATAACTCCATTTTATATATATATATAATTAATACATCTATAAATTATATATTTTTCAATTATTTATACAAAGAATCCAGTATTTGACTAAAATTATGGTATATACATATATCATTTGTATACGTATTATCTAATAAATAACCATATCCTATTCTCTCAATAGATTCAGGTATTATAACATTAATTTTATTTAATTTATCACTTAATGCTTTTAATTCTTCTAATCCTCCTTCTTTATTACTATTTTTATTTAATAACTTATATGTAAAACTATCTTCTAATTTATAATTAAAATTTAAAATATTAGATGTTCTAAATAATACATATTTAAAAAATGTTAATTCATCTGCACAATTTATATAATCATTAAACTCGTTTTCAAAAATTACTGTATTTTTATTCTCAAAGTAATACTGATTAATATTTACTTTCCCCTTTATAGCAACATTTACAAATGTTTCAATAATATCATTCTTTTTAACATCTGTTAAATCATCTGTTAATGTAATTTTTATAATAAAACTACATTTTGGTTCAGTTTCAATAATTATATCTTTATATGTTTCTATTTTTTTTACCAAGTCAATACGTTTATCTGAATTTAAATTAGTTCCATTACTTCCAAATATATCACACATAACAATTAACGATTCATCATTCTTAAATGGATCCGTTGTGATATAACGTGGTTTTAATAGTATTTCTTTATTACCATGATATGTAGTAAGAACATTTAATTTAATATTTTTATCAATTGTTCGTAATATCTTGCTTCTACTATTAAATTTATTATTATTTTCTTGCCATAAGTATAAAATTTTAATTAATGATATTTTATTATCTGATGATTTCTCATTTAAACTATTATTCTCATCAATTGTATCCATTATTTATTAATAATAAATAGAAACTTTTCTTTAAATTTAAACTTAAAATTTTGTAAAAAATTGATATTATAAGTTATTAATAGAATTATTACTTATAATTTATATAATACAATGACAATTCTAGAAGAATTTAAACAAGAACCTTATGAATTTTTAATTGATGCTACTTTGACTAAAATTGTAAAATTAATTAAAGATGCTAACAAGCAATATTATAATCATGATAATCCTATTATGACGGATAGCGAGTATGATATATTAAAAGAAGAATTAGAACATAGAGACCCCGACCATCCATTATTGACTCAGATTGCAGATGAAACACATTCCAAAGATAAAATTAAATTACCATGTTATATGGGTAGCATGGATAAAATTAAACCTGGAACTGGTTCTATTGATAAATGGACTCAAAAATTTAAAGGTAACTATATTTTAAGTGATAAACTTGATGGTACATCTGGTTTATTAGTTATGCGCGATGATGGCAAACATATGTTATTTACAAGAGGCAATGGTACTATTGGAACAAATCTCAGTTCTATGTTATCTGGAATAAAGGGAATACCTGATATTAAAACGAATATGACTGTAAGAGGCGAACTATTAATTTCACACGATATTTATGAAGAAAATAAAGATAAATACGTAAATACTAGGGCAATGATAAATGGTTTAGTTGGTAAGAAAAAAATTAGTAAGAAAGAGTTAGA
>JGI20154J14316_10000486_pt1 | contig 36065 bp, 24 predicted proteins | sample COG_04_FD_14316 | JGI IMG/M metagenome (IMG submission 14316)
AAGCCAATATGTGCCGTTCTACCAATGCCCAATAATTGAAAATCAATTCCCCCATAAGATTCAATCTTTGCTTCGTATGCATTACAAAATGCAGCAACATCTTCTTCTTTAATATCGCCTTTTGGAATGTAGACCTGTTCTTTTGGGATGTCAATATGATCGAATAGATGCGTGTACATAAAGCTATGATAACTTTGTTTATCCTCTGCTTTTAAACCAAAATATTCATCTAAGTTGAATGTAACAACATTTTTAAAACTCAAGCCTTCTTCTCTATGAAGGCGAACTAGTTCTTTGTAAACTCCAATAGGAGAGGAGCCCGTTGCAAGACCTAATACATAGTATTCGGCTTTGCAGTCTCGTATGCCATCTGCAATCTCTTGAGCAACTAGTGCATCAGCCTCCGTTGCATTTTTAAATGTTATGTTGTGTATTTTTTCGAAGCGGGAAACTTCATTTCTTCCTGGGAGCTGGAATGCAAGTTTGTTTGGTTTTTTTGTAATTGATTTCATTGAAATTGGATACGATTGTTTGTTAATTTAATAATATACTGTTATGAAAAAGCGATAAAGAAGGTAAACGCCACTTAAGGACCAAACCCACCACCTGTTTTTAAGATACCATTCCATTAGATTAATTTTTTTATTTATAATACTACTTTATACATCCGCTACAAACTTACCCAGAATACAAAAGCAGGTTTATATAAAAGGGACAGATTCATTGGCTTTTGTTCAAAAAAAAGACTCTTAAAAAGAGTCTATAATTTATAATACTAAAGCTAAACGGAACAACTCATGTCCATCCCACAGCATTGAGGGGATTTAATTTTACCCTCACATTTTGGGCATTGAGAAATTTGTACCGAACTCCCATCTTCTAATTGAAGCATTCCATTTACTAGTGGTTCATTGCAGGTTGCGCAACTTGCGTTTACTGCCATTCCACATTGTTCACATTTGTATGTTTCCATAAGACTTGTTTTAAGTATTAAAAGTAAGAAATAATTGAATAGGTTTTAAAAAGATTTAAATTTTAATGTGCTCATATTCAGACTTAAATAATAATTGCGTATCGAATCCCTAAAGTCGTTCTTTGACTTCTACGATCAGTAAAATGGCTAAACAAAATAAAAATGTAATTACTACAATACCTCCAACTCCCATAACTCTGCTTTTAATTTCTACAAATATAATCAAACTGTTACATAATCTTTTAATAGACGTTTGGAAATAATCAATTAACTAGGAGTTTTCCTGCTTTTTTGCTTAGTCAATCAAATATTGAAATTTCACAAATAGTTGGGATCGGTTGAATTGTAGGATTTGAAAATGAGCATCTTCAAGGTTTTCTAAGGTATTCTGGTTACCTCCAAAATAAAAAATAGTTGCTGGATTGGGATTCCATTGTATCAAGGGTTGAACAAAAAATTGATCATTAAAACTATTTTTTTCGGTGATGATCCGAATGTTAAATGCCTGATTGAATTGATAGCGGACACTTAGGCGGGCAATTGAGCCATTGAAGTAGTCTGAATTGTCGTTTATGCGACTTAATCGAGAATATCCGCCAAGATGGGTTGATGTTGATGTTATCGTTTACTTGGATGCCGAAGGTAAGGAATGCGGAACGAAGTACCCCCACTTCTGTAGTCGTTTCGTTTACCGACAGATCCTTTCCTGCAACTAAGTTCAGCCTAAAATTAAGGGACTCAGATGGTGAACCAGAGATACTGAATTCGTGAGTGGGTAGATTTGTATACCGAATATTTAAAAATGTTTTTACTGCATCATAGTCTACCGTATACTTCAGTTCAGTTTGACCAAAGGTTTTGAGAAAGGCAAAGAAATCGATACTGAAGTTTTTGTATAAATCTTCGAAGGTATAAACCACATCTATTTTAGTTCCAAACCCAAAGGATTGAAGTCCGGGTTTATTAATGATGTTTTGGTATTGATGAAATAATGTTCCCCAGCGGCGGTTGTTTTTTACTACAAAGCCAACATCTGCTCTGTACTGGGGCGATATATTGCGATAAAATAAGGAAGTTTGCCAGTGCTCTGTATTTCTGAATAACTGTACATACAGTGCATCTCCATTGACTGTGTCACCGTCTAAAGCAATGGTTTTCCCCTGGATTGTTTCGCCTGTTTCGATCCAATCTTGTATGGGTTCTTTGTTCATGTTTTTAAACATTTCAAAGCTTAAACGCCATTTTTTATTCAATAAGAAAAGACCATCGAATCCGACCAAATGACCGTACCCACCCCCGTCATAAAAACGACTTGTAAGTAAGGCTCCAAACCGGGCTTTATTACTTATAAGGTTTTGATAGCGAAAAACATTTACAAGACTTTTACCACCATTCCCCATATAGGATCGATCTTCACCTCCCACCAAATAGGGGGTAGCATTATCGAGGGCATTCAATACAAAAAAGCGTGATTTTTTTCCTTGGCTGATGATTTTAGAAGCTACTGTAGGCTCTGCAATTGAACGTGAATTAAAAGCGCCGTCAGTAAAATTGACCAGATCGGCTCCTCGATTGAAGAAGGGCCTTCGTTCGGGATACAATAGCGAAAAAGAGGAGTTTACATCAATCTGGGTTACATCTGCTTCTACCTGTGAAAAATCGGGATTAATAGTAACCTCTAAACTGGTGTTTTTATTCAAATCCAAATTTACACCCAGACCAATATTAATATTCGGTTTTCCATATTGAAGCTTTTCCTCTGGAGTCGAACGTTCCCCACTTATATTACTTGAGAAATAGGGTAAAAATTCCAAGCGTTTATCAATCTTTATATTTTTGAGAACCAACCTATCTGTTGTTTGGCAAACGACACAGGAATTATCTCGATCTCGTGGTTGACTGCTGACTTCTATTTCATTTCCATTTTCAACGTAGCGGCGATAAAAGTTCATGTGCCATGTTTGATCTTTTCCATTGGGAAATGGAATCTCTGAAAAAGGAATTTTCATTTCAATTTGATATCCATCTGCAACAATAGTTGCTTTAGATTCAAAGTTTATATTGAAACTACTGTCATAACGATCCTCGTCTTTAAGTGCATTTACTTGTTTTACGTCAAATTGACTACCTAAAGCGTTTACAGCCAACCCAAGGTTATTACGCGCATCTGTGTAGGGATCTAGGCGAACCAGAAAAACATCATCATTCCATATATTGCCATCATCTCTGGGGCGAAGGGAGGCTCTTATGTTGGAAGGATCGTCTTTGGCGTATACTCCAATAAAAAGATATAAATCTGAATAGGTAACATAGGCTATGGTTTCTTTCCTTGCTGTTTCATTGTTTGCCGGAGAAAACTCAACATCAAGGGGTATTTTTACAGCATTTTGCCATTCGTTTGGTGCAAGTATTCCATCAATATTAATCGCAGTTTCAGTTGACTTTGAAGGTGTAAATGTTTCTTGTGCTACGCATGTGAAACCTAATATAAAGAGACTGAGAAAAGCAAATACTTTCATTAGTTGAATTCTGATATGTATAGGATATTCACCTATTTTTTGAAAGAACAAATATAAGCTAATATTAAAGGATTACACCTCCTATATGTAATATGACTTTGTAGTAGTTAAAAATTTGATTTTATAGTTAATGAAAATCAAGCTGATCTCAATTTACTGTTGAGTAGCCATATCAAATGATTTTACAAACGGTCTAGAACGATTTAATTTGACTCTCAATTAAATTGATCCATTGTTTTGTCATGGTTTTTAAGATAATTTATCTAAATTTAAAATTATTATACTCACTATAAATATTTAAATTGATGTCGTATAAAATCTTTACAGCCAGCGATTTTATTCATGAACTAAAAAACAACCTTCCACAAGTAAAACACTCCTTACAGTTGTTTATTGCTGAACATGATTTATATGCCATCTCGGATCAAATTTTAGATAGTTTGTCTGCTAACATTACCCTTGATATTGTAATTTCTTCGTTAAATAACAGAAAATCACTGCGATTGGTAAATTTATTCAATCGAATTGTACAGTTTGGAGGCTCCGTTTATTGGAAGGTTGACCATAACCTTTACCAAAATGGAGTACACTTCATGATTATAGATAAAACGTTTATAATTAATAAAACAGACTATTATTCTGGACAGTCAGATGAAGAGCAAGTAAAACATTTGAATAATTTATTTGATGGATTTAGATCCGATTCATCTGAAATTCATCTTTTAACAGGTCCAATTTCAATTAAGCTTGAGGTAGATAATACGTTTGTAGATAAAGGACAATACGTTACAATATCCTGGGAGGTAGAAAACGCTCACGAGGTCTCTTTGCTAGGGATACAGGATAATTTAGAAAACAAAGGTACGATTGAGTTGTTGATTAAAGAAGATGCTGTTATCAAACTAGAAGCTCAAAATCGAGAACACAAGATTTCCAAACAAGTAATCATAAAAGTTGTCAAAGAACCCGTTGTTGATTTTTCTGTTGAAGCACTAGATCCTTTCCTACAAGAGTATATTCCTTTGAGAGGTGTGGGGTTGAATCATGAGGAGTACTATGCCTTTTATAATCAAAGGATAAAATTGTCATGGAGTGTATCTGGTTTGGGTAACTTCAGTGAAGCTACACTAGGAGAACTTCCTCTAGTTGGAGAACATGTTTCTACCTTATCTCAATTGATATTATTTGAATTTTTATTTGATTCAATGTATGGATCCATAAGAAAGAGAATCGTCCTTCAGCCGGTAGAAGATGAAGTAAAAAAAGAGGAAATAAATAAACCAATAAGTAAAGTAACACGTTTAGCAAAAATATTTAGTAATTTTAAGAAAATATTAGATTAGCTGGGTTTTCGGTTAGTCTGCCACACTATTTTTATTTGAAAATATTATTCATAAAATGAATACAAAAAAGCTGAATTTATTAGAGCTGTTTTTTATCAGGTGTTCTGGTGCAAGTATTTCAATCATTAATGTTTGCCCGGAGTTTGAAAAAATCAAGTACACAAGTATAGGCGCTACTATATTCTTTACCTCACTCTTAGCTTTTATTTCTTCATTTTATGGTTTATCTCAAATCTTCGAATCCTATCTATTAATTTTCCCTTTAGCTGTTTTTTGGGGGTTGATAATTTTTAATTTGGATCGATATATCGTCCAGAGTTTACGTCCCGGTGATTCTAAGTACAATAATTTAATCCTATCGATCCCTAGAATAGTTTTAGCTGTATTGGTTGCTGTAATAATATCCAAACCCTTAGAAGTTAAATTATTTGAAGACGAAATCAATGCCTATCTCAATCAACAGAAAATCGATAATACATTTTCTATAGAACAGCGTTACAATGATGACATAGCATTTTTGAATAGTCAGAAATTAAAATATGAAGAAGGCTTTGAAAGTAAGCTGCAACTCAGGAATCGGTATTATGAAGATTATTTGTGTGAGTGTAATGGTAGTTGCGGAACAAAGAAAAAAGGCAGGGGGATAGAATGTGAAGAACGCAAGTTGAAATACGAATCATACTCCATAGAACTCGAAGTAGAACGGGCCAAAAAAGAAAGCCAGTTGGATGTTATTTCCTTAAAGGAAAAAAATATTTACGACAAAATGTCCACAGATAGAGAGGTAGTTATGTCTAGTTTCAATGTTGGTTTTTTTGATAAAATAACGGCTTTAAACGAAGTAGGGAATGTGTCTTCTATTTTTATAATGTTAATCTTTATTCTAATTGAAACTGCTCCACTGCTAACCAAGCTTTTGTCAAAAAAGGGACCCTATGACAATTTAGTCATGCAAACAGAATTTGAATTTGAAACAAATTTTTTAAAGGTTAGAGATTTCAACTTAAATCAAAGAGAAAAAAATGAGCATTTAAATAAAATTTCATCGGAATTGGAAATTAAATCTAAAGAAACACAGATTAAAAAAGAAATGCGTGACAAAACATTACAGCGATACGAGCAAATAAGTAAAGGTTCAAATCCTATAATTGACAACTAACTATTATTATGACGACTAAAGTATTGATGTTATTTTTGACCTGTGTTACTCTATATTCTTGTGGGTCAACTGTGCAAACATTAGAAGAAGCGTTGAATGCTGAAATTGAATCTACTCCAATTATTCCTTTAGCAATCGGTGGGATTAAGGATGAGTTTGACAATGATCTCTTGGATAATAAGTTTACTGTCGAATATGGTAGTTTAGAAAATCCAATTTACAACGACAAGTTAGATAGTATCTTTGAGGTTCTAAAAAGAGAAAAGTCTGTTTTGTTAGAACTTGCCGATAAACAATTGTATTTGGATTTACTATCACGATACAACGCTGACACTACATACTTAACTAATATATACATGAAGACACCCCGGGGAGGACTTCCAGTAACCTATGTTTATGACGTTAAGAAAAATGACCTTGTTTTTTATACGATCGAGAATTTAGGCAAAAATAATATTGAAGAAGTATCAATTTTAGAAGGTGCGACTTACCGCTATGTAAAACAAAACTTAGGCAAGAAAAAAAGAGAAAAGGGTACGATTAAAATCATCGATGACAATTCCCTTTCACTAAATATCAGTAATGATAATTTTTTGAAAAATAAAGGGTTAATGAGCTCAAAACTCAAGATTCAATTAAAAAAAATATCTCCATTAAAAATTGACTATGAAGTAGTTACCGATAGTATTTTAGAAGTAAATAGTCTTATTGATACGGTTTATGATACGATATACAAATCTACATTTGATACTTCCTTAAAGCTTTTCCCTGCACTAAACATTACCGAGCAAAGTAAATTGGTAGTTCCTGTAGATGTTGATCTAACAGAAAACAGGCTGGTTGGATGGGGATACTGGGTTGGTCTTAATCGTTTCAATTCGCTTATTTGGGAATCAGATCAAGAAAACGACATCATTAATTTTGCGCGTCAAGAGTTTTTTGGATTTGAGAACGATACTACATTACAAACTTCTGAAAATGAAAATATAAGATTAAAGATCAACGATTTGAGTTTAGATACACGATCGTTGAATTACAATGTGAATTATGCATTTTATAAGGCAGATAGTAACATTCAAAAAGCTGAACGAAGAGCAGAAATTGTGATCAGAAATTTATCCTACATCTATGAATATAAACTTCAATTAGCCCTTGTTTCTGTATTCCTAAAAGAGAAACAAGTCTTAGTTGATAAAGAAATTTTCATCAAAAAAGAATTTATTAAACTAACAATGAACGACGATGAATAGAGTATCCAAAATAGTATATACATTGCTCGTTCTATTTTCTTTTTCTATACTTGACTCCTGTACTTACGTCAAGAAAGCCGATTCTGCTGTTCGGAAAACATTTGGTGCTTCAAATAGGTTTAAACGTCAAAAGGATTTATACTCTAGGAGGTTAGGCTTGAAAAATAAAAAAGGAACGGATACTCCGCCAGATGAAGATCAGATGCAAAGAAACCCTATTCAGCAAAAAAACATCATTAATGAATACGGTTATATTTTTGAAGGTTTAAATGGTTTTGATCCCGGTTATGTAGTCAATTATAACAATAGTGATAGCGTGTCTAATGTTTTTGAAATCAGCAATCCAGCTTTCAAGACAATCCAATCCAATCGTGAAGTTTTTGGATGGCATCCGCATTGGATGGGCTCAAGTTGGAAAAACTATCCTTTTGAGTTGTTGTCTACGATTGCATATTTTTCATACAACGTTAATTCTAGAACAGGTTTGAGTCAAAATCCCAAACAAATTGAGGATTGGAATACAACTGAATTAATCGCATTTGCACAAGAGAAAAACACAAGAGTCCTTTTGACAGTTTCATTACATGGAAAAAAGAACAACGCCCACTTTCTATCGAATGAACTTTTGTGGAATAACCTTTATGAAGATGTTGGTAAGTTAGTATTGGATAGAAATGCTGATGGTATTGACATTAACTTCGAAGATATCCCAGATGATTTAAAGAATGAATTTACGCGCTTTGTTTCGAATTTCAGGAAATCCCTTGGGACGAAGTTTAAAAGTAACAACCGAGAGGCACCCTATATTTCATTAACCCTCCCTGCTCACAAGGATCGTGAGAATTTTAATGTAGAAAAGCTTAAATCGGAAGTTGACTTATTCATCATCATGGGTTACGACTATAACAGCACTTCTAACCCAGACGCAGTATCGCCTTTGCAATCAGAAGGGATTTTTAGCTTGACCAATACTATAGATTATTTTAAAGCGGTTAACCTCGATCTCAGTAAAACGATTTTAGCACTTCCTTATTATGGTATTCTTTGGGATATCACAATAAAAAAGGATGAAACAATGGAAGCTGTAGTTGAACGGAAACTGACTTACAGTGAGATAAAAAAAGTTTTCTTAGAAAACCCGGATATAAAAGCTGAAGTTGATTTAGATCCGATCTCCATGAGTAAAGTATACAGAGCAGCTTTTGATGACTTCAGTATAAAAGAAATTCATTTTGATGATGTATTTACCTTATCGAAGAAGTATGACTATGCCATGGTTAATGGAATGAAAGGAATTGGAGTTTGGGCCTTGGGATATGATAACGGAAGCCCCGAATTGTGGGGGCTTATTGAACGATATTTTTCTACTGACAAAATAAAATTCAATGACCCAATTTTGGAAGCGAATGGTTTTCCAATTCGTTTCGCAAAAAAATTGGTACAGAACAAAGATGTTTTTATTGCAATGATAATCTACTTTGTTATGGCTGTAATCTTAGCATTTGTAATGTTATTATCAGATTGGAGGATCAGAGATACTATAATGCGGAGTAAGATCAATCAAATTATAGTCATTTTCATAGGCTTTACCTTACTAATTCCTTTGATTGTTTTTATTAAAGAAATTTTAAATAAAGCGGGTTACTATATAAATTCTAGTGGAGAAATATTCATTGCTTTTTTTGTCGGCTTATTGGTTTTTTTCCTTGCTACTAGAATGAAATTTGATAGAATAATTGAGAAACCTTAAAAACAATGAAAGCAGTTTTACTTAGAGAATTATTTTGGCTTGTACTAAGTACAGTCTTATCCTTAGTCTTGTCTTTTGTTTTCTTAGAGCTACTAGACTTGACTTCTTCTGAAAGGAGTTTAAAGCCTATTGAAAAAGTTTTTTCTGTACAGTTGTACTTAATTGGTTGTTTCTTTTCTTTTATAGCAATCTATATCGTTCGCGTGATTATTTCAGCGGTCAAAATGTTTACACAATAAAAAACAATGATTCACAATATTATAACTTCTATTGCCGGAAGGGTAAATCAGTATATTAAAAATAAATTATCAATTGATGAGGACATTATTCTTGTTCGAAGCCTTGTTGATGCTAAGGGTAATATAAGTCAAGGAATAGAAAATAAGATCGTAGTATTCCTTCTTAGTTTTGAGGAAGAAAAGCTTGCGAAAAATTTAACTGCTGCCAAATCCATGAACAACCATTCCATTAATATTAACATCAACATTATGTTTGCTGCGTATTTTAGTGATGTTAATTATGTAGAATCCTTACGTCATGTATCATTGGTTATTGATTTTTTTCAACGGAATCCTATTTTTCGATCTACGGACACCCCTGGACTACCACAAAATATACCAAGACTCCATATTGAGTTGTACAATTTAAATATGCCGGATACAATGCGTTTGTGGGGTGCAATTGGTACTAAATACATTCCTTCTTGTGCATACAGAATTAAACAAGTAGTATTCGATAGTGATACTATTATAGAAGACACACCACCAGTATTAGGGAGTTAAGGGTAGCTCATTAGATAACAAATAAATTTTACTAGACTCATGTACAATCAAATTAATTATAAATCTAACTACAAGAAAATTGTTGAGATTCAAATTAAACATGATTTCTTTAAAAGTAACAATTGCAGCGTTTTTGAAATTCGTCCTGATATTGAAACTCAAAATTTGATTAAAAATTATGGGATAATTTTTAAAAAAATATCCAATGGCTTTGTACTTATTTCTAGTGGAGAGCTTAGATATTCCAGCGGATCTTTTAATGGTCCAATAACCCTGAGGTTCTCTTTAAAAAATAATGATCCTTTGTTCTTAAATTACACCAAGCTGAATTTAGAAGATGGGAATCATCTTATTTTTAAGAACAGAGGTGACGAAGAATTACTTCATGAATCAGAATTTGTTGATCAAAGTTCTATTGCAGGAATAAGTGAAGAACTTTTTTCTGGAGAAATTGTTATTACAATTAATAATGAAAATGAATTTTTTGGCCTTGGTTCTGAGGAATCAACCGCAGCGCATAAACCTTATCAAATAAAATTCACTTCAAGAGAGGTAACCGTAAGGTATAATTTTTACAGTAGTAACGAAGCATTTGATTTTGCCGATTACTATGTAACCGATGAGGAAAATACACTTAAAATTAATACGATTGAAGAAAGGCAATTAGCCAGTGGCAAAAATGTATTTTGTATTCAACGAGCTGAACCAGTAAAGTGCTCTCAGTTTTATGACGAATCTTTTTTTTTAAAGAAAGAAGATAATTTTCTTAATACCTTTTCAATACAATTACCCAGTTTAGATCCCAAAAACATATCTAATGTACTTGCCCAACAAAAGTATTTTGCCGAAATCTATGTTGGCATGGATTAATTACATATATTAGTGCATAACTATATTTAAATAAAAATTTTATGGCTTCAAATTTAGCTACACCCGGAGTGTACGTAGAAGAAAAAAGTTCTTTTGGAACTTCGGTCGTGCCAGTTCCAACTGCTATTCCCGCTTTTATTGGATACACAAGCAAAGCCCTTCGCGGCACTAAGTCCCTTTTAAATGTTCCAACAAGAATTTCCAACTTTGGAGAATTTGTTGAACTTTTTGGTGGCGCACCCTCGACTTTGTTTAATATCGCTCCAGTTTCTTCAGGTGCACCTCAGCCAAAAGCTGACGACAAAGCTCCAAAACCTCCAAAAGGTAATGCAGCAACTAGCGAATATTCATTACAAATGGATTTAGCAACACGATATTTATTATATGACTCCTTAAGATTATTCTTTGTCAATGGCGGATCTGATTGTTATATAGTTTCTGTAGGAAGCTATACGGACAAGATTACAGCTAAAGATCTAAATGATGTAGCTGTTGGTGGTGGACTTGCTGCTTTAGAAAAGTATACTGAACCAACAATTGTGGTTATTCCAGAGGCAGTTTTACTTAACGAAGCTGAATGTTACTCAACCCAAGCAGCAATGCTGATGCACTGTGGTTTCAAAATGCAAAATCGTTTTGCAATACTCGATGTATTTAATGGAAATACGGAGCGAACTTTCGATAACAAAGATGTTATTAATAAGTTTAGAGAAGGTGTAGGTTCAAATTTCCTCGCATGGGGTGCAGCTTACTATCCTTATATTAATACAACGATCGTTGGATCATCTGAAATTGATTATACTCGTATCAGTAACCCTAGTGGTCTAGTAGATATTCTCAATGCTGAAGTTGACGAGAATCTTGCATCTGACAATATATCTGCAGCTAAAGCTCAAGGTATTAAAAATGAGATTGCAAAAATCAGCTCAACTACAGAACCGGATCTAATTAAATCATTGCATGCTACTTTAACAGTAATTAGCCCAAAGCTAAATTCTATTTTAGCAGATATTGCAGAAGATTTAAATACAATGCCACCTAGTGCTGCAATGGCCGGTCTTTACTCTATGGTCGATCAAACGGTAAACGTTGCAAAATCACCTGCTAATATCAGTTTAGGTTCCGTTATTTCTCCTACTGTTAATATAAATAATGAAAACCAAGAAGAACTTAATTTACCTTTAAATGGAAAAGCTGTAAATGCGATTAGAAGTTTTGCAGGTAAGGGTACTTTGGTATGGGGAGCTAGAACATTAGAAGGTAACTCGAAAGACTACCGATACGTAAGTGTTCGTAGAACGATGACTTTCCTTGAGCAAAGCATTAAATTTGCTGCAGAATCATTTGTGTTTTCTCCTAACAACTCAACAACATGGTCAAGTTTAAGAGCAACTGTTTATAGCTTTTTAAATAACCAATGGGCTTCAGGGATTCTTGTAGGTTCTACTCCAGACGATGCATTTAGTATCGAAATAGGTTTAGGAGCAACAATGACTTCTACTGATATTTTAGACGGAGTACTTAAAATGACAATCAAAGTTGCCATTGTAAGACCAGCTGAATTCATCGTAATCACTTTTGAACAACAGCAACAAAAATCATAAATTAAATAATTTAAAAAACATATATTATGGCAGCACCAACAAAAGGAACAGGAGCAGAGCAAGATCAGTATTGGCCCTTACCTAAGTTTTATTTTTCCGTTGACATAGGTGATTTTAGCGATCTACCTTTTCAGGAAGTATCTGGGTTAGATGTTGAAACTGAAGCAATTGAGTACAGACATGGAAATAGCAACGTAATGAGCGCTATCAAAATGCCTGGGATGTTTAAGTTTTCTGATGTAACCTTTAAGAAAGGAGTTTTTGATGGAGATAATCAATTCTATGAGTGGATTTCTTCTATCTCTTTGAATACATTTGAACGTATCACCATTACAATAAGACTTCTCGATGAAAATGGAGAACCGGCTATGACATGGACTTTGCTGAATGCATTTCCATTGAAGGTAACTCCTACCGACATGAACTCTCAGTCATCTGAAGCAGGGATTGAAACTATTGTTTTTGCTCACGAGGGTCTAACAGCTACTGCCTCGTAATTACACTTAAATAGTAATCTAAACGTTCAATGATGTTATCTATCGATACATCATTGAACGTTTTTTTTTGCATCAATATGGAATACTGATTTTTGATTAAGTTAATTTTATTCAGTTGTGGATCATTTGTAATGGTCAACGTGGAATCTTTTGAAAAGGTAAGTGCATAGTAATAGTCATCATAGGCTATAAAATCTAAGTTCAATATATGATCGTCTATTCCTTTTAATAAAGTAACATACGCACCTAATCCTTTATGATGTTCACCATCATTTTTAATGATCAGAATTATTTTATTAGTCCCTCTATTCCTGATCACACGATCCATAAGACGTGAAAAAATTTCAGGATTAAGTTCATCGTTCAATAAACGGATGTACACGAATATGAAAGTATCTTTGGCTAATAGTTTTTGATTATTACTTTGTAGAAGCCAGTTGATAACTTTTTTAGTGCTTTTTAGCTTGACTTCATCTAAATATACGGTGGGCTTTAGATCGAATGATTGCCCTTCCTTCGCTATTTTTTTGAGTATTATTTCGGCTACTTGAGTTTCAAAGTCTAATTCGCCAAGCTTTTTGTATTTTTTTAGTTCTGCTTTACGGATTGATACCCTTTTATTACCTGAGATTGTCCAATAATAGAGCATGCTTAATCCTGTGATTCCAATCCCTATGATTAAATCATACCGATTCTCTTTTCTCTTCCAAAGCTTATCAAGTTCCAGTTTAGTTTTAGTCTCCCTGAAATGTTGTTGTTCAAGAAATATACTTTCATGCAACAGTGCAGAGCTGCATACCAAATCGATTTCAAGTACATGATTTGAATACATATGCGTAAGATTCTGACAAACCAAATCAATACTAATTGATTTATTGGAATCAATACTATTGTTGTTTAGAATAAGAATTTTCACCTGATGTATTTATTTAATGAAATCAACTTAAGGGCTAGTGTATTGCTCTGCATATAATTGCTTGATTCTATTAAATGTATTTTCTAAATCAAGATCCCAATATACAAGATTCCCAGAGCTATCTGCAGTTACAAAATATTGAATTCCTTTATATCGGAATGACTCAATTTCATTGCCGAATATAGTAGCGCCAAAATTAATGCTAACCGGTGTTTTCATTTTCTTTTCTCCAGCCCCATTTTCAGAATAGGGTAGTATGGTTAAATCCCCATTTTTGGTAAGTGTATATATGGTGTTATTGTCATAAAGCAGATCAATAACTTGACTAAAATTCATGCGTATCGACCTCAAATATCTTAATTTTTTATTTTGCTTAAATTCATAAATGTATACAGATCCTTCCTTGGTTCCAATAAAAACAGTGTCGTTATAAAACTCAATTTCAACAGCAGTTTCATTTACAATGTTCAATAATTTATTGTTGAATTTTAATAATTTCTCAGTATCCAAGTCGAATAAAATCACATTGCCAATACTCGTGGTAATAAAAAAGGTGTTGGTATTTTCTGAGAAGGACATGCTCACAATGATCTCATCCGCTTCCAAATTGATCAATTCAAATTTATTGGTAAAAGCTTTTTTCCCCTCATTAATTTTNTCTAAATCAATGAGGATTAATTCTTTTTCTAAACTGGCAAGCAGNATCTTGTTTTTACTACTGTATTCAATGAAGTTAATCCCCTTTACAAAGCGATTTATAATAGTCTTTAAGAATTTACCAGGCTTCCAGCCTTTTGANTTGTAAATCTTAGTTTTTTCATTTGTATCAAGTTTGATAAGCCATAGGGTACTATCCTCAAGGCCAACAGCTACGATGTTCTCACTTATAAATTCAACGGCATTGATCGGTGACTTGAAGGTGATATTTTTTTCAAGATCTGTTATTCCTTCACTTATTGAATTTAAAGAGGTATACAGTGTTTTTGATTCCCCACCGGTAGTGATTTTTCCGCCTTTGGAAATATCCAATGTGCGTAAAGGAAGCGTATTTTCTTTTAATAAGTCATACTGTTCAATTTCTGCATATTGCATCTTGCCGTTTAGTTTAGCCAATAAGTTTACAGAAATTTGTCTTAAGTCGTCTACATCATAATCTAGGTTCAGTTTGCCCCCTAATTTTTTAATACTTTCATAGAGTTCAATTGATGAAGCTGTCAGTTTCCCTAATAAGACTCTATCATATTCGTTTAAAGTTGTATTATTTATCGTGTAAAGAACATTCGAGATGGATTCTTTTAATGCTATAAAATCTTGAGAATTGGATGCGTTTTCAGCCTGTATCCCAGCCATTACCATGATTTCTTCAGCTCGTATGCTATCCTTAATGATTCGAATTCGTTTGGATTCTAGTTTTTCACCCTGCTCTTCTATCAATGATTTTAATGAAATCATTTTTTGTTGTGACAGGAGTTGTTTTTTAATCATATTCAAGCGAAGCAACTGTTCTTCATCTCTTTTAATATTACTGAGACTGTCTTTGCTTCTTAGGGAAATAATGTCTTTATTTAGCAATTCAATCTTTATTTTTTCTTCAACGGCAATCGCTTCTTTTGCTTTCATTTCAAGCGCAAACATTTCCTGCTTTTCTGCTTCGATATGGCGCTCATAACCAATAATCACCATCGATATAAAAACAATTAAGATTACGCTCCATTGTAACTTAAGAGCTCGTTTTTTAGCAATTTTTACATCTTTTTTTATACTCTCTTGCTTTTTCTGCTCTGCATTATGTACTTTTTGACTTTCTTTTATATAATGAATTGTTTTGTAAAAATCCAGCGCATACTTTTTTGACCACGCTTCATTGATTAGATCATTATGTCGCCATTCTTCTGCAATTTCGAGTGAGTTGCCGGTCAGCAAACTTTCCTTTGGATACTTTCTCGATTTATCATTATTCAGTTTGAAGATCGAATACTTTTGTTTTTCGTCCTCTTGCCACGATTGATACCTTTTCCAAGAGAAAATTGCGTGATATTTTAGGGTAAGTTGATCACTCTTGGAGTAGTTTTTTTGCTGATTGGGATCACTCCCATTAATAATATTCTTGAATATATCTAAAGAGTGACCNAAAGTTGTTCTAATTTTTTTAATTAGAGGGCTNATCAACTCTTGTACATTTACTCCATATTCATATATATAGTCAATACTTTGATANGAANCTTCACCATCAATTGGATCGCCAGATGANACACTTCTCATCAGTAACTCGAAACATTCTTTTTCTGGGTCNGAAAGATCATTGAAGAACGATTCAATCTCATTTTCAAAATGAGAAGTAAAGTCGCCAATTTCTGTTAAATCTGAAGTATCTAGAAACAACACCTCTTTATTGACTTCTCGGGTATACGTGACGTATATCGAGCGAAAATAATGATTGATGTTGGGTAGGAGGGATGGGTTTGCCTTTAAGGTAGCACCCAAGTTTTCTATCAGCCCATCGGACAGTTGAATGTTTTTTTTGTGAAATGTTTTTTCTACAATATTTTTAAGGCTGTTAGTTCCTAGTTTCGGTACTGTATATTGGGAATAATTTAATAGCTCTGTAAAGCGATCATAAGAATTGAGTTTACTTATATAAGCTGTTTGAATTACAATTATAAAGTAGATTGCTGTTTCTTTATATCTACTTGTACTGTATATTAAGTCAAATAAAACATTGTCTTCCAACGATTTTTTTGAATCAAAAAAATCAGTGTATTTAAAAAGGTCTTCTAGTTGGTCTATGACTATTAAAAGATTTTTTTTCTCATGGATTTCAGAATTACCAAAAATCTCAATTAACCCTAAATCCTTTTTTTCTTCTATTATACGCGTATAATTCTTGTGATCGGTTGTTTTTGATTTTCCATTTAAGTATAAGGCCCCAGAGTCGGAAAGTGCATGACTCAGGTTTTCAATTGGGGCTATACCGGGTCTTAAGTTGCAGACAACCCAGTCTTTACCTGATTGACCAGGAAATTTGTTTTTCAGTTTTGGAATTACTCCAGCATTAATCAAAGAAGTTTTTCCTGCGCCATTCTCTCCAGAAACGGTTACGACCTTATATCGTTGTAAAATACTCAGAACATCTTCAACTTCTCTATCACGAGCATAAAAAGACGAAGATTCTGATTCTTTATAGGGCTGAATTCCTGGGAATGGTGTGGTGTTTTTTCCTTTTAATGACATTTAATAAATATATAATTTATTCTTCGCATATCAAATAAATAACCCCACGCTTTATATATTTATTGTATATTTTTAATCCGTATTTTTTTTGGGATAAAACAGATTTTCCCTTTGATTTAAGCCAAAAATGAATGATATTGTAGTAAATATTTTTATGCAAAGATTATTTACTAAATTTATTTAATATGTTTGATTCTGTTTTTTCTTCTGATGTCAATAATACTTCTAAACCAGCCTTGGGATATCGTTTCAAGGTTACCTTTAATGGTATTGGAAAAAGTGAAGGTTATCCATTTCAATCTGTTTCTATGATTTCGGTGTCCAATAAGAGCACATTAATTGCCAATGGGGGAGATAATACCAGAGAATACAAAGTGCCAACCACCAATAAATACAAGGATGCAAAGCTGGTAAGAGGTTTGATGACCGTCGATAAAGATTTGCTTAGTTGGTTTGAGAACCTTGGGGTTAGTAAAAGTGGACGTTTGAACACGAGCGTGGTTGTAATTGAATTGTTAAATGCCAATGACCGCAATGATTTAATTACCATTGAAACATGGTCGCTGTACGATTGTTTTCCAACTTCATTTGTTTTAGGTGAATTCAATGCTCAAAAAAGTGAAATCGTTATCGAAACCATCACCCTTGCCTACAGTAAATACGAACGAGATTCTGTAGGTGGTCTTTTAAATTATCATTCATGATAGAAATACAACAGTTAATTATAAAAGCAAAGGTCAATAGTGGCGATAGTGAAGAACAAAATCTCGTTCCAGCCATCGAAGCTATAGTCGAAAGCTATGTCAAGTCTGCTGGTGTNGTTATGGAATCAGAGAAAAATGAAATTATCGCAGAGTGTCTTAAAGAAGTTTTAGAAAAAATTGAATTCAAATCTAGGATATGAGTGATGTTTCAAGATTAAAAATTGTATCCTACAAGGATACTGCTTCTTCTAATAAAATAGGAGAGTTTGTACTGCAGTTGAACCCTGTTGATATTTCTGTAGTTCGAAGTGTAGACCCTCCAAAAAGCTCCTCGAGTTCTGATGGGAGTCCTTCTTCCTCTCAAACAGAAACTTTTCGACCTGCTAAATTTACCTTTAAATTCACCTTAGATGATACGGGTGCAATTGGATTGGAATTACCGAGCAACACCATAGCCAATTCTATTAATATTTTAGAAACACTTACCATTATTCCCAATGATGAAACGCATCAAAACCCCTATGTTTACTTGTACTGGGGTGAAACCTTCCAAGATTCTTATTATGGTCAGGTTACTGCATTAAAATACGATTACAATTTTTTTGATATTTCAGGGAACCCACTGCGAGCATTAATTACACTTACCATTACAGAGGTAAATGCAATAATGGATAGGAGTTTTCAAAGTCCAGATATAACCAAAATACCACTGATTAAAGACAAAGACAACATCATCAAGTTAAGCGAAGACAGTTATGATAATAAAAAATATTACATACGAATAGCGGAAATTAACAACCTGTCATCGCTTAGGAATTTAAAAAAAGGAAGTTCAATTTTTTTACCACCAATTGAAAAATAAGAATGGCACTTACAACCGATAATAAACCGCTCGACAGTCTTTATAAGGCTGTTTCTTATCAAGTTAAAATTGATAATCAAACCTTGGATACGTCCTATGAGGTAAATAAAATCATAACGTTTAAAGAGGTAAACAAACTCGGTCGAGCAAGAATTTATATCATAGGAGGGGATTACACCAAAAACACTTTTGAGGAGAGTGAGAGTAGTGTTTTTGACCCAGGGAATGAGGTTGAGATAAAATTGGGTTACGATCAAAAATACACTTTAGTTTTCCAAGGTATTATTCTGAAGCACTCCATTTCTGTTAAGGAGGGATACCAATCTAATAAAACCCGTAGTCAAGTTGTAATTGAATGTGTAGACAAGGCCGTAATCCTTAAAAACAGTTTTACGAATACGATTTATAAAGAAAAAACGGACAGTCAAATCATTTCAAACTTGGTGAATCAAGTTAGTGGACTTTCTTCTACCATAGAAGCTACGACTTATGAGCATACTATTTTACCAAAATACAATATTGATGATTGGAGCTTTATACTAGAAAGAGCCAAGTATAATGGACTATTAGTTTTAAATTCTAACAATAAGATTAGTGTCAAAAACCCTGCTATATCTCAGGTTTCACCTGCAGTAACTCTACTAAATGGCGCCGGTACTCTTAGTTTTGAAGCACATTTAAATTCCATAAATCAATTCGATTCTATCAATTTGCAAAGTAGAGATTCTTTTAATGATGAAGATTTTAGTAAAATAGGTTCTGAACCCGATGAAATTGTCACAAATCTTCTCAATACAGCAAAAAAAGTAAGTGTTAAATCTAGCCCAGCCGAAGTTGAGATTAGCCTTCCGCAGGATATGGACACCAATGAACTAAAAGTCATTGCAGATTCTTTGACTAAGATGTCAAGGCTACAAAGAGTGTCTGGGAAAGTTAAGTTTAAAGGTGTTTTAGACGTTGATTTAGATTCGGTTGTATCACTCAGTGGATTTGGAAATAGATTTGATGGAAATGTATATGTATCGGGAGTTTCTCACGAAATTCAAATGGGAAAAATTTTCACTGAAATTGATTTTGGACTGGCTGAAGATTTTTTTAATTCCAAAACTATATTAGATAAAACCGAAGTTATAAATAAGATATCCGGCTTACACATTGGAGAAGTATCTCAAATTCACAACGATCCAGAAAATCAGAATAGAATCAAAATATTGATTCCTGCGCTGAATGATCAAACGGATGGAATTTGGGCAAAATTAGCCCATGCTTATACGGGGGACGAAAGTGGTTTATTTGTAATACCAGAAGTAGGCTCTCAAGTTGTCATCTCCTTTATTGCTGAAGATTCCCGATATCCTGTAGTGTTGGGTTGTTTTTATACGAATGCGAAAAAACCTTATGCAACTGCAGATGAAGAGAATAACCTAAAAGGCTTTGTTACCAGTTCAAAAATGAAAATTGAATTTGATGAAGAACAAAAGCAAATACTGATCAGTACGCCGGGAGGGAACAGTATTCTTTTGAATGAAGAGAACAAGGAAATTATAATTGAAGATGAAAATAATAATCAAATAAAAACTTCTTCTTCGGGAATAGAATTATCAAGTGCAAAGGATATAACAATAGCAGCAGGTGGAAATTTAAAGCTATCCGCTAAAAGTAAATTAAGTATTACTTCTACAACAGACGTTAATATAAAAGGACTCAATATTACTCAAGAAGCAGATGCTAAGTTTTCTGCTAAAGCTACTGCCAACTTAGAATTAAATTCTTCGGGTGTAGCCGTTTTAAAAGGGTCCATCATTCAAATAAATTAAATATGCCACCAGCAGCAAGACTTACCGATTTTCATAGTTGCCCGATGCAGACTCCAGCTGTGCCGCCTATACCCCATGTTGGAGGGCCGGTTTTACAAGGAGAACCAACAGTATTGATCGGGGGTTTGCCTGCAGCCACACAGGGCTCGGTATGTTTATGCGTTGGACCTCCAGACAGCATTTCAAAAGGTTCAGCTACCGTTATGATTGGTGGGAAGGCAGCTGCTCGCATGGGAGATTCAACAGCACATGGAGGCTCAATCGTGTCAGGACTTCCAACTGTAATCATTGGAGGATAAAAAAATAATATTATGCAAGAAAAATCTTTTTTAGGAATTGGCTGGAGTTTCCCTCCCACGTTCAACAAGGATCGATCGGATGTAGAAATGACGACCAAAGAAGAAGACATCAAACAGAGTCTTCATATTTATTTTAATACGAAATTGGGAGAACGCATTATGCGTCAAGACTTTGGATGCATTATACATGAGCATTTATTCGATCGGTTGGATAAATCTATTTTAGACGTATTGACTTTTGAATTGAAGCAGAATATTGGGAATATCGAACCTAGGATTATTGTCAATGAGATCTCAATCATGCCAATTGATATTAACGAGGGGAGCGTTGAAATAAACATCAACTATACCGTGATTACCACAAATGTCAGGGATAATATTGTTTTTCCGTATTACCTGAATGAAGGAACCAATATTAAAAAAGATTAACGTTGAAAAATAGTTATAAAGAAATACTCGATCCAAACAATATCCTTCTTGATGATAGATCAATTTCTGATTCAATTATTTTATTAAAAAAGTTAGCTACAGCATTTTCTTTTTATAACCGGAAAAATAGGCTTGATGGGAACTTCTCGCCCATGATTGAGACAGATCAAAGTTTTCTTATTGCTGAGATTTCAGAATTTTCGATTGAAGAATTCAATAAAAAAAGATTGAATTTTATTTCAAAATTTGACAATTCTTCTTCCTTAGATCAAAAGCGTAACATTCTTATAGCTTTTTCTGATCAAGTCAATCATATGTTTATTAATGTCAATAATTGGTATACTGCCTCAAAAAAGAATAGTTTTTCAAAAGAAGGGAGTACCATAGAGACGGAGCTGGAGCAGGCTATAGAAAGTAATTTAGCTGAAAACTTTAATGATTATATTAATTATTTAGCATTTTTTAAAGCTGAAAACCTAATCTTAAATTTTAGAGATTTAAAAATTGAGGAGTTTGATTCGGTCGTTTGGAAACCAAAAGCGAATTATGAATTCGAATCAATTTTTAAATTTCGTGACCAAGAAGAATTGATTAATAATTCGTTTAAAAAAATGGTTTTGATTTCTTCGGAAGTCTTCGAAATCATTTATGATATTGCTCACAAAACCAAAAAAATACTTCAAGATTCTCTCTACAATAGTAATGATCACAAAGCTCATATAGGATTGCTTTTTTCTTTTTTAGAATTGATGAATCATGTCAAAGAAGATATCAATGGATTTTCTCAAAAGCATTTGGATTTTTATTATAAAAATATATTAAAACAAACTGCTTTAGCCACAGAACCTTTGGAGACCTTTGTTACGATTGATGTCGAAGATAACAGCAATGAAATTGTTTTAGGTAAAAACAATTTGCTAATCGCAGGACAGTATGCCGATGGGGCAGTAGTAAAGCTAGAGTTGGAAGATGATATAAGACTGAATACCATTAAAATTTCCGATTTACTGACGATATTCATCAGTCGAAATGCAATCTTTGATTACAACTCTAAATTCCAATTGATTTCATCCATATACTACAAGTCAATTGCAAACTCCACGAGTGCTGTAAATGCCTTTAATGCAGACGAGACAACATTTTCTACCATGGGACGAGATCAAAACTTTTTGACCTCTTCCGAAATGACTATGAGTTTAGCTGAGATTGGTTTTTTAATTGCTTCTCCAATTTTGAGATTGGGGAGTAGTGATCGGAAAATCAAGGTAGATTTAAACTTTTCTGTTGGTTCAATTAATTATTTGTCCGATCTAATCATCGATATAGCCAATAAGACTGAGCTGAATGAGGATGAAGTTTTTTACAGGGTGTTTTCATCAGCTTTTGAAATTCAATACACTGCAGTCGATGCATGGCATGAAATTTCTGATTACGAAGTTTTAGCTCCAGATGACTGGACTTCTGGAACAATTTCAATTCTTCTTAGTCTAACAAAAATAGATCCTGCTTTTGTTAATTTTGACTCCGAAATACATGCGTTAGATTTAATCGCAGACCATCCCGTATTGAGAATTAATATCAATCAAACAAAATTTTACAATACCTATTCTTTTTTAAATACCCTAGAGTTAGTAAAGATTGACATTGATGTTGAAGTTGAAAATTTAAAACAGCTCAAGGTTTATCGCGATGGTCAATTAGTAGATAACAGCTCTGATTTTGACTTATTAGGTCCCCTGGGGAAATACGGTTCTAAAGTTTATATTGGGTGTGAGGAGTTATTCAATAAAAAAACGACATCGTTTGATCTCTCCTGGGATTTCACCAATATTCCACCAAAGTGTAAAAGTATCGGTCAGTTTTATAAAGCATACAACGAAAATTACTCCAACAGTAGTTTTAAACTAAAGTTATCTGCGCTCTCAGATTTTAATTATAGATCTCACGACAGTAAAGACTTTACAATTGATTTATTTGAATCGGACAAAAATTCTGAGCTTGAAAACACTAGGCAATTGCATTTTAAAGACCTAAGCGCTCTTAAAATAAATCCGAATTATAATATTGATGATTCTTATCTGACAGAATTTTCGAATGACATAGAAACTGGCTTGTTGAAAATAGAGCTTATATCCCCAATTGATGGGTTTGGTTTTGATATTTACCCCAAATTATATTCAAAAGAACTTGCGAGCGAATATTCGACTAAGAAAAGCGATAGCAAAGGGTCAGATAAATTAAATGAACCTTTCGCACCGACAGTTAATAATTTAAAAATCAACTATAAGGCAAGTACATCCCTTGTTTTTAATGACTCAGACGCTTATTTAAACGATCCGCTGGAGGGCAACACATTTTATCAAACATCTCCTTTTGGGATTCAGCAAACGTTCTCTCAAAAAGAGATTAGAAATAAGAATTTGCTTCATAACTTCTTTAATGAAGGGGAACTAATTATTGGTTTAAGTGCTCAAAAAATATTTTCAGGGGTAAACCTTCTTTTTGAAATCAATAAAAGTGAAAATACAAACTACGAATTTAGCCGAAAAATAGAATGGTATTATTCTTCTTCCGACGGTTGGAAGAAAATGGGGAACGAACATGTTTTATTTGATCAAACGTTTAATTTGATGAAAACTGGAATCATCTCCTTTAGATTTCCAGCTGATTTTTCTAAAAGCGCGAATATTCTTGATCAGAATAAGTATTATATAAAAGCCTGTTCTGCAGATAAAGCAGATCAATTCAGCCTTATTAAGTCGATTAAAACCAATGCAAGTAAAGCACGAGAGTTAGTAGTAGATAATTCGACTAACAGGATAGAGAAGTTGAAAGCCAATTCAGTTGAAGGTTTTGAGAAAAAGCCATCGGGAATTCTTTCTGTAAACCAGCCATTCGATTCCGCTACCTTCAAGATTAAAGAAGAAAGCAATGAATTTTATCTACGTGTCAGCCAACTTTTGAGACATAAAAACCGGGCTGTAACAAAATGGGATGTTGAGAATTTTATTCTCAATCGTTTTGATTGGCTTTCTCATGTCACTTGCTATAATGCCGTCGATTCCAATCAAAATTCGAGCTTGAAAATCTTGTGTTTAAAGAAAATTGAAGCATTTCAAAATATTGAAGAAGTCAAACTCAGTATGGCTGAAATTGATGAGATAAAAGTAAACCTCGCAAATTTCATTTCTCCATTTTTAAAAATTGAAATAATTAATCCAGTTTTCGAGGACATTTGGATTAAGGCGAAACTGATATTTAGGGACATTGCTATTGGTCAGGGGATTGAAAAGNTAAACNACGATTTACTCAATTTTATTTGTAACTGGAGGGTGGTTACCAATGGCGAAAGTCCCGAGATTAAAAATAAAATCAAGAAGTACGATATCATCAAGTTCATCAAAGAGAGAAAATACATCTCATTTGTCACAGGGATTTCTATAATCCATTTTAAAGAGCTCGAAGATGGATCTGTATATGCATTTGACTCTGCGAGTCTAGACAATACCGATGAGTATGTTGAGTGTGGTTCACAAAGCTCTATTCTAGTTCCTAGAAATAATCATAAGATCACTATGCTTTCTCAAGATGAATATCATCCGCCAGAACCAACAAATTTTGATGAACTGGCCATAAACAAATCATTTTTAATTGTGAAGAAACAGGAGCAAAAAAGGATTAAAAACAATTATGTAGACGAAGTAAGTATCGAAAATAAAACGAACATTCAATTTCAATTAAAATTATAAATTATGGGAATCAAAAATAGAGAGACCTTAAAGAACTATTTTAAAAAAGGGGGATTTGCTACGGAGAAGCAATTTATTGATTTAATTGAGTCGTCGATGAATGTCATTGATGATGGAATTACCATTAAGCCCAAAACAGGTTTAAAAATAAACCCGCTCGGAGAATCGTCTAAGTTGATTTCGTTTTTCAAGAAGAACTCACAAAAGGAGGCTGAATTTTCTTTAGATATTGATAATGTTAGTGAAGGCTTGTCTTTTCAAGGCGAAAAGGATGTATCGCTGATTAAAATCAAGAAAGACGGTAATGTTGGAATAAACTGTGTTGAGCCGGATTTTCAACTTGAAGTTGACGGTACCATTGGAATGAAAAGTAGGGTTGGAGTTTTCAATAAAGGATCAGTTCCAGCTGATGGCAAATGGCATTCAATACTAACCAAATTAGACGGCATTAGTGCTTTTGAAATCACAGCAGTAGCAAAAGGGAAAATCAACACGGGGCATTATTGTGTTTCTCACGCAATCGCTCTATCAACCTTTGGAGGAAAAGGATCTAAATCTAAAATCAAAAATACAACAGCCTATTATGGGGGTTATTTTGATAAAATAGTTTATAAATGGACCGGAAATTTACACGACTACGGCTTGATGGCAAAGACCAGGCGTGACTACGGCGAAAATCCTACGTCCAATAAACCATACACCATTGATTTTAATATAACCAGCCTTTTAGAAATTTAACAAGTGATCGAACCAAAATTCATAAAATCCGGTAAATACTCATCCAAAAGCCAGCGGTACGAAGAACTCTTGGCAGAAGGGATCGAGTGGATTCAAAAGTTTTCAGGAAATCAATGGACAGATTTTAACTACCATGACCCTGGAATAACTTTTTTGGAACAAATATGTTTTGCAATCACTGATTTGGGCTATAAATCGAATTTTCCCATTGAGGATATTTTATTTATTGGGAAAGACAAATTTGACTTAGAAAACAAGAATTTATTCATCCCACCACACAAAATTTTTCCCAGTAGCCCACTAACAGCAAGCGATTACAGGAAAATAATTATTGATCGAGTTAGTAATGTGCAGAATGCATGGGTTTATGCCGACAAAGATAATCTTAGAAACATTGTTGGTCTTTTTAAAGTAAAAGTTGAGTTGGTTGAGAATTTAGATCAGAAAGCTTTCCAAAACACACTCAAGGAAGTAGACGATCTATTGATGGCAAACAGATCAATAGGAACAGACTTTTTTCAAGCTGAGCCTTTGAAGAAAGATGAGATCAAATTTGAATGTGATATTTTATTAGATTCTTTTGCTGTAGGGGAGCAAGTTCTTGCTAATATTTATAAACGGGTGGAGGAGAGTATCAGTAACAAGCCGAAATTTGTTGATTATAAAGATCTTGAGGATGAATTTGTTGTTGAAGATCTTTTTACAGGACCATTTACCCAAAAAGGACATTTAGAAAACTTTGAGTTTAATGAGAAAACGAGTGAAATTTATATTTCTGAAATAAAAGAGATTCTGTATAATGTTGAAGGAGTTCTAGGGGTAGAAAACTTAACATTTTTTAAAAATGGCATTAAAATTTTCGACGATTATATTCCTTTTGATAACGATTCTTACCCCAGCCTAAGGAAGTTAGATAATGACTTTTTTGATGAGTCAAACAAAGAAATAAATTTTTATAGAAATGAATCTTTCTACAAAATTGACCAAATCATATTCCAACAAATTTATGATTCACTAATTATTGAGAGATCAAAAGTATACGATCAAAAACTCAGCAATGACTTGAATCTAGTAAAGGGTCGTTTTAAGAAGGAAGAATTTGATAAATACTACTCCATAATGAGAGAGTTACCTGCTCTCTATGGGTTAAGAGAAAACGAACTCCCTACTAAGTCATCCAATCTCCGTAAAGCACAAGTAAACCAATTGCGCTCTTATCTGCTCTTATTTGATCAGCTAATGGCAAATCATATCAGTCAATTATCAAACGTAAGAGAACTTTTTTCTGTTGACTTAAAATCAAATAAAACTGTATTTGGACAAATACCAACTGATGTTCCCAACCTCACCAAGGTAGTTGGAGAGGATCTTCCAGCATACCAAAGTCAATTGGAAAATGCGTTAGAATCTGATGGCGAATTCTTTAAGCGAAAAAATAAGGTGCTCGATCACATGCTTGCCCGATTTGGAGAAACTTTTGACACCTTTTTATTAGAAAAAATACACAAACTTCAATACGATACCCTGTCTGAAAATGAAATTAAACGTTTTGGACTTTCCACAAAAATTAACTTTGCAAAAAACATTGTTGATTTAGGGCAGAAAAGATGCTTGAGTTCAGATTACACAATGGATTTATTAACCGATGAAAACATATCCGGGCTTGAGAATCGATTGAAGCTAAAACTTGGAATTACCAAAAACATTTCTGACTCGACAATTAAACCATTTTCTTCTGGATCAACCCTAGGTGCAACAGAATACAATTGGAGGAAAAAAACGATTAAAATTGATGATGGGCCTTCACTTGAGGTATATTCTCTTGTAAAAAAGGCATACGAAGATAAAAAAATTCACTTTTTCCTCAATTCCACTACATCATTTAAGTCTCTTTTTCTAAATGGTATCAAGAGAAAAAGCTATACGGTTGTCAAAGTCAATAATATATATTCTGTTTTGTTCAATGGAATTGATGGTTTCCAACCTGCTGTGATTTTTCAGTCTTTCGATTTCGAGGAGTGTAATGAAAATATAACTAAGACTATTCAGAAAATCAATACGTACAATAGGGATACGGAAGGATTTTTAATGATTGAAAATGTTTTATTACGCCCGGTAGCTAGCAATAAATATACCTTATTTGTCAAAAACGAGAGCCAAGTCAAAAGTTTTGAAAGTTATTTTACTGCTGACTTGGATTATTTGAGAGACCTTAAAAAAGATTTTTCAATCATTGCAGTAGACAAGAAAAATTATAATGTTGTCAGAAAACTGAACAGTAAGAATTATGAAATCATAATTTATGACTTACTGAATAAGCCTTTATTTAGAAGCTGTCTTTCGTATAAAAGTGAGGCTGATGCAAAATCCGAAATCCCAATGATTATTCAATCATTTAGTGCGATCATCGGTACAAATCAGCTGGATGATTTCAGTGAGATTATTGTAGTTAATGACTTGACAAGCAGCTTCCCGGATGATTTTAATTATTCCAATCACATTAATTTTATTTTTCCAGAATGGCCACTTCGTTTTCAAAACAAAGAATTCAAAAAATACATTAATCAAATCATTGAGGAATATATTCCAGCCAATTTAACGTTTAATGCTTTTTACCTGAATATTGATAAGATGAACAATTTTGAGCAAACCTATAGTAAGTGGATTAAACATAAAAAACTCAATAAATACGACCAATTGGATTCAAAATCACTTCAAATAATTCAATTGCTTCAGAACTACAAAAAAAATGAGGGATAATGATATTTTAATTAGACAAATTATCTTTGACTTAGAAATTGATTCTGAAGATGCTTTTCAATCGTATGCAGAGGTCCTAAATAATTTTACGAGAAATAACATTTTAAAGATTTTGTCTGAAATAGAAAATGAGGAAGCGTTTTCAGATATTGATATCCACATCGACAGCCTGTCAATCGATTTAGATTTGATCGACATTTTAAGTATTGAAAACTTCGAATCGTTCATTAAATCCCAAATAGTCGAAGAAATTAGAATTAGGTCTTCAAATCAGAAGCATCAACAATACCCTCAGACTGCTGGGTTTACAATAGAACAGCTTTTAAAATTCTTTTCGGATTACGGATTTTTGCCTTGGAGTTTCAATACCAAAGAAAAAGTCAATACACTTTTTAATGCCACGATTGGCAATTCCTCTCAACCGCAATTCCTCCATAAACTGCTATTGAAAGATATCAGATCATTCAATCGAATAGTTGAAATTTTAACTCCAAAGAATTCAATTGCACTCTTCAAACTAATTTTGAAAAAGGACTACAAACTATTCAATCAAATAATTGAACTCAATCAGAATATAATAGCAACAGATGCATTGAGCACATCAACACCAAGCAGCAATCAAGTTCAATTCTATATTCTAGGCCTTTTCAATAAATACTCGAATCAACACAAAATTATTGTAAGCGAAAGTGTGTCTTATTTGCAAAGCGTACACGCTTTACAACGCAATGAGATTATTAAATACAAAGAGTATCAGAGCATAAACCTTCCAATTGAGGTAGATTTTAAGAATATTCAAGTAAGCAGCTTAATTAAAATATTCATCAACATTGAGAAAATAAAATTACTTGAAATTCTTTTTTCTGAGGTAAATCAAAACAATAAATTGGTTAATGTTTTCCCGGTTACTAGCAAGAAAACTGATTTTGGAATTGCTTTGTATCAAATTATCCAGTCCTATCAAAAAAAGCATCAGTATACCGTGCAGGAGGTAGTTTTAAAGCTGATTTCATATTTAAAACAGAAAAATAAATTACTCAAATTCGAATCGCTGACGCTTGCTCTTTTGGGGATGGAATTAATAAAGAACCCCAACTTTAAGGGGATAATCAACGAGTCTCTCTTTTTAGATGTTATCCATACCCTAGGAAGAGCTGTATCCTGGAGTTATACGGAAGTAATTGATAACGTTCAAAGCCTGCTTTCCGTTCAAAAGCAAGCACAATTCAACGATTTAATCAAGTTTACTGCCTTCGAATACATTCAGCAACAAAAAACAAACAGCAACCCAATTGATTTCTTTAAAGCAATTGTAAAAGCCCTTGTCAATAATGATTCAAGAGCTTTGCCGATTAATTCGAGCTTATTAGAATCGGAAGGGATTGCGCGGCTCTATGCTTATGTAAATCAGTCGAAAAAGGATGAAAACCTCACTCTTTTCAAAAGTAAAGCAGCGCTTAGCATTGACGATTTGCTCGATTTGCAGTTGCAGTCGATCAAAGAAGATCAACGGGTATACTACCACAATCAAGTAAGTAGCCTGATTAGTAGTTTGTTCAAACAACAAATTCAAGCCCTTTCATCATCTGAAAAAAGGAGTCTTATAAAGGAAGCTTCTCAACTTATTGTGCAGTTTTCTAAAAACAAGCAAGAGCTTATCTCTGTAAGAGAAATAGATTTTGTTAAAAAGAAAACCCTGCAGTTAGTGGATTTGTTTATTGATCATCAGGGGTATTCTTTAACAAACCCAGATAAGCTTGCTCAAAAAAAGACTGTATTACAGTTTCTGGATAAGCTTTTGAATGATGGTTTGACTTCCAAATCAAAAGATGGAGCTGCACTAATAAAAAATGAATCTATAAAAATCTTTGAGAATTTATTTTCGAGATTAGCGCAGCCAAAACTCAGCACTAAAGAAAAGATTGGTAGAGTTGACTCAACTGCTGAACCTGCTGTTTCTGTTAGTGCAAATACGTTTAAAGAAGCCGTAGATCAGAATATGGGTGATTTGCTTGAATTTCATTTGCAATCGCTTAAAGTAGGGGAAAGGGAAAACTATAATAAAGAAGTAAATGCCTTTATCAGTAGTTTATTCGAGCAACAGATTGATACCCTATCATCTGCCGAAAAAGCTACAATCATTGAGAAAGCTTCGCAAATTATTTTACAGTATTCTGAGAATATAACTCCCGCTGTCACAACAACAGAAAAGCGTTTTGTCCTAAAAAAAGCCATGAAGTTAGTGACCTTATTTATTGAGCATCAGGCTCGAGCCCTAGCGATTTTAGAAAAGAATNCCATAAAAAAAAATATACGCCAATTTCTAANCCAATTACTTGATGAAGAAATAAGTTCTAAATCAAAATCTGGATCAGAATTAATNAAAAAGCAAACTGTAAAAATCTTAGAGNATGTATTTTCTGAGCTTGCNAAAAAGAAAANCATAACAGAAAAGAAGGCCCTTCAAGATCAATTAATNCGAAAGAAAGCGTATAATCTCGACACAAAATATTTTGATTATATTCTGAATTTGAACAATGAAATTGGCATGGATACTGGTGCTGAAAAATCAAAAAAACAAACTACATATATTAGTTTAGAAGATATTCTGAAGAGCTCCAAAAATCTATTTGATTTTCTAAGAACCTATGAAGTAGAGGACGAACTCATAGATTATTTCTCGAATATCACCCTTAAAAGTGACATCAATGACAAGTTCATTCAACTCGTTGAGAAAAAATTTAAACTTTGGATTGAATTAGAAAATAAATTAATTACGATTCAAAAAAGCATTCACTTTTCCGATTTAGACCTAACTAAATTCAAAAAAGTTTTACGCTATTTCTTACTTAAAACCCTTGGAGGAGTTGACGCACCAAAGGATTTGATTTTAGGAGAGTTCACCTATGATTTTTTACAATTTCTAGAACTAGAATCTAACGTTCAGTTGAGTAAAATCAAAAGCTTTGTAGAACTAAATTTGTCAGAAGATATTATTGAGGGTTTTAATTCAAGGGTCGATGTCAATCAATTTAGCTTGTTGCCAGAGAATAAAAGGACTTGGCTGTATTTTAGAGACCTCTATTACTTTTATTTAAAAACCGACACAATTCCTGAGTGGGGAAATATTCAAATGATTGATTCTGAAGAAATAATCAATTTCATCTCCCTTTCAATTAAAAAAAATGAACAGGCTTTTTTGACTAAAATCTTTTCTGATGATGCAATCGTCAAAAATATTTTTAAACTACTCGACGACGCCTCTAATCCCCTCTTATTTGAATTACTCGGGGTTTTAAAGCCAGAGAGTCAGAAACATGCGTTAACGACAAGCATCAAGGATTTTATCGCTTCAACAGCAACCCAATTGAATCGCTCTACTTTTTATGTTTTAGAGCGTGTTTTTTTATTGAAACTATGGAAATCCAATAGTATGGTTTTTATCAGGGAACAACTTCATGAAATTGTTGACTCAGATAAAATTGTTGTTGGATTTAAAGTTTCAAGCAAAAAGCGGACACCAGCTGAATTAGAAAAACTGCTCCAGTATTATGTTGACCGTAAAAGTTTACCCAAAAACCTTGAAGCTCAACAAAGCGAAATACAACAGCTACTTGTTTCTTATTTGCTTTCGAACCCATCCAAGGCAATTTTATATATCAAACAACTAATTGATGATTTGGTTTTTGGAAACCCAGTGACCAATGTTTTCACCATTACTGTTTTACAGGCGTCATTGCTTTTTGATTTTGCTCAATATCCATCAGAATCAGGTTATTTGAAAGCTTTTTTTACAGCACTTAAAAAGCAAGATAAGGAAGAGGTGTCTTTTGAGGTAGTACGCACACTGCTCTCATCTTTTTTAATTCTTAAAAACGACAAAAAATACCTGCCTGTTATTCTTTTAGAGCTTATTAAAACCCAATTGACAACTACATCCAAATTGTATAAAAACATAATCAATTTAATAAATCAGGGTGAAAATGACTTTGCTATTGATCGATTAGAATTCGATTTTTTAGCGCTAATGCAAAAAAACAACCTGAACAGCCTCAAGCACTTCATAGAATTTGGTTCGACTAGGATGGAAGATTTTCATTACGGTATTGGTGATTTTAAAAAGATAGTAATAAATCAAAGCCTACTTTCTGTGAAGATGTACGCGTACAACTGGTCCAAGAATGAGCAGAAATTAAGTCGTTTACTCAGCTTATACACAACCGCTAGCGAAAGGAGAAGTTTACTTGATTTGATTCACTCAAGAATCAGAGGATATCTCAAAGAGTTGTTTTATATTTTTAGTGCTTCAAATTTCTCAAAAACGGACTTGTATACTCAAAAGTTCCCATCACAGGATCAAGTGAAACTCATCTTAACGCTTTGGGGAAAAAGTAATTTTAAAGTAGACAAGCCTTATGAATTCTTACGAGATGTAATCCGAAGCTTTTTAACTGCAAATAAAATCCCAGAAGAGGTCTTAATTGCTCACTTTTCGGAGGTAAACTGGAGCGAAATAAAGTTGCTTTCTAAAAGAAAGTTAACCCAAATGTTTATAAAACCCCCTCCAAAACCCACAAAGCCTAATATAGAAATCGCTAACATAAATAAATTGAATGAAGAACTTAAGAGTGGAATTTCAATTCAAAATGCAGGCTTGGTGATTGCCTGGCCCTTTTTTAATACTCTTTTTTCAAAGATGGGTCTCACAGAAGGTCAAAAATTTAAAGACGATCTGTCTGTTCAAAAGGCCATTATTGCCACACAGTATTTAGTAGATGATTCTCAAGAATACGATGAATCTGAACTGATTTTAAATAAAATACTTTGTGGTGTTGATATTGATTTTTATGTCGATACCTCGATCAAGCTCGTTGATGTTGAAATTGCAGTCTGTAATATGGCTTTAAAAACGATTATTCAGCAATGGGATAAAATAAAAAGTGTGGATGCACTTCGAGAATACTTCCTGAAAAGAGAAGGGGTGTTGAAAATAAACGAAAGCGGTTATGAACTCCACATTGAGAAGCAAACAACAGATATATTACTTCGTTTTTTGCCTTGGAACTTATCAATTATAAAATCTAGTATTATGAAGTTGAAATTAATTATTGACTGGAAATATATCTAAATAATGGATCAAAAAAACACAATTATTTCACGAAATTCAGATACATATTCAGAAGAATTGAAATGGCTAGTTTCGATAGTAAATACTCGAATGGAAAATCATTTCTCAAAGGAATCGGTTATCATCGACTCTGTTGAAGCTCCTGTTTATGCCAAAAAAGAAAGCGTATACGCCGATTGGCTTTTAAAGCATAAACTGAATACTTTCGAAAGATTAATCGTCATATCCTCATTGTCTTGTATTTTTTCTTCATACGTTTTCGACAAATTCCTTATTAAAAATAAAGGCCTTGATAAAAGGTTTACAGAATTTGGTGGGAAAATAGACGACAAGAACTCCAGGTTTATACCCACATTAGAAACCATCGCTTTTCTTTGCTATGGCAACGAAATTGAAGCAAGGTTTAATGTGCAGTCAATTTTCAATGAAGACCATATTTTCAATAAAAATGGATTCATAAACTACAGTAATAAAGTTGAAAACGATTCGTCGTTATCTAGAGTAATTACTCTTTCGGATGAATTAATTCAACTGCTCACTTTGGGTGTTGTTTTTAAGCCGGACTTTAGTAATGATTTTCCAGCAAAGCTTATTAAAACAGGAATGGAATGGGAGGAGTTAGTTTTGAGTCCAGTAATTCACGACGAAATCGAAAACATCAATGCCTGGATGGCTCATAAAGACGAAATCACGGATAGCATTCAGCTGAATAAAAAATTCAACAAAGGATATAAGTGCCTTTTTTATGGACCACCTGGAACAGGAAAGACACTCAGTACTGTGTTAATTGGTAAGCGGAACAACAAGGACGTTTACAGGGTAGATTTATCGCAGGTGGTTTCAAAGTACGTCGGAGAAACTGAGAAAAATCTAGCCAAAATATTTAATATGGCTGAAAATAAAGACTGGATCTTATTTTTCGATGAGGCGGAATCTTTATTCTCCAAAAGAACATCTGTAAGTGATTCTAAAGATAAATTTGCTAACCAGCAAACGGCCTATCTTTTGCAACGAGTAGAGGAGTACACTGGGTTAATCATATTAGCAACTAATCTAAAGCCCAATATAGATAGTGCGTTTTCTAGAAGAATTCAAACAATTGTAAACTTTACTATTCCTGAGCCTAGAGAAAGAAAAGTTCTTTGGACTAATTCTTTGTTAGGAATTTCGGATATCAAGAAGACCAATATTGAGAAGTTTGCCAAAGAATATAAAATGAGTGGTGGTGATATTAAGAATGTTATACAATATGCATGGCTCTTGTCTAAACGAAACCAATCATCTATTACGGAAAAAGAAATTATTCAAGGGATTAGGAGAGAATTAATTAAGGATGGTAAGTCACTTGATTCTATTCTGTAATTCCTTATATTAGACATTAAGTTTATTTACTATATTTTGGAAGAAGACCAACCTAACGAAGATAATTTACCGAAGAGTCCTGATATTTCTAAAGAAATACTAGGAAACACGGTCACCATAAGCGGTGAAGTGATAGACGGATCATTGTCTGCGGTTGTTGCTGGAATTGAAGGACCGAATAATTCCTTTATGATCGAAGCAACGGTCGTAAAAACTGGGGACGGCTATCTTGTGTCTGGTGTTGGTAACTACCTGAATGGTCCCTTGGAAGGGGAGTTGAATGGTTCAATTGAGACTGATAGTAGCTTTATGCCCGATCCAGCCAGCCTTGTTGTTGGTGGTTCTGTTAAGGTTTCAAAAGAGATATCGGGTATNCTAATAAATTTAAGTGGGGCAGTNGAGCAAGGATCACTAAAGAGCTTATCGGGAACGATCCAAGGTCCCAACGGTACCTTCTTAATCAACGCTTCAGTTTTAGACAACGGAGACAGTTATACGATAACGGGAGGTGGAGCTTTTACGGCAGGTCCTGTCCAAGGAAACCTAGCGGCAGAGATTTTAGCAGATAAATCCTTTGGTATCGATCCTTCATCGCTGAACATAAGTGGCGATGCCCGTGTAAACACGGAGTTGATGGGCATCAAGATCGACATGACGGGAGTTGTGGAGAATGGATCTTTAGCGAGTTTGACAGGAGTTATTATTGGTCCCAATGATTTTTTCACCATCAATGCTTCAGTAGTAGATAATGGTGGATCATACACAATACAGGGTGGAGGCGTGTTTACTGCAGGTCCCGTCCAAGGAAATGTACAGGCAGAGATCCAAGCAGATGCAGGATTTAACATCGACCCTTCTAGTCTAAACATCGGAGGTGATGTATCGATCAGTAAAGAAGTACTGGGCAATCAGGTAGATTTATCTGGATCAGTTGTCAATGGTTCCCTCTCGAGTATAATGGGAACAATCCAAGGCCCAAACCAATCCTACCTTATCAATGCCTCAGTAGTTGATAATGGAGATACCTATACCATAACCGGTTCAGGAGCATTTGAAGCAGGACCCGTTCAAGGAAGTGTCAACGCACAAATAGAAACAGACGCAGCCTTCAATATTGATCCATCCACATTGGTCATAGGAGGAAGTGCCTCTGTGTCGACTGAGATATCGGGTATCCTAATAAATTTAAGTGGGGCAGTTGAGCAAGGATCACTAAAGAGCTTATCGGGAACGATCCAAGGTCCCAACGGTACCTTCTTAATCAACGCTTCAGTTTTAGACAACGGAGACAGTTATACGATAACGGGAGGTGGAGCTTTTACG
>JGI20154J14316_10000487_pt1 | contig 36057 bp, 33 predicted proteins | sample COG_04_FD_14316 | JGI IMG/M metagenome (IMG submission 14316)
CTTAATTACGAAAGTCTTCGCAGACTTTATTGGTATGTTACTATTTATAAATTAGCTGTTTAACCAACGCAACTAATCTTGTACAAACACGTTGGCAGTAATTACTCACTCATAACCTTAAAAATTGAAATTATGAATATTGAAGACTTAATGAATAACCCCAAATTTAAAATTGACGTACCTACCTTTCTTTTAGATTTAAAAGTTAATAATTTAATGAATGAATATCGTTCAAAAGCAATATTGAAAAGACAAATTCACTTATTAGAATTACAAAAAGGAAAAACAGGACAAGAACTCGAAAACGCTGTTGAGAAAGAATTGGAAAAATTGAATAACCAGTTTTCTGAATGGTTGAAACAGGACTTAATTGATTTCGTTGACGATTCTGATGCTTAAATAAAACGTCTGCTAATTTGTTTTTTGATATTTCTATTTTCATAATAATTAGATTTAATATCATTCTATTTAAAATTGGCGAAATGAAAAGCCATAATCTGAATTTAAAAACTACTGCCAACACCGTACAAAATTAATTGCTTTGTTTAGGCTTAATTACGAAAGTCTTCGCAGACTTTATTGGTATGTTACTATTTATAAATTAGCTGTTTAACCAACGCAACTAATCTTGTACAAACACGTTAGGCACAAGGTAACACAGGCAAAGCTAAATTCACAAACATTTGCTTTTTGAAATCCTAAAAACAGCTATATGAAATTTATTGAACGAAAGCAAAAATTAGAATATCTATTAGAAATGACTGAAAAGGGACGTTGTCAATCATTAACTCAAATTGCTGATAAATTTGAAGTAAGTAAAAGAACAGCTAAAAGAATGATAGCCGAATTGAGGGAAGAAGGAGCTGATATTAAATATTGTAGAGTATTGAAAAATTTTTATATAAACAGATAGTAAAAAACAATGAGGACAATATTTGTCCTCATAAGTTGTTTATTTTGTATTTTATTATCGGGGAAATGATGAACTCGAATATAAAGACATCTTCATTTTATAACTTAAATGATTTAATTATGGTAATCACAAAGTTAAGTAAAGGATCTTTTGGTCTAATGGCCGTATCCGCAGCAGGTTGCTGTTGTAATTGCAATACGTGTACTACTTGTTGTTGGGGTTGGGGCGGTGATGCAAAATAGGTATATCTATACTTATTCCAATGAATGTAAAAGATGGGTTTTTTTACATCAAACCCATCTTTTTTTTAAAATCATAAAAACGTAAAATTAAGTTATGATAATAAATTTTGATATATTCAAAGATAACAAACAAAACTGTTATCAATTAAGGACGAAAACAGACTCTTACACTTTAGAATTTGATGACAAAGAAAGAGAAGATATTTTTTTAAACATTGTTTCTCAACTAAAGCAAAAGAATGATTTAACTCTTCAAAAATTAAAACAAAAAGTACAAACTAAAACCAATGAGTCTAAAGTAATTGATGTTTTAAATACATTAGATAAGCATCATTTTTTATCTTTTGAAATTTCTAAAGAGTTAATGGGGAAAGATAAAAACTCAGAACATAAATACTCATCAGATGTAAAAAAAACATCTGATTTTGTTTTAAGTATTTTTGGTCAGGGTAAGTTAACTAATAAAATTAGCACACAAGCTAATTCTGAAAATTTTAAAAATGTTAAAACACACCTTTATAGTGATAAATTAGATATACAAAAGATTGTTCTTGAATCTGATTTCATAATTATTGATGCCAATGAATGGTCGCCTTTTCATATTGAATTAATTAACAAATTTGCATTAAAACATAATAAACCTTGGTTATATGTTGGTGGTATTGAAGGAACATCAATAAAAATAGGCCCTTTGTTTTACGGCAAAGAAACGGGTTGTTATAATTGTCTAATTAGTAGAATAAAAAGTAATCATGAGCATCCTGCTTTTTTAAGTTCGTATGAAGATTTTCTTAAAAGAAATAAGCAAAGTTCAAAACCTGATATTATTCCAAGTTCTGATATAATTCATAATATAATAGCTAATCTAACTTTGTTAGAAGTAGTCAAATTTATTGAAACATGGAGTTTACCTATAACTTGGAGGAGCATGATAAGTTTTGATATGACAAATCTAACCTCTCTAAAACACACTTTACTCAAAAAACCATTTTGTGAAGTGTGTAAGCCAAAATTAGAATATAATCCATCTCCATGGCTTGAAGCAATTACTTTAAAATAATTTGATATGAATATAACAACTTTGAAAAATGGGCTAGATACAATTTCTAACGAAATAGGTATCCTTTCTCACGTAATGAAACTACCCCGAATGAATGGCGATCCCAATATGGTAAATTATGGTGTTTGGCCATGCAATACAGAGTACTTATCAGGAGAAAAATATGGAGGAAGAAGCGCGGGTTGTGGTTTTGAATGGAAAGATGCTATTTTAGGTACAATTGGCGAAACTGTAGAGAGATATGCTCCTGCATTTTATAATTTAGATGACAGTATTTTTTCATCATTTAAAAATTTGAATAAGCATGCAATTTATCCTAATGAATTTGCTTTATTTCATAAAGAACAATTTAAAGATGAGCGGTTTAGAATGAATGAATTCACAGAAGATATTGAATTAACTTGGTTTCCAACAGTCGATTTAACAAACGGCAAGGAAATTTGGTTGCCTGCACAATTCATTTATTTACCTTTCAATTATGACAAAAAATATATTACAGCAAATACCTCAACAGGGCTAGCCGCTCATACCGATTATTACAAAGCCATTTTGTGTGGGCTTTATGAATCAATAGAAAGAGATAGTTTTGTACTCACTTGGATGCAAAATTTAGTTCCTCAAAAAATTATTATTTCAAAAGAAATTCAAGATTATATTGATTCTCATTTCCCTGTAAAATATGAATGGCATTTTTTTGATATAAGTTACGACTTAAACATTCCTTCTGTTTTGGGTTTTTGCTTTGGGGAATCTGAATATGGTAAATTTATTGCAGTAGGTTCTTCTACACGTGCTACTTATGGTGATTCATTAAAAAAAGTAATTCAAGAAATTGGACAAGCTGTTCCATATTTTAGATATTTATTAGGTGAGAAAAAAAAATGGAATCCGTCAGATGATTATACGCTAATTCAAAATTTTGAAGACCATTCTATTTTTTATGTAAAAAGACAAGACCTTTGGCATATTTTTGATAAATGGACAAGTGCAAAAGAAACTAAAAAAATAAGTTTAACCGAAAAAATTAACAGAACAGATCAAGAAGAAATAAAACATATTGTAAAAATATTAAAAGATAAAAACTACAATGTTTTGTTTAAAGATATAACAACACATGATGTAAGACAACTTGGTTTCTTTAGTGTTAAAGTATTTATTCCTCAATTAGTTCAATTAGCAGGAGCATATCCATTTTATTTTCTTGGAGGAGAAAGGTTATATTCAGTTCCTAAAGAAATGGGGTATAAGTCAAATGATTTTCATCATTTAAATAAATATCCTCATCCATTCCCATAAAACAAAAAATATTATGAAATTATCAGAAATTAAAGATCAATATAATGCAAAAGATGGTTCTATGTATGGGAAAAAAAATATTGAAGAATCAATTGCAATGTTATATCATGAGAATTCTAAATTTACTACGCATACGATTCGTACACAAGGTGAAAAGATTGGAGGATTTAATAATCCATATGTAGTTGAGCGAGCAAGCCAACCATTTAAAAGTTATCCTGGTAGTAAATCAATTGACCTTTCTGTTTACGAAAATTTTAGACCTAAAGAAACACTTTATAATTGTTTAAATAAAAGACGTAGTGTTAGAGATTATGATAAAGAATATAAAATATCTTTAAATGAATTAACAGCATTATTATTTAATTCTTATGGTGTTACATTCAAAAGTAAAATAGTTGGTTTTGATGTTGATGGGCATATTGGAATGCGGAATGTCCCATCAGGCGGAGCTTTATATCCATTAGAAATATATGTAGTAATATTTAATGCTCACATACCATCTGGACTGTATCATTATAGAATTAATAATAATACACTTGAACTGTTAAAGGAAGGAGATTTTGTAGAAGATCTTTTGGGAATAATACAAGCTGAACCTTATGTAAATATGAAAACTTCATCAGCATTAATTATTACAACAGGAATTATTGAACGTTTGCTTATTAAATATGGAGACAGAGGGTATCGATTTTTATTACAAGAATCTGGTTTTGTTGGGCAAACAATAAGCCTCTTGGCAGAATCAATTAACCTTGGCTCATGTATGTTGGGCGGATATAATGACGATAAAGTTAATGAATTTCTTGGTGTTGATGGGGTGTTTGAAACAATTAACAACATCATTGTTATAGGAAAAAAAGATGATAATTCAAACTCTTCCCAAATATGAAAGAAATAATAAAAGTATCTGACATTTCTTATAAAATTAAAAATAAGACTATCGTAAATGGGATAAATTTTTCCGTTAATGAAAACGACACATTTGCTTTGTTGGGTGAAAATGGTTCTGGAAAATCAACATTAATAGATTTGATGCTGAATGATTTAAAAACAAGTAGTGGGTATGTAAATTTCTTTGGGAAACAGAAAAGTAATTTTGTTAACGTTGGTATAGTATATGACCACTTACCGCTATTTCCATTATTAAAAGTCTTTGAAATCATTCGATATTTTTCTTCTATTCACAAATTAAATTATAAAACAATCAAAATAAAATATTTTGAAATATTTGAAATTAATAAGATTTCTAATAACCTTATTAAAGAATTATCACAAGGAGAAAGAAAAAGGGTTGGTCTGCTTTTAGCTGTTATACATAATCCTTCTTTATTAATTTTAGATGAACCTTTTGCAAATTTAGATCCCACAATTATTGACAGGATTTGGAAAGTACTTAAACAGAATAATCGTACTATATTTTTAACCACTCATAATTGGAAAGATATTGAAAAAATAGCTACAAGAATTGGCTTTATTTATAAAGGGAAACTTGTATCTCAAACCAAATCTCCTAAAGAAATTATTACAAACTTGCCATCTGATAAAAAAGTGATACTAAGTAATACTATAAACATAGATAACAGGTTAAATAGTTTGGATTTTTATAAACATGATAATGAATTACACATCTTTTTTAACAAAAAAATGGATGTATTAAATATTGTGAATAAATTCACAAATAATTTTACGGTACAAGATGTAGATTTAAAAGATGCTTATTTGTACTATATAAAAAATAATAAAGAAGTAATGTTATGATGAAAATATTATCACAATCCATTTATTATCAATTTCTTATATTTTTAAGGATAAAGCAAGCCGTATTCTTTACAATCGCATTTCCAATTTTTCTATTTGTTATTTTCGGAAGTATTTGGGGAACACAACATGATGGATATGTATCTTTTTTATTGTCAGGTATCATCGGTATGACAATAGCAAGTGATGGTTTATTTGCTATTGGACCTGTAATAAAAGAGTATTACTCAAATGGATTGATAAAATATTTAAGGAAGCTTCCTTTTAATATTTTATTACATTTTATGGGTTTAATCATTAGTAGAGTTATTTCTTTACTTTTTATAGTATTTCTACTATGCATTACTGCATATTTAATGTTTGATTATACTGTAACATCTTTAGAGATTGTTAATTTTATAATTGGAGTTTTTGTAGGCTTATTAATTTTTTCTTTTCTTGGTCTTGTAGTAACCTTTTCAGGTATAAAACAAGGAGCGGATAAAGGCATCATTAATTTTATTTATTTTGTAATCTTATTTACAAGTAATGCTTTTTATCCTGTTGGAGAGTTTAACAAATTAATTGGTTATATAGGAAACTCTTTACCATTAAACCCTATTCTTTCAATTTTAAGAAATGATGGAACAAATTACTTTTTAACTATTTGGTTATTAGCCCCTATCATATTGTTTGTGTTTTTATTTAAAAATGTAAAATTTAATAGATGAATTTTATTAAAATAAATATAGGTGTTTTTATTTTATTAATATTACATGAACTTGGTCATATTATTGTAGCAAAAATATTAAATTTACCAATACAGAAAATTGGTTTTCTTCTAAGACCATACCCTCATTTTTATGTAACTGTTAAATGGCCTCAAAAAAGACAGTATGCATTTATTTATCTTTTTTCTGGAACATTTGTTACTATGACACTCTTTATTATTTCAATCATAAATAATTTTTTTAATCTTTCTTTTTTGTTTTGGACTTTTGTTATTCAATTAATAATTGAAACGAACCCTTTTTATTCGGACTTTACAATAATGACTACTTTAGATAATTTATCTAATAGAAAAAACCTCTCTGCAAGTAATTATAAAAAACTATTTAAAGAATATCAATTTACAGCAAAATGGTATTGCCATTTTATTTTATGGGGTACACTAATTCTTTTATTATTCAAACTAAAAACAATAATCTTATGATCCGTTTGTTATTTATTTCATTATTATTTGTTTCCTGTAAAGGGAACGCAACTAAAATAGTAAAAAAAGAAGCTATAAGTTATCAAATACAAGTAGCAGAATTACAATCTGACTCTTTACTTATTGGTATTCAAAGTGAAATTTACAATGCTTTTGTACAAAGTTTAATGTCAAAGGAGAATAAAACACTCGCAAATCTTGATATGAAACTGGAAAACCTAAATAAAAAGAGAAAACAAAATATTATTCTTTATTGGCGCTCTTATTTACAATTTTATTCTTCAATCTATTACCTTAAAAAAGGAGATAAAGAAGTTGCTGAAAAAGAAATTGATAAAGGAATTGATTGGTTAGATGAAATGAAAAATAAAAATTCTGAAGATTATGCCCTTTTAGCAATGCTTCAAGGCTTTGGCATTCAATTTAAAGGAATGAAAGCAATGTTTATTTCAGGTAGCATAAAGGAAAATGCTAAACAAGCCATTGCAAAAGACTCAACAAATCTTAGGGCTTATTATGTTTACGCAAGTAACGATTTTCATACCCCAGAAAAATATGGAGGAGGAAAAGAAGCTGAAAAATATTTATTGAAAGCCATTTCTTTACCAACTCAAAAAATAAAAAACGAGTATTTACCCTCTTGGGGAAAGGAAGAGTCTTTTGAAATGCTTACCAAACTATATATTAAAGAAGAAAAGTGGAATTTGGCAAAAAAATACTTTCAAGAAGGTATTAAAGAATTTCCTGAGAGCTATTCTATTAATCAATTAGCGTCAAAATTAGTCGGGAAATAAATGAAATTTAGTTTTCTAATAATTTTATTGTTTCTTTCTTTTTCTTCTTTTTCACAATCAAAAATAAATGGGGTTGTGCAAGATAAAAATGGAGAGCCAATTTTTGCGGCAAATGTGTATTTAAAGTCATTTCCTCAAAAAGGAGTAATATCTGACTTTGATGGAAATTTCAGTTTGAACACTGTCAATTTAAAAGATACATTAATCGTATCGTTTATTGGCTATAAAACAAAGGAAATACTAATATCAACTATTGATATTACTAAAAAAATAATTATTGCTTTAAAGGAAAATAACCAAACATTAGATGAAGTAATTATTACAGCGAAAGATCCTATTTCGGAACAATTTACGGTAGTAAAGATGAATATGTTAAAGGATGTGTATTTAAATCCTTTATCACAAGGAGACCCTTTAAAGGCAATTACTATTTTGCCTGCTTCAACAAACACAGATGAAACAGCAAATGTATCTTTAAGAGGCAGTTCACCTGATAGGACAAGAGTACTATTAAATGGTGTGCCTATTTATAAACCCACAAGAGGAAATAATCTTAATAACCAAGGTTTTTTTAGTTTGTTTAATCCTGAAGTTATAGACAATATGTATGTCTATGCGAGCAATCCACCGCTTACTTATGGTAATACAAGTGCTGGTTTGGTAGAAATACAGACTAAAAGAAATTTGAAAGCAAATCAATTACAACTTTCTGCAAGCTTGGCAAGTACTGGTTTTTTTCTGTCTCAAAAAATTAAAAAAGATACTTCCTTTATTCAAATATATGGTAATTATCAATTTTCGGATGCTTTTATTGGTATTCAAAAAGATAAATTACCTAATATTAAAAACTTTTACACCAAAGACGTAGGTATTAATTTTCATATAAAAATTGATAAAAGAGCCGAGTTCAACTCTTATATTTACTTTATTGATGAATCTTTCAACGGTTATAACCAATCTTTTACTTATCGTGGAAATGTTGCAACTTCAAATAAAAGAGTTTTTACGGTCAACAATTTTAAATATTATTATAGAAAGGGAATATTAAGTCTAAATAGTGGGACAAATAATTCTAAACAAGATTATGAATTTGGTAATACTAATTCCACGCAAAAGACAAGTCATATTTATACTTCAATAGATTACAAATGGCATTTATTAGAGAGTACAAATTTGCAGTTTGGGGTTTCGCACGATTATCATCGCAATAAGTTTAAAGATAATATTCCTACCTATTATTATGCACTATCTCCAAGTTCTCCAAACTATTTTTTAGAAACACCGATTTACAACCATGTTCTTGAAGCGTATTTATATACAAATTGGGATATAAATGACAAGTTTACTTTTTCATCAGGAATGAGAACAAATTTACCTGTAGAAAGTCAAAAATATTACTTTAGTTCACAATTAGGATTAAAATATAATTTAAATAAAAAACAATCCTTTTTATTAAGTGGAGGTAAATATCATAGCTATTCTACACCAAGATATTATTCAAAAAATTATAATCTTTTATCAAGCCATCAAATAGCATTAGACTATACCTATGAATTAAAAAATACATTATTAAAAACAGCTACCTATTTTAAAAATGAAACAGGGGGGCAATCTATTAACACTTTTTTTAGTACTGATAAAATCAATACTTTTGGATTGGAATTATATCTTGAGCATAATTTTTATAAATATTTTAAATTTTCATTATCAAATTCATTTATAGACCAAAAAATGACAATTGATAATAAGAATTATAAAGGAGCAAAAGATTTTAATTATTTTTTAAAATCGACAATACAATATAATAATCCGAAATTATTTTCATTAGCGTTAACGTATACAAGTCGTCCAGGAATTTATTATAATGAAATAACAGGTTCAACATTTGATGCTCAATCTAATTTTTATGAACCAATTTTTTCTAGTGATTTATATAGTTCACAATTTGAAAATTACAATCGTTTTGATATTAGTTTCAGTAAGTATATAAGACTAAAAAAGAATGCTTTAATTACATTTATTTCGCTAAATAACATTTTTGATACTAAGAATGAAAGTACAGCTTTATACAATACAGATTATTCAACTAAATACTTTGACTTTTACCAATTTAGAACAATTTATTTTGGCTTGGTGTGGCAGTTAAATTATTAGCCAGCACTTTTGTAAGCACACTTTCAATTCTCACGAGCAATATAGACTGAATAAGAAAACCCTGTGCCTAACAAAAAATATACGTAATAGCGGGTTTTGTGTTAAACCGAAAGTTAGTGTATTTGAACATAGTTTAGTGCTAAATTGAAAAATATGAACCTTAAAATCCGCTACTACGCATATTCAAATCGTTATGCCCAATTTGACGAAAAATGAAACAACAGATTTCAATATTAATATGCTTATTTTTTTTAACCGTAGGTAATTCACAAGAAACCAAAGAAGTGAGAAACTCAATCGGAGATAAAAATGAGATTTTCAACGTTCTAAAATCCGACCAAAAAATTAAACAAGGAAAATATTCTTTGACTTGGAATTGGAAATATTACAACTCGGTATCAGAAGAAGGTCAGTTTGAAAATAATCAAAAGCAAGGCGTTTGGAATGAATACTATCGTTTTCGTGAGAAATATAACGAAAATGATATGCGAGTAAAATACCACACGACTTATGAAAACGACAAGAAAAATGGACTTTTTGTTGAATTCAGTTATGACAAAGATACTTTGCAAGTTGGGAGATTCGCGGAAAACAAAAAAACTGGAATTTGGAAAAAATATGAAAATGGAGAACTTGTTGAACACTATGATTATTCCAGTAATAAAAATCTATTCGACATTGAAAAAATTCAGGAAGAAAAAGTAAATGTTTTACCCAAAATCATTGGTGGAGATTTGAATTCATTTTTAATCAAAAATCTAAATCCAGTAAATCACAAAAAGAAGAAAAATCTATTAGGGAGCGTTGAAATTACAATGTTAATAACAAAAGATGGAATAGCAAAAGATATAATAATTTCCGGTGCAGATTATCCAGAATTGGAAAACGAATTTGAAGTTGCTCTATCCAAATCTAGCGGAAATTGGGAACCTGCCTTAAGAAACCTAGAAAAGGTCGATGTAAAAGTTATAGTACCAATTAAGTTCCTAATTGAGTGGAAAAAGAAAAAATTTAGAGTCGGAATGAACGCTGGAAATATGAAACAAAGTGAATTATAACTGGGCATAACAATGTATATAAAAAATAGCACAAGTCGTTGCAAACACAAAGGCTTGGGCATTTTTTGGAAGCCGCCAAATTTTTAAATTAGGCTTATTGAGAAAGAAAGATAATTAGAAAAATTTAAAAATTCGGCTTGTGTTTTACCTAAGGTTGTAAACTCACGTCTTGAAGAAATCTGTACTTAACCCTAAAAAATAGGGCTTATTACAATCTAAATATAAATGGGTACATCACAAAAAAATCATTAAAACAATAATTATGAAAAAATTAATAGTAGTAGCGTTTGCACTTATGAACATAAATGCAGTTTCTCAAGAAGTTATAATAACTCCTGAAAAAATTAATGAAATTATAAATTATATAAATCATTTTGAAAGCAACGAGCAAATGATGGGTAATATATCCATTTTTGAAAATGGAAGGGAGCTTGTTAACAAAACAATAGAAACAAACAGTTTCTTCTACTTAAAAACAAACCTGACAATCTTACTAACTTATTCAGATACTTTAAAGGAAAATCTTGGTTAGATGTCTACAAACCATATTATTGGGTTTTCGAAGGAAAGAAATCAAAATGTGGCGGTTAAAGTTGAAAGGCTGAATCATACAATTTTTCTTTTTGTTGATGACAATCTTCCTGCGGATAAACATCTCTGGTTAAAAAGAAAAGCGAACGTAACAAAACACTTTGAAGAAAGTTCTTTGAGCATAAAAAATGATTTGACCAACGGAAATATGACTTTAGAGAAAACTTTTGCTCTTGACCAAAAAGAGTACTTAGCCAAAGGTGGTTCAATCCCGATTTTCGTTAAAATGCTGGAATGATAGCTATTATAACTGTTTCAGGATTGCACGATAAAGAAGACCATAAAATAATTATTGAAGCACTGAAAGAAAAATATATCGAATAAAATACTACCGCTAACAATGTATAAAAATCAGCGCCGCCCGAAAAAGGGCGACACCGCTTTTTATACTGAGACGTAATCTGCAAAAAAAAATACTACGAACACATAGGGCACACCCCAAACAAAGTAAAATTCATTTCGCTTACTTTATATTTTTTTGGTAGCTTATAGGTCGGTTCAACATTTTCAATACAGGTTACAGACTTACATTTTTGACAACTAAAATGTATATGATTATGGCTATATTCTAATGAACAAGATCGACAACTTGCAATTTTATTACACCGTCCGTATTTACAATTTCATGAATTATGTCTTCATACAAAAGCCTTTCTAAAACTCTATTAATGGTTACTCTATCAAAAAGATCTTGAAGAGAGTTTTGAATTTAGATTTTATAAAGTGATGTATATCAAGAAACTATCAACTCTTTTATTTTTATTTTTGAATTCGTATTTATTTATTTCATTATTTCTCTTCAATACACTAATGCAACCTTGTTGCGTTTACAAATATAATAACTATTTTTGCACCTTTGTTGCATTAAGGAATGAGTATAATGAATATAACTAGAGTGAAAACGGACAAAATTGGAATAATTGCAAGTGCATTATGTATGATACATTGCATTGCTACACCATTTATTTTTTTAGCCAAGTCTTGTTCAGTATCGTGCTGTGAAGCTTCGCCAAATTGGTGGAGTTCATTAGATTTTCTATTTCTTATAATATCATTTTTTGCAATTTATCAATCAAGCAAAAACTCTACTAAAAATTGGATAAAATATGCAATGTGGACTTCTTGGGCGATTTTGCTTGCCATACTATTAAACGAAAAAATCCATCTATTCTCTCTTCATGAATACGAAATATATTTCCCATCGCTAACCCTTATTATACTACATTTTTACAACCTAAAATACTGTCAATGCAAAACAGACACTTGTTGCACAAACTTAAATAGTTATGAAAAAACAAACAATTGAAGAAATTGGCGATAATCATATACCAACAAATATTGAAACAACTTTACTTTCGAATGCTTTTGTAAAATCAAACAAAAAAAAGATTAAAAATATTCAACACCACTTTTCAAAAATAATGCAAAAAATTGGACTCGATTAAGAAAACGATGTTTATCAGGAACACCTTATCGTTTCGCAAAAATGTACAAAAAGGAATTGTTCTTACAAACACCGCCAAAGCTTTTGATTTGGTTTTTAAAATCAATAAATTAAAACAAAATATAAAAATTCGGCTCTGTGTAAATCCGAAAGGTAATCTCTTTCTACTGCCCTACTTGCCATGAACAAATAGATTATATGAAATTGGAGAGCAACATTATCAGAAATTAAGCACCATAGAATTGTAACGGTCTTGAACTGTTTGAATAATTAAAGTCTTATCCGAATTCAAACCTTCAATTTCATCAATTTCATTAAATTCTCGCATATTAAAATTTCCCCACAAACTAAATTCAATAATTATTGGAGTTAAACGAATCCCTTTTTCCGTTAACAAATAAATATTCTCTTTTTTGTTATCTGGCACTTTTGTTTTGACAATCAGCTTATAAGACTCCAATAACTTTAATCGAGCAGATAAAATGCTTGGTGCAATCCTTTCATCAGAATCAGAAATTTCCTTGAAGGTTTTTTTGTGCTTAACAAGCATATCTCTAATGATTAACAAAGACCATTTATCTCCTATAACATCTAATGTAGAAGAAATTGGACAACCAGAGCGGAATTGTTTTTGCATTTACTCGATTATTTATTACTATCGAATCGAAAGTAATCATTACTTTTGCTATCGAATTGAAAGCAAAATTACAAAATTAAAATTACAATTATGTTAGCAGGACATTTTACAACCGCCTTAATAGCCAAACAAAAATTCCCAAAAGGAACACTACTCTATTTTTTAATTATATCGCAATTACAAGATTTTTTGTGGTTTAGCTTTCATTATTTAGGATTGGAAACTACCAAGCCAAGTGATGCTTTTGATGCCACTTTGTGTACTATGGCTGTGGATATGTTATTTAGCCACGACCTACTCCCACAAATAATATGGCTTGTCTTTGCTTTTATTCTAGGAAAAGTACTTTTTAAAAGCACAGCAATAGGATTAGTAAGTATGGCCTTGGTATCAATCCATTTTGTTTTAGATTTCTTTTCAGGTCATATGCATCATCTTTTTGGGGCAGATACTATGGAAGCTGGACTTGGATTGTATGCATCTAATCCATATTTAGCCATTGTAATAGAAGCTTTATTTAGTTTTGTTGCAATAGGGTATTTCTTTAGAGAAGAAGCAAAAAAAGGTATTATTAGAACTACAAAAAATAGAATTGCAATTATTTCTGTCTTCGCTTATGGAATTATTTTTATGCTACTAATTGCTACAAAATCTTTTAGAGAATTATTTGGTATTCCAGAATTTGATTTAGGATTTAACACCAACATGCCTACGCTGATTTTCACCTACCTTGCATTGCTTTATTGCTTAAATTATTTTGTACCGAAGTTTACGCTGGTTAAAAAACAATAAGGAAATGATTGAAGGAATTTTAAACTTTATTAGGGAATTAAAAATTCGGAATGAATCCTTGTTTTATTTCGGCTTGTTCTGCTTAACTCTTTCAATACTATTTATCGTTTTAACCAAACTTACAACTACCCAAGTACATGGAGTAAACGCTTGGTTTAAGCCCTTTAAATTTGCTGTTTCAATAGGTGTATTTGCTTGGACAATGGCTTGGTATTGCCATTATTTGTCAAATTTTAATCCAATACCATTCAATTGGACTGTAATCATTTTATTTGGTTTTGAACTTGCTTATATTACTTTTCAAGCCTCCAAAGGTCAATTGTCACACTTCAACTTTGACACACCACTCTATTCCATATTATATTCGTTAATGGGATTGGCGGCCGTAATCGTTACACTCTATACGGCTTACATTGGCTTCCTCTTTTTTACACAATCCTTTCCAAACTTACCAAGTTATTATATTTGGGCAATTCGTTTGGGTATATTAATTTTTGTTGTTTTTTCTTTTGAAGGAGCTTTAATGAGCTCTCAGATGAGCCATAGCGTTGGTGCAATAAATGATAACTCGAATTGGTGGATTATAGGTTGGAGCAAAACTGTAGGTGATTTAAGAGTTTCGCACTTTATAGGAATGCACGCTTTACAGCTGCTTCCATTTCTTTCTTTTTATGTCTTTAAAAACACAAAAGCAACAATCATAATTTCAATATTTTACGGAATTCTAGCAACGACAACATTAGTGCAAGCATTAAAAGGAAAACCTATTTTTACACAAAACGAACGAAAAGAATCGAAATAAAATGAGATTCAATAATGTGTATAAAACATAGCTATTACAGGGTTTTTGAGAGATTTTTGTATATTTAAAATTAAATGATAAACATAAAAAATATAAATTCGGCTCGTGTTTAATCCGAAACGATCGTGTCATTTTAGACCTTGGGTTTCATATAAGGAGACATTGAATGCCATTAAAAAAAAAGTCCAAAACAGCGTATGAAAGATGTGGAAGACTATTGTCCTTATGACAAAAAAGATTGGAGAAAATGGCTCGAACTGAACCAGAATAAAAAAGATGCAGTTTGGCTTATTTTTTACAAGAAAAAATCTCCGTACCATAACCTAGACTGGAGTGAATCGGTTGATGAAGCACTTTGTTTTGGTTGGATTGATAGCACCAAAAAGACAATAGACAGTGAGAAATACAAACAGTATTTCAGCAAACAAAAAGCTAAGAGTAATTGGTCTAAGATAAATAAGGCTAAAGTGAAAACCTTAATTAACCAAGGACTAATGGAAGAAGAAGGTTACAAAAGCATTGAAATTGCAAAAGAAAATGGTTCTTGGACAATTTTGGATGGAGTTGAAGCACTTATAATTCCAGAAGATTTAAAAGAAGAATTTTCAAATTACAAAGGCTCAATAGAATACTTTGGGAGTTTAAGTAAGTCTGTTAAAAAGATCTTATTGCACTGGGTTGTTTCTGCTAAAAGAAAAGAAACAAGAAGAAAGAGAATATTAGAAATCGTAGAAAATGCAGATCTTAATTTGAAGCCTAAACAATTTAGATAGAATAAAAACGGCATGTAAGGATACAGCAACTGACAAATATGTAATAATTGAAAATCAAGATTACTTTGGCTTAAAAAATTGCGAATTTAAAGTTTCGCTATGTATGTTAGCTTCCATATAATTAGGGATGAAAAGCACATTACTATACAAGACAAAGTAAATGTATTACATAAATTTCTATTTATGAGTGTTTTAAGTATTATCATCCAAATTCTCTTTACGTATACTTAGTTTTACTAGTCATTAGCTCTATATTGGTGTCCCCTTAAGAAAACATTTTCATGAAAAAACTATTTGTACTTACGCTTCTGTTTGTTTCTTTATGTAACACCAGTAAAGCTCAAGAAACCTCTAAAATAAAGTTAACGAACACTTTTGTTGAATGGAATTTTGGTGTTGCCTATATATTTGAAGAATTCGTTGCTCCCGGAACCTCAGTTCTTTGGGGAAAGAGCTTTGTAGATGAAAATAATTTAATTTTAGAATATGAGTTAGGGTTTGCTATGCCCTCCTTAATCACTGGTAAATTTGGTATAGGTAAAAAAATGAATTCCACTGTCGTAACCTTCGGAATAAGACCATTTCCTTTTAATTTTTACTTGCAGTCTTCTTATAATAAAAGTAAAAAGGGCTATTGGATTGCCTCCTTAGAATTTAACCCACTTGATTCCGAAAATATGGTATCATTTGAATCGAAAGCAATTTTGAATTTTGGATACCGATGGAATTTAAAAAACAAGCAGTAGCGAAATGTGTGTGTGTGTTTGCTTTTTACATTATATAGATGCATTTAATCATTTATAAAACTAAAAAAAATACTTCGATTGGCATAATTAGGCTGTTGTGAGTGAGTTTAGTTAAAAAATCAATAGAATACATAATTTTAGTAGTAAAAAACAATTCAAAAAGAAATAATACAATGTTTTAGCAGCTATTTACACCACTTATAACCAAATGGTTAATAGCCGTACTTTTCTTTCCAGCGCGCTTTTAGGAAGGCGCGCATACTGGCTTCTCTTGGATTGTTTCCGGGTTCAAAAAAAGTTTGCCCCTTAAGGTCTTCTGGTAAAAACTCTTGTGCTATAAAGCTGTTTGCATAATCGTGCGCATACTTATAATCTTTACCGTAATCCAAATCTTTCATTAGCTTGGTAGGTGCATTACGCAAATGCAACGGAACGGGTAAAGAGCCCATTTGCTTTACGGCAACGAGTGCTTTGTTTATAGCCATATAGGATGCATTGCTTTTTTCTGAGCTGGCTAAATAGCTGGCACATTGCGAAAGAATAATTCTACTTTCGGGCATGCCGATAGTACTTACAGCCTGAAAACAATTGTTTGCCATAATTAAGGCCGTAGGATTGGCGTTTCCGATGTCTTCGCTGGCAGAAATAAGCAAGCGTCTGGCAATAAATTTGGCATCCTCTCCTCCATCAATCATTCGGGCAAGCCAATACACGGCTGCATTCGGATCGCTTCCTCTGATGGATTTTATTAAGGCAGATGCAATATCGAAATGCTGCTCTCCACCCTTGTCGTAAGAAGACAGTACTTGTTGGGCATGCCGGTTTACCAAGGCATCATTAATCACTATTTTATTGGATTTTTCTGAATTTACAATCAGCTCAAATACATTTAATAGTTTACGCGCATCGCCGCCAGACAATCTGAGCAGTTCTTTATCTTCTGTGATACTAATGTCTTTTTGAGCCAGTTTTTCATCCTCTTTAAGAGCTCTTTGAAGCAGGTTTTGCAGATCTTCTTTAGAAAAATGCTGGAGTGTATAAACTTGGCATCTAGACAGTAAGGCTGGAATAACCTCAAAAGAAGGGTTTTCTGTAGTTGCACCAATTAGGGTGACTACGCCGGTTTCCACGGCACCTAATAGCGAGTCTTGTTGCGACTTACTAAATCGGTGAATTTCGTCGATAAAGAGCACGGGGCTTTGGGTACCAAATAAACCTCTACTTTTAGATTTTTCGATAATTTCTCGAACGTCTTTTACTCCAGAATTGATTGCACTAAGCGTGTATATATCTCTTTTTAATTGTTGTGCAATAATTTGGGCTAAGGTAGTTTTACCCACACCTGGGGGTCCCCATAATATTACAGAAGGCAAAACACCCGATTCCATGGCCTGACGAAATACAGTGTCTTTTCCTACTAAATGAGACTGTCCTATATAATCGTTAAGATTTGTAGGTCGTAATCGTTCGGCTAAGGGTTTATTCATGAGCTGTAATTAGTAGGTTCAAATATAGGTTAAAAAACAAAAGCCTCTTATTTTCACAAGAGGCTTTTGAGGATAGTATTGCTGTATAATTACTCGAACTTATTGGACTTGATTTTTTTATTAACCACTACTTTATTCATTTTCATGTCTATAGACTGACCCGCAACATTTTGAATGATTTGATGTGGAAAGTAATAGCCACTTACTTCTTGATAATCTTTATACAAAGTGGTTTGACTTTCTTTGCCTTGAGGCGTTTCTACTACGGTTTCCGACTTTACTAGGAATTTAGAATTTACACTGTAGTACTCTGTTGACTTGGTTCCTTTTTTATCGGTACGAACAAGAACAAACACCTCTTGCTCATCCAATAAATCGATTCCCTTAAGCTCAACAGTGTAGTTTTCAAAATAATTTAACTCGGCTGCCAATTTGTATTGCAGTTGGGCTTCTTCTAATTCTTCTGAACTCATTTCTCCCTGGGCTTGCATACCGTCGTTAAAGCCTCCATTTCCATTAGAGTATTGTCTTTGTACGGTCATTCCCATCATTTTCATTGTCATAGAAAAAGAATTGGGTGCTTGCTGTAAAACTTCCATTTTTAGTTTAGCAGGAGCTCCAGGAACAGTAGCTGTATAATTAAGTTGAAGGCTTTTGAGTTTCTTTAATTTTTTAACTCCACCCAAGGCTGTTATATATTCACTTATAATAGATTCTGTAGTAATTCCATCTGCTGGCGCTTTTAAATCAGATTTTACCTCACCATAGATATCGCGAAGAGTTACTGCTCCAAAAACAGTTAATTTGTCTTTCAAACTCTCGGCAGCTCCAACTACAATAATGTGCGCATTAGCAGGCTTTAAGTATTTTTGAGCTACGGCGTAAATATCGTCTACCGTAATGGCCGAGAGCCTTTGTAAATAAGTAGCGTAGTGTAAATCGTCTAATCCTAAGTAATCGGTTTTAATAGCAAAACGAGCAACTGTAGAGGCATTTTCTAATGCAATTGCAAATTTACCTGCCATGTTGTTGAGCACACCTTGCAGCTCATCTTGTGTTACTTTTACATCTCGTAAATTTTTAATTTCGTGCAAAAATTCTACAATAGCGCTGTCGGTTACCTCATTTCTAACTTTTGCCGAAGCATTAAAAGAGGAGCCTAACTCATCTATTGAAACATCGCTATACGCACCGTATGTATAAGCCTTGTCTTCTCTTAAATTTCTAAAAAGACGCGCAGAAGAACCTCCACCTAAAATAGTACTTAACACTTTTACCTTTAACACATCTTGGGATGCTGGATGTAAATCTATTGGGTAGGTAATATTTATAACCGATTGTACAGCACCCACTTTATTAATTAGGGACACTTTATTTTCTGACGGGGCTTTTGCATTTGTGTATTCTGCATTCTTAAAATTTGCAGCATTCCAGCTACTCATATACTGTCGCATCATCATTCTAGCTTCTGATACTGTAATGTCTCCAACTATAGCGAGGTATGAATTTTTTGGGTTAAAATACGTTTTGTAGAAGTTCTTGCAATCTTCTAGGGTAATATTAGCAAGGGTTTCTTGCGTCATTAACTCTCCAAAAGTATGATTCGGTCCGAAATTTAATACCGATTTTACATTAGAAGCGATCACGTCTGGGCTGTCTTTGGCGCTGGCTAAATTTGATATGTTTTGTGTTATTAATTTATCAAATTCTTCTTGTGTAAACTCAGAGTTTAAAATAACATCGGAAAACAAATCCATTAGACTAGGTAAATGCTTGGTTAATGAGCTGGCGTATACCCCTGTGGCATACGTACTTAAATCTGCTCCAATGTAATCTATAGACGCATTAATTTCGTCTTTTGAGCGTGTTCTTGTTTTGGTTCCCAATAAATCGCCCGCAATAGAAGAAATACCAACTGCATTTCCTTCCAACTCTGGGTGGTATTTAAACTGGAGTGCCAGAGATACTTTTGGCAGTTTATGGTTTTCTACCACAAATACTTTTAAGCCATTTTCCATAAGAAACGATTCTGTAGAACCTAAGTTTATTTCTGGAGCTGGGCCTGCTTTGGGTCGTATAGATCGGTCTTGAGCTACAAGACTCGAAACAATAAAGAAGCTTAAAACAAATAGTATATTTTTCATAATGTATATTAATTAACTGTTTTAGGTAAATAATGTAGCGTAACTCTATTTTCTGAGCGCAGGTATTTTTTTGCTACGGCAAGTATGTCTTCTCTCGTAACTTTAAAATAACGTTCCAGCTCAGTATTCACTAAACTTGTTTCTCCATTGTAGTATAAATAATAGTCCGATAGGCTTTCTGCAATGCCTGCCATAGATGTTTTGCTACTAATAAAATCGTTTTCTATTTGATTCCTAAGCTTTTCAAATTCCTCAGTAGAAATTAATTCTTGGGTCATTTTTTCGACCTCTTCATTCATCGATTTTTCAAGATCTAAAACCTGCGTTCCCATATTTGCGATACCAAACATCAAGAGCAAGCCTGGGTCTTCTGTAGGCATAGGAAAGGCTCCAGCATACACTGCTTTCTGTTGTTTGTCTACTACATTTTTCTGAAGCCTAGAACTGTTTCCTTGCGACAAAATCATGCTCATCATTTCTACAGCGTAGGCATCTTCTGTTCCTTGTGCAGGTCCATGGTATGCTTGCACAACTGCTGGAAGCTGAATGTTATCGTAAACGGTATCTCTAACTTCTGCAAATTTTTCGGGTTCCACTACATTTGGCCTAGGTACGGTATGGGTTCCTTTTGGTATGGCAGAAAAGTATTTAGCAATCCACTCTTTTGCTTGATCTGGGTTTATATCGCCAGCAATAGATATACATGCGTTGTTAGGAATGTAAAAGGTTTTATAAAACTCCATAAACTCACTTAAATTCGCCTGATTAATGTATTCGGGAGAACCACCTGGAGTCCATTGGTAGGGATGCGTTTCGAATGCGTGTGCAAAAACCTCATTTAGGATCGATCCGTAAGGTGTATTTTCGTTTCGCTCGCGAAGCTCTTCTTTAACAATTTCTCTTTGTGTGTCTACTCCAATCTTATCTATTTTTGCATGTAGCATTCGCTCAGACTCCATCCACAAGCCTAACTCTAATTGGTTTGAGGGTAGTATCTCAAAGTAAAAGGTTCTGTCGAAGCTTGTGTTTGCGTTTAAAACCCCACCGTTTTCTTGAATAAGTTTCATATACTCGCCCCTGCCAATGTTTTCGGACCCTTCAAAAAGCAAGTGCTCAAAAAAGTGAGCAAATCCAGTTCTACTTGGGTCTTCATTTTTAGACCCTACATGGTACGAAACCGAAACAGCAACAATTGGAGTGCTATGATCTTCGTGTAAAATAACATGTAAACCATTAGCCAGATCGTATTCTTCAAAAGCAATGGCATTCATTTGAGCCCAAATAATTGTTGGGCTAAAGATTAAAACAATCAGTATTTTTTTCATTTTTCTATTTTTATAAAACAAGTATAAAAAAACCACCTCTTCGGTGGTTCTTTTTACGATGTGTTAAAACAGGTTAATTAGGCATTTCTTTATTTAAAATATAACTAATTTCTTTTTGTTCCTCCATATTCAACTTCGATTGAGCAACTAGTTTTATGGCCATTTTTTTTGCCGTAGCTTTATCTAGTTTAGATCTTTTTATGAGCATAACAATTTTGGTTGCTCTAAGGGTATTGTCCACTTCAACTATTAAAGCTTTCTCTATCATTCTAGATAATGAACTTACTTGACTTTGAAAATCCTCTTTAGCTCCTTTTGAACTTGTAACGGTTTCTTTGACTTTTACTGAAGTGTTGTCTTGACAAGATGCAAATGCTAACATCGCAGCAAATCCTAAAACTAATTGAATTTTCATGTTGTTTTTTCTTTTGTGTAAGCAATAATAATGAATCTCGAGGATTGGTCAAAAAAAAAGCCATCTAAAAAGATGGCTTTTTTTACAATTGTTTAATAAACTTTTACTTTACCTCTTCGAAGTCTACATCAGTAACGTCTTCTGTTGCTGGTTCAGCTTCTGTTGCTTCACCCTCTGCACCAGCTTCATTAGACTGAGCGTACATTTCTTGCGAAGCTGCTTGGAAAATTTTATTTAAAGCTTCCATAGAAGTATCAATAGCAGCTAAATCCTCAGCTTCGTGAGCTTTTTTCAATTCTGCAATTGCAGCTTCAATAGGCTCTTTTTTGTCTGCTGGCAACTTATCGCCGAATTCAACTAGTTGCTTTTCAGTTTGGAAAATCATTTGATCTGCTGCATTCAGCTTATCAACTCTTTCCTTAACTTCTTTATCAGCATCTTCGTTCGCAATTGCTTCGTCACGCATTTTTTGAATTTCTTCGTCTGTAAGACCTGAAGAAGACTCAATGTTTATGTGTTGCTCTTTTCCTGTGGCTTTATCTTTAGCCGAAACTTTCATGATTCCGTTTGCATCAATATCAAAAGAAACTTCAATTTGAGGAGTTCCTCTTTGTGCAGGTGGAATGTCTGTTAATTGGAAACGACCTATTGACTTATTGTCGTTTGCCATAGAACGCTCTCCTTGTAGTACATGAATATCTACTGCTGGCTGATTGTCTGCTGCGGTAGAGAAAACTTGAGATTTGTTTGTTGGGATTGTAGTGTTTGCATCAATTAATTTGGTAAACACGCCACCCATGGTTTCGATACCTAAAGAAAGAGGTGTAACATCTAATAAAAGAACATCTTTTACTTCTCCTGTTAAAACACCACCTTGAATGGCAGCACCTACGGCTACAACCTCATCAGGGTTTACTCCTTTTGAAGGTTTCTTACCGAAGAATTCTTCAACAATTGCCTGAATTGCTGGAATACGAGTAGAACCACCAACTAAAATTACCTCGTCTATTTCGTTTTTGTCTAATCCAGAATCTGCTAATGCCTTTTTACATGGAGCAATAGAACGTTGGATTAATGAATCTGCAATTTGTTCGAATTTAGAACGCGTTAGAGTTCTTACCAAGTGCTTAGGTCCGGAAGCAGTAGCAGTAACATAAGGTAAGTTGATTTCTGTTTGCGCAGAGGCAGACAATTCAACTTTTGCTTTTTCGGCAGCTTCTTTTAAACGTTGAAGAGCCATAGGGTCTTCGCGTAAATCGATGGATTCTTCTGCTTTAAATTCTTCTGCTAACCAGTCAATAATAACTTGATCAAAGTCATCACCACCTAAGTGTGTATCTCCATTGGTAGATTTAACTTCGAATACACCATCGCCTAATTCTAGGATAGAAATATCAAAAGTACCACCACCAAGGTCAAATACTGCAATGTTTACATCTTTGTCTTTTTTATCTAATCCGTAAGCTAAGGCAGCTGCAGTAGGTTCGTTTATAATACGACGTACTTTTAAACCTGCAATTTCTCCGGCTTCTTTTGTTGCGTGTCTTTGAGAATCGTTAAAGTAAGCAGGAACCGTAATTACGGCCTCAGTAACTTCTTGACCTAAATATTCTTCAGCAGTTTTCTTCATTTTTTGAAGAACCATAGCCGAAATTTCTTGTGGTGTGTATAAACGACCATCGATATCTACACGTGGTGTATTGTTGTCTCCTTTAACAACGGTATAAGGCACGTTTTTAATTTCTTTCGCACATACGTCGAAAGATTCTCCCATAAAGCGCTTAATTGAAGAGATTGTTTTTGTAGGATTTGTAATAGCTTGACGTTTTGCAGGATCTCCAACTTTACGCTCGCCGCCTTCTACAAAGGCAACAATAGATGGGGTTGTTCTTTTCCCTTCAGCGTTCGCAATAACGACAGGCTCATTACCTTCCATTACCGATACACAAGAGTTTGTTGTTCCCAAGTCAATTCCGATAATTTTACTCATAACTCAATGTATTAATTAGTTCTTGTTTGTTTCTGTAGGGGCATAAGTCAATCTTTGTGCCAATAAGATAAATAAAAATTTAAGCAAAAAAAAGTCATGTTTTGACAGACGCGCTCTCAAAACATGACAAATAAAATGACAGAATGTCTAGTTTTCGTAAGTAATCTCTATTTGATTGTCCCCATTTAATTCAAACGAACCAAAGTTTAAATGCTTTGTAAGTTCATTGGTCGTAATTTCGTCGTTAGAAGAATTAGTGATTTTTGCTCCAATTACAGTATCAATGGTTTTTGAGGATAAAATACCTACTCCATTTTCTATATTAGAGTACTCTGGTCGGTCTAAAACTAAAGAACTGGAGTTTTCATTTAACACCAAATAAGTTGACAAATCTGAACCGGCCGCTCGCAAAGTAAAGTCTAAACAAGCATGTGATATGGCAAAACCGGAAACTCCTTGGGATGAGCGATCAACGTCTCCAACCGTTAATCTACGAACCGAAGGGTCGTTGGGGATATTGGCAGCGATAAAACTTAAAAACTGCAAATAGTCTATAGGATAACTCATGCTTTCGCCTCCTTCAGAATCGCTAGACAAAAGGGTCGGAAAATCAAATTCTATAGACTTGTAAAGCGTATCGCTTCCGCCAGAAATAGGGAATTCGATGTAATTAAAGCGCATAGAAACTTCGTACATATTTCCACCTTCTACACTTCTCCATGATATTTTTGAAACGTATGAATTAGGTGCTATAGGCAGTGCAGAAATGGTGTTTGGTTTTATAAACGCTACCGGAGAAAGAACTCGAATAGGATTTTCTGTTTGGGCAATAATGGTATCGTTTGACTTTCGATAAACCTCCAAAGCATAAAAGGTGTCTTTGTAAAGTTCTTCGGATGTTTTGTAAATGATTTGAGTAGGAGAGTTAAAAATGCCTTCTGGCTTAACAAACTCATCGGTAGTTTCTAACTCTATGCTGGTAAACGATTGTTCTCCATTATTGTTTTGTTCGTGTTTTATCAAACGAAGACCTACAATATCTTCTCCATAATAAAGAGAATCAAACTCCTGAGCCATCATCATTACATCGCCTTGACCTAAAAAGGCCTTATTTAGCTTTATATAATGAACTGAATCCTCTGCATTAAGAACCCCATAAACTGATGGAACGTCTTTCCAATCAGCAATAATATTCAAATCGTTATCGCAAGAAGTAAATAAAGCGAGTAAACTAAGTACTAAAAGTGTTTTTCTAATCATAGAACAAAGGTATAATATTTTCTTACTTTTGTTAGTTAAATAATTCATGACTATGAAACAATTATCATGCCTATACGCACTCTTGTTATTCTTTAGCCTTCAGGTTTTTAGTCAGCAAACCGTGCATAAGAAACTAAACCAATTAATGTTGGAGGAATCTTTTAGCGAATTAAATGATGTTTGGCCAGTACTTACCAACGACGACAACTTTTTTGTTTTCGACAATGGAGAGTATTTTATGAACCGCAGCAAAGCCGAAAGTCCTTACGCTATTATGGCTCAGTGGGAAAATGACTTAACTAGTTTTAGTGTTCGAGCTTCTTTAATGTTAGGCCCTGTAGAAAAGACGAGTCAGACTTTAGGCCTTATTATTAGGGCAAGCACCGATGGCCAGACTGCTGTTATTTGTGAAATAAATAAGTTTCATCGATTTAGAATTCGTCGATTAAGAGAGGGGAAATATGAGGTGCTAAGCACAGAAGGAAAAGACGGATGGGTAAAGAACAATGCGGTTAAAGGAATAAATGAATACAACGATATTAATATAAAGACCAATGGAACAGACCACGACTTGTATATAAACGGACTTTTAGTTTACAGTTTTAGAATTGAGGGAATAAATGCGGGAAGTTTTGGTTTATTTATTGGCCCAGAAACGAAAGGAAGGCTAGATTTTATTAGTGTGTACGCAGATGAGCTGTACCGAGATAAATCGAAAATTTATTTAACAGATGATGAGGTTCGAGAACTTATTACAGACAACGAAAAATTAAAATTAGAGCTGGAGCAATCTTTAGATGCAAGAGCTTTGGAACTGCAAAACGCAATTCGAATATTGGAGAACCAACTAAAAACCATGCGCTTAATAAATGAGCAGTTGGATAAAGAGAACTCTGAGTTCGCAGTAATTAAATCTGCGGTAGACACAAACAATGTAAATTTACTGATGGATTTAAGTAGTAAAGTGATTACAAACACACTCGAGAACAGACAACTTAAAATAGAGAACAAACTTATTACAGATTCGCTTAGCAAAGTTAAAGTGCATTTCGAAAATTTAGAATTAGAGTTGTTTCAAAAGGTAATTGATAAAAAAATGGAAGAACAAGTCTTTATTGATTCCATTCTTACTAAATTTTGTGTGCTAGATACTGTATTTTTGCCAATCGATAGTTTAGCAGTTGATTCCATAAGTACTATAAAACCGATACTAGAAAAAGAATAATATGTCTATTCACAAGAAAGATTTTAAGAAAGTAACCACGAACGTTCTTCAAGAAATGAAGCGCAATGGCGAAAAAATAGGCATGCTTACAGCATATGACTATACCATGGCAAAAATGGTAGACAGGGCAGGAATAGATGTAATATTAGTTGGAGATTCTGCTTCAAATGTAATGGCAGGACACGAAACTACACTCCCAATTACCCTAGATCAAATGATTTACCACGCCTCTTCTGTTGTAAGAGCAGTAGATAGAGCATTGGTTGTGGTAGATTTGCCTTTTGGAACCTATCAAGGTAATTCTAAAGAAGCATTAAGCTCTGCGGTAAGAGTAATGAAGGAGTCTGGCGGGCATTCGGTAAAACTGGAAGGTGGTGCAGAAATTATTGAATCTATTCAGCGGATTTTAACTGCTGGAATTCCTGTAATGGGACACTTGGGTTTAACGCCACAGTCTATTTATAAGTTTGGAACTTATACCGTAAGAGCTAAAGAGGAAGAGGAAGCAAATAAATTAATAGAGGATGCTAAACTACTTGAAGATACCGGCTGTTTTGCATTAGTTTTAGAAAAAGTTCCTGCGCGATTGGCCCAAAAAGTAGCCGAAAGTATTTCCATTCCTGTTATTGGTATTGGTGCAGGGTCTGGTGTGGATGGGCAAGTTTTAGTAACGCACGATTTACTGGGAATGACGCATGAGTTTAGCCCCCGTTTTTTAAGACGTTACCTCTCGCTATACGATGAAATTACGGGCGCAATACAAGCCTATGTACAAGATGTAAAATCTGTTGATTTTCCGAACGAAAAAGAACAATATTAATGCTCGAAGTACTTTACGAAGACAACCATATTATAGTTGTAAATAAAAAAGCTGGAGACTTGGTTCAAGGCGACAAAACAGGCGACAAACCTTTAGGCGATTTTGTAAAATCTTACTTGCGAGAAAAATACAATAAACCGGGCAATATTTTCTGTGGTGTTATTCATCGATTAGACCGCCCGGTAAGCGGTGTGGTAATTTTTGCTAAAACCAGCAAAGCCTTAGCTCGAATGAATTTAATGTTTAGAGAAAAAACCATTCAAAAAACCTATTGGGCAATTGTAGAAAAGCCTCCACTAAATAGTGAAGATCGGTTGGAGCATTACCTAATAAAAAATCAACAAAAAAATAAATCTAGAGCCTTTTTAAAGCCCTTCGATGGAGCATTAAAATCTGTTTTGGACTATGTTGTACTTAAAAAACTCGATCGATATACCTTACTTAAAGTAAAACCTATAACGGGAAGACATCATCAAATTAGAGTACAACTTTCCACAATAGGATCCATCATAAAAGGAGATCTTAAGTACGGAGCGAAACGATCGAACAAAGATGCTTCTATTTCTTTACACGCAAGAGAAATTCAGTTTATACACCCTATAAAGAATGAGCCTATATGTATTAGTGCTCCGCCTCCAAAAGATGCGCTTTGGGCTGCATGTTTAAAATAATTTAGAGTACCAAACAAAAAAAATTACTTCTGTTAACTAGCATAAGCTTCAGAATAAAAATTGAGGAATAAATAGCGCTTTAATAATAGTTCCTAAATTATTGTGCATTCCTTCCAGCAAATTATCTTTGCGCTATGGGAAACAATCGCAATCAAAGACTCTTTAAAAAAGGTCAACGCATAGAACTAAACATAATAGACTTAGCTTTTGGTGGAAAAGGAATCGCAAAAATTCCAACGGAAGAGGGCGATTTTGTTTGTTTTGTTGACAACAGTTTACCAGGACAAAAAGTACTCGCATCTGTACACAAGTGCAAAAAAAAGCATGCAGAATGTAAACTGGTAGAAGTTTTAGAAAAATCGGATGCAGAAGTTGAAACACCATATCAAATGATTCCAGGAGCTCCTTATGCTCAACTCCCCATTAAACTTCAAGAAAAAAACAAGGAAAATACTTGCTTTCAACTTTTCAAAAGAATTGGGAAAATTGAAAACATCGAGGAGAAATTCGATGCGTTTATAAGCTCGCCCGATGTGTGGCATTACCGCAACAAAATGGAATATTCTTTTTCTGCCATACGATATGATTTTGATGTAAAGCACGATGTGGATGAGTTTGCTTTTGGCTTTAAACACAGAGGCACTTGGTGGATGGTAGAGAATTTAGAAAAAGACTCTGGCTTATTTGATGCCGAATTGGAGAATGCTTTCCCTAAAATGAAACGCTTTTTTATGGACGCCAATTTAAGTCCGTGGCACCCCCCAAAAAAAGAAGGCTTTTTACGGTTTTTAGTAGCGCGTAAATCTTATTCTGAGGATAAAATTCTACTCAATTTGGTTACCACTTCTTCCGAATTAGACCAATTTAATATGGACGAATTTGTTCTGTTATTGAAATCGATTTTGGGAGATCGTTTTGCGGGCTTACTGCACACAATAAACGACAGTATAGGAGACCGTATACAAGCGACAGATGGAAGTTGTAGCTTAATTTACGGTGACGATAAGATTGTAGAAAACCTTTTGGGTTTAAACTTTGAAATTAGTATGCAAAGCTTTTTTCAAACCAATCCGAAATGTGCAGAAAAACTCTACACTAAGGTTATAGACTATGTAAAAGATACCGAACAAAAACAAGAGGTTATATTAGATCTTTTCTGTGGTACAGGAACAATAGGACAGTTAATTGCCTCTCAAATTCCGAATGCTGAAGTGATCGGTGTAGATATTGTAAGCGAAGCCATTGCAGATGCAAAAAAGAATGCCAAGAGAAACAAAGTAGATGGTTTAAAGTTTTTCGCTGCGGATGTAGGTAAGTTTTTACAAGAATACCCACAATACAACGGAACTATTTCTACGGTAGTTTTAGATCCTCCAAGAGCTGGTATTGCCCCTAAAACATTAAAAAAGGTAGTGCAGTTAAACTCCAGAAGAATTGTGTATGTTTCTTGTAATCCGGCCACCCAAGCTCGAGATACAGAATACCTGGTGAGCTGTGGTTACGAGCTTAAAAAGGTGAGTTTTGTCGATCAATTTCCACATACGTCTCATGTAGAAAGTATTGTTTTATTTGAAAAGTAAATTTACTGGTTTTCGCTAAAACTAAAGTCCGACATAGACTCGTTCATATAGATCATGTACCCTAATCCTGGAACTAAATCGCCCAACATATTAACCCCAAATTCTGGCGCCCAAAACTGACCAGTTACATTCTTTACGAGTTGGATTGGGGAATCAACAGTCATCTCTGGATTGCTGGTAATTGAATGAAAAGATTCCGCTACACCCTTAGTATGGTTAGAAGTAAATCCAATCATGTTCCAGCCAAATAGTAGCTCAATAAAAATTGGGTCTGCTACTCCACTTTCAATAATTGCATTTAAATTAACTAAGGAGTCTAAAGCTTGGCTATAGTTGTCTGAAATACTAAGGAAAGAACATGAACCATCGTTAAAATTAACACTAGGATCGTAATTATCTGCAATACTTGAGTTACAGCCAACAATTTTAACAAGTTCACAAGAGTTGTCGTTTACATTTGCTAAATCGTTAAATTCTAAAAACAAATTGTCGGTACAGCCATAAACAAGTTCGCTAGAACATGATCCATCTGAATAATCAGCGAATTCATCAAACTCTAAATAATTTGCATCGGTACATCCGCCTTGTAAATAAATACAAGAGTCGTTTTCTGTGTTTGCTTCTATAGAATAATTAGTAGCACTGAAATCTGTACAACCCTCTAAAACATCAATACAGGTACCGTCGTCTGTATTAGCTAAGGCATTGTAATTATTAGCTAAAGAATTGGTACATCCATTTAGTACGTTTACACATGAAAAATCATCGGTATTTGCTTGAGCTGAATAGTTAAATGCATAAGGATTCTTACAACCGTAAGCATAAGCGATACAAGAGCCATCATTTTGCAAGGCTAAAGGATTGTAGTTAAATGAGTTTATATCTGTACACGCTTCTATCATTGCTATACAAGAGTTGTTATTCGTTGTAGCATTTGAGTTGTAATTTAAAGCGGTTGCATCTGTACAGCCTAATACTTGGTAAGTACAAGAACCATCATCTACATTCGATTCTGACTGGTAGTTAAGGCCAAGTACATCGGTACAGCCATTAATTTTTGCAAGGCAATTTTCATCGTCTGTATTTGCAAGTGAATTGTAATTTAAAGCAGCAGCATCCGTACAACCATATATTACATTTTCACAAGAGAAGTTATTGGTGTTTGCCAACACATTGTAATTAAAGGCATAAGGATTGGTGCAACCGTAAACATAAGCGATACAAGAACCATCATCTTGCAAGGCTAAGGGGTTGTAGTTAAATGAGTTTATATCTGTACACGCCTCTATCATTGCTATACAAGAGTTGTTATTCGTTGTAGCATCTGAGTTGTAATTTAAAGCGGTTGCATCTGTACAACCTAACACTTGGTAAGTACAAGAGTTATCATCTACATTCGATTGAAACTGGTAATTAAGGGCAAGTACATCGGTACAGCCATTAATTTTTGCAATACAATTCTCATCGTCTGTATTTGCAAGCGAATTGTAATTTAAAGCAGCAGTATTTGTACAACCATAAATTACATTTTCACAAGAGAAGTTATTGGTGTTTGCTAATACATTGTAATTAAGGGCATAAGGATTGGTGCAACCGTAAACATAATCGATGCAAGAACCATCATCTTGCAAGGCTAAAGGATTGTAGTTAAATGAGTTTATATCTGTACACGCTTCTATTATTGCTATACAAGAACTGTTGTTGGTATTTGCGTAAGAGTTGTAATTGAGAGCAGCCGAATCCATACAACCTAAAACTTGATAAGTACAAGAATAATCGTTCATGGTTGCTTCCGATTCGTAATTTAGAGCACTCGAATTTGTACAACCGTAAACTAAAGCGATACAGCTGCCATCGTCTGTATTTGCATTTGGAATAAAATTAACTGCTGTCTCATCCAGGCAACCAAATATGTTTAACACACAAGAAAAGTCATTTGTATTTGCTTGTTCATTGTAATTTAAGGCCAAGGTATTTGTACAGCCATAAATAAATTGTTCGCAATTTCCAGAATCTAAATTTGCCAATTCGTTAAAATTAAGTGCATTTATATCTGTACAACCTGATAATGGCATGGCACAAGAAGCATCGTCAATTGTTGCAATTTCATCATAATTAATAGCGGCGCTATAAGTACATCCATACACCTGAACAAATAAACAAGACGCATCACTTAGGTTTGCAGTGCTGTTATAGTTTATTGCATTCAAATCTGTACATCCAATTGTAATTAACGATATACATAAGGAGGCGTTGGAGACCACTGCATTCTCATTATATTCTAAATAATTAGGGTCATCACAGCCAATAATAAGCTCATCGTAACTAATACAAGAATCATCATCTATACCTGCTTCCGAATCGTAATTATAAGCTACTAAATCTGTACATCCATAAGTATAAATACAAGATGCAGAGTTTACTTGTACATTTGAAGAAACAAATGGATTGTATTGCGAGCTCTGGGAATCTGCCATAGGAAAGTAATTATTCGCTAGAGAATCTACACAAACTTCAGTAATGAATCTTCTTCCAAAAAAATACTCACAAGGATCAGAAGCATCAGAAACACTTAATTGATTAACCGTAGCTAAGTTATTATAGTTTGTTATAAATGAGTAATTAAAGGTACAGCCATAAACAGTTTCTATACAAGAGCCGTTATCTGAATTGGCAAGTGGGTTAAAGTTGATAGCCGATTGAAGTGTACAGCCATAGTATGGGTATTCACAAGAGTTATCGTCTGTATTTACAGATGGATCAAAGTTAAAGGCTAAAGGATTGGCGCAACCAAAAACGGGAAGAATACAAGAACCATTTTCTAAATTCGCAAACGGGTTGTAGTTTAAAGCAGTTTGGTTGGTACAACCTAAAACTTGACTTGTACAAGAATAATCACTTTGATTTGCATTTTCATTGAAATTTATAGCAGTTGGATTGGTACAGCCTAAAACAATAGAAATACAAGAACCATTGTTTGTATTGGCTTCCGAATTGTAATTTAAGGCAGATGCATCGGTACAGCCGTTTACAACAGAAATACAATTTCCGTTATTGGTGTTTGCTAAAGGATTAAAATTAAAGGCAAACGACACAGTACAACCTTCTACAATTTCAATACAAGTTCCGTCCTCCACATTTGCTTGAGCATTGTAATTTAAGGCTTCTACATCGGTACATCCAAGTATGGGTAGTACGCAAGAACCATCATTGGTATTGGCCGCTAAAGCATAATTTAAAGCTGATGCATCGGTACATCCTAAAACAGGTGCGACACAACTCTGATCGTTTTGATTGGCCAAAACATTGTAATTTAAAGCTGATGCATCGGTACATCCTAAAACAACGGCTATACAAGAACCGTTGTCTGTGTTGGCTTCCGAGTTGAAATTTAAAGCTAACAAATCGGTACATCCATTTACAACAGAAATACAATTTCCGTTATTGGTATTTGCTAAAGGATTAAAATTAAAGGCAAACGACAAAGTACAACCTGCTACAATTTCGATACAAGTTCCGTCCTCTACATTTGCTTGAGCTTTGTAATTTAAGGCTTCTACATCGGTACATCCAAGTATGGGTAGTATACAAGAACCATCATTGGTATTGGCAGCTAAAGCATAATTAATAGCAGTAGTATTGGTACAACCAAAAACAGTCGCGATACAGCTCTCATCGTTTTGATTGGCTAAAACATCGTAATTTAAAGCTGATGCATCGGTACATCCTAAAACAATGGCAATACAAGAACCGTTGTTTGTGTTGGCTTCCGAGTTGTAATTTAAGGCAGACGCATCGGTACATCCATTTACAACAGAAATACAGTTTCCATCGTTGCTATTTGCTAATGGATTAAAATTAAAGGCAAACGACAAAGTACAACCCGCTACAATTTCGATACAAGTTCCGTCTTCTAGATTTGCCTGAGCATTGTAATTTAAGGAATTCACATTGGTACAACCAAGTGTAGGAAAGATACAGGAATCGTTATTTACATTTGCTTCTTCATTATAATTTAAAGCCAATTCTGAAACACATCCCTCTAGAACCTCAACACATTCATTGTCATCGATATTGGCAAAGGGATTGTAATTAAAGGCTGTTTGGTCTATACAACCGTATACAAAAGGAATACATGAACCATCATCGATATTGGCCTCTGCATCATAATTTATAGATGCTGAAACAGTACATCCATTTACTTTTGCAATGCAAGGATCATTGGTGTCAGAAACTGAAAATTGATTTACATTTGAACTTACTTCGAAGTTAAAAGCGTAAGGATCGGTACATCCATATACAGGCAACACACAAGAGTTGTCATCAAACTCTGCTAAAACATCGTAATTTAAAGCCAAGGAATTTGTGCAGCCCATGTCATTTCCACAGTCAACTAATTGATAGTTTGCCGTTTCAATTAACTCAATATTATTTGTAGTGTAAACAATGTCTTTTGCAATTATGTTGTACAAAATATTTGAGTTTACTAGTTGAAAAATAATCGGAGAAAAGGATTCTGCTCCATCTATTTCCTGAGTTGCTGTATCGTCTCCCCAAACAGCAATTGTTCCATCAAAAACACCAAGACTAATTGAGCCGACAACCATGCCCTGAGAAGAAATAGCGACTATATAAGCGTCATCATTCGTTATTGGTAAAGATTCAATTGCTGAATCCAGCAGTCCAACAATCATATTACTTCCGGTATTTCCTGTAAATTCTTGAGGAATTTCGCAAGCAGAAATGTACAAACAAGAACCGTCGTCCATGGATGCGTATGTTTCATAATTTACAGCCAATTGATCCATACAACCGTTGTAATAACAAGAACCATCTTCGATACTTGCTTGCAGGTTAAAATTAGAGGCCTCTAGTTCCATACAACCGTAAACAATTAATACTTCACAGGAATTCTGATCGGTATTTGCTAGCGCATTAAATTCCATATAGTCGGCATCCATACAGCCATAAACAACTGCAATACAAGAGGCATCGGTAGTATTTGCTAATTCATTGTAATTAAATGCTTCTACATCCAAACAACCGTAAATTTTCTCGGTACAAGATCCGTCGTTTACATTTGCTGTGGGTTCAAAATTATAGGCTTCAGACTGGTCGCAACCGAAAACTAAATCGATACAAGAACCATCGTCTATTTGAGCCGAAGGATTGTAGTTTAAAGAGAATACATCTGTACAACCTTCTGTAAATGGAGTACTACAAGAGCCGTCGTTGGTGTTTGCTAAAGTATTAAATTCTTCAAAGTTACTATTGTTGCATCCCAAAATTACCGGAATACATGAATCGTCGTTTGTATTTGCTGTTTCGTTGAAATTATAGGCTGTTTCATCAACACATCCGTTTACAATAATCGTTGTACAAGAAGAATCGTTGAAGTTAGCAGCAGCATTAAACTCAAGGTACAAGGCGTTCATACAGCCTAAAACCTTTAAGGTAAGACAAGAGCCGTTGTCTGTGTTAAATGCATTCGAATACTCTAGATAATTCGAGTCGATACAACCAAAAACGATAAAGATGCTGCAAGTTTGATTGTCTAAATTTGCATCGGAATTAAATTCGATGTAATTCGAATTGGTACACCCTTCAATAACGAGAGTTTCGCAAGAGCCGTTGTCTGAGTTTGCAGACAATGAGTACTCGGTATACAATGCATCGGTACATCCATAAACTGCAATTATAGCGCAAGAACCATCGTATAGAGTAGCGAGTGGATTGTACTCTAAATAACTGTCAAGTGTACAACCGTAAACCTCACCTATAGTTTGACAACTACCATCGTCAATGGTGGCTAATAAATTGTACTCTTCGTAGCTTTGATTGGTACAACCGTATAAGTTGCCCAAATCGTCGCAAAAAGGATTAAAAGTTAAAGATGAACTTAGAATTTCTATTCCATTTACCTCGAAATTTATAACCGAAGGATAGCTTACATTATACTGAACGCCATTGGATTGCGCCTTTAAAACAATCTCATCCATTGCCATTAATCCATCTTGGAAAGCACTGTTTGCATCGTTACCCCATATAGCCAAAGTTTGCTGCGCACCAGACCACTCTATGGACCCTACACACAACCATTCCTCATTAATATTCATAAAGGCACCTATACTGTCTCCGTTTGAGAGAATATCGTTACTCAAGGCATTTTGAGTAACCATAATAATCATGTTGGAACCGGTATTAGAATAAGTATAATTCAAATCACAATTTTGAGTAAAACCAAAAAATGGGATGAAAAACAATAGTATTCTTAAAAAAAGTGGATTTATGTAGTGGCTAATAATCATCTCGGATGGGGGCTTTTTCCAAATTTAAGAAAATTAATGAACTATTGCACAACATAATAATATAAAAGGAAACAAATATTGGTTTAAAACCAATAATATAAAACTAATATACTGAGAAGTTTTTCAATGAAATCAAACTCTTTTCTGAAAACAAATCTATTGTATAATCGCCTGGAGTAAGAGTTAAAGAATCAGAAAAGGTGTGGAAACCTATATCAAATATAGAATCTGAAACTTCAAACAAGACCGTTTCTGAAGAATACACTTTAAAAGAATGCACGCCTTTTTGCTTGGCATAAAAAGAAAAGACATTTGTTTTACTAAGTACACTTTCTATATGATAATAAACTGAATTATCCCTAGAATAAACCTCGGGCTCTCCCATAGAAGTTACAATTGTAAAACCGTCTTTTATATAGGTAACAGAACCCGTTTGAATTTGGAATTGTTTATATGAATAATATGTATTCGAATTTTTAGACCAGTGAATAATTGTAAATTTTTCGCCAGTAATAAGTCCGTCTTTTTCGAGTGTTAAGGGATCGTTGCCCCAAAGAGCCATACCATTATGCCCATT
>JGI20154J14316_10000495_pt1 | contig 35721 bp, 36 predicted proteins | sample COG_04_FD_14316 | JGI IMG/M metagenome (IMG submission 14316)
CTGAGCGCTTATCGCGATAGATGAGCGACCAGTTCTTCAAATGCATATCCGCATTGCCTATGAGCGTGTTAAATACCAGCCTGCGAATAAACTCAGCAACATCGTTTTCCTGCCCTTCGATCCCTATAACTTCTGCAACATTGCGCATACTGGCTTTCTTGTATTTGTCGAGTGGATAGACACCAAACACTTGCGCAAAGTCTTCAACATGAGCAGAACCACCGCCGTCTATTCGGTCAAACCGCTTGATCGCGAAGGCGCTATTTCCAAACTGCCCGATCCCAGCAGGGATATTTTCAATATCCCCAATATTGAGTAATTGCGTGTCGGGAACATCCATGCCGATTTTTCGTGCCAGCTCCATCATGGAAAATTCGTTTTCAGGCACGCCCTCAAACTTGCTTGAGGGCAGTTTTACAATCCACGACCCACCCACACCACTAGCGGGGATCGCCAACCCTCCCGAGGCATGCTGAACGGCGGAGAATTTTAGCTGAACTCCAGCCAAAGAAAAACGCATCGCACCGTGTTTATTTTCTTCACCGTCACCGACTGGTTCACTGACACTCGGAGGAAGCTCTTCCCCATCAGCGGCCTTGATGGTAATCGCCCCTGTTAAATCTTGCCCCAACATCCAGAGCAAGAAGAACTCGCGCTCTGGATTTACATTAGCTCGCTCAGCCAAGTATCTACGCATCTCATCCTCTGGTAAGAGGTTTGAGAAGAACGGCATAAGTTTTGTGTTGGTGGCTTTAAAGTCCGTGATCAGCTCACCAAGTGAGTCTTTAAAACCAAGACTTAGCGTCGAGCGGTCAGCATTCTCAATATAATCTTGCGTCAATGCAAACAAAGAGCGGTCATTTCCCACATTGGTAATCGTGCCAACCAACTCATCATAGAGAAAAACATTGAGGGTTGAGACGTGACTACTCATCATCGCCGCCATCTAAACTATAGGCTGGCATGGATGCAGTAGCCTCTTGAACAGGGCTACTATGCGCCAATGAATTGCGAAGAGAACTCATCTGACGCAACGCCTTTTTGATCTCATCATGAATACCAAAGCTTTGCCCCATAGCTTCCTTTAATTGATTCATAGGGCTTTTCTTCAACGCGTCTTCAATAGCAATCCTTGAGGATTCAATCGCCTTTAGCGCTGAATTATTGAGCTTAAAACGGTCAATATCAGTAATAGCTTTTCTTAATTTCTCCAGATCACTGTTTGCGAAGGAGGAGACTTGAGTTGCGGACGCGATAGCCTTCTTATATTGATCTATTTCTCTTTGAATCATTTTTTCCGCATTAGCCAAATCTGCACTCGTACTGCTACGCACGATAGATTTCACGGCAGGAACTGTTTTCTTCGGAACAAGCTCAAGCTCTAAATCCAAAACTCGCGCTAGAGCGACCAGACTAGATACCCTCAAATCCACAGCCCCATTCTCTATCTTGGAGATATGACTCTGCGGCACGCCAGACTTAGCGCTTAGCTCTCTTTGGCTAAACCCCTTTCTTTGACGAGCCTCACGTAGGCTTTCGAGTATTTGGTCGTTTAAATAAGTCATTGTGATCTATTTTTCTATATCTACGAAGTTAAATGATATGCAATAGCATATCACAATATCCAACCTCTCAACATTTACGATATATAATAGTATATCATCTTATGATTATCGATCTATTTTAATAGATCAATAATCATTGATTTGGATGGTAAAGTTTAATTTATTGGTATCCCGTCTCAACGGTAAGCCATCCCCGCTTGGCTCTATGTCACGCCCCATCTTTTCGTATCAATATAAAACGCTAAATGCTCAGCACTTCGCTGGCCTCAGCCATCTATTAATAAACAAGTGCTAGGACGCGATTGCTGGCTGCTGATAAAAGATAGGTTCAAATTGCCCGTTTATATGGAAATATCCTAAATCCAAACTAATGTTACTGAAATAAAAAAACTCAATAACAATAATTTGGAGGCACAATATGACTACAGTTCTCGCACAATCCCAGACCGACATAGATGAAATAAGCAATCTGCTTAAAAAGAAACTCCCCGCCTATCGCAAGGCCTACAGCGACAGAACCAGCTGGCTTATGGCCTGTATTGCTGAACTCGCCTACCTGCGCTTTAACCCTCTGTTCCCAGATGATTCCAAGAAAGCCTATTTTCTAAAAGCGATCAAAACAATCAGTCGGCCCTAACAAAACTGATCGACCTGGTTAGTTATGACCATGAAAAAGAAGCGGCAGATTTAGCCACCAACTTGACGTTGCTCAGCCTCAGGCTAGTTGAAACCTTTGATAGCAACGGCACTCAGGCGATTATTGTCGCCAATAGCGATTTTGCAGTTTTGGCCTTTAGGGGCACAGAAGCCAGCAGCATTAAGGATATTAAAGCCGATGCCCGAGCCATAGCCGTCGCCTGCCCCACTGGTGGCAATATCCACTCAGGATTTAATGATGCTTACAATGAAGTGGCGCTCTGTATTCAGGGGCGACTCGACGAGGATGACTTAAAAGATCTGCCGCTGTTTATTACAGGACACAGCCTAGGCGGAGCACTAGCTACTATCGCGGCGAAAAAGTTGACCCACCCAAATGCGGGTATTGCCGCCTGTTACACCTTCGGGTCCCCAAGAGTAGGCGACCAACATTGGTTGGCTAGTTTTAAAACACCCATCTATCGACTGGTAAATGCAGCGGACTGCGTCACTATGCTGCCACCGGGAGACGAAATCATTTCGACACTGGGTTGGCTAGTTAAGGGAATTCCCTATGTCGGCAGATCTCTCCGCGCTTTTTTGCTTAACAAAATTAGCGGTTATATGCATGTCGGTGACATGCGCTATATGACCAACTGCGCCACACCAGCAGACTACCGGGATGTCGAGTTACTTTACTCTGTCAGTCTATTTCGGCGAGTTCTAGGGTTTATGATTAAAAAGGCGCCGTGGCATAAAGTGCTCACAGATCACTCCATCAAAACCTATCGTAAAAAACTATTAGTGATTGCCTCAAGACGCAATGCGTAACACTTAGTACTCATAAAAAACGTAAGAAACAGACACCTGCGTTATCAACTCAAGGAATGAGAAATCACCCATGCACCCATACAAAAAAATCCATCAATTTATTCTTATAACGATCAGCCTGTTAATGACAGCCTGTGTCTCCATCCCCCCGGAGGCACCAGAACTATCGGCACAGCTTGGCAATCGAATCTCAGCTATTGAACAATCCAACCTGACCTTGCTGCATCGCTATTTCGATCGCAAAAAGCAGGATGTTGACGAGTTTATTCAAAATGAATGGGTGCCTGAATTTGCCAATCAATTTTTTGCTGAGCCAGCGATTGCTAATGTGTGGGATCAGGTTGTGGCCAGTGGCAATAAGCAGGATCGGCTTAAGTTTATTCTTAAAACCAGCCCCAAACTGCAACAGAAAATCAATCAGAAACGTGTGGAATTGATTCAGCCTCTAGAGGTATTGGAACAGCGCATAGAAACCAAGCTAACAGCGGATTATGCTCAAGCAAAAGCGATTAACAATAGCATTACGGGATTTCTACTCTCAGCCTCTAAGGTGGTGGAAAACCGTGATCGGTACCTTGAAATGGTTGGTGTTACCGACGATGAGATAACTGAATTTATTGATAGAACAGACGCTATTGTCGCCGATCTACTAGAAAGTTCGCATGATATAGAAGGAAAAGTCGCTAAGGGCGAAAAGTATCTGCGAAAAATCAATCAGCTGCGCGACTCGTTATAAAGCTTTCTAATACAAGGCTTTCTAGTACAAGGCTTTCTAACTCACGACTATCCAATACACAGCTCTCAATTAAAGAGCTGTCCAATTTAAAAATTTATTACAAGGAAGGATTAAATGGCTATCGACTGGGATCAATTCGATATAGACGTTGACCAAGCTGCTGAACGCAGCGCTGATACAACAGACGAGATATTGGCCTCCAAGGTCTCCTCGCTCACCAGCATGACCGACGCTGAGGTGAAAGAGCTTCTGCCTCAGCCCGCCGATGTCAAAGCACTGGGCAAGCTCTTAAAAATTGTCCAGTCAGCGGAGAATAGAAACACCAAGGTCAATCAGATCGTCAACAATGCTGAGGAGTTTTCCGGAGTGGTTTTGGCACTAGCCAAGAAGCTTATTTAACTCAAAAGCAACTGAAGGCAGTTCATCCAGCCGCTCCTGAAGCCCGTATATCGGCGGTCTTTGCATGAATAATATTTGTCGATCCGATGCGCTTGCCGTATGGTCTCGGATTTAGCGCAATCACCCCCATTCAGGAGCGATCAATGAAATACCAGGGCCAAACCGACTACGACCACCAAGGGCCTTCACCGCGTCGAGGTGTGCTGCTGTGTAATCTGGGTACACCGGATGCACCAAAAACCGCTGAACTGCGCCGCTACCTAAAAGAGTTTCTAAGTGATCCCCGGGTTGTAGAAGTCCCGCGCCTGCTGTGGTGGATGATTCTCAACCTGATTATTTTGCGCATTCGCCCGAGTCGTTCGGCAAAACTCTATGCCAGCGTCTGGTCCGAGGGCGGTTCACCGCTGATGGTCCACTGCAAAGCTCAGACCGCTGGGGTTAAGAAAATTCTCGATAAAAAATTTAATGACGATGTGCCTGTAGCCTTGGGCATGAGTTATGGCAATCCTTCGATGGAATCGGCGATCGCCGAATTGACGGCACAGAATGTGCACAATATTACCGTGCTGCCCCTCTACCCTCAGTATTCAGGCGCAACCATAGGCTCTACATTCGATGCGGTGGCCAAGGTTTTCACCAAAACGCGCTGGGTGCCTGAATTGCATTTTATCGGTGGCTATCAGCAGTCTGAAGCCTATATAGACGCCCTGTGCGAGACCATTCGCAAGCAGTTTGATGAGCACGGCGAGCCGGATAAGTTGGTATTTTCCTATCATGGAACTCCCCAGAGTTATCTGAAAAAAGGCGATCCCTATCACTGCTTATGCCATCAGACCACAAGATTGGTACGTGAGCGCATGGGGCTGGATGAACACAAGATTATGACGACCTTCCAGTCGCGCTTTGGCCGCGAGCCCTGGTTGCAGCCCTATACTGACAAGACTATGGAAGCACTGCCTGATGAAGGCATTAAGCATGTGGCGGTGATTTGCCCGGGCTTTTCATCAGACTGTCTGGAGACTATTGAAGAAATCAATATGGAAGCTCGGGAGCTATTTATTGAAGCTGGGGGTGAGACCTTTCACTATATCCCCTGTTTGAACGATAATCCGGCGCATATTGAGGCCTTGGCTGAGGTGGTTAGTAAGTACCTCTAGGCGCAGACATACCCTAGCATCCTGAGATAGCACAATGCCTGTCACCCTGAGCGGAGCCGAAGGGCCTCCTGCAGGCTGGCTGAGATCCCTCGGCTACGCTCGGGATGACAAAGTTAAGGCTCGGGGCGACAGCATTAGGCTTCGGGGTGACAAAACCTGTGAGCGGGACGATAAAGTCAATTTGGCTCATGTCGCTTATTCTTTAATCACCCGCTACCCTCTTTCAACCCTGAATTGATAACAGTTAGTCAACCCATAGCGAACATGTAGATAGGCGACGTCATCTTCGTTAAGTAAGGTTTCACAACGGTCTTCAAGCTCACCGATTGGCACAACGGCCGCAGCGGAATACTGGATTCGGTTATTGTCACCATAACCCCTAATAATCATCAGAGAATCGCTGTCTAAACTGAACATCGCGGGTATTTCATAGATATTTTGATACGCTGAGCATTGCTTCGCATGAAGAAATATTGGGCCAGTTTCAGCGTAGGGCTGCGGTTCAGGAAACGGACAATATCCGACGATTAGCATTTCTTCATTTTGCCCTATGGGCTGCAAACAGTGGCGGCATGGGCCCCCACCTTTGGACTGGCGCTCTGGAATCTGCCCATTGGCATCCACAGACCCCCGCTGTATGCGCCTCACCTTATTTGTTGGCAGCGGAATGAATTTTAGCTTTGGCATGGCTAGCTCCTGGCGATTAAACTTTAAGAGCTACTCAGTCCGAGTAGCAACTGTAGTTTAGCCATTAGCCTATTGCATAAACTCCGATTCTTGCGGTTTAGTAACTCCTTTGGTTTGCGCACCAATATAGCCCCTGTAACACGCCCGCTTACTTTAAACTGGAAAAGCTGTTGACTGTAATCATCTTAAGAGGTGCTTAAAATGGACCTTTTAGAAAAGGCTAAACTCAGAGTGATAGACATTATTTCGACGCTCGAAAATGTCATCTCGAACGCATGTGAGAGATCTCGAGATCCCTCGTCGCTCCACTCTGTCGGGATGACAGACTATGGTGGTCGAAGCTACAGGATATGGCCCTAAGGATTAAATATTGCCTTGCAACCACCCCTGCAAAACATCCCCACATGAACCCGCCACAGTGATCGTTGCAATCTCATCGCCACGGGTTTGGCCATCATTGATAATGACGATGGGTTTATTCTGCTTGCTGGCCCAGAGACAAAATCGGTAGCCAGAAAAGGCTACCAATGACGATCCCACCACCACTAAGCCACCGGCGTCTTGCATTTGCTGCTCAGCTTCAGCCACTCTTTGCGCTGGCACCGAATCGCCAAAAAACACTGCATCCGGTTTCAGTATGCCGCCACAATTTTCACAATCAGGCACTTGCATAGCAGAGTGATCGAGATTGTCCACATCTGCATCACCATCTGGCGCGATGGCGCCGGCAAGTTTGGCGAAGTCTGGATTGTTCGATTCTAACCAGTTCTGCAGTGGTGCCCGCGGCAAGCGTAAATTACAGCTGATACAGGAAACACTGTCCACACGACCATGGAGATCAATAACCTTTTGACTGCCGGCACGCTGATGCAGACCATCGACATTCTGTGTCACTAGGCATGAAACTGCCCCCGCTTTCTCTAAACCAACCAGCGCATTGTGGGCCTCATTGGGCTGTGCGCTGCTCATAAATCGCCAGCCCACCAGATTGCGCGCCCAAAAGCGCTGCCGCGCCTCATGGTTGCCGATAAATTCCTGGTGGGTCACCGGCGGTTTGCGCTGCCACTCGCCGCGGCGATTACGGTAAGTGGGGACACCAGACTCCGCGCTGACACCGGCGCCAGTAAGCACTAACCAGCGCACTTGAGAGTTGAGTAATGTAATGGCTGTTTGCAATGATTCACCTTGGGGCTACGTCGATTTTTGAGGCGGATTGGCAATGCCTGAAAGTCCGGCATTATTTCTACTCTATACGTATAATGGCGGCTTTAGATTGTAATGACTGTAGCTAACCAATAACTATGAATATTAAAGCTTATATGCAAACCCTAGGCAGCCAGGCTCGAGAGGCCTCTCGAATCATTGCTGCTGCGGATACCGCACTAAAAAACAGCGCACTTCTGGCCATTGCCGAAGCCCTCCACCGTGGCCGCGACGAGCTGTTATCGGCAAATGCTGTGGATATGCAAAATGGCACCACCAATGGTCTAGATGCCGCACTGCTCGATCGTCTAGAACTGAATCCGGAACGCATAGATGCGATGATAGAAGGGCTGCACCAGGTTGCAGAACTACCCGACCCTATAGGTGAAGTAACCGATCTACAGGATCGTCCAAGCGGTATTAAGCTCGGCAAGATGCGCGTTCCCCTGGGTGTAGTCGGGATTATTTATGAGTCCCGCCCCAATGTGACCATAGACGCAGCGAGTCTGTGCTTAAAATCCGGCAATGCCACTATTCTCCGTGGCGGCAGTGAAGCGATCCAATCGAACCAGGCAATTGCAGCCTGCATTAATCAGGGGTTGATTCAAGTAGGTCTGCCCGAGGCTGTGGTTCAGGTGGTCAATACCACTGACCGTGCAGCTGTGGGTGAACTGATTACGATGACCGACTATGTGGATGTTATTGTGCCCCGAGGCGGTAAAAGTCTTATCGAGAGAATCAGTGCCGATGCTCGTGTGCCGGTTATCAAGCATTTAGATGGCAACTGCCATGTCTATATTGACGATCGTGCCGATCTGCAAAAAGCTGTGGCCATTGCCCTAAATGCCAAAACCCATCGCTATGGCGTCTGCAATGCCATGGAATCTCTATTGGTGGCCGAATCAGTGGCTGGAACAGTGCTGCCTGAATTAGCGGCCTTGTACGCCGAGAAAAAGGTCGAGCTGCGCGGCTGCGATAAAACCTGCGCAATTATTGCCTCAGCTATTGCCGCTAACGAGGACGATTGGAGCCTGGAGTATCTGGCACCTATTTTGTCGATCAAGATAGTCGCCGGTCTCGATGAAGCTATAGAGCACATTAATAACTACAGCTCTAAGCACACCGAAGCCATAGTTACCGAAGACCAAGAACGCGCTAACCGCTTTATCCGCGAGGTGGACTCTAGTTCAGTACTGGTCAATGCCTCAACGCGCTTTGCCGATGGCTTTGAATACGGTTTGGGCGCCGAGATCGGCATCTCTACAGATAAAATACACGCCCGCGGGCCCGTTGGCCTCGAAGGGCTAACAAGCCAGAAGTGGGTGGTCTATGGCGACGGACAGATTCGTCAATAATATGTCTGTTGCCCTCTTTGGCGGTACCTTCAACCCCATTCATCTGGGCCATCTGCGGATTGCCGTAGAGCTTGCCGAGCTGCTTGATGTTGACAGCATGCGCATGATTCCCTGCTCGCTGCCACCGCATCGCGAGGCATTGAGTGCCTCCGCTGAACAGCGTATGGCCATGCTGCAAATCGCAGTAGCAGACTATCCTCAGCTGGTGGCCGACGATATTGAACTACAACGTGGTGGCGCCTCTTACACCATAGATACGCTGCGCCAAGTTAGGCAGCAAATTGGTGGAGATGTGCCGCTGTACCTGTGCATCGGTATCGATGTGCTGATCACCTTGGATAGCTGGCGAGAGTGGCAACAGCTGATCGACTACTGTCACTTAGTCGTCTCCGCAAGACCCAATTATGTGCTGCCAGCCTCTGGCGTTTTAGCCGATTGGATAAATCGGCACCGCTGCGACGATTTACCGCAACTAAAACACTGCAGCGCTGGTAAACTGTACTTTTGTGACACCACTAGGCTGGCAATCTCATCGACGCAAATACGCGATAAGATCAAGCACGGTGATGGGATTGACTTCCTGACGCCGGCAGCAGTCGTTAACTACATTCATCAATACGATTTATACGAGTAATTTTTCCACTATGAGCCAATCATTAAAAGACGTTGTTATCGCCGCGCTAGAAGACGTTAAAGCGCAAAATATTATTGCCCTGGACGTTCGCGAACTCACCGGAGTGATGGATCATATGATCGTCGCCAGCGGTAATTCCAACCGCCAGGTAAAGTCTCTGGCGAGCAATGTCGCCGTTGAAGGTAAGAAAGCTGGCTTCAGCATTATTGGCGTCGAGGGCGACGATACCTCTGAGTGGATACTGGTGGATTTTGGCGATGTGATTGTGCACGTTATGCTGCCTGCCACCCGTGCTTTTTACGATCTTGAACGACTCTGGTCAATGCGCCCAGGAGATGCCCAAGAGGATCCAGAAAACCAACGCCACCTGCTCGGCGATATCGACTAGGCACGTTGACCGCAGATGAAACTTAAGCTTCTGGCAGTGGGTACACGGATGCCCGCATGGGTTGAAGCTGGCTGTACTGAGTACGGCAAACGTATGCCTCCAGAGCTGCGCGTCGAAACCATTGAAATAGCACTGGGAGCCCGGGGTAAAAACCAGCCTGCCAGCAAAGCTATAGAAAAAGAGAGCCAAGCCTTATTAAAAGTTATTGGCGATCAGGACTTTGTGGTTGCTTTAGATGTGCTGGGTCGCTCAATGAGCACAGAGAAGCTGGCAGCCAATTTGGCTGATTGGCAGATGAATGGTCGCGATATCTGTTTGCTAATCGGCGGCCCAGATGGTCTCTCGAGTGAATGTCTGGCGCGGGCCAATATGCGCTGGTCACTGTCGGAGCTAACCATGCCTCATCCACTGGTACGCATTGTGTTAATGGAACAGCTCTACCGGGCTTGGACTATAAATGCCAATCATCCTTATCATCGCAGTTAGCGACCATGGATTCACGGTGACAGATTAATATGATGCACGATGGGGCTTTTTCAGATCCGGCACGGGAGCGACAGCTATTCGCCCGCAGGCTGTTTTTCGGCACTCTGGTAACGCTCTTATTATCCATAGTGTTAAGTCTGCGATACTTTGATCTACAAATTTCCCGCTACGAAGATTTCGCCACCCAATCCAACAATAATCGCGTTTTGGTTCGGCCACTGCCGCCTGCGCGTGGGTTAATCTATGATCGCAAAGGGGAATTGATCGCCGACAATCGCCCCAGTTACGACTTGACCATAGTGCCTGAACGCAGCGACAACATTGAGCAATTACTCAGTGAGCTAGGCAAATTGATTCGCATTTCCGAACGTGACATCCAGCGTTTTCGCAAGCAGCTGTCCCGCCGACGTCCTTTCGAGCAGACCACATTGCATGTCAATCTGAGTGAAGCGGAACGCGCCATATTGGCTGTTAATGGCCATCGCTTGGGCGGTGCCGAAACCTCTGCCCGCTTGATTCGTCACTACCCTCATAAAGACCTCTTTGCCCATGCAGTAGGCTACGTGGGCCGTATCAATGAGCGGGAGAGCCAGGCCATTGATGGGGTGAAATACAGTGGCACTGATTCGATTGGCAAGATCGGTTTAGAAAAGTTCTATGAGACGCAACTACTTGGCACTGTCGGCAGCGAGCAGGTAGAGACCAATGCCCGAGGGCGAGCCATGCGTATTCTGGAACAGACCCCTGCTCTGCCCGGCGACAATCTTACGCTGTATCTGGACTCCGATCTGCAGCGCGTCGCCTTTGATGCGTTTAACGGCGAACGCGGCGCACTGGTGGCCATTGAAATTGAGACCGGTGGCATTCTTGCCATGGTCAGCACCCCCAGCTATGACCCGAACTTATTTGTTACCGGCATTAGCCAAAAAAACTACGACGGCCTGCTCTACTCCAAAGATCGGCCACTTTTTGACCGCTCCATTCGTGGGCAGTACCCACCGGGTTCAACCATTAAGCCCATGTTTGGCCTGATCGCCCTGCAACATAATATTGTCAGTCCCAGCTACCAGATTAATGACAATGGCTATTTCTATTTCAAAGGTATTGAGCGGCCCTGGCGGGATCACAACTTTGCCCGTGGCGGTCATGGCGACGGCGTCGATTTATCCAAAGCGATTATCGAGTCCTGCAATATCTACTTTTATGGTTTGGGCGTGAAAACCGGTATAGATCTGCTCTCAGATTACGGTTCACAGTTTGGCCTCGGCGCCAGAACCGGTATAGACATGCCTGGAGAAAGACCTGGCATCATGCCCAATAGAGCCTGGAAAAAAGGCGCTCATGGGCAGAGTTGGTTTAATGGCGACACCATTAATACCAGTATTGGCCAGGGGTTTATGCTCACTACACCACTGCAATTGGCGGTGATGTCTGCGCGTATTGCTAGCCGTGGGGATCTGCGCACACCGCGCTTGGTCAAATCGATAAATGGCATAGAACAAGCGCCCCCTCCACCTGGCACTAATATCAATATCAGTGACAAGCACTGGGACTATATGCACAAGGCCATGGAAGATGTTGTTCACAGTAGCCGCGGCACTGCGCGGAGTATCAGTCAAGGACTGGACTATAAAATTGCCGGAAAAACCGGTACCGCCCAGGCCATCAGTATTGACGCCGAAGAAAAATATGACAGCAGCAAGCTGGAGAAAAATCAGTGGGATCACGCTCTGTTTGTCGCCTTTGCCCCAGTGGCAGACCCGAAGATCGCTATAGGCTTAATTGTTGAAAATGGTGAGCATGGTGGCTCCTCCGCAGCACCTATTGCACGGGCAGTCTTTGATGCCTATATGGCGTCTCAAGAGTCTGCTACTCTGGTGAACAGGTAATCAACCATGCATAGAAATGATTTTGTTCGCCAGCTCAACAACCCCGGTGGCGATCGGCGACCCTCCCGAGTTCTGCATTTAGATATCCCTTTGCTGCTGCTGTTGCTAACGCTGTGCGGTATAGGTTTAACCGTGCTTTACAGCGCCAGCGGCCAGAGTATTTTCTACGTCAAACGTCAGGCTACCTTTATGCTGGTGGGTCTGTTTGCGATGCTGCTGATGGCCCAGTTTAAACCGCGATTTTGGGAGCGCGGATCACTGCTGATTTATATCGGCGGCCTGCTATCCTTGATCGCGGTATTGTTTTTTGGTGTGGGTGCAAAGGGCGCTCAGCGCTGGCTCGACTTGGGTTTTACTCGCTTTCAACCCTCTGAATTAATGAAGATTGCGGTTCCCATGATGGTCTCGGCCTATCTCAGTAAACGCTATATGCCACCGCGATTTAAATATGTGTTTGTTGCCACCCTGGCCACCCTGCTGCCGGTTTTTCTGGTCGCCAGGCAACCTGATCTGGGCACATCGCTGATTATTTTTTCATCGGGATTTTTTGCTATCTTTCTCGCCGGACTGCGCAAACGCTACCTAGTAGCCACTGGCCTGCTGGCACTGGCAGCTATTCCGACACTGTGGTTTTACGTGCTACTAGACTATCAAAAACAGCGCGTGCTGACACTGCTCAACCCCGGGGAAGACAAACTCGGCGCTGGCTGGAATATTATTCAATCGACCACTGCTATCGGCTCTGGTGGCTGGAGTGGCAAAGGTTGGACTCAGGGCACTCAGTCACAGCTGAACTTTCTCCCAGAGAGTCACACGGACTTTATTATTGCCGTGCTGGCCGAGGAATTTGGCTTGATCGGTGTGCTCAGTCTACTGCTGGTCTATCTATTACTAATCGGCCGCTGCATGGTCATTGCACTGAATGCTCAAACACTATTTAGTCGACTGGTGGCAGGCACTTTAAGCCTGACCTTTTTTGTCTATATATTTGTCAATATGGGCATGGTTTCCGGTATCTTGCCGGTGGTTGGTGCACCGCTGCCATTTATTAGCTATGGCGGCTCAGCAATTGTGACTCTGTTTAGTGGATTTGGTATCCTGATGGCTATCAGCACTGAGCAAAAACGGATTTAGGGAAAACCTTTGAAAAAATATCTCGCAACAGCACTACTCTCTCTCGCCGCTCTAACTGCATTGCCCTTGGCGAGCCTCAGTCACGCAGACTATTCCACCCATCCAGAGGCCGCCGAATTTATCGATCTGATGGTGGAGAAGCATGAGTTTGCCCGAGAAGATATTGTCGGCTGGCTGAGCGTAGCCAAACATCAAGAATCCATAGTCAAAGCCATGAGCCGTCCAGCGGAGAAGGTTAAACCCTGGCACGAGTACCGCAAGCATTTTATCTCTGATCGGCGCATTAATGGCGGGGTAAAGTTTTGGCAAGAGCACAGGGAAACCCTGGAGCAGGCACAGCGTGATTTTGGTGTAGACCCTGCGATTATCGTCAGTATTATCGGCGTCGAAACCAATTACGGCAGCAATACCGGCAGCTATAAAGTGGTTGATGCCCTGACCACTCTAGCCTTTGATTACTATACCTATACCAACAAGCGGGAATCGCGAAAGCGATTTTTTACCGCCGAGTTGGAAAATCTCTTTTTACTCTCCCGCGAGCAAAAACAGAATCCCATTGAACTCACCGGATCCTATGCCGGCGCTATGGGCTGGGGACAGTTTATGCCGAGCAGCTATCGCGCCTATGCGGTGGACTTCGACGGCGATCAATTTGCCGATATCTGGAACAACCCCACCGATGCCATCGGCAGCGTCGCCAGCTACTTCTCCGCTCATCACTGGAGACAGGGCGAGACAGTCGCAGTGCGAGCCAATATCAGCAGTGATCCAGCGGAAGATACACTCAATAAGCTCCACCGTCCGAAACTGTCGCTGGCAGAGCTCGGTGCTCAGGGTTACAACATTATTGAGCCGTTGCCACCTGAGACCAAGGCACTGCCGATGCGCTTTAGTGCCAAATATGGCAACGAGTACTGGCTCGGCATGCACAACTTCTATGTTATCAGCCGCTATAACCCGCGTACCAAATACGCCATGGCCGTCTACCAGCTGAGTGAATTAATTCGTCAAGAAAGATGTGCAGTACCAGATGCTTGCGCGCAGCTATAACTTTTCGACTAAAGTCCAATCCCTCGCTATCTTGCTGACGGTTCTAATGACCGGTGCCTGCAGCATAAGTCCAGGGGTCGAAAAAGATGGCGCCGGTAAGCGCATAGACACCAATCTGATACCTAACGCGACACCCAAGTCAGAACCGATTACCAATGCCGGCAATAAAAGTCCCTACGAGGTGTTTGGTAAAACCTATTGGGTGTTGCCCAGCAGCAATGGTTACAAAGAGACTGGCATCGCCTCCTGGTATGGCACTAAGTTTCACGGTCGCCTGACCTCTAATGGTGAAGTCTATAATATGTATGGCATGACGGCGGCCCATAAAAGCCTGCCTATTCCCTGCTATGCGCGCGTAACTAATATTGAAAACGGTCGCTCTGTAGTGGTACGAATTAATGACCGCGGGCCATTTCATGGTGCGCGCTTAATCGACCTCTCCTATGTGGCGGCGATGAAACTGGGTTATGCCGACAAAGGCACGGCTAATGTTTTAATTGAGGTAATAGACACAGAAGTCCATCCACAGACCCTAGCCAACCCGCCTCTCATAGTTCAAGCCGGGCTCAAAGCTACAGTCAAACCAAGCCCCAAAATAACCAGTAAACCCGCGGTGCCCGCGGTTACAGGCAATTACTTGCAGGTCGGTGCGTTTCGGGATATTACTCTAGCCAATGAAATGCAGGGCAGGATTCGCGGTCTTACCTCAAAGCCCATGGTGGTGCGCAATCAGGGCAATCTATTTAAACTATGGATTGGCCCTATAGCCGACAATATGGAACTGCTAAGTCTTAAAGCGATGCTTAAGAAAACGGTTAATCTGTCAGCCTTTTCAGTCTCTCCTTAAATCCGCAGCAGTAGTCGACTCGACAATCCCAAGACTTAAAATTAACCCTTAAACATAGCGCAAGGGGAGCATCCCAGCGACTGAGCTGTTAAGCTTACGATTCCGCTAATTTTTTTAAACCACGGTCCTATTATGCTAAAAAAATACCTTGTCTCTTTTGCTGCAATTCTTCTGAGCTTGCAAGGTCTGCCTGCGGTGCAGGCACAACAACTGATTCCCGCGCCACCAGAGCTGGCGGCCAAAGCCTATATTCTTATCGATGCCAACACCGGGCATATTCTAGTTGAGAATAATGCCGATATGCCGCTGCCCCCTGCCAGCCTAGTCAAGATGATGACCACCTATATTGTCTCTAATGAGATTGCTGCTGGACGCATGAGCAAAGATGAGATGGTGCTGATCAGTGACAATGCCTGGGAAAAAGGCGGTGCCAAAACTGATGGCTCAACCATGTTTTTAAACCCCCGCACCAGAGTCTCTGTGAGCGACTTGATGCGCGGTGTGATTATTCAGTCCGGTAACGATGCCTCTATCGCACTGGCCGAACATATCAGTGGCGATGAAGTTGCCTTTGCTGACGTGATGAATCATCAGGCCTCCCTGCTAGGCATGGACTCCACTCAATACTTTAATGCCACCGGCCTGCCCTATGAGGGCATGGTGTCCACGGCACGTGATCTCTCGTTACTGGCTCGGGCAATTATTCAGGATCACCCCGAGCATTACAGTATCTACTCGGAAAAATACTTTAAGTACAACAATATCAACCAGCCCAACAGAAACCGTCTGCTGTGGCGCGATAGCAGTGTCGATGGTCTAAAAACTGGGCATACCAATGCTGCCGGATACTGCCTAGTATCCTCCGCCAAGCGTCGTGATATGCGCCTTATTTCAGTGGTGATGGGCGCCGATAGCGACAAAGCCAGGGCCCGAGAAACACAAAAATTGCTCTCCTATGGCTTTCGTCACTATGACACTAAGACGATTTATTCTATTGGCGATATCATCAAAGAGAACGCCAAAGTTTGGTACGGAAAAGAAGAATTTCTCAATCTAACCATCGCCGAGAATGTCACCCTGACTTTGCCCCGTGGCGCTCAGAAAAACCTCAGTGCCAATATTTTAGTCGACGAGCAAATTAAAGCGCCGATCTCCGCCGGACAAGAGCTCGGCCGTCTACAGGTCTCCCTGAACGATGAAATATTGATTGATACAGCACTGGTTGCAGAGAAAGATATTGCTCAGTCAGGCCTGTTTTCACGATTCGTTGACTGGATTCTGCTGTTTATTACTCAGCTAATGTCCTAGGTGAATAGAGTGTCTGATCTAACTAAAGCAAGTAGCGCTACAAAAGATAACGCCCCACTGATCGAATTCCCCTGCGATTATCCCATCAAGGTATTGGGTTCAGCAGATCCACAACTGCACCAGCATGTACTGCAGGTTATGGATACTCATGCACCAGGTTTTGATCGCAGTAAAATAGCGATTCGCGACAGTAGCAAGGGCAAGTGGCAATCGATTACTGTGGTGATCACAGCCACTGGCAAGCCTCAGCTGGAAGAGATTTTTGCCGATCTAAAAACCAGCCCACGGGTCAAGATGGTGCTCTGATAATGAGCAGCGAAACACCACTAGTCATTCGCCACCTCGGTTTGCAGGACTATAGCCTTATCTTTGAGGCGATGAAAAGCTTCAATGAACAGCGCGATGTCAGCACTGCAGATGAGATTTGGTTGCTTGAACACCATCCAGTATTCACTCAGGGCCAGGCGGGGAAAGAGGAATATATTCTACTGCCCGGTGATATTCCGGTAGTCAAAAGCGACCGCGGCGGCCATGTTACCTATCACGGGCCAGGTCAAATAACCGCCTATGTGCTAGTGGACTTAAAACGTTTAAAAATCGGCGTCAGAGATCTAGTGACACTTATTGAACAGGCCCTGGTGCAGACATTGGCAGATTGGCACATCAGTGCCGCACCGCGCAAAGACGCTCCAGGAGTCTATGTGGATAATGGCCACAAGATTGCCTCTCTGGGTTTGCGCATTCGCAAAGGCTGCAGCTATCACGGTTTAAATTTCAATGTCAGCATGGATTTATCCCCCTGGCAGCGAATTAATCCCTGTGGCCTTGGTGTGGCTATGACTCAACTGGTCGACTTGGTCGATGAGCCGCCAACTATTGAGCAGGTTATGGACAAATTAGCCGACTATTTGTGTGCCGGTCTTGGCTATAATGCATTCCTTAGCGGCGACTCCGACGCCCTATTACACAAACTGAGATAAAGGCTTGTTATGACTCGAGATACAGTCACACCTCCACAGCGCACTCGTCGCCTGCAACAGGGTGAAAAACTGCGCAGTGCCGACAAAGTGGAGCGGATTCCAGTCAAGGTAATTCCAACAGTGGATATCCAACGCAAGCCCGAGTGGATGCGCATACGCCTCTCCGCCTCACCTAAAGTTCAGACAATCAAAAATATTTTACGCAAGCACAAAATGGCCACAGTCTGTGAAGAGGCCGCCTGTCCCAATCTGCACGAATGTTTTAGCAATGGCACTGCGACCTTTATGATAATGGGTGAGATCTGTACCCGACGCTGCCCATTCTGCGATGTTGGTCACGGCAAGCCCAATCCGCTGGACGCAGATGAACCTAAAAATCTGGCCCTGGCGATTCATGAGATGGGGCTTAGTTATGTGGTAATCACATCAGTTGATCGGGATGATCTCCGGGACGGTGGTGCTCAGCATTTTGCCGACTGTATTCGCGAAGCTAAGTTACTCTCACCAAATCTGCAGGTTGAAGTCTTGGTGCCCGATTTTCGTGGCCGTATGGCCCCGGCTCTAGAGATTCTTTCGGCGACACCGCCAGATGTCTTCAACCACAATATGGAAACCGTGCCGCGCCTCTACCGTGAAGCGCGTCCTGGGGCCAACTACGAATGGTCACTTAAGCTGCTGCAAGATTACAAGGCGCTGAACCCCAACGTACCCACCAAGTCCGGCTTAATGGTTGGTTTGGGTGAAACCAAAGAAGAATTGCTGCGCACCCTGGATGATCTCCGCGCCCATGATGTGGATATGCTCACTGTGGGCCAGTATCTGCAGCCATCAGTCAATCACCTGCCCGTGGACCGCTTTGTCCATCCAGATGAATTTGCTGAGTACACTGCCTATGCGGAGAGTATTGGCTTTAAACAGGCTGCCTGTGGCCCACTGGTGCGTTCAAGCTACCATGCTGACAAACAGGCTCGTGGCGAAGATATTACTTAACTTTCCGGCTAGGTCAGTTACAGCCTAAGATAGGCACCAGGGCCTTAGGCTATGAGGTGTTTTAGATATGGCGAGAGATTACTAGGTTGATAACTTGGTTTGACTATAACATTGGATGAGGCTCACGGAGATTTGAGCCTCGGGGATAAAAACCTAGCAGCGAACCACTACTTTTTGTCGCTGGTCCACACTTCACGGACTGGTTCACCAAAATCATCATAGATAACTTTCTTGGCAACCTTTGGTGTCTTACTGACCTTTTTTGGTACAGGCTTGGTTTTCTTCTTTTTGCGGCTATCTAGAGCCGAGACAACATCATTGATGTAAGTTCGAGTCTGTCGCGGCTGGCTGCTGACAAATACCGACTTGGCACGTGGTTTATCCGCAGGTTCGCCAGTTTCACCGCGATTATGTTGCTTAATTTCGCCGCCACGGGAGAGAAACTCTTCAGTCTTACGCTGAATATCATCACGAGTCTTGTTTTTACTTTCACGATCTACCACAGAAGAAATCACCCTTTTTTCAATCTTCCAGTTTAACAGTGTCGCCCCTGCTTGCCCACCAAATCATCAGCCTAATCGAAAAGATCTAGCTGCTGTGCGCGCCCTGGTTCGCCGGCATCAATAAAGCGCACCCCCAGCCCCATGAGTCGCACTGGGCGAGCTCCGCGCTGCCAGGCTTCGTCAAAAAGGGCTTCAAAGCTGTCTAAGGGGAGACTATCGGTGGCTGCCCGCTCTAGGGTGGTACTGGTGAAGTCATTGAACTTAATCTTCAGAAACTGCTTGGTCACTATGTAGTCGCTATCCACCTGGCGCAACCGACTGCGCAGTTCCAGTAACAATTCAGGCAACTTCAAGATACAGGCGGGCTGATCCGCTAGATCCCCAGAGTAGGTGCGCTCGACACTGAGAGATTTGCGCCGGCTATTAGCATTTACCGGCCGATTATCTATGCCACGGCAGAGATCGTGGAGGCGCTTGCCAAAGACGCCAAATTTATCCACCAAATCCAACAATTCAAAGGTCTGTAAATCACCGCAGGTTTTAACCCCTAGGCGCGACAGTTTTTCGTTGGTGACTTTACCAACACCGTTTATGCGCTTGACCTCCAGCTGCTTAACAAACGCGGCAATATTTTGCGGTGTAATCACATATTGGCCATCGGGCTTATTTAGATCGCTGGCGACTTTGGCGAGAAATTTGTTTGAAGCCACACCGGCGGAAGCGGTTACGCCCACCTCTTCGGCGATGGTACGACGGATCTCCTCGGCAATCAGAGTGGCACTGCCACTGCACTGAGTACAATCGGTGACATCTAAAAACGCTTCATCTAGGGAGAGGGGTTCAACTTTGTCGGTGTAGCGATAGAATATTTGCCGAATTTTCATCGACGCTTCACGGTATTTGGCCATGGTGCCTGGAACTACCACAAGGTCGGGACAGAGTTTTAGCGCTTGCCCCGTGGGCATTGCCGACCTGACACCGTATTCTCGGGCTTTGTAATTGCAGGTGGCGACCACACCGCGCCGATCGGACTTACCGCCAATAGCAATTGGGTAATTGCGCAGAGAGGGATCGTCACGCATTTCCACCGCGGCATAAAAGCAGTCGCAATCACAGTGAATGATTTTTCTTGTCGCGCTACCCAATTCCATCAAAAGGCCTTTGATAAAGACACTGCTCTTAGAAAGCCTTGTAATAGCGCTTAATTGAGCAGAAGCCAAGGTCGTTAGGATACTAGATAGGGATGCGGGAACCAACTGGGTACTGGCGTTATATCCAGTACCCAGTTAGTTATCTGTATAGCTATCCAGATAGATAGTTAAGCGGCGTCGCTATCGAACTCATTGCTGCCCACACGAACACCAAAACGTTTCGAGATAATCTCCGGAAGCAACAGCATAGCGGGCGTTAACAGAAGCGTCAGCACAGTGGAAAGCAGCAATCCGTTAACGATGGCGCTGGCCAGTGGCTGCCACCAAGTGGAAACCATACCACCAGCCTCGAAGGTACGATTAATAATATCCACACTGTAACCATTAGCCAGAGGTAACAGTCCAACCACGGTGGTAACAGTGGTCAACATAACCGGACGAAAGCGCGACTTAGCTGCAGAGTAAACGGCCTCCGCTGCGCTCAAGCTGGTGTTGCTGCGACGTAAAAAGTTATAGCTATCGATCAGTACAATATTATTGTTCACCACAATACCCGCCAGCGCGACTATGCCAACGCCGGTCAAAATGGTGCTAAATATCGCCTGAGAAATCAGCAAGCCAAGCATCACGCCAGCGGTGGACATAACCACTGAAAACAGAATTAGGAAGGCCTGATAGAAGCTATTGAACTGCATAACCAGCATAATAAGCATCAGTGACATGGCCAGAGAAAATGCCACACTGAGGAAGGCAGCCGAATCAGCTTGCTCCTCATTGGCGCCGCGGAATATCACCTTAATCGACTCGTCTACATCTTGAGTCGCCAGCCATTCTTCAATAGCGTTGGTTTGGTTATCCGACAGATAACCATCCTCAGTATTGGCCAAAATATACACCGTCTCAAGCATATCGATACGCTGAATGGCATCGACCCGCGGCTTGGCCACACGCTGACTGAAACTGCTGATCGGCACCGGGCCCGCAGGAGTATTGACCCGCAATTCATCCAAAGCGGCTAACTGACGGTTTTGCTCTGGATAGCGCAGACGAATCTCAACTTCATCGTCGGCGTCATCGGGACGAAATTCACCCAGCCTTACGCCATTAGTGACCATTTGCACCATCTGGCCAATATTCGACACATTGACTCCGAGCATCGCAGCATGGGGTCGATCGACGACCATTTCCCACTGAATACCCGCCAATGGCAGCGTATCTTCGATATCCCGCAGCCCTTCAACATTGAGCTTTATCCAGTCGCGAATCTCGGCGGTAGTCTTGTACATCAATTCACGGTCAGTGGATGAGATCTGAATTTGAATATCCTTGCCCACCGGCGGCCCGGCCTCGACTTCTTTACCTGTGACATAGATGCCCGGCATATTGGCGGTGCTCTGGCGGATCTCAGCAAAAATCTCAAGACTGCCGCGCTCGCGCTGTCCCCGGGGATAGAGCTCCACCAAAAACGAGCTGATCTTATCGCGACTGGAATCCCGTTCAAGGGTTATTGAATTTCCCTCACTAAAGCCATAGAGCTGCTGAATACCAGGGATGGTACTGATGCGCCGCTCAACTTCGGCGGTAATTTTGCGCTGTTCTTCCACGGAAAGATTACCCTGAGCGCGAACATTAACCACGCCATAGCGGTTTTCAATATCGGCAAAAAATGCCTGGCCAGCACCAAATTTGCCATAGCCCCAAAATATGGACATTAGAAAAAATATGGCTACTACAGAGGATATTGCTGGGCGTGCAATGATCGGCGTTAGCATTCTTAAATAGAAATTAAGTAGCGGTTGGAAGAGGTTTTTTGCCGATTCTTCAGAACCATGATCCTCGGGAAGCTTTCTAGACTTTCCGCGACGGCGTGAAATCACTATACCGAGCGTCGGTGCGAAAATCAGTGCGTAGGTCAGTGACCAACCCAGAACAGCGAATACAGTGATCGGCAAATAAGACATAAATTCGCCGGCCACACCGGGCCAGAACAGCAGCGGCAAAAAGGCTGCTAATGTAGTACCAGTGGAGGCGATAACGGGGATCGCCATACGCTTTACCGCAACCAAGTAGGCTTCGCGATTGGACAGTCCTTCCGAGGCTCTGGTGTTGGCAAACTCCACCACCACAATGGCGCCATCAATTAGCATTCCCAGAGACAACAACAGTCCGAACATCACCATAAAGTTAAAGCTAAAGCCGAGTAGATAGATCACTATCATCGACCCCAGCAGACAGAACGGAATGCCAAAACCAACCAGTAAACCCGACCGCACACCCAGAGTTGCCACTACCAACACCAGTACTAGGGACATAGCGGTGAGGATATTACCCTGCAGCTCACTGACCATGGACTGAGCATATTCAGAGCTATCGAAGATAAAGTCGATATTGATATTTTGCGAAAACTGGCCTTGGTAGCTAGCCACAGCCGCGCGCACAGCAGCCACAGTTTCAATAGCATTGGCATTGAGTCGCTTGCGCACATCAATAGCGATAGTTTTCTGGCCATTAATGGTGCTGAACCCACTGGCATCTTTAAAGGTGCGACGTATATCGGCAATATCACCCAGCGTAATCACACCATCAGCAGTAAAACGTACAGGAAGTCTGCGAATATCCTCTGTGGTTTCTATCAGAGCTGGCACCTTGATACCAAAGCGACCCTGGGCTGCATCTATTTCACCGGCGGGAATCAGCAGGTTATTAGCGCGCACAGAGCGCAGCATTTCATCGGCGGTGATGTTGTACTGCTCGAGGCGATAGGGATCCAAGACCGCCTCAACGACTTCATCACGATGACCGGAAATATCAGCTTTTAAAACATCGGGAAGCATCTCCAGCTTGCGCTGAAAGAACTTGGCGGTTTTGTAGAGCTCGCGCTCAGAGACCTGCTCTCCTGAAAAGGTGATCACCACGGTGGGTTCAGGACTGGGGCTCAGCTCATTAACTATAGGTTCTTTGGTTTCTTGGGGGAATTCCGCCTTGGCGCGATCCACTGATTCCCGCACTTCGGAGACCACTTTATCTATATCTTCACTGATATCGAACTCCGCTATAATATAAATGGCGCCCTCTCGGGCAACGGCATTGATTTCTTCAAGGCCATCGAGCGTTTTGAGTTCCTTTTCTATAGGTCGAATCAGCAGCCGCGTGCCGTCTTCCGGAGAGATGCCATCGTGCCTAACCATAATCATAACCAATGGCAGCGTGACGTTGGGATTAACCTCTACAGGCAGGGCAATGCGTGCCATGGTGCCGGCAAATAGAACCAGAAGCATAATCGAGAGCGTAGCTCTGGCGTGATCGACAATCAGATTAAGAAATTTCATTGGTTTTGTTATTCCAGTTACTGACTGCCAGAGCTATTAGGAGCAGAGCTGTTAGGAGAAGAGCTATTAAGAGAAGGGCTCGTTCTATAGGAGACAGCAACTTGTTCCGCTTCACTGACATAGTTTTGCCCGATGGTTACCAAGGCCACCCTATCAGGCAATCCAGTCACCCAAACACCGTCACTATTTTCACCCACATTGGCCACCGACAGGGTCTTGATAATGCCCTGATCGTCCACTGCGCGAACGACTAAGCGGCCGGCATCATCAAGCAACACCAAGCTTGAGGGAATAAGGTGCGCCGCCATAGGCTCTGCTGCAATTTGCAGACTTCCAGACATGCCCGCTAAAAAGCGTAACTGCGGATTGGCAATCGTTGCCTCAATGCGGAAGCTGCGGGTAACTGGATTAGCCTGACGTGATAAGTAGCTGATGTTACCGCTCAAGGTCTCGCCATTAACCAGAGTCAATTGCGCACCGCGCGTCAGGGAAATTTTACCAATCTCTTGTTCAGTGATCTCTGCAGAGACTTTTAAGGGGTTGAGCTCAACGACCTGAGCACAGAGCTGTCCCGGCTGAACAAAGTCTCCCACTTCAACAGGGCGCCGCTCAACAACACCGGCGAAAGGCGCTTTAATCGACAAGTTATCCAGGTCAAGAGTACTGCGCTCTAGGGCCACGCGAGCGGATTCAAGTCGGGTTTTCGCTTTGGCGATGGCCAACTCTGACTGGTAGCCGCCCTGCTCGAGTTTGCGCGCACCCTGATATTCTATTGTGGCCTGCTTGAGGCCAGCTCTTGCATGTTGCAGACGCAACTTGCGGTCTTCCTGATCGATGTCACAGAGTATTGCGCCAGCCTGAACCAGAGCACCCTCAGCTACAGGCACAGCAACAATCCGCCCCGCCATCTGCGCTTTTACATCCACAGAGCGATTAGCTTCAGTTCGTGCACGCAGAACTAATTGCGGCTCGTAGGATTGAATTTCAAACCAGTCAGCCTGCACATTAGTGAGTTTTGATTCAACTTTACTGGAATTGTTCTCTGTTGCCGGAGAGTCAAAGAAGCCAGAGACAAGCCACAGACCTATAGCCAGGGCAATAATAAGTGATACACGCACATTACTGTTCAAGGGTAGCCATCCAATTTTGCTAGTTATTATTAACCGTCTGTATACGGCAGATTTCTTGTCATAGTTTACGTTGGTTTTCGCTCTGATGCTGAGAAAATGTAATTTGGATTGCTGAATCACAAATTTCTATGGGCCTAAAAGCAGTGCGCTCGGTTGGGTTTTAGGCTTGAATTGCGCCAAATAAAGTGAGGAATTAGCCTACATTTACCAACTCATAACGTGATATCCGCAACAGGTTGCCAGCCTTTAAGGTGTCACAGTTCGCATTTTATCATTACTTGGTTGAACTCTACTTTTGCTTAGGGAAAATGGTGGTCCAGCAGGTCGACGATTAATTCGCTGGGACACACAAAAGGTACTTTTAAAATGGACATTCAAGGCACCACTATGCATGACGCAGGAAAAGTTAAGGCCACAGGTAACAAACCTAACGACCGGTTTATGAAACTGATTTTACAGCCAACCAAATTGTTAAAGTGTCTGCTTAGAGGCATGCAAATAGCTATGCTCCTAAATCTAGCCTCAGTCGCAACGGCACAATCCGACCTAGTGATGAATGGCAGCAGTGTTTACTCCGATTTGGGCAAAGATCAATTTGCCGCAGCACTCTATTTAGAGACGCAACAGCAAAACCCAAGCATCGCTCATTCGATGCAGGGGGAAAAACGTATGGAAGTGCGGGTTTTAAACAATTACTCCAAACGCCGTTGGTTCAATCTGTGGATGCAGAGCATTTCAATCAACAATAGCCGAGAAAATTTTTCCGAATCAGCCCAAGATCTTGTGACTTTGATGCAAGCCGCCAAATCAGCGCCGCAAAAAGGTGATCTTATTGAGTATCTGTCGAGCCCTGACAAGGGCACATCAATGCGCTTTAATGGCACCGAATTGGTAGCAGACTTGCCAGCGGACGTGTTTGGCCTGTTACTCAACACTTGGATTGGCTCAATCCCCCCCACCACCAGCTTTAAAGATGAGATTCTCGGCAAGCAGCGCAATCCAACGGCAGTCGAACTACTCGAGACAGTTACCACAGACCCTAAGCGAGTAAGCCTTGCTGCGTCCTGGATACTGCCGCCAGAACCTAAGGCTGTGGCAGCAGTAGCAAAAGTAAAGCCAAAACCCGCTATCAAAAAGACCTCAAAAGCCAAAGCCGCGACGCCAGCTAAGCTGCAAGATACTCCGGCGCCTGTAGCGACCAAACCAATAACACCAGTCACTGCTATTGCAGCAACCTCCGCAGTCGCAGACACCAAACAAGGTGCAACTATAGTTCAGCTCACTTCAGATGCTAATACTTCAGTTTCTAAAGGTGACGACCACACCGAGACCTCAGATGCAGGAGCTGGAGAAGATTCAGAGGCTGTAACTGGCTCTGAAGACGAAGCCGACTTTAGTATTACCGAGGCACTGGCCATGCGTGATTACACCCCTTTAGTGGTGCAGGCGATCTATAAGAAGATAAGCTATCCCAGCCGCGCTATCGATCGAGGCTTTGAGGGCACTGTGCGCATGGTGATAGTCGTCAGTCAATCTGGCGCCTTAGAGAAAGTCACCGTAGCTCAGAAGAGCCGGCACTCGATACTCAACAAAGCAGCCATTAAAGCTACTGAACGAGCAGCACCATTTCCCGCGCTGCCAGCTGCACTGAATACAGATGAGTTCGAGATCACCGTACCCATAACCTTTAAACTGAAGTGAAATAAGCGGCGGCACAGCGTCTCTGTGCCTCCCACCTGTCAAGCGACTGGCCAATTTTTCAGCAAGTCGCTATAATCCGCGACTGTTAATTTTAACCCTTCTCTCGGCAGTATTACTTTCACGGATTTAAAATCATGAGCTACAACGACGTCCCACCAGGCAATGATCTACCCAACGATATTAATGTAATTATTGAGATTCCAGCGAATCACGACCCGATCAAATATGAAGTCGATAAAGACAGCGATGCGATTTTTGTCGACCGCTTTGTAGCTACGCCAATGTTCTACCCAGCTAACTACGGCTATGTGCCTCAGACTCTGTCTGAAGATGGTGATCCACTGGATGTATTGGTTGTATCACCGTACCCAGTAGTACCTGGTGCTGTGATCCGCAGCCGTGTTGTGGGCGTTCTCAATATGACTGACGAATCCGGCGTCGACGCTAAGCTTCTCGCCGTGCCACACACCAAGCTGACCAAGATCTATGACCATGTCCAGGAAATTGGTGATTTGCCTGAGCTGCTACTAAAGCAGATTGTTCACTACTTCGAAAACTACAAAGCCCTTGAGCCAGGCAAGTGGGTTAAGGTAGACGGCTGGGACAATGCAGAAGCGGCCCGTGTTGAAATCATGGCATCTCGCGAGCGTTATCTGGCTGAGTAATCTCAGTCTTAGCTTGAAGCACAAAAAAACCGGCACTTAGATGCCGGTTTTTTTGTGCTCCTGAATTGATGCAAACTCTTGATCTAAGCGCCATCCAGCTCCTCAAACAGCACATCACCATTTAGCCCATGCTTGCGCAGAACGTCGCGCAGCCTTCTCAGGGCATCTACTTGGATCTGACGCACACGCTCTCTAGTGAGACCGATTTCGCGTCCAACCTGTTCCAAGGTCTCTTCTTGATGGTGCAACAGACCAAAGCGTCTAACTAAAACTTCGCGCTGTTTTTCAGGCAGTTGAGTGAGCCACTTATTGAGGACTTCAGATAGATTCTCACCTTCGATCTGTCGCTCAGGGCTACTGGCCCCCTCCGCAGAAATCGTTTCGATAAGACTCTTTTCATTCTCGGCAACCGGGATGTCGATGGACGAGATACGCTCGCTGAGACTGAATATCTTCAATACATCTTCCACTGGTTTATCCACCTCTTCGGCAATTTCTTCCGGCGTCGGCGTGTGGTCGAGTTGCTGAGCTAGCTTGCGCGAGGCGCGCACATAGACATTGAGTTCTTTGACTATATGCACTGGCAACCTAATGGTACGGGTCTGATTCATCAGTCCGCGCTCAATAGTTTGCCTAATCCACCAGGTTGCATACGTGGAGAAACGGTAGCCCAGTTCAGGATCGAACTTTTCTACCGCACGCATCAGGCCGATATTGCCCTCTTCGATAAGATCGAGCAGTTCGAGGCCACGATTGACATAGCGACGTGCGATTTTAACGACTAATCGCAAATTACTTTCAATCATGCGCTTGCGTGCTGATTCATCGCCTTTGAGGAGTTTTCGAGCATAGAAGACTTCTTCTGCTGCCGTAAGTAACGGAGCGTAGCCAATCTCTTTGAGGTAGAGACTGGTGGCATCAATAACCTGATGACTGACTTCCGATGAGCTTCCTTGATCGTCGTTTTGTGCTTTGTGTAGATCTACTTTTAACGCTGATTCCATAACGTTATCATCCCTTTAGTGTTACTCCATGTTCCAAGTCACCATCTAGTGACCTCTCCAGAACTGTACCGCTTCCTTTTTTACATACTACTTTTTCTGCTTTCTACTACTTGCTACTAGTATTGAACTACTTCAAGGTTGGCCATGTAGCCGTCCGATTTATCAACCTCTTAACACTACTTCCGCCTCTATTCTATTTCAAATAGACCTCAGGGTCTACTGGATTACCATCTTTGCGTATTTCGAAATACATCGTACCATTAGAACCCAGACGAGAGATAATTTCTGTTTGTCTTACAGTCTGCCCCTCTCTGACCATAATCTGATCATTGTGTGCATAGGCACTTAACAATATGTCACTGTGCTTAATGATAACCAGCTTACCATACCCGCGTAAACCCTCTCCGGCATAAACTACTAAGCCCGGCGCTGAAGAGCGCACCGCTGCTCGGCTTACGGACTTAATTTTTATTCCCTTATGCAGCTTAGGAAGGCTATAGGACTCAACTATTTTTCCCTTAACCGGCCATTTCCACTGCCAATTAGTCCCATACACCACCTGACTGGAGGCTGATTTAGGCTTATTTTTAAGGGTTTTTGTACTTTTTGGCGCACTTGTAACTACATTGGTATTGGCTTTTGAGGCTGCTATTTTAGTCTTTATCTCTGATTTATTGACCGTCTTGGCCGCCGCGCTACTGATTTTACTGGTATCCAATGACACCAATTGGCCGCGACTAATAACAAAGGGTTCGCGTATCCCATTGGCCCTAGCCAGCTTGCGGAAGTCTAGGTCGTAGCGCCAAGCGATGGAGTACAGTGTCTCCCCAGACTCAACCTGATGCACCAGTATACGGTTGCTCGGCGGCGCTGAACGACTACTGACTGGCGCCGAGTTATGGCTGCTACAGCCAGTCACTAAGATGATGGCTGTCAGCGCTACAATAGATGATAGTGAGACCGACTTGGCTGTCAAATTAGACTACCTGTAGAGAGTTAGCGGTGTTTATGGGGCTTCATTCTGAAACCTTGACCCAACATATTCTAAACCCAGTACTAAAATCAAGCCCAATAGCATGACACTGACACTGAGCAGGGTTTGCGCATCGGCGCCAACCAACGCTGTATATTGACTAGGCCAGAGATTTTCCGCTGCTAGCACTATGGTCTTACCCGAGTGACTAACAACAGACTCCAGCACCAACTTCCACGGCCAGATAATATTTAAGCTACCCACCAAAAACCCACACATGGTAGCGATAACCGAAATTTCATAACGTGCCAATAGCCAGGAGAGAAAGCGACTAAAGAGCGCCAGACCTAGAATACCGCCAAGGGCAAAAACGCTGAGAATATCCAACTGCAGCCCGGCAATGGCGTTGATAAAAACCGGATATAGCCCAAGAAGAACCAGGATAAAGGAGCCTGAAATACCAGGTAAAATCATTGCACAGAGAGCAATACTGCCGGCAAAAAACATCGTTGTAAGGTTGCCATCAAGTTGTATTGCTGGAGCCACAGATACAGTCCAAGCGATGGCTACACCAACTGCAAATAGCAGCATCTCCTGCCAGCGGACAATGCGGTATTGGCGCAGTAGATAGATCACTGAGCCGGCGATTAAACCGACAAAAAACGACCAGACCGGCAGCGGGTGCTGTGCCAGCAGATATTGCATACCCACCGCCAGAGAGAATAGGCTGGTTAAAATGCCACTGACCAAGACAAGCAAAAAATTGCCATTAATATATTGCCAGGCAGCTGCCATTCCCTGAGACTTTAGAATTTTGAGTGCCTGAAGATTCAACGACTTGATGCTATTAATCAGCTCCATGTAGATGCCACTGACAAAGGCTATTGTGCCCCCTGAGACACCGGGAACCACGTCGGCAGCGCCCATCGCCAAACCTTTAGAGAAAAGTAACAGGTGTTGTTTGAAACTGCGCATGGTTACCCCAAAGTCGATTCTGTTGATGTCTTTACTGGGCTAGGCCACCAAGCAATGGGACAAATTTAACCTGCTCAACAATCTCTTCTTCAAACTCGGATGAGCTGCCGATACGGCGCAAAACGCGCAGATCCTGCACATCACCCGCACCCACCGGAATCACTAAAATTCCATCTGGTGCCAACTGATGTAGCAGATCGTCAGGAATCGCCTGGGGCGCTGCGGTGGTAATAATACCGTTGTAGGGGGCATGGCGCTTCCAGCCAAAACTGCCATCGGAGAGTTCGGCGGTGATATTGCGTAAGCCCAGCTTGCGAAAGCGCTCTTTAGCCTTTACTAGCAGCGGCTCTATGCGCTCGACCGAATAAACCCTATCCACTAACTGCGCCAGAATAGTCGCCTGAAAGCCAGAACCGGTGCCGATTTCAAGAACCTTTTTCAGTGGCCCGCCAGAGAGCAAAATCTCGGTCATACGTGCGACTATATAGGGTTGAGAAAGGGTCTGGGAAAAGCCGATGGGCAGAGCCGTATCTTCGTAGGCGCGATGGGCCAGTGCCTCATCGAGGAAGATATGCCGTGGCGTTACCCGGAAGACATCGAGGATTCGTTGATTGGTGATGCCCTGATCTTTTAAACGCTGAATCAGCCGCTCGCGAGTGCGCTGAGAGGTCATGCCGACACCAGCCAAATCAATCGAGTTCACACAAAATCCTCTGTTCCTAACAGCCGCCCAGGGCTTGTAAGCTTGCTTTAACATTAGCCAAAAAAATAGCCACAAATGAAGTCTGCAAATATATCACAGGGACTCTATTGGAGGGCGGAATAATTCAGCGATCTCACGCAGTACCGCCGTCGCAAAACAGCCTCCAGAGAGATCAAAGCTGAGCTCCAACTGATCCACAGCCAGTCTTTGCCAATGCATATTTTGCGGCGTCAATACCAGTGCCCGACGCTCCTGTTTGAGTCCAGCATGTTCCAGTGCATAGCACCAGGGCTGCCATGGTGCCAAAACTGCCTGCTCTAATGTTTCGAGATCACCACCGGCAGCTGAGCGACCACGACCCCAGAGTGGACCGCAGGGTTCAGGCTCGTGCTCAAAGCACTGCGACCAGTTATTCTGCTGCAGGCGCTCAGCGAGCACCAGATTAAACAACCAAGAGCGAGCAGCTGACAGATAGATGCCGGTGCCGCGGCGATTGCCTTTGAGTTGGTCTCGTTCGATTAGATCCTGAGCCTGATGCAAATTACCACAGTCATGGCCAAAGCGCTGCTCTCCAAAATAGTTCGGCACACCATTGCTGGCGATACTATTGAGTCGTGTATCAATCGCGGCGAACTGCTCATCCAGAGAGGCGAACTCTCTCAGCACCAGCTTGAAGGTATTGGCCTGATGCATACCGCGGCGCAATTTTTTATTGTTCCGCGCCATACTAAGGATTTCAAAATCGCGATGAACTAATTGTTCAGGAAGGATTTCCTTACCGGGCAAATAGAGACTGAACCACTGAGTGGTCACAGCAAAGCGATCCTTCATACCGCAGTAGCTCACATCATTGCGCTTAATACCGGCCAACTCAGCCAATAGGCCCGCCACCCACTGAGTGTTTTGATCGCGCTTGCGGACATGCACAAACAGGTGTTCACCCTCACCGCTGGGTTCAAAGCCAAGTATCTCGTCGACCTGAAAGTCCTCTGGTTGGCTGCGGTACTGGGCACGGCCAAAGATCGCTGGAAACAGGCGCGGCAAGCGCTGAAAGTCGAAGTGTTGAGAATCGATAATATTTAGTCCGAGAAAAATTATGTTTTGTTAGAGCGGATAATGTCAGCTCTAAAACAGCTGTTAGAAAATGTCTAACAAGAGACCAATAAAGCCACCGCATGGCAGGCGATACCTTCCTTGCGTCCGGCAAAGCCAAGCTCTTCGGTGGTGGTCGCTTTGATATTAATCTGATCAATATTGCAGTTGATATCCGTCGACAGATTGAGGCGCATCTTATCCAGATGCGGCAGCATTTTCGGCTGCTGAGCGACAATGGTAATGTCTGCATTGCCCAACTTGTAGCCTTTACTGGCGATCATGGCGGCCACCGCCCGCAATAGCTGGCGGCTATCGGCGCCCTTCCACTTGACATCTGTATCGGGGAAATGTTGCCCTATATCACCCAGCGCCGCGGCGCCGAGCAGCGCATCGATCAGGGCATGAATCAACACATCGCCATCTGAGTGGGCGACAAAGCTATGCTCATAGGGGATGCTCACCCCACCCAGTATCAATTTATCTCCGGGACCAAATTTGTGTACATCGTAACCATGTCCTATACGCATTGTTCAGTCTCCTGCTGATTTATAATCGCCGCAGCAATTATCAGATCTTCGCTGTGAGTAATTTTTATATTATCCCGCCGGCCCTCAACAATTTTTACCTGCTCACCCAAATACTCAATAGCGGAAGCTTCATCAGTAGGCATTTGACCCTCTTGAAGCATTGCCTCAAGGGCTTTAACCAACAGCCCATAGCGAAACATCTGCGGCGTCTGTGCTGCGCGATAGAGACTGCGATCAGGGGTTGTCTTGATATGGTGGTCGGTGCCAATTGTCTTCAAGGTATCGGTCACCGCGGTGGCGAGTATGCCACCCACAGCATGGTCGGCTAATTCACCGATCAACTTATTGATATCGCCGCTGGTAATACAGGGCCGCGCCATATCGTGTACCAACACCCAGTCATTGCTCTCAGCCCGATCCCGAATCGCCAGCAACCCCTGCAATACAGAGTGAACCCGCTCGGCGCCACCAGCAACAAGCTCGACCCGAGAATCACTGGCTGCTGGAATCTGCGGCCAGTAGGGCGACGTCATGTCACAGGGAACAATAATTTTTGTAATACAGGGGGTCTTTAAAAGCCGACTAAGACTGTGCTGAGCGACTAGATGATCGCCGAGACGCTGAAACTGTTTTGCCACCTCGGCGCCAAAGCGCTGACCAGTTCCAGCGGCGGGAACAATGGCCCAATAGTTGGCGACAGTCATTATTGACTGTCCTGAACAGGTTTTGACTGCTGGTTTTTATCGATTACTAGATAGAAGGTCTCGCCCTGCTTGATCATACCTAGATCAGCGCGGGCTTTTTCTTCAATGGCATCGAGATTGTTTTTTAGACTCTCCACATCAGTGGCAATCTGCTGATTGCGCTGACGCAGTGTTTGATTTTCATCTTCCTGTTGCTGCAGTTGCCGATTGAGCTCGGCACGGTGGGCGAGACTGCCCTCACCGACCCACAGTCGCCACTGTAGACCGGCCAGAAGAACAACTAAGACAATGATTAACCAACGCATGCGGGCATTCTATTCGCTTTTCGGATATTTGCCCATCAACTGCTACGCTCTTTCCCTGGAAATTAGTCAAGAGCGCAATAGCCAACAGGCGATAATGCCAACGCCGCGAATTACTGAGCGGCTTTAAATTCTGCCAGACCGCGATACTGGGCCTGTTCACCCAGTTCAGCTTCGATACGCAATAGACGGTTGTACTTGGCAACACGATCCGAACGACAGAGTGAACCGGTTTTAATCTGACCGGCAGCAGTGGCTACGGCTAAATCAGCAATAGTAGTGTCTTCAGTCTCACCAGAGCGGTGAGAAATCACTGCGGTGTAACCCGCCTCTTTCGCCATAGCGATGGCATCTAGAGTCTCAGACAATGTGCCGATCTGATTAAATTTAATCAGGATAGAGTTGGCTACACCGAGCTCGATACCACGGCGTAAAATGCTGGTGTTAGTCACAAACAAATCATCGCCCACTAGCTGGATACGCTCGCCAAGCTTTTCGGTCTGGTACTTCCAACCATCCCAATCGGACTCATCGAGACCATCTTCAATCGAGATTATTGGGTAGACATCACACAGCTCTGCAAGATAGTCACTAAAGCCTTCAGAACTGAAGACCACGCCTTCACCAGAGAGATTGTAGTGGCCATCTTTGTAGAACTCAGAGGCCGCACAATCCAGCGCCAGAGTAACGTCTTTGCCCAGCTCATAACCAGCAGCTTCAGTGGCAATCTTGATTACCGCCAAAGCTTCAGCATTAGAGGCCAGATTCGGGGCAAAACCACCCTCATCACCCACTGCTGTGTTTAACCCTTTGTTGCTGAGAACCTTTTTAAGCTGATGGAAGATCTCAGTACCCACCTGCAGGGCTTCAGAGAAGCTTTTAGCGCCAACCGGCTGCACCATAAACTCTTGAATATCAACATTGTTATCCGCATGCTCGCCGCCATTAATAATATTCATCATCGGTACAGGCATGCTGTACTGGCCAGGCGTACCGTTAACATTGGCAATGTGGGCATACAGCGGAATACCCAGATCAATGGCGGCGGCCTTAGCTGCTGCCAGAGAAACAGCCAAAATTGCATTGGCGCCCAGAGTGGCTTTGTTATCAGTGCCATCGGCATCGATCATAAGCTTATCTAGCTGACGCTGATCCGCCACATCTTGGCCAACCAAAAGAGTTTTAATAGTGGTGTTAATATTGTTTACGGCGGTCAATACGCCCTTACCCAGATAGCGACTGCTGTCGCCATCGCGCAACTCAAGCGCTTCGCGGGAACCAGTTGATGCGCCAGATGGAGCATTGGCAGTGCCGACAACGCCATTCTCTAAAATCACATCCGCCTGCACAGTGGGGTTGCCACGGGAATCGAGTATCTCAAACGCCTGAATATCTACAATGTTGCTCATTTACTATTTTCTCCAGTATCTAGGGTGATATGCGCAAGGGGAGGTGCACATGATGAAATGTAACAATTGGTCTAGCCGCGCCCTGAAACAACCGTTAAGCGTCTTGGGCGACTTTAAATAATACCCAGATCGCCCTGAGATTTAATCAGATCATCAAAGGCTTTCATCTGCGCAAGAAACGGCTCTAACTTATCCAAGGGCAGTGCACTGGGACCATCACAGCGCGCTTGATCCGGATGCGGATGGGCCTCAAGAAACAGACCCGCTATACCCACAGCTATACCAGCGCGACCCAGTTCAGCCACCTGATGGCGACGACCGCCGGATGCTGCGCCCAAAGGATCCCGACACTGCAGTGCATGGGTCACATCAAAAATTAATGGCAAGCCACCACTGACATCTTTCATGGTGCGAAAACCAAGCATATCCACAACTAGGTTGTCGTAGCCCATGCAGGTGCCGCGCTCGCAGAGCATAATCTGATCATTGCCGCACTCACGAAATTTATCAACTATATTGCCCATCTGACCGGGACTCAAAAACTGCGGCTTCTTTACATTGATCACCGCACCGGTTGCAGCCATGGCCTTGACCAAATCGGTCTGGCGAGCGAGAAATGCTGGCAGTTGAATCACATCACAGACTTCAGCCACAGGCTGAGCCTGATCGATTTCGTGAACGTCAGTGATCAGCGGAATATTAAACGTCTGTTTAATTTCCTGAAATATTTTTAGCCCTTCATCAAGGCCGGGACCGCGATAGGAATTAATCGACGAGCGATTAGCCTTGTCAAAAGACGCCTTGAAAACGTAGGGAATCCCGAGCTTTTCTGTGGCACGAACATAGGCTTCTGCAATCTGCATGGCCATATCTCGCGACTCAAGCACATTCATGCCGCCAAACAACACCATGGGTGCGTCATTGCTAACGCCTATATCGGCTACCTGAATCGTCACTGCGCTCATTACTTGGCTTCCTGGCTAGATGATTGCTTTTGGAAATCCAGCGCTGCGTTAACAAAGCCTTCAAAAAGCGGATGGCCATCACGGGGCGTGGAATTAAATTCTGGGTGGAACTGACTAGCAAAGAACCAGGGATGGTTGGGCAGTTCGATAGTTTCTACCAAGGTCTTGTCATGGGACAGACCACCAATCACCAGACCAGCGTCTTTTAGTGCTGGCAAGTAATTATTATTCACTTCAAAGCGATGACGGTGACGCTCTTCCACCTGATCAGCACCATAAATACCATGAGCCATAGAACCGGGAACCAGAT
>JGI20154J14316_10000496_pt1 | contig 35700 bp, 35 predicted proteins | sample COG_04_FD_14316 | JGI IMG/M metagenome (IMG submission 14316)
CCTGCCGCCCCCCCCAGCCTTAACGAAGCAGCACACAATATCGAAGCAGCACACAATATCGAAGCCGAGCAGAATGGCGAAGCCGAGCAGAACGAGCAAAGTATACCCAACACCGCCTCCCGCTCCCCTCTCACGCTCAAGACGCCTGCAGCACAGCCAGCCGCCTCTTCCGAAGAGCTGCCTGAGAGCACATCGGCCCAGTCAGTGATCGCTCCAAAGCCCGCTGCCGCACCGACGCCGACACCAGCCAAAGTGGCTATCTCCCAAAAGCCAGACACAGCACAGCCCGCGCCCACACCCGCGCCCTCCATATCGATCAATCCAGATTCCGGACCTAGTGTCACCCTGCTCGTTGTCGATGCACTCGCGGCCGCCATCGCGATTGCTTTCACCGTCCTGCTCGTGCAAGACACGCTCCCTTTTCTCAAATAACTAGAAAACAAACCAGACAGATATCATGTCCGATAAAATCACAGAACTCGATAGCTCCAATTTTGATTCGACCGTATCCAGCGGTCCCGCTCCAGTCGTCGTCGACTTTTGGGCACCGTGGTGTGGTCCCTGTAAAGCCATCGCCCCTATCCTGGAAGAGCTTGCCGAAGAACTCGGTGGCGCCGTCAAAATCTGCAAGGTCAACGTCGACAATAACAGCGAAGTCGCCACCAAGTATGAAATTCGTGCGATTCCGACGATCCTCATTTTCAAAGATGGTAAAGTCGCGGACACCGTCGTCGGCCTCACTTCCAAAGAGGATCTCAAAGCCAAACTCGTGTAAATCGAGCCAGCCTAACTTTCAAAAATCCCGCCGGCTAACCGGCGGGATTTTTTTGGCCAGAGACCGTTCGCCAGAATCCCACTGTCGTCTTCGTGTATGACATCTTAAGCTTTAGGATCATACACTCCCTACCTCTCAATCATCAACTGCACTGCCCCCTGCACCTGACCGTTGGAAAACGGCTCTGCACGGTCGATAACCTGCGACTGCTTAAGGAAAGCATGCAATCGCTCTGGTGCATCTCCGGCCGGCCAATGCCACCAGAGGGCTTCCGCCTCCAGAAGGCCTGACGCCTGCGCCAAAGGTAGCAGCGCATCGCAGACCAAAGTATTTAGGCGCTTGGCGCTGATCGCGCCGGAAAAGACTTCCTGGGCAATACGCTCTGCCAAGCCGGCTAACCCCTGCTGTTTACGAAAGGCCGCGGACGAGAGAGATGCGTCCCCGGTTACCGAGCCGTCCAAGCCCTTAAAATCGTCCAAATCGTCCAAGACCCGCTTTAACCGCTCAGGCCAGTCTGGGTGCATTCGGCAGATTTCAACATACTGTGCGAGACGGTGCCGCGGATGATTGGCTGGGCGCAAACCACTCAAGCGCCAGCGTCCCCGCTCCTCCGCGAATAGCGCCTCCACCTCCACGCGCCCCTCGCTGAAATCTTCGATCCGGTGGCTCAGTGCGACGCGGGCCATCGGGGCACGGTTGCGCGCATAACCGAGCACTTCGAGACAGTATTGGTGACAAGCCTCCCGCCAGGAACTGCCTTGCACACGCTTCCGCGCGAAATCCACCTTGCGCGCCCAGCGCGCCGATGCCCCCTCGCGCAGGATCGCACGCCGCTCGTCCAAAGCACGCTCCATAAATCGCAACATCCACTCGGCGTCCTCGACTTGCTCCAATCCGAGGAGAGCGTCGTCCACCGCATAGTCCTCCAGGTCCCGCTCTAAAAGCGGCAGCAAATACAATAGCTCCGGGACCGTCCCCTTGGCAGTGATGACCGTTTGTTTCGAGCCTTTCTCCGGGTAGAGCACTACGTGTAGGCAAACATCCGAAAAGTTTGGATTACCTCGATGCGCATGCAAGTGCCAGTCATCTAAATGGAAGTGCACCTCCACATCACCAACTACCCCAACGTCTTCCAGTTCCAGCTGTGCTTCCAAAAAATCAGGCCCCTCCAAAAGATTCCAGCGACCAGGATCGATCACTCGCAGTCGCTTACCCGATTCCGTGCGCAAAGTGCTTTGATCAAAATCTCCTTGCAGCCATATCTTCTGCAAGATCCTTTCCGATAGACTGAATGAGCCATAGAGCCCTTGGATTTCCTGTAATTCGTCTTTCAACATGCCCATCCTTTGTTACAGCCAATAAGTGAACATGCTTTCACTAGGTCAACTGATAATTTTGCACTCTTGGCTTTGCCAGTAAGAGTCGCCCGAGAGATCAAGCATTGAGCATGTTGCGTTTAGAAGCGTTTCTCAAAAAATCATAACTCAGACCTCTGAATCTAAGCTTGGCTTACGGTCGAGCGTAGATTCTTGAATACCTCGATAAAGTGCGATGTCTGGTATATCAATTAACACCTGAGCAAGTAGTCGCGCGACCACAATTCCGATAACTTCCAAGCCTGCTCCGAGCAAGGAGACCAAGGCGGCCGGCATCGAGGTGTAGAAAAAGAGTGAGACGACTGCGGCCAAAACGACCACGGCAATAGCGATCCAGGCGAGCAGATCGATAATCAGGCGGAGGTCGGCATAGGCAGACTGGTCGCGCACGGTGCGGCGGAGCAGCCCGAGCGAGGACAGACTGGAAGGCGTGTGAGCACCGCGTACGCTTTTTGATGGGCGGCGTTTTTTGCTTTTGCGCTCGGAGCCAACTACCCGCTCACGAGCCGATCGATAGGCAGAATAGGCCTGCTGCCATTGGTGATCGCTCATGTTGCGCGTGGTGGGATCCATCTTCTCGCGCGCAGATTTAAAAGTTTCAAAATCGTCCATCGCTTTAGTCCACTTTGAGATCAAATCGCCCGAAGACCGCTTCGCCACCCACTTGAATCTGCGCAAAGAGGCGATACCAACCGGGATTGGGGACGTTAAAGAGAAAAGCAAGCCCAGCGCCATCATCAGCGCCTGCTCCGAAGCCGGCAGTGCGCGCAGAGACGACGCTATCAACTGGGTGCATATGGGCGAACCCCTTACCCTCGGCGTCAAAGGCGACCATGTGCCCCTTAGCTCCCATCACTGTCTCCAGTTCGACGGGTGCCCCAGACTCAGTCAATACGCTGAGTTCGAGTCGATAGTCACGACCGGTTTTTAGAACTTCGGGTGCGCCTTCGATTTGAAAATGAATGCCGTTGACTACGCTTTCGTTCGATCGTTCAAACTCTACCTGTAGAGACTCGCCGGCTACTTCCATTGAGCTAAGCGCGATGGCTTGGCGGCGACTACGCAATGGAACTATTTCCGTGAAAACGCGGTAGGTACCGGCACGCGCAGGTGTGAAGGCGAATTGATAAACACCATCCAAGCCCTCCGCTTCAGGGTGGAGGTGGTGATAATCTTCCAACGACTGATCGATGACCATGACGTGCATTTTCTCAGTATGGGTCACGGCCAACTCATGTGGAGCAATCGTCATGCCGCCGGAGGTCTCCAAGCTCAGCTCGACACGCGCTTCGCTACTGCGCGTCAACGGGGCCGCAGTCTGCAATTCCGCAGTGATCGGGTACGTCAAGCGGGTCAAATCGAGAAAGCCGGCATGATTAGTGGCGCAGAGTTCAATCTCGCCGTCCGCGTTCACGATTTCTTCGTAGTGCAGGAAACCGCACTGCGCATCAGGCAATGCGCGCAGGACGAAATACGCCCCCACGAAGACGAGGCTGAGCAGAGCAATGGATGTCCAGGTAGATTTAGACAATGATTGAGGGGAAGCGTCTGGCATAAATGATGTCGTATGAATGTGCATACGCTGAAGTCTGGCGCAAGTAGGAATCTGGGGGAGCAGCACACGGATGGCGCCATTTTAAACACTGGGTCAGGGGCCATCCTGCTTAGCGAGAAAGCCGCATACGTATGTCCGCTCCTTTAGGTGCGGGACGCGTTCCGGCAACTGTTGCAGTTTGTGTTCCCCTGTGAATTTAATGGCACCCGCACCTAGACCTCTTACAAGGACTCCGCCGCTTTGAGAAATTCTTTGATAGTCCATGTGGCGCCTTCTTTTCGATAGGCGACACGACCGTTAACGTCGACGAGGAGTGTCGCCATAGTATGGTTGATGGTGCCATCCTCCTCCATAGTGAGGATTCCAAATTGGCGAAGGAGATCATCGACGGTGCTGGGGTCGCCAGTCAGCAGGTGGAAGTTTTCCGGCTCCATGCCATAGCCCTCGGCGTATTGGCGAAGGATGCCAGGCGAATCGAAAGCAGGGTCGAAGGTGATAGTGACGAACTGAAGGTTATCCAGTCCGGCCTCCCGGGCAGCATCCTGAAGACGAGACATACGGGTGCTCGAGGCAGGGCACATGGTAGGCACCGTACAACGAGTGAAGATAAAGTTGAGAATAAAGGGCTTTCCTTGCAGCTGGCGAATTTGCAGAAACTCACCGCGTTGATCGATCATGGCGAAGTTGGGAATATATTCGCCCTGTTTGACATACTTGCGGCGGCTCATCGTGGCAGTGGCTTGATGGAGCTGTTGGTTAACATCGCGAGCGGCCTTGGCACCGAGGCCATCCAATGGGAAGACCTGCTCCAGATTCCACTTATTGCTGAAGAAGGCAGCGGTTGCCCGAATCATACGCCCTTCGTAGCCAATGGCTAGATCACCCGCACCGACGCGAAAGGTCTGCATGCTACCAGTCGAGATTCGGGCGTCATCCGATTGAAGGAGCTCCAGCTCGAAGGAGCGCGTATCAGGCAAAACCTTGATGACTCGCCCTTGGATCGAAGCAGCGTCGGCAGTCAAGACGAAGAGGATAAAGGGTGCGACGATGGAAAACAGATAACGCATGCCTCTAACAAGAATAAGTCGACGATAGATGCAAGCTTCCGAAACAATCGAGGCGTGGCGCTACAGCGAACACAGGCTGCAGCACGCGACTATTCACGCCGCCGCAGCCCGCAGCGCTGTTTGCTTCCAAGTGCCGTCAGATTGACGGCGCGCCCAGAGGCGGCCGTCGGCGCCTAGGGCGATGAGGTGCACCCAGCCGTTTTCGACGAGGTGGCGAACATGCTCCTGACGCTGAAGGATACCATCGATTACTTCGGTCTCCGCCGCAATACATGCATGCAAACGTAGCGGTTCATGGATGAGCTTCTCACCATCGTGCACGGACTGGAAAGGCAGACCGGGGTAGAGATCGTTTTCATTGCCCAGCGCGACGCCCACCCCGCCGACGACGTTGTGAATCGATTTGTGGCCACTACCGTAATGAGTGTTATCCGTAGCCGAGCCATAGTATTGAAGATTGATCCAACTACCGACAACAAGTGGGCCACCGATGATCTGCTCGAGCACCGCCCCTTCGGGATCGCTCTTCGCATCGTATTCGTGAAGAAAAGCGCGGCTCTGCAGGGAGGATGCTTGCGTCCACTTTCGGGGCGCGACGATAAAACCGGCGTTGCCAGCCAAGCCCCACTCCGGCCGCACCTGCGACCAGTCTTTGCTTCGCTCACGGACGGCTTTGACGGTATTCGACTGCTTGGCCGCATTCCCGAGCAAGGCAGAGCGTTCGATCGCGCAGAGCTCGCCCGCTTGGTCGAGCGCGGCACGGAGCTTGCCGAGCTCTGCCGGGTCGGCGGCATCGGTATCGAAGAGCGTCACCTCATCGGTTGTCGTGTTGTGCAATCCCGCGATAAACTGAGTGCCTTCGGGTATAGTAATGCCACGCTCCTTAAGTGCCGGTCGCACATCCACCTGGTTCAAGAGTGCCGCTGCGAGACGCGCATTGGCATCGCCGGCGTGGCCGCCACAAGCGCCACAATCGAGTCCGGAGGCATAGGGGTTGTTCTTCGTGGCGCTGCCGTGCCCGCAGAAGAGCACAGTCTTGGCGAAGCTCTCCTTCAGGCCGAGTCCGCTGAGGATGCCCTCAGCCATGTCGGCACGCACTTCTACGTCCAAATTCTCAAGGAAATCCGGACGGCCGAGATCGGGTGACTGGAGCGTGAGATGGTAACCGAGGGCGTCGCAAATCATCTTGTAGGCGTAGGTCAGCCCCATTGTTTCCACAAAGGTAAAACAGGAGGCTGCCGCTTCCTTGAAGCGCTTCCAACTCCGTTTATCCTCACGATCGAGGATCTTGGTAAACTTGAGCTGGTCAAACTCGTAACTGGCCATGCCGCCGCAGTGGTCGGCGGTTTTGACCGGAGGCACGAGCAGGACAGGGCAACGCGCCTGCGAAGGTCCAAGACCAGGCACGCTGTGGTCGATGGCTAGACCGAAAAATCCGGCAAAGCCCATCGTCTGAACCTGCAGATGGGTCGATTCCAGCGCGCGGCGAAAAACCTCGGAGCGCACGTCGATACAAAAGACGGCCTGCACATCCGGCTGCGAGACCTCGGCGACTTCGGGGCGGATGTTCCCACGGAGTTTCCGTTCAAAGGCGCTCTCCAGAGCGGATTGCCAGACCAAGCGCTGGGCGAGGTCGAGATCGATCACAGTCGCCCCTAAGTTCTCCGGCTCTTCGAGGAGGTTGCGCTGCCAGCCGAGGAGGAAGTCCTTGTCGTCCTGTTGCAGTTTATACAGTGCGACTTCATAGTTGAGGAGGATGGCCAACAACTGGTGGAGCAAGGTGCCCGAGCCACCGCGAATTTCGTATTCCCGGTCTTTGTAACGTAGGTGGCCTGCCCATCCGGGTAAGGTCAGGAGGATGCGATAGAGCAACTCTTCGACATGCGATTCCGGCATCTCAAGAAGTTCGACCGCCTGGGCGATCGCCTGATTTGGATCGTCGGGGAAGGATTGAGCCGTTTCGCGAAAGCCAATGAGCCCACACAACTCGGGGTTCTTGTCGATCTGGGCGGCTTCTTTCCAGCCTTGGTAGAGAGTTAAATCCTTCCAAGGGAATTTCCAAGAGGACTGGCCCTCGTCGTCATAAGCCGCACACCATTTAGCCGCTTCCTCACGGATGACGTATTGCCAATTAGTGCCCACTCGCGAGTCGAGATAGGCGCTGAACGAACAGGTCTGGTAGAGCAGCGTTTCCTCCACCGAAGGCTCATCAAGCAGCGAAACCAGATGCTCGACAGTAAGCGGCTCATCGTAGGCCTCGAAGCTATCGACCACCTCTGGAGTCGCCGTAGATACAGCCGTGCGTAAATCTTCCATCCCGAGATCGCCGGACTTGAATTTTGCATTGAACCACGCACGCGGCATGACTGTATCTGCACCTTGGATACGTTTTGCGAATGTGGCAACCTTGGCAAAGCGCTGATCGGCAAAGCCAGCGAAGGGATTCACCGCGACAAAATGGGACAGCGGCCACAGTGGCGCGATTTTGGCGCAGGCGGCTAGAATAGATTCGTTGAGTTGTTCGGTTTGCATAGAGCGTCGTGGTTGAAAATTAGTATTCAGCTTTTGTAGCGAACCCGCGCCAGCAGGGTCGACGGACAATGACTGCACCCGGCCGACATCGACGTGACTGGCTGCACATCGCTACATGTTTTGTAAGATTGATGCATTCGAGAAGAGTTTACCGTTTTCCGGGGACGAGACCAAGACGACGGGCGACACGGTTAGCCAATGTGTTCATGTAGAAGCCATTAAGGGCGTGCACGTAGAGCCGTCGCTTGTAGGCTACACTGAGGAATCCCGGTTCCCCGTCCTGAAAGCGGATCGAAGTGATAAGGAATGCAAGAAGGATCAGAGCAAGAACCGACTCCAAAATCGGCGCGGGGGGCACTTGAGCCGGAAGCGAGGGCGCGAGCACCTGTCCAGCCAGAGCAGCCAACACGAAGTAGAGCGCGGCCAAACCGCCCGCGACGAAGGCCGTCTGCGCCAAGCTGAGGCCGGTGTGCCCACGGCGCATCGACGTCCAGACCATTTGAGTGATAGCCATCGCCACGACCATACTGAGCACGAGCATACCTGGCTTATTCGAGGGGCTCACCCCGAAGGCGATGCTCAGCGCGACCACGATGGAGACGGCCACCGCGACGGCGAACCAGATGCGGTTTTGCGGCAGCGTGACATAGTTGGCCTTGGCGTTCAGCTTTTTCGCCGTATCCACGGCTGAACCACTAGAGAGGAAGGCGTGCCCCTTGTAGAGTGAGTGCGCCACGAGGTGCAGCACAGCAAGGTGGAAGGCACCCAGACCGCATTGCAGGAGCATGAAGCCCATTTGCGCGATGGTCGAGTAGGCCAGTGCACGCTTCACACTGGTCTGCGACAACATCACCATAGAGCCATAAACGGCAGTCAAAGCGCCGGCCGCCGCGAGGAAGTGGAGCGCTTCCGGCGTGTGCACCAGNACGGGGCTGAGGCGGACGACCAGGTAGCCGCCCCCATTAATAATCCCCGCGTGCATGAGCGCGGAGACAGGTGTTGGCGCGCCCATCGTATCAGGCAACCACGTATGAAAAGGGAATTGGGCGGACTTGAGGAGCGCGCCCAGGATGATTAACCAGCAGATCCAGGAGTAGTTGCCTAGCGAACCACCCACCTCTTGCGTCGCGACGAAGAGCCCACCAAAATCCTGCACCCCGTAGATCGCATAGACCCCAGAGAAGGCACCGATCAAACAGAGATCCCCCACCCGGCTGACAAGCGACTTTTTACGGGCGGAGAGCAAAGTGCCCACACGATCGGGAAAATAAACCAGCAGCTTATGCAGACCTAAACTCGTCGCCACCCAAGCTAAACCGAACTGCACCAGACCGGGCGCGACGACCAAGGCCATGACCGCACCGAGCGTCACACACATCCATTTAAAAAAGTGCCCCTGCCTGGCATCGCCGGCCAGATAGTTCTTTGAGAAGCGCAAGATGACCGCCCCAAGGAAGGCGACCAGCAGCAAAATAGCCGCTGAGAGCGCATCGAAGCGTATACCGATCCAACTGGCGTCTGTCAGGGTGGCCACGACCGGCGTGCTGCTGCTCAGTGCCCAAATCCCGGCCGCAAGCACAGTGCTAGCGAACCCCGCCCAAGCAATACCCTCGGCCAGCTGGCCTGCAGTGAGCGCGCGGGCGTTGAGCCATTTCGAAGGGATCAACGCCCAGAGGAGCGAGACGGGGGCGATCCAAAGAATGAGACTGCTAATGGTGATTTCCATGACGAAGAGTTTAACAGATTCGCTTGAATTTATCCAATATAAGTATTTTATAAGTTTGTTCTATTTTATATATCTATGAACCAACTCAACTACCACCACCTACGCTACTTTCATGCCATTGTTCTCGAAGGTAGCCTGACGCGGGCAGCGGAGAGCCTCAACGTCGCACAATCCGCGCTCAGCATCCAACTGAAAAAGCTGGAAGAGAGCTTGGGCTGCGCCCTCTTTGACCGGCAGCACAAATCACTCAAACTGACCGAAGAAGGGCGCATGGTCCTCGACTATGCCAAGACTATCTTTCGCACCGGCGAAGAAATGCTGGCCACGCTTCAAAACCGCAGCGGACGTTACAGCAACGTGCTCCGCGTCGGGGCGGTCTCCACCCTCTCGAAAAATTTCCAACTCAGCTTCCTCCGCGAGGCATTGGAGGACACCGAGCTCGAGGTGGTCATCCACTCCGCTAGCACGAGTGAATTATTTAACCAGCTACGCGCCCACAACATCGACCTTGTCCTCTCGAACAGCCCTGTCCCGCGCGATCACGAGCGGCGCCTGCATAGCCAGTTGGTCGACAATCAAGCAGTCAGTTTGGTCGGCCCGAAGAAATTCAAGAAGCGGCACACCTTCCGTTTCCCCGAAGATTTGCGCGGCGTGCCCATGGTCTTGCCGAGCATGGAGAGCAACATACGCGCCCGCTTCGACCTGATCATGGAGCGCGCGGGGATCGCCCCACTCATCGCAGCGGAGGCCGACGACATGGCCATGCTCCGCCTCATCGCCCGCGAGACGGAGTGCATCGCACTGGTGCCCCCCGTGGTCGTGCATGATGAGCTGAAATCCGGCATTTTGACGGAGCTCTACCAGATCCCCGACATCCACGAAACTTTCTATGCCGTGACCGCCTCACGCCGCTATCCGAATCCGTATTTAAAGAAGCTACTCGCGCGAGCATAATACCACTTCGCCTTATGTCGTCAAAATCCAGATCGATCTAAATCGAAAGTCCAAGTTGGCCGAAGGCCATTTCACGCTCGTCGAGGAGCTCTTGATTCGAAGCGGCAATCTTTTCTTTGGCGTACTCGCTCAGCTTGATGCCTTCGACCACGCGCCAGTTACCGACGGCATCGACTTTAATCGGCATCGAAGTGATGATACCGGCAGGTGTGCCGTACTCACCATTGGAGATGACACAAACACTGTGGTAGCCGCCGAAGCTCGGTGTAATGAGGTCACGCACAGTATCCACCACCGCGTTGGCGGCTGATGCCGCGGAGGACGCGCCTCGAGCGGCAATGATTGCGGCACCGCGGGTGCCAACATCGGGCACGAAAGTTTCTTTAAGCCACTTATCATCGGTGATGACATCGGTCGCTTTTTGGCGGCCAATCTTGGCGTTGAAGAAATCGGGGAACATGGACGGGCTGTGGTTGCCCCAAACGCAGAGTTCGGAGACGTCCTTGACCGGCACGCCGGCCTTTAGCGCGAGCTGGCTCTTAGCACGGTTCTCGTCGAGGCGCGTCATGGCGAAGAACTGGTTGTCGGGGATGTCCGGCGCACTCTTCATGGCGATGAGGCAGTTCGTGTTGCAGGGGTTACCCACCACAACGACGCGGACGCTCTTCTTGGCATGATCGTTGATCGCCTTGCCTTGGCCGACGAAGACCTTGCCGTTGATACCAAGCAGATCCGCGCGCTCCATGCCCTTTTTGCGGGGCACCGAACCCACGAGGAGAGCCCAATCGACATCCTTGAAACCGACGGCGAGGTCGGAGGTCTGCACGATCTCGGTGAGGAGTGGAAAGGCGCAGTCGTCGAGCTCCATAGCAACGCCCTTGAGGGCATCCATGCCGGGCTCGATCTCAATGAGGTTCAGAGCGACGGGCTGGTCGGATCCAAACATTTGGCCGGAAGCGATACGGAAAAGTAGCGCATAACCGATGTTACCGGCGGCACCGGTGACGGCGACCCTAATTGCAGTTTTTTTTGAGAGTGATGTAGCCATATTGTGAATACGTTTTGAGTAAGTTTCGTAGCGCGACGCTTCAGCGAGCGTTCTCACGCCGTTCTGCAGTGCTTGCTAAAGCAGCGCACTACCCGAGTTTCTCCATGATCATGTCAGTGATCTTCTGGACAACGGCTTCGTCGACATCGCCGGAGGATTTGCCGCCGATATCGCAGCCACAGGCCGAAGGCTGAGGTGCCGTGTGGACAGTAAACTCGCCGGCGTCGCAGAGTTCGCACTCCTTGAGCTCGTCGAGACGGTGATCCGGCATACCGAGTTTCTTACGGAGCGTGATGAGCTCCTTCAGCTTATCGGGACCATATTGCTTGGGGCCGCCGATTTGCATAGTCACGGAAACAGTTTGGCAAAAGGCATCGGTGTTTTCCATCTTCCAGTAGGCGTCTTCTACGTCCTTGCCCCAGCAGATGACGCCGTGGTTTTGCATGAGAATGGATTGGTGCTTTTTCGCGAGTTGACCGACTTCCTGGGCATTTTCCGGCGTGCCGGGCGTCTGGTAGCTGGCAAAACCAATCTCACCAAGGAAAACCTCGGGCTCGGGGATCAGGCAAGACGGTGGGGTGACTCCGGCCACGGCGAAGGCAGTGGCGTAAACCGGATGGGCGTGCACGCAAGACTTAGCCTTGGGCTCGTTCTTCATAATACCAAGGTGCGTATTGACCTCGGAGGTGCGCGGACGGGTGCCGGCGACTTGGTTGCCGTCGAGATCGACCATGCAGATGTCGTCGGGCGTCATGAAGCCCTTCGAGATGAGGGTCGGCGTGCAGAGCACGAGATTGTCCCCGACGCGGACCGTGATATTGCCACCGTTACCATCGACATAGCCTTTATTCCAGATGCGCTGGCCGATGTGGCAGATACGCTCTTTGAGGGCTTGAATCTCGGGCGAGTAAAAGAATTTCTCTAACTCGGCAGCCGTCTTAGGGTCGCCTCCGGGCTTCCAATTATACTCGGCGTCGGGCAGCTTGGGCTCATGGATTTTCGGGCGACTGCTTGCGGCTGCGGCCTGTGCAGAGCCAGACGAAGATCCAGGCGTGACCTTGTGCTTACGCAGGATGTCGCGCGCCATCGGCGTCAGCTTGGCGTTGGCGGGTACAGTGCCGAGGCACTGGCCTTGCTCGATCATCTTTTCGAGATCTTTTGCGGTGTAGAGTTTGCTCATAATGTTTACGTTGTAGGAATTTAAATAAATGGGGATGGCTGTTTTAGCTGCCGAATGGGCTTGGGCTATGAGGGGGCAGGTATAGCGGCCCATCCTAGGTTAAAGTTGGTTATTCAGTCGGTGGCTCGTAACGGTATGTGTCAATGAGAGCGACGCTAATGGCGTCAAGAGGCGTGCGATAGTCGAAAGGTTGCATCGCTTCGGCACCTTCTACGTAAAGGATATCGTCCCCTTCTCCGGCTCCTAGATTGTCATAGGCAACCAGTGTCCAGTTATCTGAGAAGCCGCGTGGGTTTTTGCCTGTCAGCTCTTTGGCTCCCTGCGGCGCGACCAGAATGAAGCGCCCACCTCGAAAACCAGAGTCTGCGTGACTGAGAGTGACCTTGCCGATGACCTTACCTACTTTCATGAAGCTTTGGGTGCGTCAACCAGTCCCATGATTTGGTTCCGGATAGGTGAAGTTTCGTCGTGGAGCGTATTCTGCGACCAAGACCCGTCAGTGGTGATGAAGACCCGAGAGTGCTGCCCCGCACCAATCGGATCGAGTGCGGCAATCGGAGAGCCTGTAGCCAAGCCCTCCTCATCGACTGGCGTACAAAGCACTATCTTCTGAGCTTTGAGGCTCGGATGGCCGATGCTGGTGACAACATGGCCGTCTACGCGGGCGAGAATCATTTTATAAGAAAAGCTGAATAAGCTGTTTTTGTAGCCGAAGTTGTGAGACTTTCATTGCCGAACACCGTTTAGTTGTATCGTCCAAATTCTTACGGATTCGATTACGCTCTGAGCAATGTTACGGAAAAGATGTCTGATGAAATATACTAGAACAGGTTGAGCTGATCGACCAAGGTGCAGCGGCGGAAACGGGTAAAGGTGCGGGGTGTGGTGATGCCTTCGCCAGTGGTAGTGGCGATGGAGAAACTAATATAGCCTTCGCCGCCCATGCCGAGGCCTGCGGTGCAAGGACCGTTCTTGACGAAAATGGTAGTGTCCATGGCCTGCGCCATCATGGTCATGTTTGACACGTTCATCGTGTGCACCATCGCAGAATGCTTATAATTATGCTCGGATTCTTTGGCCAGGTGAACGGCGTCCTTGAAAGAACCGGCACGAACGATCGGCATGAGCGGCATCATCTGCTCTTCGATGACGAATAAATCGTCGGCGTCGACTTCAGTGATGAGCATCTCTACTTTCGGATCGATATTGAGTCCGGCTATCTTGGCGAGCACGGCGGCATCAGCACCGACATATTTGCGATTGAGTACGGCGTGCGAGCAACCGCCTCCACCGTCCTTGATATCGAAAACTTCTTTTTTGATCGCTTCAGTTTGTTGGCGGTTGAGAAGGACGGCGCCTTGACGTTTGAAAGCGTCGACAGTCTTCTGATAGGCGTCGCCCACGGCGAAAACTTGTTTCTCACCGATGCAGAGAAGATTGTTGTCGAAACCGCCGCCAAAAATAATATCGCGGGCAACTTTATCGAAATCGAGTGCGTGGCAATCATCGACCACAACAGGCGGATTGCCGGGCCCAGCGCAGAGTGCGCGTTTGCCGGTCTTCATGGCGGCATCGACGACGGCGGGACCACCGGTGATGCAGAGTAGATTGACGTCGTCGGAGGCGCAGAGCTCGTTGAAGGACTCAATGGAAGGCTTCTCGACGGTGCAAATCAAGTTGGTGATGCCCAGTTCAGCTTTAATCGCTTCATTAAATTCGTGAATTGCTGTGGCGGCGCAAGCAGCACCACCTGGGTGCGGATTGAAAACCACGGCATTTCCCGCAGCGACCATGTTGACGATATTCCCCGAGATGGTGGGGATCGAGTGCGTGACGGGTGTGATGCTGCCGACGACGCCCCAAGGAGCGGAATCGTCCATCGTGATACCGGCGTCACCGCTCATGCCGTAAGGCGTAAGATACTCGGTGCCGAGGACATTTTTGATACCGTGAAGCTTGGCAATCTTGTGGTCGAGGCGGCCGATCTTGGTCTCCTCAAACTCGATCTTACCCCAACGTTCAGCATTGGCCGCGCACATCGTCTTGACGATCTCGACGACTTTGGCGCGGCCCGCCCACCCTTTTTTGGAGAGCTGCTCGAAGCCGCTACGTGCGGCCTTGGCGGCCGATGCCGCATCGGCAAAGACGCCGTGGCGCCCAGTGCTTGAAACGATTGCAGGCGAACCGACTACACCAGAGGCGCGGAGTTGGCTTAATACTTCAGTGACGACATCGCGGATGGCGGCTTCGTTCAATTGGCTCATTTAAATATCCTTCCAGGGGTGTTTAGTCGTTCTTTGCTTCGTAAGTCTTCTTGCCTCCAATGCTGACCGTATCGATCAGTCCGACGACGGCGGCATCGACGGGGAGCTGCTTCAAGCCATCGGCTTGACGGGCGGAGCTGCCTTGAGAAAACATGACGAGCTCCCCCTCACCGGCGCCGAGAGTATCGACGGCGATGATGGTGTTGCTGCCAGGCTTGAAGCGCGTGGGATCTTCCGAATCGATGAGCATGGGGCGGATCATGAGGAGCTTACGCCCCCGCATGGACTCGTCCTTTTTCGTCGAAACGATCGACCCTATGACTTTTCCGAGGTACATCGGGATTTATTTAGCAGCACGCTTAGGAGCGGACTTGAGTGCAGGCACGACGGTTTCGACATCTTCGTGCGGGCGTGCAATAACATGCGCGCTGACGACTTCGCCATAGCGGCCTGCAGCTTCAGCACCCGCTTCGATCGCCGCGTTGACTGCAGCGACATCGCCAGTGATGATAGCACTCACCAATGCGCTACCTACGCCTTTCATAGGGCCAGCTAGCTCAACGTTTGCTGCTTTGAGCATAGCGTCTGTGCCTTGTACGAGACCAATGAGGCCTTTAGTTTCGAGAATTCCGATTGCTTGTTTTGCCATGTTATTATTTGGGTTGAGTATGATTTGAGATTCGGGATCCGTAGTTAAAGATCCGTGGTTGAATTATTTGGAAACTTTACGAAAGACTTCGCGCGCAATGACGAGTTCTTCGTTAGCGGGGATGACGATTACTTTGATTTTGGAATCGGGTGCGCTGATGATACCCTCAACACCACGGATCGCTTTGGCGTTGGCGGTGGGGTCGATCTGCACGCCGAGATCCTCAAGCCCAGCGCAAACAGCGGCGCGGAGTTCGGCGTCATTCTCGCCGATCCCGGCGGTAAAGACAATGGCCTCGGCACCGCCCATTTTGAAAAAGAAAGAGCCCGCCCAATGACGGATACTGTCGATCAGCACCTCAGTGGCCAAGACTGCATCAGTGTTACCCTGCTCGGCGGCATCACGGATGTCACGGGCGTCATTGCTCACACCCGAAAGGCCGAGAAGTCCGCTCTCCTTGTTGAGCTGACGTTCGGCTTCTTCGATCGAGAGGCCGAGCATTTTGCAGACGTAGGGAATCGCCATCGAATCGAGGTCCCCCACACGATTGTTTTGCGGCAAGCCGCTTTGTGGGCTGAAGCCCATACTGGTACCGATAGCGACACCATTTTGGATACCGGTTACGGAGCTGCTGCCGCCGAGGTGACAGGAAAGGACTCGGAGGGGTGCACCGGAATACTCGCCAGGTCCGGTCGTGTAAAGATTCCGCACGCGGTCGACAATTATGCCATTACCCAGTATTTCAGCGGAGCGCTCTGCCACAAATTTGTGGCTGGCTCCGTGAAAGCCGTAACGTCGGATGCCGAGATCGCGCCATGCTTGCGGAATCGCATAACTGTAAGCGGCGGGAGTGATCCATTGATAGAAGGCCGTCTCGAAGAGTGCGACCCGCGGGACCTGGGGTAACTTTTCTGCGAAGCAGCGGATACCTGCAGCATAGGCGGGATTGTGAGCGGGCGCGACCTCCTTAAAGCCTTCGAGGGCTTCAAGGACGTGCGCATCCGCTTCTACACAACCACTGAGGTCTTTACCGAGCACGGTTTTAAAACCGACAGCATCAATCTCCTCACCCGATTGAAGATGCCCCTCCCCGACCAAACTTTCGAGCATCTCTTCGATGCAGCTCGTATAGTTGGTGACACGTTCGAAACCACCGCTGGCGAGTTGCGCAGCATTGTCGGCGTCCATATCGAAAAGACGATATTTGAACGAAGTGGAACCGAGGTTGGCGATGAGTATCTTCATGGGAATTCGGAGAATTCAGTTATCCGGTTTTCAGTTTCATAAACTGATCACTGGACAACTGGGGCCGATGCACTGCGAAAGCTCGCTAGCCAATCCAGCTACCGAGTTTGCTCAGATCGTCGTGCGGACGTGGGATCACTTGAACCGCGACCACTTCGCCAACAGCGCCGGCTGCATCGGCACCGGCTTCGACCGCGGCTTTTACCGCGGCAACATCGCCAGTGAAAAAGGCGGTAACCAGGCCACTGCCGATTTTTTCGTAGCCAGTCATTACAACGTCGGCTGATTTAAGTGCGGCATCGGATGCTTCCATGAGGCTGACGAGCCCTTTGCATTCGATCATTCCAATTGCTTGTTTTGCCATAATACTATGTCTCCCTATTTTTTTGGGGTTATGCTTCGAAATATTTCAACAAGTCATCGTGCGGACGCGCGATCACGTGAGAGGCGACGAGTTCGCCTACGCGGTTAGCCGCTTCGGCTCCCGCTTCAACAGCAGCCTTGACGCTGCCGACATCTCCTTTTACGAGAACGGTCAAAAAACCGCCGCCGATAGAGATCTGCTTTACAAGGCTGACCGAGGCCGCCTTGGCCATGGCATCACTGGCTTCGATCGAGCCGGTGAGACCTTTTGTTTCTACTAATCCGATGGATTCACTCATGATATGTATGGGTTTGTATGGTTGATTTGTTAAACTGGGATCGGCTGCTTTAGCTGCCGAGAGAGATGTGACATTCGAGTTTTAACCGGCAACTGAAGCAGCCGATCCTTATTGGTTGATGCTTTTAAGTTTATTTAACGAGTTCGCAGGGAGTTTCCTGGGTGAAGCCGCAGGCGTTGCCCTCGTCGGTGTCGATGTGGACTTCGAGTTTAAAGGAGGGATCGACACGGACGAAGATCTTATCAAACGTCAGACCAACGTCGCCACCGATGCGAAGCCTCATATACGACTTATTCTCGACACCATAGAAGGCAGCATCTTCAGGCGCCATATGGACGTGCGGTGCGGCGCGAATGACACCCTCATTCATCTCAAGGAAACCGGCGGGCCCCATCAACATACAACCGGGCGTGCCGGCAATGTCGCCGGAGTTGCGGACGGGTATTTTGAAACCGAGGGAGATCGCATCCGTTGAGGCGAGTTCAACCTGATCGAAATCGCGGCAGGGACCGAGAATGCGGAGATTGGAAATGACGCGACTGCGGGGCCCAATCAAGGTGACGGACTCTTCGGCAGCATACTGGCCCTCTTGGTAGAGCCACTTCTTGGGCGTGAGCTGATGGCCTTTGCCGAAAAGCACTTCGACAGACTCCTGCGATAAGTGGCAATGGCGCGCACTAATATTAACTACCAGAGGATTAGGACCTTGTGCTGAACCATGTGCTGAACCTTGTGCTGAACCTTGTGCCGAACCATGCGCACTGACAGAATTCACGGTACCATTCTGCCTCATGACTCGAGCAAGGCTCTGGCGCACTAATTGCTCGATCTGGGCGCGATTCAGGGGCATATGGCTCATAGATAAATATGGATAATTATTGGTTAAGGCCACAAAAACCAATTTTTAAACCCCAAAAGTCAACATATTTCTTGCATTTTCCCAAAAAAAACAAAAATTAAACTGCATGTTAGCCGCCGAACGCCAAATTCAAATACTGACGCTACTCGAAGAGCGTGGCACTGTGCGCACAATGGATTTGGCGGAAGAATTTCAAGTGACGGATGAAACCATTCGGCGCGATCTTCAAGTGCTCGCCGATAACCAGCAATTGTCTCGCATCCACGGGGGCGCGAGCAGCTTAACTGGGCGCCCTAAGCTGCAATCCTTCACAGAACGCCGCCTGCTCGAGGTCGACAAAAAGGAGGCCATCGCTAGAGCAGCACTCAATTTAATCCAGCCCGGCGAGAGCTACGCCTTTGACAGTAGCACGACAGGCCTTGCCCTCGTTACAATTTTGCCTGACCTGCCCTACCGGGTGCTGACGAATGCCTATGCAGTCCTCGAGCAACTAGTGTCAATGGAACAAATCGAACTGATCTCGACTGGCGGGGCCTATCATTCAAAAACGCAGACTTTTATCAGCGGTGACAGCTATGGCATGTTACGCAGGCATAATATCAACTGTGCCTTCGTCTCCTGCATCGGCCTTGATCGCAACCGCGGCCCGAGCGAAGGTTTCGAGCAGCAGGCCGTCTTCAAAGAGGCACTCATACAAACAGCGCAAAAAGTTGTTCTGCTGGTCGACTCGACAAAGTTCAATCAAGCCTCCGAATACTTTTTTGCCAGCTTGCGCGACATCACCGAAATCATAACCGACGACGGTGCTGACCCCGAATTTGTCGAAGACTTACGCTCACAGGGTTGTATTGTTACCATAGCCTAAAAATAGCCTAAACCAAGAAATTATATGTCAGAGAAAAAGATCTACCTCGCTGTCGACCTGGGTGGCGGCAGCGGACGCGTCCTCGCAGGAGAGTTTGATGGTCAACGCATCGAATTGCACGAATTGAACCGCTTCGAGAACAGGCCGCTGGAATTACCTGATGGCAGGCACTGGAATGTGACTGGGATTTACCTGGATATTCTGGACGGACTCAAAAATGCCGCCAAAAAGTATAGCAAAGCACCGATCAGTGTCGGTATCGACACGTGGGGCGTGGATTATGGGCTACTAGATAAAGACGGACATCTACTGGGTTTACCTTTTCAATACAGGGACCACCGTACGGATGGTATGATGGAGAAAGCCTATTCCATGGTACCCAAAAAGGAGATTTACGAAGCGACTGGCATTCAGCTGATGCCCTTCAATTCAATCTTTCAGCTACTCTCCGAGGTAGATCGGGGCAGCCCGGTCCTCGACCTGGCCGAAAACATCCTCTTCACCCCCGATCTGCTCGGTTACTGGTTAACTGGCAAAAAAAGCCAGGAGCGCAGCATCGTCAGCACCACCCAGCTCTATAACCCCAACACTCAAGACTGGGACTACACACTCATCGAGCGCCTCGGGCTCCCCAAACGGCTCTTTAACACGATCAGTGACGCGGGCGATACTCTCGGCGAATTGCGCACGAGTCTCAAGCAGTATACCGGTCTTAAAAAACTAAAAGTCATCACAGTCGCCGGCCATGATACTGCCAGCGCGGTAGCCGCAGTCCCTAGCCAAAAAAAGACGCCTGCCTACCTCAGCAGCGGGACTTGGTCTCTCATGGGCTTGGAGCTTTCGAAACCGATCATATCGGAGCAGTCTTTTCAAGATGCCTTCACCAACGAAATCGGAATCAACGGCAGTGTACGCTTTCTGAAAAATATTTGCGGACTTTGGCTGATTCAGGAATCACGCCGTTACTGGCTCGACCACGGACACGACTACAGTTATGCCGAAATGGCCGGACTGGCCTCGAAGGTCGAACCTTTCCGCTCACTGGTCGATCCTGACGATCCACGTTTTGCCGAGGCCGGGCGGATGCCGGAAAAGATCCAGGAGTTCTGCCGCGAGACCAAGCAGCAAGTCCCGGAAACTCCCGGAGAGACCATCCGCTGCATCTACGAAAGCCTCGCCCTGCGCTACGCCGAGGTATGGGAAAAGCTCCCGAACTATATCGATGAAGCGCCCGACTGCCTACACATCGTAGGCGGCGGCTGCCAGGATAAACTGCTCAATCAATTTACAGCCAACGCCCTAGGCACACGAGTCTACGCCGGCCCCATCGAAGCCACCGGGCTGGGTAACATAATAGCGCAAATGATGGCTGATGGCGTGATCAACACACTAGCCGAAGGCCGTGAAATCGTGGCCGCCTCGTTTCCTGTGGACACTTACGAGCCGAGCGACTCGGCCTCATGGGATGCGGTCAAGGAGCGCTTTGCTTTGCTCAGCGTATAATTTTTCACGGTTTACCTCACTCTAAGTCATCTATAGATCTCAAGAAGTGATGTTCCCACCTAACAACTTCAAACATCAATATCTCCTACAATGAGTATGCTCCACACTCCCCCGAATCGCCCGGCTGGTAAGTCCATCCAGCTGATGTCGACCTGCCTTTGCGATGCGTTTTACGCCGATGTGGCACAGGCCACAGTCGAAGTGCTCGAGTTTCTCGGTTGCGAGATCGAACTCCCTGATGGCCAGACCTGCTGTGGTCAGCCAGCCTTCAACTCCGGCGACTGGGCGAGTTCGCGCAAAGTCGTCCGCCACACCGCGAAAGTGTTCGCAGGGGAGAAGCCGATCGTGGTGCCCTCCGGATCTTGCGCGGCGATGATTTTTCATGGTGCGCCGCTTGAATTTGAAAAAGAGGCCGATCTCCCGGAAATCCAAGCCCTGGCCAACCGCACATGGGAGCTTCTCGACTTCATCGTTTATGGCCTCGGCGTGACTGAGTGGCCCGGCACATTCAACGCCAAGATCACTGTGCACCGCAGTTGCCATCTACGCGGTTCGAAGAGCCCCGAAGCAATAACCACTCTCCTCGAATCGATCGAAGGGCTCACCGTCGAGCCGATCGACGAGACCGAGCAATGCTGTGGCTTCGGTGGCACCTTCGCGGTCAGTTTCCCCAATATTTCCAATAGTATGGGGACGCTCAAGATCGAGAAGCTGACTGCCTGCAAGCCCGACATCGTAGCGGCCGCTGACATGGGCTGCATGATGCACTTCGGTGGCATGATGGAGAAGCAGGGCTACCCACAGAAGCGCATGCATGTCGCCCAGATCCTCCGCGACTCACTCAAAAACTCCGGTAAAATCTAAGCTCCATGAAGACCCATCAACAAATCGACCGCACCGCTCGAGACCTCGACCCCGAAGTCCACGAGTCCAATTTCATGGGCGCGAAGCTCAAGTCCGAGCGCCGCTACAACACACTGCACCGCGACTACGACGACCCCGATCAGCTGCGTGAAACTGCCGGGCTGATCAAGCAACACACCTTGGAGCACCTCGATACCTATCTTGAACAAGCTGAAGCTTCTTTGCAACGCAATGGCGTCAAAGTGCACTTTGCGATGGATGATGACGCGGTCAACGCCACCGTCCTTCGCATTATGGAAGAAAACGACGCGCACAGCATGGTCAAATCCAAGAGCATGGTAACTGAAGAGATCCACATGCTCAAATATCTGGAGAAGCACGGTAAAGAAGTGATCGAGACTGATCTCGGAGAATTCATTCTCCAACTCGACGACGACTACCCTTCTCACATTGTCACGCCCATTGTGCACAAGAACCGCCGCGGCATCGCGAAGACCTTCGAGCGTGAAAAGATCGGCGAAGACTACAACGACGATCCGGAGACCATTACCCGCCGCGCTCGCCAATACCTCCGCCAAAAATACCTCGACGCCGATGTCGGCCTGACCGGCGGCAACTTCGTATCCGCCGAGAGCGGGCGGATCGCACTCGTGACCAACGAAGGCAATGCGCGCTTCTGTATGGCGGCCAATAAAATTCACATCGCGGTCATCGGCATTGAGAAGCTGGTGCCCACCGACCGCGACCTGGGACTCTTCCTTAATTTGATCGGCCGCTCCGGCACCGGTCAGCAGCTCACCGTTTACAATCAGTTTATCAGCGGCCCCAAAACTGCGAGTCAACCACACGGCCCCGAGCAGATGCACGTCGTCTTCGTCGACAACCGCCGCACTGAAGTGCTGGCCAGCGACTGCCGCGAGATCCTTCGCTGCATCCGCTGCGGTGCTTGTCTCAACGTCTGCCCGATCTACCGCCAATCCGGTGGCCACGCCTACCGCAGCGTCTATCCAGGGCCCGTGGGTGCGGTGCTCAGCCCGCTCCTTGCGGGTAACCGCTTCCCCGAACTGGCCGACCTACCCAAGGCCTCCAGCCTCTGCGGCGCCTGCAACGAGGTCTGCCCCGTCAATATACCGATTCCCGATCTGCTCTTGCGCTTGCGCGACAAGGCTAAACGCGAAGGTGCCAAGGAGGCAATGAAAGGCACCCCCAACCTCGGCCTTTGGGCGACGCTTTGCTCCCAGCCCACCATGTGGAAAACGGCTCTGTCCATGGGGCACACCATGAATTATATTCCCACAGAGTTGATCCCCCACCCCTCAGCCAAGGCTTGGCAAGGGGCACGCAAGCTACCTGAATTCCAAGGTGGCGAGTTCCGCAAATGGTTTAAAAACAGGAATTAGAAGACCGCATACCATGAGTTCAGATAGAGACAAAATCTACAGCGCCATCCGCGCCGCCCTTGCCCCACTACCCGAGCGTACCGAAAAGCCTGAGTGGGACGACGCCATGATTGTTTGCAAGCCCTCCGGCAAGTTCGACAGCCTAAAGGCTCAATTTGCCGACAAGCTCATTTCGGCTAGCGGTCGCTTCTACGATTCTGTCGACACGCTCACCGCCTATTTAAAAGAGGAAGGCAGCACTTTCGGCTATTGTGACCCTGCATTGGCACATTTGCTCGAAGGCGTCGAAAGCATCACCTTCGACACCGAGTTCGACGAAGCTAGGATCAACGATTATACCTTCGGCTTAACGAAAGCCAGCGCCGGCATCGCCGAGAGCGGCACCATCGTGCTCAAAGACAGCGTGACTTCTGCTCGTCTCGGCGCGCTGGCCCCCTGGATCCACATCGCGGTGATCGAAGAGACCGACATCGTGGCCAGTATCGGCGAAGCGATTCAGGGTTTCGGTGACGACCCCTCGATTATTTTCGCGACCGGCCCCTCCAAGACTGCCGACGTCGAAGGCATACTGATCGAAGGGGTCCACGGACCAGGCATACAGGTCGCCCTTGTGCTCAGTCACATTTAATTCACATTCAATACCTTTCAACGAACGACTACTTTCTATCCAGTGCTAACCAAGTAAATCCTACCAAACGGCACACTGCCAAAGATTGAGTTATTTAAACCAAATCAAAAGAGGATAATCATGAGCACAGGTATAAATAGATACGTCGAATACTTAAACAACCTGAGCGGTCAAATCCTACTCGGATGCGATGGCTTTGTGGACGAGACTTACGAGATCGTCCAAGAACGGAAAAGTCAGAACGACTTCACCGCCATGAAAAACCTGAAAATGTTCGGTGAACTCCTCGTGGAGCGGGCCGATGGTGGTGTCGGTGTCGAACTCGTACCAAAGCGTCGCTGCGAGGGAGGTTTCGGCATTAATTCCGGCCGAATCGCGGCCATCTTGGGACTCAAGCCCCGACTGCCGGGCCTCTACGGTGAGCCAACCATCGATCCGGCGTTCGTTGAGTTTGAGGACATCTGCGACATCTACTCGCTTGGTAATCCCGCATTGACGATCGCGCTGGAATTCGACGATGGCAAAGTTTTGATGAGTGACCTCCAGGCCGTCTCCAATTTGACATGGGCAGATTTCGAAAAATTCTTCACCGAAGAACAACTCAAGGAGCTGTTCACAGGCGTCGACATCCTCGGTCTCGGCTATTGGTCGCTCACTGCCGACTTCGATGGCTTCTTCCAGGGGTTCATGAAGCAGTATGAAACTTTGACCCCGCCGCGCCGAATGTTTTTCGACTTCGCCGACATTAAGAAAAAGTCCAGCGAGTCCTTTATCAAATCACTGAAGTTAATCAGAGCCTACAATAGTAAGATACCGATGACTTTTAGTCTCAACGAACACGAAGTCCTAGAACTGTGTTCGCGAATCGGCATTGAACGCCCTGAATTAAACCCCGCAACCATTGCAGCCACCTTGACCGTCGCGCGCGAGAAGATCGGCTTCGATGAACTCGTGGTGCACACGCCGGAATTTGCTGCAGCCTCCAGCGCAGCCGATGGTGAAGCCTATGCTATCCAGGAGCGCCAGACAAAGGTCATCCGATCGGCAGGTGCTGGTGATAGCTTCAACGGCGGTTACATGTGTGCTTCGCTTGGAGACCTCCCGATCAAAGAGCGGCTCGTGATGGCCAATGCGGCCACTGCATTCTTTGTCACTCATGCCACCGGGCCCACCAAAGAGGAGCTCGTCGCCCAAATCGAAAAAGCCGCCGACAAGTAATACTATGAAAACACTCTATAAATTACCTCTCTTGGACCCGAACACTACTGATGGCTTCAAAGACATAAGCCTCGATGACGGCACTGGTTGGTCAGTCGACACCTATACACTGCGTGGCGGCTTACAGGAAGGCGTCCAAGTCGTCGAAATCAACAACGGCAAGCTCTGCTTCGCCGTGCTGCCCACGCGCGGCATGGGCATTTGGAAAGGGCAATATGGTAAGGTCTTCCTGGGCTGGGATTCTCCCGTTAAAGATCCCGTCAATCCCGCGTTCATTAACCTGCAGGATCGCGGTGGTCTCGGTTGGCTGAAAGGTTTCAACGAATGGTTCGTGCGCTGCGGTCTCAATAGTATGGGTGCCCCTGCTATGGACACTGTGCTCGACAACAGCGGCAACGCATTCGACGTCCCCCTGACCTTGCACGGTAACATCGCCAACATCCCCGCACGTGCAGTCTCTATCGAAATCACAGAGGAGGCGATCATCTTGAGCGGCGAGGTTGATGAGACCATGATGTTTGGGCCTGCCCTGCGCCTGAATACCGAGATTCGTACCGAGTTCGGGTCCGGGGCCATGACGATTACCGATACAGTGACTAACCTCGGAGATAATTCACAAGAGCATGAAATGCTCTACCACATCAACTACGGCGCATCACTTCTAGAGAAAGGATCGCGCATTGTCGCACCCTTCAAGCAAGTCGCCCCTCGCGACCCGCGCTCAGTTGAAGGCATCGGCACATTCGACCAATACGGTGCTCCCGAGGTCGGATTCGTCGAGCAAGCCTACCTCTATGAACTGGCCGGCCAAAGAGGCAGCCGCGAGACTCTGACCATGCTACGTAACGCGGCCGGTGACCAAGCCTCCCTCTTACGCTTCACGCTTAAAGACTTCCCTTGTTTCACACTTTGGAAAAACACCGCCGGCCAGGCGGACGGCTATGTGACTGGGCTGGAACCAGCGACGAATTACCCCAACTCCCGCCGATTCGAGCGCGAGAAAGGTCGAGTCTTGAGCCTCGCTGGTGGCGAATCGCGCACAACCAGAATCACGATCGAAACATTGGACACCAAAACGGCGATCCGAGCCGCCGAGGCCGAAATCAAAAAGCTGCAAAAAACTGCGAAAGGCACCGTGCAACCCGAGCCAGTCGCCCGCTTATCGGGCAGTTGAGATTTGGGGTCAGCATGCCGTCGGCCACTCAAGCGAACGAGTGCACTCCGGCTCCCGTCAATCGCTCCCGCGCCGTAGTATATGCAGCGTCACTTCGGGGAGGCAATTCAGTCTTGCAGGCAGCCCGCTCGATCCGGTTCCGCGACTGGTATAGCCTTGCAGGTCACCCTCCTGCCATGCGCCCGCGAGTACGCGGCGCGGGGCACTGCGGTCATGCATCAGAATCCTGCCGCCGGGCAGACAGATCTGACCGCCGTGCGTATGCCCAGCCATCAGAAAGTCCACGCCGGCCGCCGCGGCCAGCGTATGCGTTTGTGGTGAGTGCGAAAGTAGTACTTTCGTCACATCCCTAGGCACGCCACGCAGGGCGCGCTGAAAACTATGAGTTTTATAGAAATTAGGGTCGTCAATACCGACTAGGTAAAGCTCGGCCTCACCGCGACGAATCACGACGTGCTCGTTCAGGAGGAACCGGATACCGGCCGCTTCCATGAGAGGCACTTTAGCGAGCGAGTCGTGATTCCCGAGTGTCGCATAGATGGGCACCTCCACTCCCGAAATGATCTCGATCGTAGCCGTCGTCGCTCCGGTGTGGTCGCTATAGGTGCAGGTGCAAAAGTCACCTGTCAGGGCAAGGCAATCATATTCCAGAGGTGCGATGATCTCTTTAACCCGTCCCGGAAAGTCGGGATGCAGATCGGCGTGTAGATCCGTGAGTTGCAGAATTGTATAGCCCTCAAATTCCCTCGGCAGATGTGGGATGCAGACCGTATTACGGACGACCTGAATATCAAAGTAGTTGCGCAGCGCACGGTTCCAAAACCCGCTCAACTTGAGACAGAGCCGAATGAAGGCATAGAGATTTATGGTAGGCTCGAAACGAAAGAACCCCTTGCCCTGCCCCTCGCCGCGGCGCACGCGTATGCGTTGCTCTGCCTGCATGCGTGCTTGAAACTCTTTGCCTCCTAAGCGGGCGGCATAGGCTTGGAGTTTTTCTTCACATGGATTCATCATTCCTAAGTTCGGATCATCGAGCCAACCATGGATCATTTTAGTCAGCGGTGATGCGTCTTCTATGCCTCGCCACACGCCACGAGGCTATCCGAAAAAACGCTGCATCTTGACGAGAGCTTGCACGAGGCGGTCGACATCGTCAAAGTTGTTGTAAAAAGCGAAAGAGGCACGCGCGGTGGCGGGCACCCCGAAGCGCTTTAAAAGTGGCTGGGTGCAGTGATGCCCAGCGCGCACGGCCACACCGTCAGCGTCGAGAAAGGTGCCAATATCGTGGGGATGAATCTCGTCGATGACGAAGGAAAGAATGGAGGCTTTATCCGCCGCCGTGCCAATGATGCGCAGCCCATCGACTGCGGAAAGTTTCTTTGTTGCCTCGACCAAAAGCGCACGCTCATGAGCGAGCGCAGCTTCGCGATCCAGAGACTGAACGTATTCAATCGCTGTAGCCAAGCCGATGACACCTTCAATGTGCGGCGTGCCCGCTTCAAACTTGCCGGGGATCCCCTTATACGTGGTGCCATCAAAATCGACGCGCTCGATCATATCGCCCCCGCTCTGATAGGGCGGGAATTTCTCAAGCCACTCGCGCTTACCCCAGAGCACCCCGATGCCGGTGGGGCCGAAAAGTTTATGCCCGGAAAAGACGAAGAAGTCACAGCCCAACTCGGCGACATCGACCGGCATGTGGGGAACAGACTGACAACCATCGAGTAGGACTGGGATGCCACGCTCATGCGCTTGCTCGATGATCTGCTTGGCAGGATTGATCGTACCGAGTGCGTTCGATACGTGGACGATGCTGACGAGCTTCGTCTTATCGGAAAGAAGCGCCGCATAGGCTTCGAGGTCCAGTTCGCCGTTATCGAGCACGGGGACGACCTTGAGCACGGCACCGGTCTTCTCCACGGCGATTTGCCAGGGCACGATATTCGCGTGGTGTTCCATGTGAGTGATCAGAATTTCATCGCCCTCCGAAAGTTCCTGCTCGATGAAGCCGTGAGCGACGAGGTTGATTCCCTCCGTCGCACCACGAACGAATATAATCTCATCAGAATCCTGCGCTCCGATAAAATCGGCCACCTTTCCCCTGGCAGCTTCGTAGGCGTCCGTCGCACGTTCACTCAGATAGTGGACCCCGCGGTGGATATTGGAATTTTCCGCACGGTAGTAGCGATCGATGGCCTCGATGACGGAGGCTGGCTTTTGCGCGGTGGCGGCATTGTCCAGATAGGTCAAAGGCTTGCCCCGCACTTCAGTGGAAAGAATGGGGAAATCGGCGCGGACTTTGGAAAAATCAAATGTCGATGGATGCATCACAGAGAGCAGAGTCGCCCAAAGTGGCAGAATCTCAACTGAAAATGTCAGAAGTATTATCTGGGAGTCGGTTTGGGCTTTAAAACAACAAAGTACGCACTCTAGCGCTGCCGTTCGACGAAGCCGGCTTTGCGATAGACTTTGCCGAGTACTTTATACGCGCGCTTCTGGGCGGCGGCGGCTCCAGACTTGAGAACGCTCTCCAAATAGGCTTTGTCGCCAATCAGTACCCTGTATTTAGCCTGCACGGGTTCAAGCACCGAAATGACGGCGTCGGCCACCTCCTTTTTCAAAGTGCCATACCCCTCGCCTTTCAACGACTCCTCGATGTCGGCTACAGAGCGGCCACTCATGGTCGAGTAGATTTGCAGGAGGTTGGTGACACCGGGCTTGTCGTCGCGTGCGACGATCTCGTTTCCGGAATCGGTGACGGCGCTCATGATCTTTTTTTTCAGCTGCGCAGGCTCGTCAAGAATGTAGAGGGTGGAACTTTGATTCTCGTCGCTTTTCGACATCTTGCGACTAGGATCCTGGAGCGACATGATGCGCGCACCCGACTTCGGAATAAAGCCTTTGGGGATGGTAAAGGTCTCCGAATACGTGTGGTTAAAACGCTGGGCCAAGTCGCGGCAGAGTTCGAGATGCTGGCGTTGGTCGTTGCCCACGGGCACGGCATCGGCATTGTAGAGAAGGATGTCCGCCGCCATAAGGACGGGATACATAAGCAGCCCCGAGTTGACCGAAGCCTGAGCGCGGGCGCCCTCGTGGCTAAATTTGAGATCATTGCCCTCCCCTACGTTGAACCCAAGCTTGGCAGCTTTTTCTTTAAACTGAGTCATCCGCTGCAAATCGCCGAGTGGCGTAATGCAACTGAGTAGCCAGGCTAGCTCGGTGTGGCCGGTAACGTGCGATTGGATAAAAATGTTCGAGCGCTCGGGATCCAAGCCGCAGGCTATATACTGCGCGACGCAGGAGAGCGTGTTGGCACGTAAGTCCGCAGGCGCGTATTTCACTGTGATCGCATGCATGTCGACCACGCCGAAGTAACACTCATAGTCGTCTAGCATGGTCGCCCAATTTTTGATGGCACCCAAGTAGTTACCGATCGTTAATGGGCCGGTGGGTTGGGCACAGGTTAAAATGACTGGCTTTGCTTCGCTCATATGAACTGCGATTGACATAAGCTGCGACAGGCTTGTCAACCCCCGACCACGCGGACGACCCTCAATCTGCCGGCTAAATGATGAATGCGGGGCAACTTTTCTGTAGATGCTTCATCGTCAGTGGGTGTGCAACTAGCTCCGCACCTAAGGGAGCGGACATAGCTATGTGGCTTACCTTGGATAGCCACACCCCCGACTTAAAATGCACCCTCAAGGCGCTACCAATTCAAATGACAGTCGATACGAGAAAAAATTCTCCAATCAGCTAGCCTTTGGTCAAGATCACCGCCATTGGACTCACTCACCCGTCATGAATTTTACCCAGCGAAGTGAACTCCCTATACTTTAAAGAGGTCTTTACATTACTAGGGTTCGGGCCTTTACGAATCGCTTGTTCGGGTGAAAACCTGCCCTTATAGTTAAAGCCCTTACTAAAATTAACGTAGATAAAAGTAGTTCTAATCGAAGAACAACAAACGTGAATAGTGAGTTAATATCCGACCTTTAATTTAGTATTACGGTTGCAAGACAGTGACCTGAAGACATTGATTTAAGTTCTTCCTGCAATAATGCTCCACACCTAAACTCATTATTACTATGGCAGTGCGATTCGATAACGCCGGTTTCAAAGCTACCGCAAATCATCTTTCGGATGCTGTTTTAATCACAGATTCACAAGGGAGGATCACCTGGTCCAACCGTGCATTCAAAAAGTTATGTGGCTATAATGTGAATGAAGTCATTGGCCGAAACCCAGGAACTTTACTGCAAGGTAAAGGTACCGACCCCCATACAACCGAAGCGATGCAGCATGCATTGCAGCAAGGGCAAAACTTCCGAGCCGAGGTTCTCAACTATCACAAAAAAGGATATGCCTATTGGGTGGATATTTCAGTGACACCCATTCTCGACGAGAACGGAGAGCTCCAGGGGCATATCGCCATCGCGCATGACATAACGCCAAGACGAATGGAAATCAGTCAAATGGAGCACGATGTCGTAAAAATGTATACGACACTACTGAACCAGTTCACAGACGGCTCCCAAAAAACTGAAGAAGATCCTTTCCTCTCCAAATCGCACTTTAGCGAAGAATTTTCAGTTCTTGAGCTAGAGCGCGAGGAAGCCCATCAAATGAGCCATTAGTCAAGAAAACGATCAGCTCGCACCGAGGCTTCGCTAATGCGCGAATCAGATGCGCCTTCAATTCGGAATTATCGTCGAAGGCCAGTGCACGAACACCTGCAGCACTCAATGTCTCAGCCATAGCTTGCGTATCCAAGCGCTCGCTCGGGCGCATACGTTCAGCGCGGTGCACCGCACCAAAGCAGACCGCATCTGCATGGCTGAGAGCTTCTTGAAACTCAGTATGGAAGCGAGAGCTCGCGGCGGTATTACTGCGCGGCTCAAAGCAAACGGTCATCGCACGGTCCGGATAGGCTGCACGAAGCGCCTCGATCGCCCCCGCCACGGCAGTCGGATGGTGAGCGAAGTCTTCAACCACGACGACCGCGTCGTCTGCATGGAGCACATCTTGGCGACGGCGCACACCACGAAAAGCCGACAAGGCAGAGAGATCAAAATCGACGGGGTCGTGGCACCCGCTGGACAGGGCGGCCGCAAGGGAGGCCATAGCCGCGTTACGCGCATTAAATAGGCCATGCATCGGCCAAGTCACCCGGGCCCAGGGGCGCCCTTTCCAAACGAGTTCAAACTGAGAGCCTTTTGGCGCGTCTTGAAAGCCTTGAATGATCAGGTCGTTTCCCTCCCCTACGCCGACGCGGACGACTTGGGTCCAGGGCGCAGGCAAGAGCGCGGTAATATTGGCATCGTCTCCATTGACCAGCGCGTAGCCGGAGGCGGGGATGATGCGTAAAAAGTGGCGGAAGGTGCGCTGCACATCTTCGAGATCTCGAAAAATGTCGGCGTGGTCGAACTCCAGATTGTTGAGTACGGCGACCTGCGGGCGGTAATGGATGAACTTGCTGCGCTTGTCGAAGAAGGCGGAGTCATACTCGTCACCTTCAATGACAAAGGGTGCCCCTTTTCCCAGTTGCGCGCCGCCGGGTAAATCGTTGGGCACGCCACCGATGAGCCAGCCAGGTTCCGCGTCGGTCTGGTCGAGCAAATAGGCGGCGAGTGTTGAGGTGGTGGTCTTGCCGTGTGTGCCGGTAATGACGACCGGGCGTCGACCGGGCAGCACAGTGCCATGGAAGAGTTCGGGCAACGAAATGTAGGCGATCTTGGATTGATCAAGCAACCACTCCACCTCTGGATTACCTCGGCTCATAGCGTTGCCGACGACGACTTGATCCGGCCTGAGTGCGGCGAGACGGTCAGCGTCGAAGCCCTCAAGCACCTCAATACCGGCATCGGCCAGCACATCCGACATGGGCGGATAGACGCCCGCGTCGCAACCCAACACTTCATGGCCCTGTTCTTTGACAAGGAGCGCGGCATTGCCCATAGCCGTGCCGCAGATACCCATGAAGTAGATGCGCATGCGATTCGGCTAGGAAGGGATCTCCTCGAAGTCGGACATGGGGGAAACTACGAGTTCCCTGTCGATACGCTTGGCGAAACCGGCGAGAACCTTGCCAGGACCGCACTCGTAGAAGAGGTCGATACCGTTGTCCGCGGCCATATGGCGAAGATTATCTTCGAAGCGGACGGAGGAGACCACCTGGCTCACCAGCGCATCTTTGATCGCTTGTGGCTCAGAGACCTGGCCACCGGTAACGTTGGTGTAGACCGTGATCTCAGGGACTTTGAAATCAAAATTCTGAACAAAACCAGCAAACGCATCGCGCGCCGAAGCCATCAGGCGGCTATGATAGGCGCCGGCCACGTTGAGCGGCTTGCAGAGCTTGAAACGACCCTTGGAGGCGGCGACTGCTTCGAGAACTTTGGCATTGTCCCCAGAGATAACGATTTGCCCCGGGCAATTCAAATTGGCAATCTCGATCCCGAACTCGTCACAGAAGCGCTGCACCTCATCGGGCGTGCCCCCGATGACGGCAGCCATGCCGCCCTTGGTCGCATCACAGGCGAGCTGCATGAGACGTCCGCGCTCAGCCACAAGGCGCAGACCAGTGGCGAAATCATAGACTCCAGCAGCGGCCAGCGCGGTGAGCTCGCCGAGGCTGAGACCACAGGCGGCCTTCAGATCGCCCAAGAGGCCGCGCTCTTTCAAAATACTGAAAATCGCGTAGCCCTGCACGTAGAGTGCCGGCTGGCAGACCTTAGTCTCGGTCAGCGCCTCGTCGGGACCGTTGAAGCAGATCGACTTCAAATCCCAACCGAGCACCTCGTTGGCTTCGTCATAGAGCGCTTTCGCGGTCTCCGAGTTCTTATAAAGCGAGCACCCCATCCCTACGGTTTGCGCACCCTGTCCGGAAAATAGAAGTCCTGTAGCCATAATAGAATCAGTTCCTGTTCGGTGAAATAACCATAACTTGCGGCGCGCTTTGCCGGAATCAACTAGAAAGCGAATCGAGTTTTCGTTCTTTTGATTGGCATTTATTGTGCATCCAGATAATTACACTCGCATGCAACCCATCGACCTAGACGCTCACTGGAGCGAGATTCGGCTTCGAGCCAACGAAATAGTGGCACGCGAGCCCGCTTTAAAGACTTTGATTAACGAAACCGTGTTGGATCGTGAGAATTTCGCAGAATGCCTCACCTACCGCTTGACCCGTAAACTCGTCAATCACGCCACTTCTATCGAGGTGCTTCACGAAACCTTTATGGACGCCTTCCTCCACCACCCGATGATCTTGCAAGAGGTGGCCCGTGACATGATCGCAGTTAAGGAACGCGACCCTGCGTGCCCAGACGTGCTGACACCCTTACTCTACTTCAAGGGCTTGCAATCGCTGGTCTGCTACCGCGTAGCACACTACCTCTGGAATCAGGGGCGCACCGAGTTTGCCCTCTACCTGCAGAGCTTGATCTCGGAAACGTTTGCAGTGGACATTCATCCGGCAGCCAGAATCGGCTGCGGTATTTTGCTCGACCACGCCACCGGCTTCGTGGCCGGTGAGACGGCTGTGGTCGAGAGTAATGTCTCGATCCTCCATGCAGTTACACTGGGAGGCACGGGTAAAGATCGCGGCGACCGCCACCCGAAAGTACGCTCCGGCGTACTCCTTGGAGCGGGCGCCAAAATCCTCGGTAATGTTGAAATCGGTGAAGGCGCTAAAGTCGGTGCCGGCAGCGTGGTACTTAAAGACGTCCCTCCTCACACCAGCGTCGCCGGCGTTCCGGCGCAGGTGATCGGTAAGGCCAGCGAAGTCTCCCCCGCCCTCGGCATGTGCCATAAACTAGACCTATGAGTTACACGCCTATTCTGGCCGTGGGCGGCACGCAAGACGCCCTCTGGGCACTTTGTTTCGCCGTTGGTGGGGGCTGCCTGCTGACCATTCTCTCCCGCCGGCTGCACCTACCGACAATCGTCTTGTTACTGCTCGGAGGCTTTGCGCTGGGGCCCGAGGGGCTGGACGTGCTGCATCCGAATGCGCTTGGCAACTTTCTGCCAATGGTGGTCTCGCTCGCGGTCGGGCTCATTCTTTTCGAGGGGGCTCTGACACTTGACCTCAAAGAGTTCAAACAGACATCGACAGTCATTAAGCGACTACTCACGGTCGGCGTCTTGATCACATGGCTCGGCTCGGGGCTCACGGCCTACATCGTCTTTGATACTTCGCCGTCCTTTGCTCTGCTGATGGGGAGTCTCATCATCGTTACAGGGCCAACTGTCATCGTGCCGCTGCTGCGTAGGATACGGGTGCAGCAAAAACTCGGTAGCATTCTGCACTGGGAGGGTGTCTTGATCGATACGATCGGCGTATTCACGGCAATTCTTTGTTTCGAATGGGTGGTCGAGGGCGGCGGTGCAGTGGCTCTGCCCAACTTCCTTATCCGTATTATCGGCGGTGCAGTCATCGGGGGCGTAGGCGGCTACCTCATCTATTGGATGATGCGTAAAAACTGGATACCGGATAATATGGTCAACGCTTTTGCACTGGCCGGCGCGATGCTCATTTTTGGCGCAACGGAGCTGATCAAACCGGAAGCTGGGCTACTCTCAGTCACAGTCGCAGGAATGATCGTAGGCATCAAAAAGCCACGGCAGCTCCGAGAAATCAAGGCCTTCAAAGCGGAGATCGTGGATCTGCTCATCGGAATGCTTTTTTTGTTACTCGTCGCCCGATTGGAGCTGCAACAATTCATCGACTTCTTCGAGATGGGTGGCGGCTGGGTACTCTTCTCGGTCATCCTACTCATCCGCCCGATCAGCATCGCTGCCTCGTCCTGGGGCACGCCCTTAAATATCCGCGAAAAGGCACTCCTCAGCTGGGTGGCGCCGCGCGGCGTAGTCGCGGCGTCTATGGCCTCGCTCTTTGCCTTAAGTTTGAGCTCGAAAGAGAATCCGGTCGGTGACCCTGCGCTGTTGGAATCTTTCGTTTATTCGGTGATCTGCGCGACCGTGCTGATCCAGGGTCTCTCCGCGGGGATCTTTGCAAAAATTCTCGGCCTGCAACGTCCCGCTCCCAACGATTGGGTGATCATCGGCGCACACCACTTTGGCCGTGAGTTGGCTCGCAAGCTAATGCGTAAGGATGAACAACACGTCCTCCTGCTCGACACCAATGCCCGCAACATCGCCTTGGCCAAGAAAGAAGGCCTGCCTGCCCTCCATCGTGACGGCATGGAGGCGGAGAAACTCTACGAAAACGAACAGGCACTCTTCGGTGCCGGTTATGTGCTGGCACTCACCGATAATGTCGAGCTGAATCAACTTCTGATGCAGCGCTGGGCGGAGGAACTCAATAGTGAGAGCGTCTTTGGCTGGATTCCGCTCGATAGCCCGACCGAGGAAGACCAATTGACCGGCCAATCCGTATTCGGCGACCTCTCACGCCCTGCCGTGATCGGCAGCGAGCTCTTACAGGGTGAAAGTAGCTTTGAAACTGTGCTCTGGGAAGAAGGCAAAAGCCTGGCCTCGGGAGACTGGCACCCCCTCTTCATCCGCCGCGGTAAGCAGCTCAAAGCAATCGCACAAGATGCGAGCCTCAAAGAGCTGGTCAAACCGGAGGACGAAGTCATCTGCCTGCGCCGGGCAGAGGGCTTCCTCCTGCGTGCGCTCTATAGCGGTGGCTTCCTCCACCTAGAGTGTGAGAGCATCGAAAGCCTCTACGCGCAACTCGCTTATGCGGCGACCGCGCATGTGCCCACGATATTGCAAAATCAAGTGCTCGAAGACCTGAATGAACAAGGCCGTATCTTCCCCGCCTTCCTCGGGCATGGTGTCGCCATACCACACGTCTATTGTGGAGACCTCGACTATCGCATCTGCTTTGTAGCCAATCTCAAGCATGGCTTGACCATCCCCGGACAGGACGAAGCAATTGATTTCGTCTTTTTCATCATCAGCCCGAAGGGTGACAGCGAAGGCCACCTCGCGACACTCGCAGAAATTGCCAAAAACTGTCGCACCGAACGCCTACGCAATCAGATCAAAGGCGCGGAGTCCATCGACGAGGTAATCGCTGCGATTAGTGAGTAAGTGGGAGGACATTCCCGGTGGTTCGAACACAGATAAAACAATCGTAGAGGCGGCTTCAGCCGCCATGCCGCCATCAAAGGTCTCCCCACTCCCC
>JGI20154J14316_10000504_pt1 | contig 35425 bp, 21 predicted proteins | sample COG_04_FD_14316 | JGI IMG/M metagenome (IMG submission 14316)
TTTTGCAGATTTAGATAATGACGGTGATCAAGATATTTATGCAGTTTTAGGAGGTGCTTATGAAGGAGATAATTATACAAATGTTTGTTTTGAAAACCCAATATTTGAAAATAATTGGGTTATACTAAGTTTAGAAGGTGTACAGTCAAACCGAAGCGCTATAGGAACTAAACTAAAGCTTGATATAGATAACGGTAGAACTATTTTTTATACCATTAATACAGGTGGAAGTTTTGGAGCAAATAGTTTACAAGCAGAAATAGGATTGGGTCAAAGTAAAATGATACAAACATTAACCATTACATGGCCAAGTTCAGATATACAAATTTTTAACAGTATAACAGTGAATAAAAAATACAAACTCACTGAAGGTCAAAATAAATTAATTGAAAAGCCATATGAAAAAGTTCAATTTTTAAGTAAAGAATTAATTCATCACAAAAAATAATCTAATTCTTAATAAGCTTGAATTTTTTAAAATTTTCTATTAGATAATCTGCATATCGTAAAAAACCTAAATCAGTAAGGTGCACTCCGTCTACAGTTCCCTCATTATCTAATAAAAAGTCTTTATTGTCTTTGATATAAAAAATATTTGGAATATCACTTTTAATTATTTTGTCATACTCATTTTTAAGTGCTGCATTTTCCTGAATCAATCTAGTTTTTATCGTTTGATCTAAAAAAGCCATTGTATACATCATGTTTTCCACTAAAACTATAGGCGTGAACGGGTGGTTAGTTCTAATCATATCCACCAATGGTCGAACTCTCTCACTAACTTGCTCAGAGTCCATGTTTTGCATACATTCAATAACATAAAAATGAGCGTCAATTTCAGAAATGAGCTTTACAATAGGTGTTTCCATTCGTCCATTTCCGCTAAATCCATAATTTATACAGTCCACATCCAATTTTCTGGATATAATGTTGGTATGGGCCATACCAGGACGGGACGCACACCCACCTTGTGTAATACTTGTTCCGTAAAAAACAATCGGTTTTATAGGATTGGGACTTGCTTTTTCAATTGATGCTCTAGAATCAATACCAACTTCTAATTTTGTAACACCATCATACAAGGGTAAAAATAATTTATACTCTCTAAAGTCAGGAGACATGTTTTTTATTAGTTCATATTCATTTATACTATCTGCTGGTATGGATTTATTTTGATATGTTTTAAGTCCCACAAGAGCTCCTGCTGTAGTTACATATCTCCATTTATTGTTATACTTTGTATATAAATCTATTCCTTTAATACCAGTAGATGCCATATGAGGCATATCCAAATCATTTAAAACAGTCCATTTTAAATTAATACTTGTCGAATTTGAGTGAAATCGTACCGTTATTCCTGCTGATGCTTTTGATAAGTCCCAGACTGGTTCTCTTACTTTTTCTTTATATGAAATTGGTAAACGATCATAAGAACTTTCCTTAAGGGAGTCTGAAATGACAGTTCCTTCAATCAAAAAGTGTTCTCTACCGTAGTAGATGACCGTAGAATCTGTTTTAGTCGTTTCTATTCCTTGAGAAAATGCCAAAACAGAAAAACTACTAATTAGAACTAGTAAAAAATACTTCATAGCTTTTATTTATTTTATGGTAAAACATTGTAGATTATCGTTATTATTAGCAACCAATATTTTTTTCTGTTTCTTATTCGAAATCATAACTATTTTTTTCGCATTACGATTTGCAAAAAAACCACTCTCTTTATTGTTCAGTACTGAGAAATTTCCCGCTCCATCTCCTAACATCAAAAGTCCGGTACCAGCGTCATTTCTTGGAGTTTCAATTTCTGAAGCAAATAGATTGCCCACTGTTAATATATCTAAATCACCATCTTTGTTAAAATCGGATATCATGATATCGTTTATATTTGAAAATTGAGCTTGAATTGGTAATGGAGTTCTTTTAAAACGTCCGTTACCTAAATTTTCTATATAAGAAGAAGCAAATGTTGTAACCTTGTAATGAAGTGAATTTTGCAAGTTTTCATCACCATATACTTGCTCAATTTCAAGTGCTGCAAAAACATCGTACTTTCCTATTTTATCTTTTAAACCAGGTATTTGCTCTGATGAACACGAAAAACCTCTTAAAGGAAAATGTTTGTTGCCTTGGTAGTATCCCAAAACAATATCATTGCTTCCATTACTGTCAAAGTCATTATAGTAGATATCAAAAGGTTTTTCTTTAGATGTTTTGTACTTATAATTAAGACCTAAATTACCTGCTATAAAATCGAGGTCACCGTCCTTGTCAAAATCTCCTTTCTCTATACTAAACCACCATCCTGTTTCATTTTCTAAATCAGTGGCAACAACTTTATTTAAGACACCGTTATCATTTCTAAAAAAAGTAATTGGCATCCATTCTCCAACCAAAGTTAGATCAGTATCACCATCACCGTCATAATCATTCCAAACTGCATCGGTAACCATACCAATACCATTCAACTCTTGAGCCAACGTTTGTGTAGCATTTACTAGTTGTCCATTTTCATTTTTCAATAACATGCTGTTTGCTGGCAATGGATATTGGTGAGGGGTGTGCCTTCCGCCTATAAAAAGATCCATATCTCCATCATTGTCATAATCTGAGGCTTTGACAATGGAACCACTGTTTCGATTTAATTGAAGAATCGCTGCTTTTGAAAAATTACCTGCACCATCGTTTAAGTAAAGTCGATCTGCATAATGAACATCATTTGATGGGTATTCATTGCCGCCACTGACTACATATAAATCCTGAAACCCATCATTATTAATATCTACAAAAAGTGCATCTACATCCTCATAAGGATTTTCTTTTTCCCAAAAAACAGCACTATTATCAGAAAAACTACCATCCATTTTTTGAATATATAAGTGCCCACGGTATCCACTTGCTCCGCCTAAATAGAGATCTTCCAAACCATCGTTATTTACGTCTCCTGCCGCCATAGCAGGCCCTATTTGCGAAAGTTTATGTGGTAGTAATACCTGATATTTATAATCGTTAAATGAATTTTCAGTATGTTTAAAATTCAAATCAAATGACGCCGAACTATTTGTGAAAAGAACATCACCCTTTTTAATTCTGTCGGTATGAGAAGGTTTTGAAGCAGTATTCATTGCTATTTGAATCGTTTGATTAACAGTAAGGTTTCTTTTTACTGTTTTCATTTGATTTGGCCATGTGACCACAATACTATCAACTTTTGTAGCATTATTTACTCCAAAATGCACAAAAGACTCACTTGTAGAATAGATTCCCCGAACATTCGTGGTTTCATGTGTTTGAATTTCATTTCCCAAATATAGATTCGTTCTAGTACCTAAGACAGGTTTATGAGCCTCATCAATGAGTTCTAACCTAATAAAATTGCTATTTGAGAAAGTTTCTGAATTGTTTCGATATACAAATGCTTCACTGTTAATATTATTAACGACTATATCTAAATCCCCGTCATTATCCAAATCAGCATAGGCAGATCCGTTAGAAAAGGATTCTTGATTCAATCCCCAATCACCCATCACTTTTTGGAACTTTAAGTTGCCATTGTTCTTAAATGCATAATTTTTTAAAGGCTGGGATGGAATTAATGCCGTGACATCCTCTAAATTTAAAATATCAAAAAGACTCGTAATATTACCGCCATCAGGATATTTTTGTAACCAATCGTATCTAGTTTTATCAATAAAACGAGCTACATTCTTATCTGCATCTGTATTGCGGATGTCATAAAGCAGTCCATTAGTAATGTAAGTATCTTTAAGTCCATCATTATTGAAATCTGCAATTAGATTTGACCAGCTCCAATCAGTTGCTGCCATTCCTGTTAATTGAGCTACATTGCTAAATGTTGAATTTCCATTATTCAGCTGCACTGAATTATACATGTATTGATAATGACCACCATCATCAATTACTTGCTGAAATCGTTTTGGATTCATTCCACTCATATTAGACTTAGAACGAAAATTATCTTCAGCAACCATATCNACTGCAAAAATATCTAATAGTGCGTCGTTATTAATATCGGCTANATCTACTCCCATGCTGTAATAGGACATATGACCTACTGCTGTATCAATACTATTTGTGAACGTACCGTCTTGATTGTTAATAAATAAAAAGTCTGGAGCATAAAAATCATTAGTTACGTAAAGATCCGTCCAACCGTCATTATTAATATCACTTGCAGATACTCCGTTAGGAAAACCTGTATATTTTATACCTGCTTTTTCACTCACTTCAATAAATGAGTTTTTACCTGTATTTTTGAATAATTTTAAATGGTACTCTGGTTTTAAAAGCGTGGTACCAGAAAAATTTGAATAGCCTCCAGGATTTGGAGGTTGCGTTAATAAGAAGAGGTCTAGAAACCCATCTTTATCATAATCTAAGAAGGTAGCGTGTCTTGTTCTTTGAGAATCGGCAACGCCAAATAATTTTGCGGACTCTACAAAAGTGCCGTCTCCATTATTTATATATAATAAGTTTGCTCGCAAGTCGGGTTTATCATCATAGAGTTCTCTACTCACATAAACATCTTGATATCCGTCATTATTCACGTCTGCAACAGTAACTCCTGTTGACCAACCGCCGTCATCAATAATTCCGGCAGTACTTGTAATGTCTTTGAAAGTAAGGTTTCCTTGGTTTAAATATAATTTATCTGACACCAAATTTCCTGCAAAATAAAGATCTTGAAGGCCATCATTGTTGAAATCACCAACACCAACACCCGCTCCTCCATAAAAATTAGCATACAATAGAATATTACTTTCTTTAGTGTCCTTTATCTTGTTGTTAAAATTAATATTTGTAGAAGAAGAATTCAGTAGTGTAAAGCGTTTTTGATCTGATTTCGAAGAAGAATTTCTAATAGCCAAAAATAACACACATAAAAAAAGCGCACTAATTATGAACCAAAAAACATATACTTTGACTGATTTTTTCATACACAAATTTAATAAAAAAAATAAAGGAGAGTTAGACTCTCCTTTATTTAAATAATTTAATTAAAATATAACTTTAATTAGTTTACATCCCACCAAACTCTTGTAATTTGATTATTTGGTCCTTGAGCTTGTATCGCTGCATTAAAATTATCAGTATTTACAGAACCTTCATTAGAAGGATATATTAACCTTCTTGGTATAGCTCCATTTGTCACATTACCCGGGAATGGATCATGCCCACCAAAAGCTTGAAGTTCTGGATATCCTGATCTTCTAAAGTTTGAAAATGATTCAAAGAAATCAAAGAAAGATGCAGCCCAATATTGTTCTCCAATCATTCTTTCTCCTTCAGAAGCAACATATGGATTTGCAGTAAGATAATCATCAATAGTAGAATTATCTACAGTCAATGATGCATCATAATGCGATCCCCATATTTGCATATTAGCTCTAACACCATCGTTATATTTAGTTTCAGCCGAAGAGTGATTTCCAGCAGATGCTGCAAATTCCGCTTCTAATAAAGAAGTTTGAGCATATGATAGAAATACCCATGGAGAATCAAGTTTAGTAATCGCAGGATTCACCCTTGCGTAACTATCTGGAGTTTCATTATAAATAGACAAAAGCTTGTCTTTTTCCAGGCCAAAACGATTTCCTGCTGCAGGACCAGTAGGGTCTGCAAGGATATTAAGACGAGGATCATTATTGATAGCTAACCAATCATACAATGTTGCTCCTATTCGTGCATTAACATATCTTGGTTGATAAACTCCCCAAGCATTTCTGTTAATATTAGCAGGGCCATCTGTATGAGTCATAAAAGCTGTATCTGAGCTAGAATTCATTGTTCCACCGGTGATAGCTTTTTGTGCCCAAGCATTTGAAGCTGCTGCATCTACATTTTTAATACGCATTGCTAGACGAAGCATTAAAGAATTACCAAACTTTTTCCATTTATCAGTATTACCTCCATAAATTAGATCAGCATTTCCTAAAGTACTAGTTGAACCTAACTGTGCAACTCCTTCTTCAAGTTCATTCAACATGTCCATATAAATCACTTTGTCATCATCATATGCTGGTCGAACAACACCATCTAAGAAACCTCTTCCAGCTTGGAAGTAAGGTGTATCTCCATACTGATCAACCAATACATGGAAAAGATATGCTTTCCATATTCTTGCAATTCCCATTTCAGTTCCCACATTTCCTTCGTTCTCCAACTGAGCAATAATATCAACAACAGTCTTAATTGTAGTTGTATATGCAACTATCCACCAAGCAACCTGAAGATCTTCACGAGTCGTATATATGCTCGATTGTGGAAAATCTGTATCTACTACTTGTTGAGTTAGTTGTCCTGCACAAAGTATATTTGTGAAAGAATGTTCAAATTCATCACCTGCTGATTTTAAAAACAAATAAGCAAATTTCGGATTTAACTCTAATTCTGTACTTGCTGTTGGATTTATGTTAAGATCCTCAAAGCCATTATCACATGACACCATTGTCATTGATATTGCTATAAATAAAATTATTATTTTTTTCATCTTGATTTAAAATTTTACGTTAATAGAAAAACCAATGGACTCACCGATTGGCATTGAATTAGCTTCTACACCCTGACCGTTACGTGTATTGTAGTAGGCTTCTGGATCATGATTAGGAACTTTGTTTAAAAGAAACCCTAAATTATTTCCAACTAAAGACATACTTGCACTTTCGATAAAAACATCCTTAAGTAGTTTATTAGGAATTTGATACCCCAAGCTCAATTGACTTATCCTGATGAAATCATTTTCATAAACATTCTCTTCTCCAAGTTGAGATTTACTTGCACCGAGACTATTTGTAAGATTCCAATATTGATAAATTTGTGCTTCTGAAAGACTTTGAGTTATAGTGCTTCCATCTTCAAGTACGCCATTAGGTACGAATCCATTTTCCCTTCCTCCTTGAGGAACTGTTACTTTATGTAATCCAAACTCTTTCAATGTTTTATTGGTATTAGAAACAATACTTCCTCCAAATTTCCCTTCTAAGAATGCATTAAATGTAAGGTTCTTATATCTTATGCTGGTTCCAAAACCCATTTGGGTTGGCGCTACTCCTAATCCTAAAACTTTATTCACGTTTTCAGATTTTGCTACTGGAACACCATCAATAACTTCATGTACAATCCTACCTTGATCATCTCTTACGTATGAATTACCATAAATAACGCCAAATGGCTGACCTGGAATATGCCCAATGTTCGATTGAAAAAGTTGAGCTACTCCAGCTTGAACTATTCCATCATTCTCATCAGTTCTAACAACTTCACTGTTATTATGAGCATAGTTTAAGGATAAATCCAATGAAAAATCGTCTTTTTCAATTGCTTTCCAATTTAATAAAAGCTCTGTTCCTTTATTTGTTATTTCGCCCAAATTGATTGTTGTACTAGCAAATCCAGAAGCAGGAGATGCCGTAGCGTTAACAATATCTTTCAACGTTTGATTTGAATAGTATGCAAAGTCAAAAGTAAGTTTATTATCAAACATCCTTAATTCAAAACCAACTTCTGTTTCATTCTTTTCAAAAGGTGTTATAGTAGAATTTGGAATTACTCCTCCGTTAATATTTCCAAGTGGATTTCCTAAGTGACCTTGATCAACGAGTGCATATGTTAAACCTAAGCCATAAGGTTGATCAGCACCACCAGCAACTTGAGAATAGCCTCCTCTTAATTTTGCAAAAGTAAAAACTTCCGGCAGCTTTACTAAATCTGATAAAATAACTGATAAACTTGCTGAACCATACAAATCATTGTTTGGGGTTGTTTTTCCTTCAGCAGAGAGTGTGGAAAACCAATCGTTTCTTACAGTAGTTGTTAAATATATCTTATCTGCAAAAGAAAATTCAGCTGACCCGTAGACAGAATTAATTTTTCTTTCTTGAAAACCATATAAACCCGATTGTGATGCTGTATTCAATACAGTATATAACCCAGGGATTACAACTTGATCTCCTAAAACTCCCACATCTTCTCCTTTAACATAAAAAGATCCTGCTCCAACAAAACCATTCACGGCAAAGTCTTTAGTTATATTTACATTATCTGTTCCAATAAAAACATCTGCATCATATTGGTCAATAGTTTGCGTCTGCTGCAAGAGTTGACCAGCTGAGTAGAATTGAATACCAGGCCAATTTAAATTAGCTCGATTAACTCCGTGATCATTAAAGTGGTTTGTGGCCTTGTCAAACCCAGCTTGTCCTCTAACATAAAGATCCTTAGTGATATCATATCGTGCACTCAAAGCGCCTAAAAGTCTTTCTTTCTCTGTAGAGGTTATGTTATTGTTCAATGCAAACCATGGGTTTGTTCTATATATATTATTAGCAATCGGCAATTCAGTAATACCATCGGTGGTACCATTACCAAAATCACCCTTAAAATCATTTACATTGATGTTTGGAGCAAAACGTCTAAGAGAACCAGTAATACTGGCCGGTTCAGTTGATACAATAGGGTTTGCTGTTTCGTCTACATCGCTAAATTTTACGCTTGCATTGACAGTTAATTTATCAGATAGTTTCTGCGAAGTATTAAGAGCAAAAGCAAGTCTTCTTAGTTTTGAAGTTGCTACAACATCTTTACCGTCTATAAGAGTAGCAGAAAGTCTAGTACTTCCTTTATCTGTATTCGAAGTAACTGCAACAGATGTTGTTGAGTTTACACTTGTTGAAAAAATACGTTTCATATTATCTCCAGCGTACTCATAAGGTTGTTGAGAGCCATCATAAGTTGTGCGTAATGAACCATCCATTCTTGGACCCCAAGAATTAAATGCATCTTTTTGATCTGTCGGAAGACCACCAGCAATACCATTTCCATATGTAGTCTGAGGGTCATACAAATCATTTATACTAGTAAACACTGTTTGATTACTTACTTCTACCCCTAAGCCTTTTTGACCACCTTTACCATCTTTTGTCTTAATGATTATAACTCCGTTAGAAGCCCTTGATCCATAAAGCGCTGCTGCTGCACCACCTTTTAAAACACTGATAGATTTAATATCATCAGGATTAATAGCTGAAAGCCCATCACCAGTATCTGCACCACCCCATTCACCAGCAGAACCTAACTGCTGATTTTGTAATGAAATACCATCAATAATATAAAGAGGTTGGTTAGCACCATTAAAAGAACTGTTACCTCTAATTACAACTCTTGCAGATCCTTTTATACCTGTTGCACCGTTACTAATATTAACACCAGCAACTTTACCACGTAGAGCCTGTAATGGATTTCCTCCTGTGTTAACACGGTTTAATTCATCCCCTTTAAGTTGAGTAATAGAGTAACCTACAGATTTTGTTTTCTTTTCAAATCCAAAAGCAGTAATAACTATCTCGTCTAAAGCTTCTCCTCCCTCCTCTAAACTTATATTTACTACATTTTCACCATTTAATGGGACTTCTACGGTTTTAAAACCTAAGTAAGAAAACATTAAAACAGCATTTTTACTAGAAATTTTGATAGAATATTTCCCGTTAAAATCTGATGTAGTACCATTGGTGGTACCCTTTTCTAAAACGGTAACATTTGGAAGTTCCGTTCCATCAGTGGAATCAGTGATAGTTCCTGTTATTGTGGTTGTAGTTGTTTGTGCAAATGTATTCACCGCACTAAAAACAATTATTAAAACCAACAAATTCATTATTTTTTGTTTCATAATTAAAATTAATATGTTAATATGTTATAAAAGAATAACAATTGTGAGTTAAAAATAAATAATTTCGACAGATAACAAATAAAGTAAGGAGTTTGTTAAAATTTTTAACATCTATCATTAATATCGTCTTAAAACATATTAATATGTAAATTTTAAATTTTAATAAATTTAGATAGAATATAACAGTTATTGCAGATTAATTTTCAGATTATATCCGTTAACAAGTGATGCATGTGAAATAAAATACGACTTAATTGTTTTACCATTAATCTGTATTTTATCAATTTTACCTCGACCTTTTTTTTCTATAATCAGTTGTTTGTTCTTGTAATACTTTGAATCTAATTGAATTGTAATTTTTTCAAATACAGGCCTAGTTATCGTGTAACTGGGCTCGGCTGGAGAAATAGGATATATGCCCATCATACTATAAATTAACCAAGCAGACATGGTGCCAGTATCATCGTTACCCGGAAGACCCTCTGGAGTATTTTTAAAATATTGATTAATAAGTTTTGATACTTTTTCTTGTGTTCGCCATTCTTCACCTTTTACAAAATTAAATAAGTATGGATAACCAATATCTGGTTCGTTTGCCATATCAAATTGTCCAATATTAAAAACTTTCTGTAATTGTTTAGAATATACCTCTTCGCCACCCATTAAGTTTATTAATCCTTTTGCATCATGCGCCAACATAAAGGTATATTGCCATGAATTGCCTTCAATGAATCCTAGATTCTTTTGAAAATTTGCACCAGTTTCTGGGTTAAATGGTGTTATCCATAAATCATCTTTGTCTTTGGGTCTTAATAAATTAAACTCTTTGTCAAAAAGTTTTCTATAAGAAATTGATCGCTCTCTATAAAATTTCTCATCTTCTTTTTTCCCTAATACTTTTGCTAATTGTGCAATAGCAAAGTCTGAAGTATTATATTCTTGTGTGGTAGAAACTGAGCCACTTTTTGTAGAAGCAGTAGTTAAATACCCTTTTTCTGTATACTCTTTAATACCCGGTCTTAGTGCATTTTTTTCTAGCTGAGTAGCACTTTTAATCATTGCTCTATAGGCCTTTTCTATATCAAAATCTTGAATTCCTCGCAAGTAGGTATCAGCAATAACAATTCCTGCAGGATCTCCAACCATTGTGGTTGTTTCGGTGGCATTTAACTCCCATTTTGGTAACCATCCACTCTCATCATATATAGATAACATACTTTTTACCATATCAGATTGTTGTTTGGGATATACTAAAGACATTAATGAATGTAGGTTTCTATAAGTATCCCAAAAAGAAAATACTGTAAAACGTGTTCCTTTTGTTTTTAAAGTTTCTCTGGTGGCCATTTTAGGATATTCACCATTTACATCATTTAGTGTATTTGGGTGTATTAATGTGTGGTAAAGAGCAGTGTAAAAAATGGTTTTATCGTCCTTAGTGCCACCTTCAACTTTTATTTTTGATAGTAATTCATCCCAGTTTCTTGCTGTTTCTTTCTGAATTTCATCAAATGATAAACCATTAGTCTCTTTTTCTAAATTTTCTCTAGCATTATCTATACTTACATATGACACCCCAACTCTTACAACAACTTGAGTAGGTTTTTTAAAATCATAACTCATATAAGCTCCGATACTATCACCAATAATTTCCTTTTTATAGCCTTTGTACAATCTTTTTTTTCCATTATAGGGCATCCACTGCCCTTCTATCCCTTTATATTTTCTGGTATTTTTCCAAATCCCGTATTCATTTGATGGCTTGCTAAACTTTGCTACAAAATAGACTGGGTAAGATTCGTTGGGCTTAAAATAACAAAATGAACCAACATTTCGCATCCCTTCTATTTCTGAAGGAGAAACAATTTTAATAGAGGCACCTTGCTCGTTGGTTAGGCCTAAGCCTAAATTCAAGAGAATATTTGATTTTCCTTCTGGAAAAGAGTATCTACTAACACCAACTCTTGAAGTAGCAGTAGTTTCTATTTTAACCTTATACTTTTTTAACGTTGTACTGTAAAACCCTGCCTTTGCAACTTCGTTGCCATAAGTGCTGCCATATTTTAAATGATCTGTTTCTAAATTCCCTGTAGTGGGCATGGTTAAAATAACCCCTAAATCAGGACATCCAACTCCGCTTAAGTTTACGTGTGAAAAACCTGTTAGAAAATTATTTTCATGTACATAAGAATTAGACAACCATCTACTGTCTTTTTCTAAAGTATTTTTAGTGCCTGCAACATTAAAAGGCGAAACACTTACCATTCCTCTAGGAGCAATAGCTCCTGGGTTTGTTGCCCCAAAATTTGAAGTTCCTATAAATGGATTTACATACTCTATAGCAGCCTGCCCTAATAATAAAAGTGAGTTAAAAATTAGTATAACGAAAAAAGAAAATTTCTTCATAAACATCTTAATTATTTTACTTCATTTATATTTTCAAAAAGCGTATTCAATAATTTTTGATCTTTGTCTAAACTATACTCCCAAAACATAGCACCTCCTAAGTTATTTTCTTTGATATATTTTGTTTTAAATTTAATTTCTTTTGGTGTTTCCCAAGAAATAAAAATACTATCAGTAACATTCCACAAATAGGAAGCTTTTGCAGAATTGTCATATCCTTTTTTGTAGTTTCCAGATTTTATTTTTTCTACAATTTCCCAAAAAGGCACAATAACTCCTGTAGTCATGGCAGTTTGATATAATCCTTCATTTTCTAAAATCACTTTTTTCCATTTTCTTCCGTAAAAAGGAATACCCATAATCAATTTATTAGGGGGAATACCTTCTTTTAAATGTCTATCTATTGCTTTTTGCCCACTATTACCAATGAATTTTTCTTTTTCTGAAGGATACAAATTTGCATGATGACCCGTTTGATAATACCACCCATGATAAAAATCATAACACATAACATTTATAAAATCTAAATATTTGTGTGCCTTTCCTAAATTGGTATTATCAATATAAGCTTGATCCGCACCAGTTGCTATAGTAAGCAGATAATGAGTATTATTTTTCTTACCTTCTTTTTCTAATTGTTTTCTTATTTCTGCTAAAAGCAAGGTGAAATTCTCTTTATCAGAAGGCCTAAAATCATTATCTTCTCCTCGTTGACCGGGGAATTCCCAATCTAAATCTACACCATCAAATCTGTGTTTTTTCATAAGTTGAACAGCGCTAATTGCAAATTGCTTTCTTGACTCTGGATATGCAGCAGTATGTGAAAATTCATTGGACCAAACCCATCCACCAACTGAGTACAAAACTTTTAAATTAGGATTTACTTTTTTTAGAGCAATCAATTTTGAAATTTTAAGGGAATCTGTATCTAACTCAAACTTGGGTTTTCCTTCAACAATATTTGCAAAAGCATAATTAATGTGAGTCAATTTTTCTGCAGCAATAAGTGCAGGATCATAATTTTCATAACCAGCAACATAACCGATTATTTTTAAATCTTTAACACTGTTATTATTAGTTTTAACTTCTTTTGAACAATTGAAAAAAAGCATCATCAAACAGATACATGCAACCGAGCTTATTAAAATATTAGAATTTCTAATGATCATAATTTTTTTAATATTTATAGGCTATTATCTTTAGTAAACTGAATAACTTCGCTTAGCTTTCCAAAAGCCAAAGCTACAACTGTATCTGCCGCACCATAATAAATTGCTAATTTATCTTCTTCAACATCATGCAAAGCAGCACATGGGAAAACCACATTTGGTACATCACCAACCATTTCATATTGTTCAGCAGGTCCTAACAAATAAGGTTGTGTTCTATATTTTACTTTATCAGGTTCCTTTTCGTCTAAAAGTGCAGTTCCCATTGCATATCTAAAACCATTACAGGTATTAATTACCCCATGATAAATCATTAACCAACCTTCGTCTGTTAAAATAGGAATTGGCCCTGCACCAATTTTTGTACACTGCCAAGCACTATCTTCAAAAGCAGTTGCTTTCATCACACAGCGATGTTCTCCCCAATATTTCATATCTGGACTATAACTAATATAAATATCTCCAAATGGTGTATGGCCATTATCACTTGGACGACTTAACATGGCATATTTTCCATTTATTTTCTGCGGAAATAATACACCGTTTCTATTAAAAGGCAAAAAGGCATTTTCGCATTGAAAAAATTCTTTAAAATCGAAGGTATATCCAATGCCAATTGTTGGACCATGATAGCCATTACACCAAGTAATCCAATAACGGTCTTCAATAAACACTACTCGTGGATCGTATTTATAATCAGAAGCTATCATTTCAGTGTTACCAGCTTTCATTTTTATAGGCTCATGATTAATAACCCAATCGATACCATTCTTGCTAAAACCTGCAAAAATATTCATTTGCACTGCTTTGTTATCACATCTAAAAACGCCTGCATAACCATCCTTAAACTGCACAACAGCACTATTAAAAATACTATTAGAACTTGGTATGGCATACCTATCTATTATAGGATTTGCACTATAACGCCAAATTACATCTTTAGAATCCTTTGGTTTTTCTTGCCAAGGAATAGTTGCCTTTTCTATTGTCAATTTAATCATTTTTTTTATTAATCATTTATTTTTTTCACTCTATCCAACCAAGTGTACTTCAAAATAACGGAGGTTATTAAGAAAACAACCAAGGATATTATTGCTTTTGGGTAATCTCTTATCACAAAATAAATTGGCAGTATAATCATACTAGATTGCCAAACAATGCCAATAGCACAATTTAACATATCTTTCCAGAAATCAGTATTCTTTTTAATACTAAAATCTTCTTTTAATAATTCTTTATATACAGGACTCCACCATCCCCAAGGTCTAACCGTTTTATAAAATGACTTTAAGGTATCCATAGGAGTTGGTTTTGTTAGGTAAGTGCCTAAAAAAGAACCTAATAATGATATTGTAAAAATGATTGGAAACAAATAAATAGCATGCTGGTGAGATAAATCATAAAGTAATGTATCCTCACTAAGATTTCCTTTATTTTGGTCTAACATAAATTGAAAAGTTGCTACGACTAAACCTGAGAACATTCCCCAAAAATATCCCCAGCCATTAAAACGCCACCAAATCCATTTTAAAAAATTAGCAGCAACATATCCTCCAAAAAGAGCAGAGGTAATCCATAAGGTAAGAGAATTAATGGAGTCTGCAAAAAACCCCATAAATACCCCTAAAGCAACCAATGATAAGGAAGCTATATGACTTGCTTTTATATAATGTTTATCACTAGCATTTGGTTTGAAATATTTTTTATAAATATCATTTACAATATATGCAGGACCTGCATTCACAAATGCTGAAAAAGTGGACATAAAAGCGGCTAATAAACCAGCTAATAATAAACCTTTAATACCAACAGGTATATGAAAATTAATAACTTTTGGCAACAATACTTCTAAATCTCCACCATTTAAAGAAGGATTCGTGATCATTTCTGGACTTAAAGTAACCAAGGCAATAACCACTACTCCGCCTATTAATAAATATCTTGGAAGAAATAAAATCAAATTTGTAAAGCCACTCATGTATGCAGCTTCTTTTACCGTTTTTGTAGATAATATTCTTTGCATATCAAAACTAGGTGTAGGACCCGCAATACTTGCAAAAAAACCTTTAAATAATGTCATTCCTATAAAAGCTCCAAACATTTTAAATCCCTCGGAATCAATTAAATCATTAAAGGCTTGGAATTTTCCGCTCCAATGGGTTTCTAATTCCCAATCAAAAAATACGTTTCGCCATTCTGCTGTAATAACATTGTTTATTTCAGCATCACTTATTGAATAAAAAGCATACCCTGCCACTAATATCCCTGCAATAACCATAATTCCGTATTGTAGCACTTCCGTTGCTACAACCGAAAACATACCGCCTTTAATGGTGTAAATTGTTGTTAAGAATATGATGATTAATGCGTAGGATTGTTCAGAATTTAATAGCACTGATTCACCTATTTGCCATGCAAGATCCCATGGCAATATGATGGTCATAAACTTTCCAACACCTTCAAAAAAGTATGCGATAAATCCAATGGCTGCAATAATAGCAAAAACAGCAACAATCATATGCGAAGCTCTACCTGCTTTTTTGTCTCCAAACCGTGTTAAAATCCATTCTGATCCTGTCATTATATTTGACCTTCGAATCCAAACGGCTAAAAACATCATTACGAATATTTGATTCCAAATAGGCCAGAGCCACATAAACATAAAACTCTTTACACCATACAAAAATAGAATTCCAACCATCCAAGCTGTTCCAGAAACATCGAACATTCCAGATCCATTACTTAAACCCAAATAATACCATTTAATAGATTTTCCTCCTAAAAAATAGGAATCTAATCCTTTCGATGCTTTTTTAGAAACCCAAATACCTAATGAAATGGTTAGAATGATATAAACTGCTATTATTGATATATCTATATTGTTCATATGATTAAAATCTTATTGAATACCCCAACTTTTATTTGGGTTCTCTCCCATGACAAAATGAAGTATTCCTTCGTTCATCAATTCATTATGAGTTATGAATGTTCTGTTTAATTCTTCCCCATTTAAGGTTGCAGATTGTATGTAAATATTTTTATTAGAAACATTTGATGCTTTGATTACAAAATTTTTAGTCTCAGAAACTTTGATTGTAACTTCATCAAAAATAGGGCTACCAATCTGATATTTTCCCGAAACAGGATTGTAGGGATAGAGACCCATCGAACTAAAAACATACCAAGCAGACATTTGGCCACAGTCTTCATTACCACTCAAGCCACTCGTTGAAGTATTGTATTGTGTCTTTAAAATTTCTCTTAACCAATATTGGGTACGCCATGGTTTTTTTGCATGATTAAACATATAGGCTATATGATGACTAGGTTCATTACCATGTGCATATTGCCCTACTAGACCAGAGATATCATTAGATATATTGTCTCCAATAATTTCCGAAGATTCTATAAAAAGTTGTTCAAGTTTATCTGTAAATTTCTCATTACCACCATGCAACCCTATGAGGTCTTCAACATTATGCAATACAAACCAACTGTGTTGCCAAGCATTGCCTTCAGTATAATCGGCATTAACTCTATGAGCAGAATGTTTTGGGTCAAAAGGCTCTCGCCATGAAGAACCGTCTTCAGATTTTCCACGCATAAATCCAGTATCTTCATCAAACAGTTTCTGATAGGCCGAAGAACGATTCATAAAATACTCATAATCCTTATTTTTCCCTAAAACTTTTGCTATTTGTGCGACACACCAATCATTGTATGCGAATTCTAATGTAATGGTCACGGACTCTTCAGCTAAATTATAAGGAATATAACCAAACTTTTTATACTGTTTCAATCCTCTATCATCTTGCATCATTGTAGTCTTCATGGCCTCATAGGCTAGCGCTATGTCAAACCCTTTTACACCCTTTAAATATGCTTCTGCAATAACAGGTATTGAATGATAACCAGTCATTGTATTTGTTTCATTTCCATACAGTGTCCAAACTGGTAGAATTTTTTTGTCTTCGTAATACAATAACATTGAATTAACCATATCAGATACTTTATCCGGTTGAAGAATCGTTAATAAAGGATGCTCAGCTCTAAAAGTATCCCAAAGAGACAAGGTAGAGTATGCTGTAAAATCATTTGTTTTTACAATACTGTCATTTTCTTTTCTCAGTTCACCGTTGGCATCACTAAAAGTAACTGGCGCTATTTGAGTGTGATATAATGCTGTATAAAATATAGTTTTTAAAGAGTCGTTCGCAGTAGTAACTTTAATATTTGATAAATTTTCATGCCATAATTTTGCTGCTTTATTTTTTATAGAATCAAAATTAAAATCTCCCTTATACTCGCTAATATTGGCACGTGCATTTTCTACACTAACTGAGGAGACACCTACTTTAACTTGAAGTTTCTCATTTTTTAAATCATTAAAAAATAATTGAACCGAAGTATTTGGTGACTCTGCTATATTACCATCTATATAATTTTTATTGCTTGCTAATTCATAATCTTTTATGGATTTAGAAAACTTAATAACAAAGAAAACCTTTTGATTACTAGCCCAGCCCTTACTATTTCGATAGCCTGTTACGGTAAACTTATCTTCTATATTTATTTGAGTCTTTATTGCTTTATCCCAGTTTATATTAAAACCCAAATCTAATATAACAGATTGAAGATCTTCTTCTTTGTACGTATATTGATGAAAAGCTGTTCTAAGCGCTGATGTAAGTTCTGCCTTTATATGATGATCTTTCAGAAACACACTGTAATAACCTGCTTTGGCAACTTCGTCAGTATGAGAATAGGATGATTTGTAAGGGATATCATCTCTAGTTATTATGTTCTTTGTTAAATCAACTTTTTTATTAATCGGCATTAAACGTATGTCTGCTAAATCACCTATTCCTGTTCCGCTTAAATGCAGATGACTAAAACCAATGGTTATTGAATCGGAATAATGATAACCTGAACACCAATCCCATTCAGAAATTCCGTTATCAGGACTAACTTGAAGCATTCCAAAAGGAACTGTTGCACCAGGGTATGTATGTCCATGGCCTGATGTTCCAATAAAAGGATCTACATATTTTACATAGGACTTTTCATCTTTATGAACTTGCTTATTGCAAGCAAATAGCGGCAAGAAAAATAATATAGCTATATTAGCCTTTTTAATATTGATCATTCATTATTGCATTAATTATGGTAAATATTGAAAAAAACAACTGTTTGACGAATAAAATTAGACGGACAACAATGGATTTCAGTTGAACGTTATAAAACTCAAATATGCAACCAAACAAATTATTTATTGTTACTCGAAGGCATCATGTTCTTTTTTGGTCTGTTTACTTTTTATTTAACGTACTTCGCTGGGGTAATTATTTTGATGATTATTTATATTCATTAAAAACAAATATCATTGGATTTCCTGTTCATATGATTTTAGCTTATTTAAATATCTTTGTTTTAATGCCAAAATTCGTTTATAAACGAAAATATTTTTCTTATATAATTTTTCTCTTTGGTTCTCTATTATTTATGGTTTTTATAAAATTTAATCTTACTTTTTATCTAGTAAGTGAAAATATTTGGCCAGAAGGACCTGAAGTTATTCATGATTTTAATTTTAGTTATGCTATTGATATGATGATAGGAGAATTATATGTAATGACTTTTGTAACAGCTATTAAAATAACTATGAATTTGCTTGAAGAACAGAAAAGAATTGCTGCTTTAAAGAATTTACAATCTGACACTGAACTTTTATTTTTAAGATCACAAATTTCACCTCATTTCTTTTTTAATACTTTAAATAATATTTATTCATTATCTTTAGAAAAGTCAGAAAAAACTCCTAAAATAATATTAAAACTTTCTGAACTAATGCGTTATCTTCTTTATGAAACAAAAACAAAGAGACAAAGTTTGGAAAAAGAACTTATTTGTATTCAAAATTATTTAGATTTAGAGAAAATAAGATATGGTGATTTATTAAAAGTAGATACACAAATAAGTGGAGATATTTTTGATAAGAAAATTGCACCTATATTATTACTCTCATTTATTGAGAACGCATTTAAACATGGGGCAAATAAAATTATTGGTAATGTAAAAATTGATATCAATTTTAAAGTAGTAGAAAATTTTCTCTACTTCACTATTTCAAATCCCATACCCAAAATCGTAAAACAAAAACAAAATATTACTCAATCCGGTGGTATTGGTCTAAATAATGTTAAAAAAAGGCTTGCTTTAGGATACGATTCTGATGAATATGATTTGCATATTAATAATAGTAAAAAGCTATTTACCGTAAACCTTAAAATAAAAGTATAATGATAATTAATTGTATAATTATTGATGATGAGCCTTTAGCTATCAACGTGATAAAAAATCATTTGCTGGAAATTGATAAAGTTAACATTATTGATACTTTCAATAGCGCCATTGAAGCTTTAAATTTCTTGAAAGAAAATACCGTAGACTTAATTTTTTTAGATATTAATATGCCATTATTAGATGGTATAAATTTTATAAAAAGTTTAGAAATAAAACCATTAATTATTATTACAAGTGCTTATGATGAATATGCTGTAAAAACATACGAATTAGAAGTACTAGATTACTTGGTAAAACCAATATCTTTTCCTAGATTTTTAAAAGCAATTAATAGAGCTAGAAAAGAGACTGATTCTAATAGCTCCACTAACAATTTAAAAATTACTAAAAGAGAACATCTTTTTATTAAAGTAGATAAAAAGAAAATGCAAAAAATCTATTTAGATGAAATTTTAGTTATTGAATCTTTAAGAGATTATTTAAAAATAAGTACGCTTACAAACAGGTATATTATACACAGTACTTTAACTAGTTTTACAGATAAATTACCTTCAAATAATTTTATTCGAATACATAGATCTTTTACCATAGCAATAGATAAAATTGAAGTAGTTCAAGGAAATAGTGTAGAAATTGACGGAATCAAGTATGTTATTGGTAGGTCATATATCGAAAATGTTAAAAAACAAATTCTAGGTTAGTCTATTATAATTTTAATTCACTTTTTGAAAAAGGTATTTATTCTTGGATATATATTTTTATTTAGAAACATAATCTAAATTTTATACTCACTTAAGTCTAGACAACTTTAATGCGCTATTACTAACTGAAAAGTACAAATACCAGATCTTTAAAATAAAAAGCGTCCGCTTACGCGGTACTAATTAAATTGATAAATAATTAAATAACTAAAAAGCCCGAACAGCACGCACAGCGTAAGTGGAGTTCTTATAGTCGTGCCACTGATCACCATTCCAGAAATACTGAGTCCACGCGTCTTCGTTATCGTACTCCGTCGAACTCCAGTAGTCTTCATTTGAAAAATTACCAACATTACCACCATCAATTGTAGGTCCTATGTTTTCATACATTAAGTTTAACTCGTATTTTGAAGGCAAGTACCAATCGCCGTAATTAACACCATCTGCAGTCACTGAATACTCGTTGCAAATAGTTGCCGCAAAAGCATTACCGTCAACCGAGCCTTGGTTAGCAATAATGATGGTGGTATTGATGTAACCTTAGATGAGGATACTAACTATAAAACAAAGGATAAGGATATTAATTTAAATACCGGAAATGGTAAAGTAAATATTGGTGATGCTGATTTGGAATCATTAGTACGTGGTGAAACCTTAGTAGATTTAAGAATTAATTTTTCACAAACTTTCTATTGGTTTGCCCTATACCATCTGAAATTCTAATAATATAAACGCCCTTTGATAATTCACTTACCTTTATTTTATCAATATTTCTTTTAAACATTACCTTCTTACCTAAAAGGTTATAAATAGAAATAGATTCGGGAGTTTTGTTTCCTCCAATAAACAAGTAATTATCTGTTGGGTTTGGATAAACTTTTATAATATTCATAGTATTATCTTCAGTTGAAAGACTTGAATCAATGATTACTGTGCGTGTTACTTCTTCTCCTGCATTACCGTTTGCATCACTAACATTATACGTTACTGCATATGTACCAACAACCGCTAAATCTACATTGTTTACGATTACTATAGTCTCTGTAATATCTCCATCATAGTTATCATTAGCAGTTGCTCCTGCATCTGTATAACTCGCTCCTACTTCTAGTGTTACTGTAGCTTCTCCTTCTAATGTAATCAATGGAACTGTGGTGTCTACGAAATTTACTGTGCGTGTTACTTCTTCTGCTGCATTACCGTTTGCATCACTAACATTATACGTTATTGTGTACTCTCCAACAACATCTTTATCTACAGTATTAATTGTTATAATATTATTACTAATATCTCCATCATAATCGTCCCTAGCAGTTGCTCCTGCATCTGTATAACTCGCTCCTACTTCTAGTGTTACTGTAGCTTCTCCTTCTAATGTAATCAATGGAACTGTGGTGTCTACGAAATTTCTTCTGCTGCATTACCGTTTGCATCACTAACATTATACGTTATTGTGTACTCTCCAACAACATCTTTATCTACAGTATTAATTGTTATAATATTATTACTATATCTATATATTTTAAATTAAAATAAAAATAATCCTTTTTTTATGTTATGGTAATGTATAGTTATTTCTCACTTATATCACCTCTAATATATATCATATTTATAGAAATATAATTCCTCCAGTTTTAATTATGCATTAAATTAATCTTTTAAGAAAAATAATCCAGAAAAAAAATGATTCAAGTTAAGAAATATATCTTTTTTTTTGGTTGTTCGTTTTTTAATTCGACTTGGTGCTTCGGTGCTGATTCCTAAACATAAAGCAATCATATATTGGGGTATCCTTTCTATAACATTGGGCCTGCTATTAACCAACAGATTTAAATAACGTTTCTCAGCAGTTTTAAGAGAAAATGATTCATGTTTTTCTGAAACTTATATGTATAAATCTTCAACTATATATCTGCCCATCTCTTGCGTTTTTGGAAGTTCTTTATACATCAAAAATAGCGCGTCTCTTTATATTAGTATAACTGAGAAGTCTTGCAAGGCTTGAATGTAAATTTTGGACTTATTTTATAAAAGAAAACATGGGTAATTACCAAAAAAGTTATACATCGGAGAAAAACCATTGTATATATTGAATGCCATTAACTAAACAAAATAAATTAAAAAGTATGGTCCAATTTTGAATGATTAAATAATAGCTTTAGCTTGGGGGTATCGTTTATTTATATTTCTATTCAAATATACACAAAAACGAGTCTATCAAACCACTATAAATAAGGATTATACTAAGGGAAATTTCTATTATGGCCTAAACAATAAAATAAAAAACTCTAACTAATTCATTTAAAAAATATTAGAATTTAACTATGCGAAGAAAGAGGGATTCACTTCGTGCGTCCCAGAAAGGAATCCTGAACAAGCATAGAAACCCAAATTCTTTACAAGAATTTTGTNTTTTTTNTTTTCCAAAAAAAAAAAAAACACAAACAAGTTTGGTTTTTTTGGAAAAGAAAACCCACAACAGATGTTGTGGGTTTCTTTTGCGGAGAAAGAGGGATTCGAACCCCCGGACCTGTTACAGTCAATAGTTTTCAAGACTACCGCATTCGACCGCTCTGCCATTTCTCCAGTAGTCTCATAAGGTATTCCCTTAATGCGGGTGCAAATATAGATTGAATATTTAATTCTAAAAAACAAAAAAGCTATTATTTTTTATCTTTCTTGAATATAATTAAATTTTCAATCTATCTTATTCATAATCAGGTACTGTTGCAATAAAGGAAAATATGGAAATCGTTATAAAAGCATAAAATTTAGAAATTACTTATATTCACTTTAGTATATTTGTAAAATAATTTAACATAAAAAAAATGTCATTTAATTCTTTTGGAAATTTATTAAGAGTTACAACCTATGGTGAATCTCATGGAACTGCCATTGGTGGTATTATAGACGGTTTTCCTGCTGGTTTAGAAGTGAACCTTGATGCTATTCAAGAGGAGTTAAATAGACGTAAACCTGGGCAATCTAAAATTGTTACGCAACGTAAAGAACCAGATACCGTAGAATTTCTTTCAGGTATTTTTGAAGGAAAAACAACAGGAACCTCAATTGGCTTTATTATTAGAAATACCAATCAGAAATCTAAAGACTACAATCATAACACAAATGTTTATAGACCTTCTCATGCCGATTTTACCTATGATCAAAAATATGGATTTAGAGATTTTAGAGGTGGAGGTCGAAGTTCTGCAAGAGAAACTGCAAATTGGGTAGTTGCTGGTGCTTTAGCCAAACAACTAATTTCATCTATAGAAATAAATGCATTTACCTCTTCTGTTGGTGAAATTTTCATGGAAAAACCATATCAAGAATTAGACTTTTCTAAAACAGAAAGTAATATTGTTCGGTGTCCTGATGAAGCTTCAGCTGAGAAAATGATTACCAAAATACAAGAAATTAGAAAAGCAGGTGATACTATTGGTGGAACCATTACTTGTGTTGCACAGAATGTTCCTGTAGGCTTAGGTGAGCCAATTTTTAATAAACTACATGCAGAATTAGGCAAAGCAATGCTTTCTATAAATGCTGTAAAAGGATTTGAATTTGGTAGTGGATTTTGTGGTTCGAAAATGAAAGGTACAGAGCATAATGATGTGTTTAATGCTGATGGATCTACTAAAACAAATCTATCTGGGGGTATTCAAGGTGGAATAAGTAACGGAATGGATATCTATTTTAGGGTAGCCTTTAAACCTGTTGCAACTATTATGAGCTCTCAACAGACTATTAATTCTGAAAGTGAAGTGACAGAAATTACTGGTAAAGGAAGACATGATCCTTGTGTTGTGCCAAGAGCAGTGCCAATAATAGAAGCTATGACCGCATTAGTTTTAGCAGATTTTTGGTTACTAAATAGAACAAGACAGATTTAAAATAACTTTAAATTTATTTATTTACTTTCGTTCATATAATTCAATCTAAATTAAAGTTTACGTTTGTAATGTATTTAAATTTTTATGAATAAGAAATATTGGATAAAACAGGCAACCTTATTCCTAAATAATTATAAATCAATCTAGAACAAAAAGCATAAGATAGAATATATCGTATTATTTAAAGTTGAAAAAAATACTAATGAATAGTAAAAGGTTGTATTTTATTGATATTATTCGTGCTTTTGCAATTCTAATGATGCTGCAAGGACACTTTATAAATACACTCTTAGCAGATTCCTATAAAGATATAAACGCTATTCCTTATTCTGTGTGGTCTTACTTCAGAGGAATTACCGCACCAACGTTTTTTACTATTTCAGGTTTAATTTTCACCTATTTATTGCTAAAGGCAAAAGAAAAAGGGCAAGATAAACTACGAATGCGAAAAGGAATTGTAAGAGGTTTTTTTCTTATTGGTGTTGGTTACTTGCTTAGAATTCCTTTCTTATCTTGGTTCTCTGGCTATTTTAATAGCTATTTTTTAGTTATTGATGTTTTGCAATGTATTGGCTTAAGTCTTATAATAATTGTTGTAATCTATTACTTATGCGCAAAAAGAATACTACTATTTTCTTTTATATTATTAGCGCTAGGCTTTTTAATTTTTCTATCGGAACCATTATACCGTACCATAAGTTTTGATAGCCTTCCTGCGCTTCTAAACAATTATCTTTCAAAAAGTAACGGTTCTATATTTACAATTACCCCATGGTTTGGATATATTGCATTTGGAGCATATATAGCAACATTATTTCATAAGTATGCAAAAAGAACTAACTTTAAAAAAATAACAGTCTTATCTTTCTTTATATTAGGTTGGGTCTTAATTATTTGTTCTTCCGATATCTTAATTTTACTTCATAGAATATCGAATATTCAATTATTTATAGATGCTGCAAACTATAATTATTTATTTACGAGACTAGGAAATGTACTTTTATACTTTTCTTTTTTCTATGCATTCGAAAATTATTTAAAATTTCCATTAATTTTAAAAATAGGACAAAAAACTTTATCTATTTATGTAATTCATTTTACGATTATTTATGGAAGTTTTTTTGGTATTGGATTAAATAGAATTATTGGAAAAACATTAACTCCTGGCCAAGCCATTTTTGGCGCTTTGTTATTTATTACTATTGTCTGCTTTATTTCTTTTCATTATGTAAAAACAAATGCATTTTTATACAAGCATTTAAGAAGTATATTTAAAAAATAATTAGCTATCCTATAGTATCTTTATTATATGAAATATAATGTCTTAAAAGAAGGATATAACTACTATTTGATTCAGAAAAAAGTAGCTCAGATATCATATGATCTTCACTACTCTTTTAATGTATCTTTAAATAGGTGCTATGCTTGTCCTGTTGGTCCAAAGTTCATTGGAACTGGCGGACGCTCATAATCCTTAATTTCACCATTAGCTTGTTCGAATTTCCTAACATTATCTGCTAAAGCCTTTGCCAACCTTTTTGCATGTTGCGGAGTTAATATAATTCTAGATTTTACTTTTGCCTTTGGTACACCGGGCATTATATTAATAAAATCTACAATAAATTCTGAAACAGAATGATTGATAATAGCCAAATTAGAGTAGGTTCCTTCTGCGATGGCTTGATCTAATTCTATATTTAATTGTCCGTCTTTGTTTTTATTTTCTTCCATAATTTATATAATTTTGAACTTATTTAACACTTGAAAGGTACAAAAAATAAAAAAGTTGAATTGTGTTCTATAAAAAATTTACAGAACACAATTCAACTTTTAAATAGTAAACTTTTAACTAGTAAAAGTTATTAGAAACTCTTTTCTATTTCGTCTTTAGGACCAACTAGAATTTTTTCATAAGACCTCATACCTGTTCCTGCTGGTATTCTCTTACCAACAATCACATTTTCTTTTAAGCCTTCTAATGTATCTATTTTACCACTTACAGCAGCCTCGTTTAATACTTTTGTAGTCTCCTGGAAAGAAGCTGCAGAAATAAACGATTTTGTTTGAAGTGATGCTCTTGTAATACCTTGTAAAACTTGCTCTGCCGTTGCTGGCTTCGCGTCTCTTGCTTCTACTAAGTTTTGATCATTTCTTCTTAATAAAGAATTTTCATCTCTTAATTGACGTGCAGAAACAATTTGACCTGGTTTTAAGTTCTCAGAATCTCCAGCCTCTTCAACAACCTTCATTCCGTAAATTGCATCGTTGTCTTTGATAAAGTCAATTTTATGAATTAATTGATTCTCTAAGAATAAAGTATCTCCAGAATCAATAATTTTAACTTTACGCATCATTTGACGAACAACTACTTCAAAATGTTTGTCGTTAATTTTCACACCTTGTAAACGATATACTTCTTGTATTTCATTTACTAAGTATTCTTGCACTGCAGAAGGTCCTTTTATTCTTAAAATATCTGAAGGAGTTGTTGCTCCGTCTGATAATGGCATACCTGCTTTAATAAAGTCATTTTCCTGAACTAAAATTTGGTTAGAAAGTTTTACTAAATACTTACTAATATCTCCAGTTTTAGATTCTACGATAATTTCTCTATTACCACGTTTAATTTTCCCGAAAGAAACAACACCATCAATCTCTGAAACTACAGAAGGGTTCGATGGGTTACGCGCTTCAAATAATTCTGTTACACGTGGTAAACCTCCAGTAATATCTCCAGCTTTACCAGATTTTCTTGGAATTTTAACTAACGTATGACCAGATTCTACCATTTCATTGTCATTCACCATTAAGTGAGCACCAACTGGTAAACTATAAGAACGCAAAGCAGTACCATCTTTATCTTCAACAATTAAAGAAGCAATTAATTTCTTGTTCTTAGAATCAATCATTACCATTTCTTGGAAACCTGTTTGCTCATCAACTTCTACAGAATAGTTAACACCCTGTTGTAAGTTATCGAACTTCACTTTTCCTCCAAACTCAGAAACAATTACACCATTAAATGGATCCCATTGTACGATTACATCTCCTTTTTTGATTGTTTTTCTGTCTTTATCAAAAATAACAGAACCATAAGGGATAATATTTGTACTCTGCGTAATACCTGTTTTCTTATTTATAATTTTAATCTCTGCAGTTCTAGAAATAACAATATCTGTTGCATTACCGTCATTATCTTTACCTGATACAGTTCTTAAATCCTCTATCTTTACAGTTCCTTCAAACTTAGCAATTAACTTATTCTCTTCAGAAATATTTCCTGCAACCCCACCAACGTGGAATGTACGCAATGTTAACTGTGTACCTGGCTCTCCAATAGATTGTGCCGCAATTACACCAACTGCTTCACCAATTTGTACTTTGTTAAGAGTAGATAAACTCTGTCCGTAACATTTTGCACAAATACCTCTAGTAGATTCACATGTTAACGCAGATCTAACTTGTACAGAATCAATACCAGACTTTTCAACAGCAATTGCTAGTTTAGAAGTAATTGGTTCGTTTGCTTGTAAAATTATTTCTTCTGTTAAAGGATGATATACATCATTTAAAGAGACACGTCCTTCAATTCTATCTGATAAAGATTCTACTATCTCATCATTTTTCTTTAATGGATTGACCTCTAAACCTCTTAATGTACCACAGTCTTCTTCATTAACAATAACATCTTGTGAAACATCTACCAATCTACGTGTTAAATAACCAGCATCTGCCGTCTTTAAAGCCGTATCTGCAAGTCCTTTACGTGCACCGTGAGTTGAGATAAAATATTCAAGAATTGATAACCCTTCCTTAAAGTTAGAAAGAATTGGATTCTCAATGATTTCTCCACCACCTGCTGTAGATTTTTTAGGTTTTGCCATTAATCCACGCATACCTGTTAACTGACGAATTTGTTCTTTAGAACCCCTTGCACCAGAATCAAGCATCATGTATACCGAGTTGAAACCTTGTTGATCTTCACGCAAACGCTTCATAGATAATTCAGTTAAATCGTTATTGGTTCTTCCCCAAATATCAATTACCTGATTGTAACGCTCTTTTTGCGTTAACATACCCATGTTATAATTACCAACAATAACTTCTACCTCTTTATTAGCAGCATCAATCATTCCTTGTTTTTCCTTAGGAATAATAATATCACCTAATGAGAAAGATAAACCACCTTGGAAGGCGAATTTATATCCCATATTTTTTATTTCATCTAAGAAATCTCCTGTTGTAGGAATATCTGTAGCTTTTAAAATACCACCAATAATTCCACGTAAGTTTTTCTTAGTCAATACCTCATTAATATAACCAGCTTTCGCAGGAACAACTTCGTTAAATAAAACTCTACCAACGGTAGTTTTTATAATTCTTCTAACTTGTTCTCCGTTCTCGTCTATATCTAAAGTTCGTACTTTAATACCAGCATTTAAGTCTACCATTTCTTCGTTAAAAGCAATCGTTACTTCTTCTGGTGAATAAAAAGTTAATCCTTCTCCTTTAATCTTCACTTCCGGAGTAGAAATTCTTTCTTTAGTCATATAATATAATCCAAGTACCATATCCTGAGAAGGAACTGTTACTGGTGCTCCATTTGCAGGGTTTAAGATATTATGAGAAGCCAACATTAACAATTGTGCTTCTAAAATAGCTTCTGGTCCTAATGGTAAGTGAACTGCCATTTGATCTCCATCAAAATCGGCATTAAAGGCAGAACATGCAAGTGGATGTAACTGTATTGCTTTCCCTTCAATTAATTTTGGTTGAAAAGCTTGTATACCTAGTCTGTGTAAAGTTGGCGCTCTGTTTAATAAAACAGGGTGTCCTTTAATTACATTTTCTAAAATATCCCAAACAACTGGTTCTTTTCTATCTATTATTTTCTTTGCAGATTTAACTGTTTTTACAATTCCTCTTTCAATTAGTTTTCTAATTACAAAAGGCTTGTAAAGCTCAGCTGCCATATCTTTAGGAATACCACACTCTGATAATCTTAATTCTGGTCCAACAACAATTACCGAACGTGCTGAATAATCTACACGTTTTCCTAATAAATTCTGACGGAAACGTCCTTGTTTACCTTTTAAAGAATCTGATAAAGATTTTAAAGGTCTGTTAGATTCTGTTTTTACTGCAGATGATTTACGCGTATTGTCAAATAAAGAATCTACAGACTCTTGTAACATACGTTTTTCGTTACGTAAAATAACTTCCGGAGCTTTTATCTCTACCAATCTTTTTAAACGATTGTTTCTAATAATAACCCTTCTGTATAAATCATTTAAATCTGAAGTTGCAAAACGTCCACCATCTAAAGGAACTAATGGTCTCAATTCTGGCGGAATTACCGGAACTGCCTTCATGATCATCCATTCTGGATTGTTTTCTCTATTCTTCTGAGAATCTTTAAATGCTTCAACAACATTTAAACGTTTTAATGCTTCAGTTTTACGCTGTTTAGATGTTTCAGTATTCGCTTTGTGTCTTAAATCAAAAGATAATTGCTCTAAGTCTATTCTAGCTAATAAATCAATCAAACACTCAGCTCCCATTTTAGCTATAAACTTATTAGGGTCTGTGTCATCTAAATATTGATTTTCTTGAGGAATTGCATCCACAATATCTAAGTATTCTTCCTCTGTTAAGAAATCCATTTTCTGTAATGGTTCTCCTTCTACATTCTTAGCAATACCTGGCTGAATTACTACGTAACGTTCGTAGTAAATAATCATATCTAACTTTTTAGATGGTAAACCTAAAAGGTATCCCATTTTGTTAGGTAATGATCTAAAGTACCAAATGTGAGCAACTGGCACCACTAAATTAATGTGACCAACTCTATCTCTACGTACTTTTTTCTCTGTTACTTCTACTCCACATCGGTCACAAACAATTCCTTTGTAACGTATTCTTTTGTACTTACCACAAGCACATTCGTAATCCTTTACAGGACCAAAAATACGCTCACAAAATAAACCATCTCTTTCTGGTTTGTGTGTACGGTAGTTTATAGTTTCTGGTTTTAAAACTTCACCTTTAGAAATTTCTAAAATTGCTTCTGGTGATGATAAACCAATTGAGATTTTGTTAAACTTTTTTACAGTGTATTTCTCTTGTTTTCTTGCCATGTCTCTTGATAAGTATTCAGTTGGCAGTATTCAATTTCCAATAGTAGAAGTACTATTGGAAATTGGTTACTGAAAAAATTTATTCTTCTAATCTAACGTCTAAACCTAAACCTTTCAGTTCATGCATTAATACGTTAAATGACTCTGGTAAACCTGGTTCTGGCATAGCTTCACCTTTCACAATACTTTCGTATGTTTTAGCTCTACCCATTACATCATCAGATTTTACAGTTAAGATCTCTCTTAAGATACTAGAAGCACCATATGCTTCTAATGCCCATACTTCCATCTCTCCAAAACGCTGTCCACCAAACTGTGCTTTACCACCCAATGGTTGTTGTGTAATTAACGAATATGGTCCTATAGAACGTGCATGCATTTTATCTTCAATCATGTGACCTAACTTAATCATATAAATGATACCAACTGTTGCCGGTTGATCGAAACGTTTTCCTGTTCCACCATCATATAAATAAGTATGTCCAAATCTTGGCACACCTGCACTGTCTGTAATTACATTAATCTGATCTAAAGATGCACCATCAAAAATTGGTGTTGCATATTTAGTATCTAATTTCTGACCTGCCCAACCAAGAACAGTTTCATAAATTTGACCAATGTTCATACGAGAAGGTACACCTAACGGATTTAAAACGATATCCACCGGAGTTCCATCTTCTAAGAAAGGCATGTCTTCTGCTCTAACAATACGAGCTACAATACCTTTGTTACCGTGACGTCCTGCCATCTTATCTCCTACTTTAAGTTTACGCTTTTTAGCGATGTAAACTTTAGCAAGTTTTAAAATTCCCGCAGGCAATTCATCTCCAACAGAGATTGTGAATTTTTGACGACGTAAAGAACCTTGTAAATCGTTTACTTTAATTTTATAGTTGTGAACTAATTCACCAACTAAAGAATTTAAAGTAGTATCCGTTGTCCAAGAACCTGTTAAATGAACATAATCATCAACAGAGTTTAACATTTTAAGTGTGTACTTTTTACCTTTTGGTAAAACCTCTTCTCCTAAATCATTAAAAACTCCCTGAGATGTTTTTCCGCTAATTAAAGTGAATAATTTTTCAATTAACTCATCCTTTAATACTTCAAACTTCCCAACAAAAGAAGATTCTAAAGCAGTTACTGCTTCTTTATCTCTTAATCTCTTGCTCTTATCTTTAACAGCTCTTCTAAATAATTTTTTATCAATTACTACTCCTCTTAATGAAGGTGATGCTTTTAAAGATGCATCCTTTACATCTCCTGCTTTGTCTCCAAATATAGCACGTAATAATTTCTCCTCTGGAGTTGGATCAGATTCTCCCTTTGGTGTAATCTTACCTATTAAGATATCACCTGGGTTTACTTCTGCTCCAATTCTTATCATTCCATTATCATCTAAGTCTTTCGTAGCTTCTTCAGAAACATTCGGGATATCATTAGTTAATTCTTCAATTCCTAATTTTGTATCTCTTACGTCTAAAGAATACTCATCAATATGAATAGATGTAAATATATCTTCACGAACAACTTTTTCTGAAATTACAATTGCATCCTCAAAGTTATACCCTTTCCAAGGCATAAAGGCTACTTTCATATTTCTTCCTAAAGCTAATTCTCCTTTTTGTGTTGCATAACCTTCACAAAGAACTTGTCCTTCTGTAACTCTATCTCCTCTTTCTACAATCGGTTTTAGGTTAATAGAAGTACCTTGATTGGTTTTTCTAAACTTAATCAAGTTATAAGAAACTTCATCAGAGTCAAAACTTACCATTTTCTCTTCTTCCGTTCTATCGTACTTGATTGTAATTTTGTTTGCATCAACATACTCTACTACACCAGCTCCTTCAGCATTTATTAGAATACGAGAATCTTTTGCAACTCTGCGCTCTAATCCTGTACCTACAATTGGAGATTCTGGACGTAATAACGGCACTGCTTGACGCATCATGTTAGACCCCATTAATGCACGATTGGCATCATCATGTTCTAAAAACGGAATTAAAGATGCCGATATAGAAGCAATTTGATTTGGTGCTACATCCATATAATTAATCTCATCTGGATTAACAACTGGAAAATCACCCTCTTCACGAGCAATAACTCTGTCTAAAACAATACTACCGTCTTTATTTAACTCTAAATTAGATTGGGCAATTTTCATGCCTTCTTCTTCCTCAGCACTTAAATAAATAGGCTCTTCATTGCCAACAACACCATTCTCAACTTTTCTATATGGAGTTTCAATAAAACCTAGATTGTTCACCTTTGCAAATACAGAAAGTGAAGAAATTAAACCAATGTTTGGTCCCTCTGGGGTTTCAATTGGACATAAACGACCATAATGAGTATAATGAACATCACGCACCTCAAAACCAGCTCTTTCTCTAGATAAACCACCCGGTCCAAGTGCAGATAATCTACGCTTGTGGGTAATCTCTGCTAACGGATTTGTTTGATCCATAAACTGAGATAACTGATTCGTACCAAAAAATGAGTTAATTACAGATGATAATGTTTTTGCATTAATCAAATCAATAGGTGTAAACACTTCGTTATCACGTACATTCATACGCTCACGAATTGTTCTAGCCATACGTGCTAGACCAACACCAAACTGGCTTGCTAATTGCTCACCAACAGTTCTTACACGTCTATTAGATAAGTGATCAATATCATCAACTTCTGCTTTAGAGTTGATCAATTCGATTAAATATTTAATTATCGTTATAATATCTAATTTAGATAAAACTTTCTGATCAATTGGTTCATTTAACTGAAGTTTGGTGTTCATTCTAAAACGACCTACCTCACCTAAATTATAACGTTGTTCAGAAAAGAATAACTTATCTATAATACCTCTTGCCGTCTCTTCATCTGGCGGTTCAGCATTACGAAGTTGTCTATATATATGTTCTACAGCTTCTTTTTCAGAATTTGTAGGATCCTTTTGCAACGTATTATGAATAATCGCATAATCTGCCATGTCGTTGTCTTCCTTATGAAGTAAAACGGTTTTAGCACCTGCCTCAATTATTTCATCTATATGTTCTTTATCTAAAATAGTATCACGATCTAAAATAATTTCATTTCTTTCTATAGATACTACTTCACCGGTATCTTCATCTACGAAATCTTCATGCCAAGTTTTTAAAACTCTAGCAGCTAATTTGCGACCTAATACCTTTTTTAAACCTGCTTTCGAAACTTTCACTTCTTCCGCAAGATCAAAAATCTCTAAAATGTCCTTATCTCTTTCAAAACCAATGGCTCTAAATAATGTTGTTACGGGTAATTTTTTCTTTCTATCAATATAAGCGTACATCACTTGATTGATATCGGTAGCAAACTCTATCCAAGAACCTTTAAAAGGAATAACTCTTGCAGAGTATAATTTTGTACCGTTTGCATGAAAAGATTGTCCAAAGAAAACACCAGGAGATCTATGTAATTGAGAAACTACTACACGTTCTGCACCATTGATTACAAAGGTACCTGAATTTGTCATGTAAGGTATTGTACCAAGATATACATCTTGCACAATCGTTTCGAAATCTTCGTGTTCTGGATCTGTACAGTATAATTTTAGACGTGCTTTTAAAGGCACACTGTGTGTTAATCCACGCTCAATACATTCCTGAATTGAATATCTAGGTGGATCTACAAAGTAATCTAAGAATTCTAATACAAATTGGTTTCTTGTATCAGTAATAGGAAAGTTATCCATGAAAGTTTTATACAAACCTTCTTCACCTCTTTCTTCTGCTTTAGTTTGAAGTTGGAAAAAATCTTGGAAAGATTTTACCTGAATATCCAAAAAATCTGGATATTCCTTTATCATTTGCGAAGTAGCGAAATTGATCCTTTCAGTTGTGTTTTTCGTTGCCAAAAGAGAATATTTTTTTGATTAAAATCTGAATTAAAATAAAAAACGAATATATACACAAAATGGTTTAGGACTAAAAACACACGTTTTTAGTACCTAAACCTAAATTTGTTTTCCCGTTACGCCTAAACGCTTTCGGGAATAATAGCTTACTTAAGCTCTACCTCAGCTCCAGCTTCTTCCAAAGATGCTTTAAGCGCTGCTGCTTCATCTTTAGTTACACCTTCTTTTACTGCTGCTGGTGCACTATCAACGATGCCTTTAGCTTCTTTCAATCCTAAACCAGTTAATTCTTTAACTAATTTAACAACTGCTAACTTAGAACCACCTGCTGCTGTTAAAATAACATCAAATTCAGTTTGCTCTTCTGCTGCTTCATCTCCTCCTGCTGCTGGTCCTGCAACTGCAACTGCCGCTGCTGCTGGCTCAATACCATACTCATCTTTTAAGATAGTAGCTAATTCATTAACTTCTTTAACTGATAAGTTAACTAATTGTTCTGCGAAATCTTTTAATTCTGCCATTGTAATTGTTTTTAAAAATTTTGTTTATTATAGTTTATTTGTGCGCGTAATTATTTTTCAGATAATGTCTTAAGAATACCTGAAAGTGTTTGTCCACCTGATTGTAATGCTGAAATAACATTCTTCGCAGGAGACTGTAATAAGCCAATGATCTCTCCGATAAGCTCTTCTCTAGATTTAATATCTACAAGTGCATCTAATTGATCATCTCCAATATAAATAGATTCTTCTGCAAAGGCACCTTTTAATAGAGGCTTCTCTTTAGATTTTTTTCTAAATTCTTTGATTAATTTTGCAGGCGCGTTAGCAGCCTCTGAAATCATCATTGAAGTATTTCCTTTTAATACCGTTGGTAAGTCTCCAAACTCTTTATCTGAAGCTTCCATTGCTTTTGCAAGTAAAGTATTCTTAACAACTGATAACTGAACACCTGCTTTAAAACAAGCTCTACGTAAATTAGAGGTAGTCTGTGCATTTAATCCAGAAATATCTGCTAAATATAAAGTATTTGTACCTGCTAATACTGCTGTTAAATCTTGTATTACTTGTGATTTCTCTTCTCTAGTCATGATTATAAGTTTTAACGTATTAAACAGCTTTCACCTCAACCTCAATACTAGGACTCATCGTGCTAGACATAAAAACGCTTTTTACATACGTTCCTTTTGCAGTTGTTGGTTTCAATTTAATAATTGTTTGTATTAACTCGTTTGCATTTTCTTCA
>JGI20154J14316_10000520_pt1 | contig 34989 bp, 30 predicted proteins | sample COG_04_FD_14316 | JGI IMG/M metagenome (IMG submission 14316)
GAAGATTCAAACACTTATCAGGCAAATCTTGACACATCTCTCTTTCTACCAAGAAAAACTAACGATTGTGCAGAAGTTGACTATTACGCCGATGACTTAAAATGGGGTCTTCCAGTTTATCTGGGGCTCACTGGACAGGAGGTCGCCACGGAATACAAATGGGATACGGGAGAGTTCAGGAGTGTTCCTGGATACAATCTTCCAACTTATTCTTACTACAGTAGAAATAGTTCTAATTATCAACCATTTAAAAGGAAAGCAGATGGGTACGCACAGGCATCTATCTTTGTAACAGTGCCCGAATTTCAGTTAGACGTAAAGGGTGAGCCCTATTTCTTTATGGATCTAGATACACTCAATTGTCTCGACGAAATTATACCCTATAAGGATAACACCTTTTCAAATGTAAACAACATAAGCACTGGCAATCCAAACTCAGCATTTGCCAAGTTGCCACTCAGTATTTTAGACGATGTCGCGTATGGCGGATCACAACCTATGTCGAAAAACTATACTCCTCCTCTTAACAGACTGTCCAAAATATCTATTCGCCTTCGTTTCCATAATGGACGACCTGTCAAGTTCGGAGTTCAACCCTTTTCATTTGTACTACAAATTACAACTTCTAAGCTATCAATTAAAAAGTAGACAAAGAGAGAAGAGAGAAGAGAGAAGAGAACCGCAAAACATAAATGGTATTTATAAAAATAAACTATAATATATATAATCGTAATGAATAAAAACAAAGAAATAAGTTCAAATGAACTGGCAATAAAAAGAACGAAACTAGCAAATGAAAGAACTTATTTAGCTTATATGCGAACTGGGTTTGGGATAGCTTCGTTGGCTGGAATATTTAAAAAAGGGTGGATATTTATATTTGGAATAGTCATGCTCGTATTAAGTACAGTTCAATATTATATCACAAATAATCAATTAAATAATAAAGAAAACTTAAAAAACCCAATAGTAGAAAAATTACCAATACTATATTTAGTATTAGGGTTAGGAATATTATATTTACAATGGAAAACAATAAAAAAATAAAAAATAAAAAATAAAAATACAGTTGATTTAGATATCAAGAGCATCTAGAATAACTGCGGCATCTACTTCCTCCATATTTTTATCGTTTATGCCTTTTGGCATTCTAAAAAACTTGGGTTTTTTCATCTTTTTCGTTTGATAAAAGATGTAAAGAGATTCAGACTTTCCTCGGCGAACACTTGTATCATTATCGAGTTGTCGAACAATACCAGGTCCTTTGCCGATCCTATGACTTTCCAATACATCACGTATTTCATCCAATGAAATATTTTCAGGTGGTCTATTTCCAAATCCTTTTAAACTTATCTTTGATGCACCCCATTCTACATACAATCCAAATCTACCCTTTTTGATCACAGGAATGTTCTCGCCCCATTCAGATTGTTCACTCTCTCTTATAGCATCCTCCTTTGTATCAATGGAACTTGTAAATGTCACATTATTTACACCATCAATCATTTCTGCATTTTTTATGACTGGACCATACCGCCCCATTACAAGATTAGTTTTGTTATCTATTTCAACATTGTACTTTTCCTTATCACTGGGCTTCATACTCAGCAACAGTCGATCGATATCTTTTATAATACAATCACACGGGTCATTCCAACTCATGCACCCATTTGAAATATTCTCAAGATCGTCCTCCATGTTTTTCGTATAATCATAATCAAATAAATCAGAAAAATGATCCTGCAAATAGGTGACCACTGCTTCTCCCACTGGTTGAAGAACTAGCTTATTTTTTTCACCACCGACTACAACTTCACGTTCAGTATTCTCTATCTTTCCATCAGATGACATATATACATCTTCGCAACAATAGACCTCTCCTGGTACATTCGTTTTCGTTACATACCCTCTATCTTGAATCTTATCAACGAGAGAAGAAAACGTTGACGGACGACCGATCCCTTTCGCCTCCAATATTTGAACAAGCTTTGCCTCGGTGTAATGGAGGGGAGGTTTGGACACACGTTCTTCAGCACAAATATCTTCAAAACTAATCGCCTCACCCGATCTTAACAAACTTAAATATGCATAGGCATCTTTTTCATCACATTCATTGTCCTTTTTTTCCCCATTATCGTCAATCTCTACAAGTGTTTTTATATTTGTAACATCTACACCATACTTTACCGCCTTCCATCCCATAAAAACAGGCATACTAGCGTCGTGTATAAACTCCCAACTTTCCGACAAAGGGGATTGCACTTTACATTTCATTTTTGAATAAATAGCATTAGACATACAAGATTCCATTGTAACTCGCCAAATCAGTTTATACAACCTTATTTCGCGAACACTTACTCCATCAGATAACATACCGTCGATATTGTCTGTTGCGATGTTTGTGGGGCGAATACTCTCGTGAGCACTATCAGACCCAGAAGAAGAGAGAAGAAACAAAGTAGGAGAGACATAACGGTCACTGTTGAAAGTGCTCATTATACGCTGTCTTACAGTATCTATAAACTCACTACTGTAGTGACTTGCGTCTGTCCTCATGTAAGTAATTAACCCATGTTCATATAATTTCTGTGCACACGACATGACATCCTTGGGGCTCATCGACAGCTCGTTACTGGCAACCTGTTGCAATCGACTAGTTGTTAGTGGCTTAGGAGCCGATACGTGAGCGTCTCGAGGCTTGTCTCGGGAAAATATATGCGGAAGAGATCTTACCCCAAACCCGTTTTCATTCATACGATCGAAAAAAGATAAAACGCCTTCTTTATTGTGAAATTCGTGTTGTAGAACAAACGTTGTTCGTTTCGACCCAAATCTACCACTAACACGAAAAGCTGACGCACCGTCATTTTCACCACCTATATGCTTGCGTATAATTAGTTCATTCTCATATACAAGCTTGAGACAAGGTATCTGACATCTTCCTGCACTAAGAGATCCGCCTTTTCCGCTAGCCTTCCCGTAAGTAAACCTTTTCCACAAGACAGGAGATATGCGAAACCCCACAAACATATCGATCACCTGTCTACATTTTTGAGCATTTACCAGATTCATATTTAATACTGTAGGCGATAACATCGCATTTTTTACGGCACTAGGGGTTATCTCGTGGAATATTATTCTTCGTGTACACGATACATCTAGACCCAATATATCACATATATGCCAACCAATTGCCTCGCCTTCTCTATCATCATCCGTGGCGATCACCACGTTCTGTTTACCAACTACACGAGACAATCCAATCATATTCTTTACTGCGTCTCTCTTTATTTTTAAAATACTCTGGGTAAACTTTATCTCGAAGTTGTTTTCCACATCAATGTCCGACAACGACTTTATTTCTCGAAAATGTCCATACGATGCGATGCACTTATATCCTTCCCCCAAGTACTCCTCAATCTTCTTACATTTAGCAGGCGACTCTACAATGACAACAGTCATATCGACTGGCAATACATGTCTTTTATTGTTCACTTTTGGACCCATGGTTCGAAATAGTCTTATTATACTATGTAAAATAAGATTATTTGTTTAGATCGTAATACAATATCTACATGTGATACGTATCAGGGAGAGGAGTCGATGGAAGACCATATCTCCCAATTTTATCATAAATATTAGAAATTATAACCGAAATATATGAAAAAATAGATGCTAAAAATCCTTCAGATGCCTGCACCCCAGGCACGCCCGATATTATATTCCGAATACTGTAATAAAAACTAGATATATAATTCATATCAGAAAGTCCAAACATGACAATGGTGGAACCTACCGAAATAAATATAACTTTTATAATGGCGATCATTGTATTTGTTAACATGAGAATATAGACTATACTATATCACTAGATAAGCTTTTCAATCTTTTCACATAGATCCTCTATTTTGGGAACTTCAAGATCGTCATAATTTATGTTAAATTCGCAAGAACTGTCTTCCTGAACTAACCAAGAAGGATACAGTGGAACAGGTCGTATAGGATAAGGCCAATGACTTGTGTTTATTCTCTTATCATAACACTCTCGTCGCAACCCTTGTTCGCGTTCTGTATTATTAACATGATTTCGCGGAAGATAGCACAAGTATTGAATAAGTCGCTCTTCGCGACACTCTGGACTTCCACACGTATTTTGATGAAATACTCTTGAATCCCACAACACAAGCGATCCTGCTGGAACATGCAATGACACCTGTCTGTATTCCAATCCTTTAAGATAACTTCGGTCTAACACGCACCAATCATTTGGCGTTTCGGTTCCAGTAAGGTTGAAATAGTCTTGGTGAAGATGGTGGCTTCCGTGATATAAAACCAACGTTCGTTCCACATTCTCCGTAAAACTAACGAACGATTGCACACAATGTTTACCAATCTTCTTAGACGACTGATCCGTGTGGATCCAACAAGTCGGGGCATCACTATGCTGTTGGGGATAATAGCAACAACCGTCAAATGAAGTAACTAGATCATCTGTTTCCCAAATATCTTTAAATATATCGATAATTTTAGGATTTGTCCTAGCTAACCATGCAAATCTTTGATGAGCAACTTCGTGAAACTTCATAATACCATTTCCAGACAACTTAGAATGAAAGTTTTTCAATCCAGGTGTGTTATTAAACCATGTAAAAAACTCTGACCTATATTCGTCTATTTCGGTCTGATTAAGAACATTTGGAACTACGGCATACCCAAATCGATCAAGTCTATTTTTGATTTCATCTGCCGACATTGTTTTGATTGGGCTATGTGTATCGCGTTCGGCTTCATTTTCTAGTTGCGGAGGTGTCTCTTCTTTATCGTGAAAATCGTCCTCATAATGATAATCTTCTTCTTCGGAATATTCGTATTCACTTGAAAGATCATTTAAAGACGCCACCTCTTCTAACAAATCATTCGACATATCTTCAGTATTGTTCATTTAATTACCCACCGCTTTTACATTTATATCATATTACATTATACTATATACACACTAAGAGTTGATATCATGAACAATCAACAATGGTATAATTCTCTTAACCGATCTTCTTTAACGCCACCTAGCTGGGCGTTCGGGGTTGTTTGGCCAGTCTTATACCTATCAATGTTCACTGCTGCAGCAAGAGTTTGGAACAGCCAAAAATGTAGACTGTCGTCCAGAATAATATGTCTTCCTGTTTCCATATTTTTGATACATCTAATATTCAACTTTTCATGGACGTATTTATTCTTTACTATGAAACGACCAGATCTGGCATTACTTGACATAACAATCATGACATACATGGTTGCACTACTAGTATACAAGTTTTGGGCTCATGATAGGATTGCGGGAGGACTAATGATTCCCTACCTTGGATGGTCTCTCTTTGCCACCTATCTAAATATAGTTATTGTGCTCAAAAACTAATTCACTACAATGACATAAAATATAAAGGCATCTCGTTATATTTTATCACAAATGAACACGTTTATTCACTTTATTAGAAAAATATTTAATGCAACCATAGTACCCATTTTTTATCCTGATTATATACAAGATGAAAAAAGACTTGGTAACTTCGAAAATAGCCTATCTAATCTAGAAAGAGGTGTCACCATAAATCGAATTGAAAGTAGCGAACGACTATATAAATCGGTTCGCGATGAAACACCGCTAACTATAGTGGAGTTAGTCGGTAGTCTATTTTCCTCATCAGATAAACAATCCTAACCACGTTCCTAGTCGCGTTTCTTTTCTTTAGTAACGGATTGTTTGTAAAATAGGTAAAATAATATTACATACACTCCTGCAACCATCCATAATCCATAACGTTTTATAGAGTCGTCTTGAGATCCCATGTAGACATAATACACAAAAAGAGACCCGAAAATACACAAGTAGATATCTCGTCTTGTTATTATATTTTGCACTGGAATTACCCCCATATCAGGATATCGGTTCGATGCATAAAAATATATCATCCCGCACTGAAGAGCTGAAAAAAATACGTTCAAAAATAATAATCCAGAAAGGTTTATCATCCAAAAACCATAGATTAACAATAAAGAGTGACCAAACATACCCAATAACATCGTCCGCATATCGCCAATATTGTCTTCATTATTAGATAAAATAAGTTGTGTGCATGATATGATAAGATGACCTGTAAAATATGCTACTCTACCAAACTCTTTATCCCACAGTTGGGACATCTCGTCATAATTGGCTGTGCTGTATTGAAACATTGGGGTAAAATATGATATCGTGCTAATACCATATGTAACAGCAAGACACAAATGTGCAATCGCATTATATTTCAATAAATACGACTGACCTACCTTTTCACTCATTCTCCCGTATAGTGTATAATTGTAAATAATTATGCACGATGCTACTATATTGTATTGACCCTATTTTTATCTAGATCAGCATTGAACCGTTTTATTAATCCACCCATTCTTCCACAAATGATACAATGCTCTAGACTATAACTTGATAATCTGGAACACGCATAATGTGTATAGTTCTTGCAATATGAACACTCTAAATAACGATCGCTTAATTCCTTGTTACATACACCACACACATAGTCGCTTTGTAAGTTTTGATCATGATAATTAGATGATACACACCCACCCATTATTGATGATTATATAGGAGTAACTACATTAGGTAAACAGAAATTATTTCCAGAACAAACCATTCTATTCAATATTCATAACCGACTTAATCGGCGGAGGGGGTACTTGTTTGTCTATTATCGTGGCAGACGATACCCTGTTTATAATAGACTTGAACTTGGCGGTCTCTTCTTCATCGGTTGTTGGCCCCATCGCCTCTCCAACAATCGACATGTATTCTCTATGTTTTGCAGTGCCTAATGATTTATGTGTTGGATTTTGATCCATCCAGTCGTAGATCTTACTTTGATTTTTATTCGTGACATTTTTGATGACCTTCTTTATGTTAGGCATATCAGGAGCCTCTTTGTTCCACTCATCGTTATTCTTGAGGTAAAGAGAATTACGTTTTGCATCTGTACAATGTATCGGGCGTTCACTAACATCCAACTGGTTGAGGCCATCAACAATAAGCTTGCTTACTGCATCGACATACCCTACCTTCCCCAAATTATCCATGTCTGCAATTGTAAGCTTGATGGACTCCATAAAGTCGGTTATGTTCATCGCATTCTTACATGTGTCGTTCAAGAACATATTGAGATTGAAGTTGTTCGTTGTGTTGTAATTATTGATTACCTTTGTTGATTCAGATGTTTCTAACTTTTCGGCTAATTTATCAATAACCATACCTTGTTTTTCCAGAAATCTACCTTGATTTTCCATATGTTTTATCATTGTCTCCATTACTTTCTCCTGAGTAACAGGTGTCGTTTTTTCTTTGACTTCAAGTTCGGGTTCGTGTTCGTGTTCGGGTTCGGGTTCATGAACATACGTGCATATCTTTTTATGTCGATAATATCCGCTATCATACTTATATTCTTTTCCACATTCACACGTATATAGTTTGACATTTTTTGGCGTTTTTTTACTATCATTTTTACTATCATTTACTATCATTTTATGTTTACGTGTCATTAAATGTCTTGTATAATCACTTTGTTTGCTGCATTTAAAGTTACATTTTATACATGTAAACTTTTCGGCGTTTTTTGGCGTTTTTTCAACTATCATTTCTCCTTAATATATGATAGTATAAAAAAACGCCTATATTATTTTAAAAAATAATACGAATTTTTTATGCAGTCAGAGAATTCGCGAAAAAACTGAAATTAGAGCATTATGCTCACAACTCAAAATTCGCATATTTTTTGAAAGTTTAAACTTCTGTATATTTCAAAATGGACATTTTTTGGATTTTAAAAATGTCCAATCAGGATTACACAAAACTTTCAAACTCGTTTTTTTTATTTTTGGATTTTATATTTTATATCTTTTTCAGATAATATGTACACCGCAAATGAAACCTACCGATTATATAATATTAAATATTTGACTGCATTATGGTATATATATAATAAACAATAATGTAATATTTATAGTGCATTTACTGATTTTGTTTCGATGCCTTGAACTCTTTCCATGATACCTTGTGTACTGCTGCAGTAGGAACTGCTTCTGCCGCCGCTCTCTGTTGATCTAACTTGTCTGCCTTTTTAAGTGCACTGTCGATATATATTTCTTTCAAAAGAGATCCAATATAATACGAACCCTCGTGTTGATCCATTTCTCCGTTTTCAATTCTTAGCAAGACATTAAGAAACTGATTTAACAGTGGAAGATCGATCTCGTCATTTTTTACTTTGTTATATATGTCAGTGTAGTTTGTGTATAAGAACGAACACATTTCTAGTGCCTCTTCGTGAACCTTGTCGAGGTCACCCTTGTGTTTAAACTTAAGTTGTTGAAGTGTGCGAATATCGGAAACAAGGAGTTGACTGTGCTTTAGTTTACGGATCGTGTTTGTATGGTCTTCAGTATTATTTGCCTCGATCATTTGTTTTAGTTGTAGTCGTTGAGTATCGTCCATCTTGCGTTATGTATCGTTTCTACTAGGATATATAGATATATATTAGATGTATTTATATCTGTGTAGTATTAACTTAATTTGTTGTCTAAAATAATGTGCAATTAATATATAAGATGCCTCGTAACTACAAAAACATGAAAGCTGGAAGCTCGGGGTATGGCGAAGGAACTGCTCCACCCCAAACCCAGGGCTACAGTAATGGTGCAACTGATCCACAAGAGGACGCGGCAAATGCAGGAAGTGCGGACGGAGATAAATTAAATGAACTGAATAATATCCAAGGTGGGGGAAGACGAAGACGACGAGGCAAACAACACGGCGGAAACAATGACGCCATCCAGCCTCCAACGAGTGAAGACAGTGGCGACGCATCTGGCGATACATCCAGTGGAGAAGTAAAAGCAATCAACGTGCAAAGCCCTGCAAGAGAAACAGCTTCGGGCCCATATACTACAGATAGTCAAGTGACTGCCAACCAAGAATCGAGTAATCAGGGACTGGCTGATACCAAATACGATAATGTTGGTGGTGGAAAACGCCGAAGAAAGAGAAGAACTCGTGGCCGAAAGAGTAGAGGGAAATCCAAATCCAAAAAAAGCAAAGGTAAGAAAAAGACAGTTAAGAAGTCTCGTTCTAAGAGAACAAAGAAACGTTAATAAATTAAATTAGTTTTATCCAAAATAGTATTGTTTACGAAACAATAATATTTTGGTATTATAAGTATAATCTATACAAATCGAAGTTTATAATGCCAAAAGGAGGTGATTGGTTTAATTTTGCTTACGTGACAGTAGCGTATATAGCTCTTGCATTAGGGATGATGCTATTTCTTGCAATCGATGATATACGTGCTAATTGGCCAAAGTATAGATGCAATCCAATGTATATGCCATTATCGAAAAATGTCCAGGAAGATTTTACATTTTGTGTTCAAAATATGCAGGCAAACTACATGGGTGTGTTGTTAAAACCAATAACATGGATTATCAAGAACCTTGGAACTATGGCGGGCGATGTGTTTGGATCGTTACAGAAGTTCCGAAAGATGATATCTTTTATTCGAGATTTTATTACAAATATTGTTGGATCGATTATGGGCATATTTGCAAATATAACCATACAGATGCAAAAGCTGTCTATTTCTATAAAAGATAGTGTTGGAAAAATGGTCGGTGTCATGGTTACGTTATTGTATACGATGGATGGTTCAGTAAAGACCATGCAGAGTGCATGGGCTGGGCCGCCTGGTCAAATGGTTCGAGCGATATGTTTTAGAGACGATACGCTTGTTGAAATGGAAAATGGTGAGCTTTTACCTATGAATAGAGTTTCTTTAGGAGATAAATTAAGCAGTGGAAAGTCTGTGTATGCGGTTCTCAAGGTTGCGAATGCAAACAAAGAATGTTTTTATAGAATGAAGTCTAAATGTGAACAGAAGAGAGACATTTTTGTTACAGGATCTCATTATGTGTTGAACGAATATACAAATGCATATTGTATGGTGAAGGATCATCCCGACGCGGTGTTAACGAGCGAAACAGCCGACACATTTTCATGTTTGATCACCGAAGATCATACTATTCCCATTGGAGGGGTAACGTTTTGGGATTGGGAAGACGATTTAATCACGAAGTAATCACAACGATTAAGAAATGAAGCAACGACTATATGATAGAGTGGTTGTAAAAGGGTTATGTTGGTTTGAATATTATCCATGTTCAATATATGAACAATATTCAAAAAAGTATAGATTATATCAATAAAACATATGACAAGTTGTCTTACTTTGATTTATACGGGGGATCTGTCTTTATATGTATAGTTTTGATTTCGCTTCTTGTTCTCTACATGCAGTATGCGAAGATAAGTATGAATATCGAACCCGTAAAACGAGACTGGCCAAAACACAGGTGTAACCCAATATATATGCCTTTTGCTGGATACATTATGCGGCCGAAAGGTGTGAGTTGGGTTGAGTTTGCGGGAAACAATGCTAACTATTGTATCAACGACATGTTTACAAATATCGTGAGTAATTTTACCAATCCTATCAAGTTTATTCTGTACCCTATTCTGGGTATGTGGAAAATTATATTTTCTGTATTGCAGTCTATTCGAAAAATGTTTCTATCTATCCGCGATAAACTGAAACAGGTAGTTGCAAACCTTATGAATCGCGTCTCTGGATTTGTAATTGTCATTCAACAAATAATAATATCAATGCGTGATTTGTTTGCCAAAGTTCAGGGTGTGGCCGTAGCAGGATTATATACGGTGTTGGGTTCATATTACACTCTAAAGTCAGCACTTGGTGCGGTGATGGAGTTGTGTATTATATTTTTGGTAACGATGGCTGCGATAATTGTTGGTTTTTGGATGATGCCGTGGACATGGGGTATAGCGGCAGGTCTTACTGCAGTGTTTATTTCTATATCTATTCCTCTTATTGTTATGACTGTATGGTTAAGTAAGATTATGAACATTCAAACAAGTAGATCTCCTCCTGGAAAACCTGGGCGGCCTAGTTGTTTTTCTGGAGACTCTCGTATAACCCTGAAGAATGGAGAGACCATTCCTATACGCGAGGTTAAGATAGGCGACGTATTGAAAGATGGAGGTGTAGTTACTGCACGTATGAAAGTCAAAAAAACTCCCGATAATATAATTGGTTTGATATCTCCCTATGTTAGAGTAACTGGATGTCATTATGTTTATCATGAAGGATCCTGGATAAAGTCGTTAAGCCATCCTAATTTTAGTTTGGTTCCTGATGCATCTGATATTGAATATTTATATTGTCTCAATGTTAGCACAAAGAAAATACACATGGGCGGCCTTGTATTTTCAGATTGGGATGATATGATAAAGACCGATGAGACGTATGGTTTTATGACCCAATTAAAAGACACTCTATATCCAACAATGTCAACGACTGAGTTATATAATCCTGAAAATATACACAAATATTTCGATGGAGGCCTGGATGGAATGTCGCTAATTGACACGACCGATGGGTCTATTCCTATCTCGAAAATAAAAGTGGGCACTGAACTTTGTTTAGGAAATACCGTTATTGGTGTTGTTAAGATATATGCGAAGGATCTAGACCAAATGTATTATAATGTTTCGGGTAGGGGTTCAGCTACCCATGTATTGCGTGGTGGTATAAATCTTATATATAAGACATCATCTGGTTGTGAATTATCTAGTAAGTCTCGAACGACCCTTTTCGAATTCATAGATAAAAAAGAAGTTGAAACGAAAAATAAAAGCAAGGTTTTATATCATCTTCTGACAGAAACAGGAGAATTTAAGACAGATTGCGGTCTTATCCTTCAAGATTATAATTCATGTCTGGATCATTTTGAATAAATAATAATCGTTTCCAAATATATAGATACCAATATGTTCGAGCTTAAATTAAATCAGACATTTCTTGAAATAAAAGTTCTTGGGAAAGTGATAAAACTAACCCTACTTAATATAATTATGATGCTAATCCTTGGTTGGATAATTGGAGCATTCGTATTGTGTTCTTGTTGCAAGTATACCCTTACGGATATAATCGACCTAGCGTACGATAAATTATTGCGTTTACTGGGAGATACAAGCGAAGTATCTGTAAGAATACAAAATATACACGAAAAAGATTGTGCGTGCGAATCTCCCTGGTATTCTCCTTGCGTGGTATGGGGAAACAAACAGGTCAAGGAAGACAGTTGCAACAAAACAGGCGGATGCGAAGATAAAAATAACATAAAGGGTGCAACTGAGTCTGAAACATCATCAAATGATAAGTGTTCTGGTGCAGGCAGTGCTAGTAAGTGTCAGGGTGTTTGTGACAAGACCTCTGATGTTCATGTGATCACTGTTGATAATCTTACTAGTGATAAAGAGTTCAACAAGTAAAGAAGTAAGTAAATACATTTTGAGTATAATATGTATATGTATATGTTGTTTGCGACAGTATTATATTTACATATTATATATGGGAAAATCTAAAACCAAAAAAAATAGCAAGCGTTCAAAGCATGCGAAAACTCGTCGTGGAAGAAGACAGAGTAGAAAAAGAAGAGCAGGTAGCAGAGGCGCCGCAACTAATGGGTGTTCGGGAGTTTCAAGTGGAGTTCGTGTTGGCCAGAAGAGGATTGATTTAAGCAATTGGTCTCCCTATAATCCAGGAACTGGTATTTATCGCGGAGAAGTAGATTGTGGGGATAAGGAACCAAACGGAAGAGGTCGTGCTTCTGGAAATGGAACATGGGAATCGGACAACATTGTGCATAATGATGCTAATGAATGGTATACTGGAAAGTCAAATATATCTGAAACTATTAGATCTGGAACTATTATATCTGGAAAATGGAAAAACAATCTACCATATGACGTTACCGTAAAAAATAATATGGGAACTTACAACTATAAAAAAGAGAGCTATGATCTGATAGAAGATAATGTTCGTAGCTCAAGCTCAATGTCAAGCCGCCCTTCTATGGATAGTGATAGAAGCTCACTATTAAGTCGATACTCAATGTCAAGCCGCCCTTCTATGGATAGTGATAGAAGTTCTATATTATCTATGTTAGGTGATGATGAGGATGGTTTAGATACAGATAGACCCAGTATTGTTAGAGGATCATGGCACGCTAAGAACGCTAAGAAATCTTTAAATAACGCAAGGGGTGGTCGTCGTTCCAACAAACGCAAAACTCGCAGACGTAACCGTAAACACTAAATTACATAATAGAACATGTATATATTCTATTATGAAATATGTAGTTACTTATTTGAGAATGTTTGATAACACCTATCGCAGTAGCTTATTGGCATACTTCTTTCTGGACCAATATCAATATAATCGTTTACAATATAATTATGACAACATTCATTTTTTAAAGTTGTTTCTAGAGAAGAAATTAACTCATCAATATTTTTTATAGCATGCTTTCGGGAAGAATCTTGTCCTTTCATGCTGTTTAGTTTAAGAACCGTTCGCTGTTCTTGCATACTTGCAAGTACTTTTCTGTAGGCCAAAACAGAAAGGTCATCCGCATATGCACCTTCCGCCGAAGGTTGTGGTTTTTTATATGTGTATTGTGTCTGCATGATATAACTGATCCACTAATACAGTAATGAAAAATATGTGTTTATATAGATTACAAGTAAATTATTAAATAATATTTATAGATACATCATTGTGTGTGACACTGATGCACCTCCACTGCGTTTAAGAAGTTTATCTACAACTTCATTTGTTACAGTAAGGGGGAATGTAACCTCTAATGACATTTCCTTTTTGAATAGATTTGTTCCAGGTTTCATAAGTCGATATAGGTTAAGCTTTGTGAATACGATCTCTAGACATCTTTTAAGATTGCGAACACCATCTTCTTTATCGCAGTAATTGGTAATAACATGTCTGATTGTATCTTCTGGAATGATAACATCTTCATTCGAAAATCTAACCTGTTCTCTAATTTTTGGCAATACATGACTATCTGAAATGACCACCTTTTCTTTAACATCGTATCCCATGGTCTGAATACGATACATCCTATCTCTTAAGATGGGGTTCACCTTGCTTTCGTCATTGTAACTGAAGATAAACAAACACTTACTTAAATCAAAGTCAATCTCTGAAAAGTATTTATCGTGAAACTGACTGTTTTGACTGGTGTCTGTGAGATGTGTAAGAATGCCCGCAATCTCTTCGCCCTTAGGGGTGTCGCTAATCTTATCTAGCTCATCGAAGTAGATAACTGGGTTCATGCATTTACTATCGAGAAGGATCTGAACAATCTTGCCCCACACACTTCCTTCGTATGTGTAAGAATGTCCCTCGAGGAAGCTGCTATCGGTTGCTCCTCCAAGAGCAAGGAACGCAAATGGTCTGTCTAGGATTTTTGAAATACCCTCCTTTACAAGGGTCGTCTTACCAGTTCCCATAGGACCCTTGATTGCGATCGCTGATCCAATAGCTTGTGGGTTTGTTACCAGCTGACCAAGCATTTGCATAATTTGCATCTTCGCGTCATCTAGACCATAAACTGCATTGTCAAGAGTTTGTTGAGCATTTTCCATGAACTCGTGACATTTGTCTACACCGTCTTCCATTGTGACAGGAAGTGTTTTATAGGTGTTGAACGGGATGCGCATAAAAGTATCTACCCAGTTTTTGATTTTGTAGAACTCTCCGCTTCCAGGCTCCATATACTTCAACGAGTTAAGCTTTTTCAGTGCGATAGATTTGAATACATGTGGTATCTCTGATTGTAGAAGATTAACGCGATAGGGAGTTTCAATATTCGAGATTTTATTCACTTCTCTAGCTTCTTTAATTAGCTTGAGTTGCTTTTCCTTTTCGAGACCATCAAAGAATGTGTAATCGTTCGTCTTATTTTTATTTCTTAGTAGCTTCTTGAAGATGCGTGCATTTTTATCCTTTTGTTTTTGTTCCTTACGCTCTTTCTGGCGATCGGTCTTTTCAATCTTACTCTGATAATGTTCAATGCCCATTTTCATAGATTCTTGAAGAAGTTTGTCGCTTGCGTTGTCATTGCATAATTTTTTCATAACACTGAGAACATTTGTTGTGGATGTATCATTTTTGGATTGAATATCCTTTTCTTTTTCAGAGATGACACTTTTTTTGACATTCGGTGAAAGCTTCTTAGCTCTACTTCTTGTAACAGGAGGCTCTTCCTCTTCCTCTTCTTCCTCTTCCTCTTCTTCCTCGTCCTCTTCGCACTCTTCGTCTTCCTCGCAATCTTCTTCGTCAGATGAATCAGATACACTTGACACGCTAACATCTTCGTCCTCGCTTTCTTCATAATCTTCGTCTTCTTCTGACCCAGATTCGTCTTCATAATCTTCATCCTCATCTTCGCCATATTCTTCTCCTCCGATTGTGAAGATAATATTATAGTTTCCTCCACCCCCAGCTCCTCCACCAGCCTTTGCCTTGGGTGATTTTCGCTCAGACTTACCCTTAGGCTTCTTTTTGACGCTGTCATCGTCGCCATCTTCATCTTCGGTGTCTTCAATAATATCAATAAACTTGTCGGCGTTCGATTTTGAAATAATAGTGTTTTTCTTTGATTTTTTTACAGGCGTAATTTCTAGTTCTACCTCTTCATTCGATCCAGAATGAGAACTGGATGACCCCTCTTCTTCTTCATCTTGTTCCTGCATATCCTCTTTGATAATGCGTCGGAGGCGTTCTCCCTTTTCAACGTTCTCTTTCATATGTTTGGATGGGAATAGTTTACTCAGAAACTTCTTGTACTCTAATTCATCCATAACATCTTCTTCGTCTTCGTCATCATCGTGATGATCGTCGCCTCCGCTCCTCTTTTTATTTTTTGCGTTTTCTGACTTACCTTTTGCACCTGAGCCCGAAGTATTGGACTTGGTGTCGGCCTTGGATTTGTTGTCATTGTTCGTGCGCGCCATTTTACTTTAAAAGTGTGTAATGTATATTTGCTGTTGTATCTTATATTATAGTCTTTAAGTTGCTGTTCAATTTATAGTTACTTATTTACGTAACCATAAAGAACAACCGTTAGGAAAACTCCAAAGAAGTTTTTCGCGAATAGATCAAGTATGTTGTATGAAATATTTTTCCAGTCATATGGAAACAGTGCTGCTACACCATAAAGAGACCATATTGCAAAGAATGCATAAAACATTGTGTATGCATCTTCTACACCAACGACATAGTTTTTGTAAATAATGTAAAAATAAATCAAGAATGCAATAGTTCCTATGAAAACCGATAGCTTCTTACCTATTTTTCCTATTTCTCCAAGGTATCCAAACAACAGCATGGCTGCATTTAATAATACAACTGAAAGTATTGGATAACTTTCCTTTGATAGTATTTGTTCAAGAGAGAGGGTAGATGTGCCGAGGTTTGAAGATTTGTATTTTAAGAATATAAAGTATGCAATTAGGGTTATCAACATAGTAGGTGTTGTGAACATCCAATCGTAATATCTATTTGGTGTGATATTGGATATTTTGAAGAAATTGTATGTGAGCCAAATATAAAAGATAACTTCTACTATTTGAACTGCTAGTTCAGCATATACAAGTTCGCGAAGAATGTTCACGCTAGATGGCGTGTTGTATTGTAGTATCCACATGTTAGCTATTCCAGTCAATATCTGTACAAGGAGAGACGCATATACGCTATATTTTAAAAGAACCTTTGTGTTCATTCCTTCTATATATATATATTCTATTAACATTTTTGATAATTATAATCGTTATTTATACGAAGATATCGAAACCGCGAAAATCATTAAATATAATTGTAAATACGACTTAATAATATTCGTTTCAAATAAAAAATATGTAAATTGAACCGAATTACAATCTAAAAATAGTACATTATTATAAGGAAGGTAACTGCGATCAAAATGCAAAACGTTGTTCCCTCGAAGATTCTAGGTATTCAGTTTAGCATACTGTCGCCAGATGAGATCCGCAACGCTTCTGTTGCAGAAATCACCAGTCGCGATACGTATATTAACAATAAGCCTGTGATTGGAGGACTATTCGATCCTCGAATGGGAGTGCTTGAACCTGGACTTGTCTGTCTTACAGACGGTCTAGATTATTTGAAAACTCCTGGATACTTTGGTCATATTGAAATGGCAAAGCCTGTATATTATATTCAATACCTTCCATCTATCATAAAAATCCTGCGATGCGTCTGCTTCAAATGTAGTAAGTTAAAGATCTCTAAAGAAACATATAGTAATGCATTGAATTACGAAGGCGATGCCAGATGGAAGTATCTCTTTCCTATTGCAAGCAGTGTCAAAAAGTGTGGCGACGAAACAGAATGTGGCTGCGGTTGTGTGCAACCTCGTAAAATTCAAAAAGAAGGGCTGGCGACAATCGTTGCCGAATGGAAGCAGGGTGATGGAGAAGCGATCACCATCAAGCTAACCCCCGAGATGGTTCTCAAGATATTCAAGCGTATCTCAGACGAGGATGTAGCCTTTATGGGGTTCAGTCCCAAATGGTCTCGTCCTGACTGGATGATTTGTCAAGTTCTTGCGGTTCCTCCGCCAGCAGTCCGCCCATCAGTTAAGCATGATGCTCAACAGAGAAGCGAAGATGATCTGACACATATCTATTGCAATATCATTAAAACAAATAAAACTTTGCAAGAAAAAATAGAAAATAATGCAGCTGGAAATATTATTGAAGACTGGACAACTGTATTGCAATATTACGTTGCGACACAAATAGACAACAAAATCCCTGGTGTTGCTTCTGTGGCACAGCGTTCGGGTCGTCCATTGAAGTCTATTAAGGATCGTCTGAATGGAAAAGGTGGTCGTATGCGTGGCAATCTCATGGCCAAACGCGTTGACTTCAGTGCACGCTCGGTGATTACAGCGGATCCCAACATCTCTATTAGAGAACTTGGCATTCCAATGAAGATCGCCAAGAACATTACCAAGCCAGTGAAGGTAAACGATCGTAATCGAGCGTTCCTTACGAAACTTGTTCTCAATGGTCCAGATATTCATCCTGGTGCAAAGATTTTGGAAAAGAAAACTGGTCAATCTATTACCTTGCGATATGTAGATAAAAGCACATTGAACTTGGAAGATGGTGACACAGTTCATCGCCACATGATGGATGGGGATCCTATTCTCTTTAACCGTCAACCTACTCTTCATAGAATGAGTATGATGTGTCATATTGCAAAGATCATGGACAAGGGTGATACATTTCGCATGAATGTTGCCGACACAAAACCCTATAATGCCGACTTTGATGGAGATGAGATGAACTTGCATATGCCTCAAGATGTGGAGGCCGAAACCGAGCTACGCTGTTTAGCTGCGGTTCCGTTCCAGATGGTAAGTCCTGCCAACAACGCCACGATTATTGGCATTTATCAAGATTCCATGCTTGGTTGTCATTTGTTCACTCGCGAAAACGTGACATTTGATAAGCGTCGTGCTATGAACATACTTATGATGTCAACCAAGATCGACGAAAGTAAGATATTGCGGGATGGCAGAGTGTCTAATTTCGAGGTATTATCTCAGATTATGCCCCCCATGTCTTTGAAATACAATACCAAGCCTCTTAATGAGGGGGAAGATCCCAAGACCTCTAACAAGGTGTTTGAAGTTGTAGATGGAAGATATGTTCGCGGACAGATGACAAAGGGTGTTCTCGGCGGTGCTGGGCGTGGATTATTACAACGCGTGTGTAACGATTATGGTAACATGGCCGCTAGTAATTTCGTGGATGATTTACAAAATGTGGTCACCGAGTATCTATGTAATACTGGATTTAGTGTAGGTATTAGTGACTTGTTGTCAAATGAAAGCACTACCCGAGAGATTATCAAGGTTATTGAAAACAAAAAGAACGGAGTGAAGGATTTAATTGATCAAACTCGGCTTGGCGTGTTTGAGAATAATACTGGAAAGACAAATAAGGAAGAGTTTGAAACTCAGGTGAACAACATTCTTAATCAGGCCACATCAGAATCTGGTAAGATTGGCTTGAACAGTCTCGATAAGAATAATCGTTTTGTTACGATGGTAAATGCTGGTTCAAAAGGTAGTGAGCTGAATATATCGTTTATGATTTCATGCCTTGGTCAACAGAATGTTGATGGTAAGCGTATTCCATATGGGTTTGAAAATCGAACACTTCCACACTACATGAAGTATGACGACAGTCCAAGTGCTAGAGGGTTCGTAGAGAGTTCGTATATTAATGGTCTTACTCCTCAGGAGCTGTTCTTCCATGCTATGGGTGGTCGCGTTGGTCTTATTGATACAGCAGTCAAGACGTCTACTACTGGTTATATTCAACGCCGCCTTATTAAGGGTATGGAAGACTTGATGGTTAGCTACGACATGACCGTGAGAACAAATAAGGGCAAGATTGTTGAGTTTACGTATGGAGACGATAGCTTTGATCCAATTCGTGTTGAAAAGCAAGTTCTTCCTCTTGTTGAAATGAGTATTCAAGATATCTACGGACACTACAGTATTCCTGACGCAAAGGGTTCGAAAAGCATTTTGGCAAATATTTATGAGAGCGACACTAAGAAGCTGCACATGAGGCAAACCGACGAATTAAACAAGCGAAACAAGAAGTATATTGAGATGATGATCCAAATGCGAAACGACGCGGTAAAAAATGTGTATAAGAATAAACATGACACTGACATTTACTGCCCAGTTGGTTTTACGCATATCATCAATAATATTGTTGGTCAACTTAATATTACTGGATCGTCCAAGGTTGACATTACGCTTCTAGAAGCATATAACATGATCGAGAAGGGATTTGCCACTCTCGATGGGATCCGTTCTGCTAAACCCAATAAGCTGTTCAAGATGTTGTATTATTTCAACTTGTCCCCACATATTCTGTTGGTGGTTAAGCGTATGAACAGAGCAGCACTGACACTTCTTATTGAAACAATTGTATTGAATTACAAAAAGGCAATTATTAATCCTGGTGAAATGGTTGGAATGATTGCCGCACAGAGTATTGGTGAGCCAACCACACAGATGACATTGAACACGTTCCATTTTGCAGGTGTGGCGTCTAAGTCAAATGTTACTCGTGGTGTGCCTCGTATTGAAGAAATATTGTCTTTGTCTTCTGAGCCAAAGAACCCGTCTCTTACTGTCTTCTTGCACCAAGAAGACGAAGAAGAAAGAGATCGTGCTCAAACAATTATGAACATGCTGGAACATACCCGCCTACGCGAAATCGTGAAAGAGATTGATATTTGCTTCGATCCTCGCGATGACGACAGTAAGATTGACGAAGATCGAGATACTTTGCGACAGTTTTACGAGTTTGAGAACATGATGGATGAGTGTAATGAAGATGAAAATGCTGGAAACGCCGAAAAGTCTAAGTGGGTCGTTCGCATGGAACTCAACTCAGATGTTATGTTGGATAAAAACATTACGATGGAAGATGTTAACTTTGCTATTAAAAACAGCTACGGAAATGAAATCAACTGTGTATATTCTGACTACAATGCAGACAAGCTTGTCTTTCGTATTCGCATGAACGAGGTATCCAAACTTATTGCAAAGGATGGAAAGGGATCGTCAAAGGTTCAGCCTCTTGATCAATCTGATCAGATCTACAAACTACGAAAGTTTCAAGACGAGATCATGAGTAACATTGTGTTGCGAGGCACTAAAAACATTGGTAAGGTTATCATGCGAAAGATTAAAGATAACGTTTTCGAGAAAGACGGCAAGTTTCAAAAGAAAGATATTTGGGTTCTTGATACAGTAGGATCTAATTTAATTGATGTGTTGGGTCTTGATTATATTGACTATAAAAAGACCTTCAGCAATGATATTATTGAAACATACCGAGTGTTTGGAATTGAGGCTGCTAGACAGGCAATCTACAATGAACTGGTTGATGTCATTGAGTTTGACGGAACATACGTCAACGCTCACCATCTTGGACTATTGTGCGACAGAATGACCTACACAAACAAAATGATTTCGATCTTCCGTCACGGTATTAATAATGATAACATTGGCCCCATTGCGAAAGCATCGTTTGAAGAAACTCCGGAGATGTTCTTGAGAGCTGCCAGACATGGCGAGCTTGATATGATGCATGGTGTGTCGGCCAACATTATGTGTGGACAAGAAGGATCGTTTGGAACAAATAGTTTTCAGGTATTCTTAGACATGGCCGAAATGCAAAAAATGGATGAGGTTGTTGATTATGAAACCACGACAGACGCGGAACGCATCAACAAGATGTATGTAAAACAAGATACTACAGACGAATGTAGTAAAGAAAACTTGTCTATTTACCATAATGCATCAAGTGTGAAGGCAGTTGATACTGGAGGAGACAATAGTTACAATCCAGGGTTTTAGATGTAAAATATACAATACAATATCAATAAGTCATAAATAATAAACAATATAAAATATAAAAATACAAAACATGTATGTATTGTATTTTTATTTAACATGTATATACATCCACCATAAGTTATCATGTATGTATACTCTATTAGTAAACACAGTTAAAGCTAACAATCTTATAATATCAACACCGTATTATACCGGCACCCATACCAACTAAAAAATTATGTCACATTTTTTTCTTCATTTGTGCAAAATTATATTGAACCAGCCAAATATAAACATTGACGTAGAAAAGTTTATTCCTAATTTCGATATATATAATCTAGATGATGATGGATGGGTCTTGTATAATAGATTTCTAAATCCACTAATATATAAAATACATGAATGCAGAAAGATGTGTATTCCAGTGAAAGAACGTAGATTAAAGATTGAGTTCTATGTTAACATGCAAAAACCAATCCACAATATATTTCACTCTGATGCGTCAAACGATTACAACGACCTTATTAAAAATCGATATCCGATAGTTGTTTCGAAAAGGGTTGACAGTCTATATATGAAATGTCAGCGACATTATCACAGTCTTATTAGATTTGTAAATATTGTAAAAACCCGATACTCTCAATCAAAAAATACTTGCGATTTATTGCTACGACCCATAAGTGATAAGGATAAACATTTATATTCTGTTCTACAAAAAGGCAGTAAATATTTATTTAGAGTAAGTGAACTTCAACAAATTATTATTACGTGCATTGGTAATACAGATGAATATTTTCCAGAAGTTCTCGTTATAAAGAACCCATATAATAATGAGGTATTTAGTTGGATGGAACTCTATAAGTTCTATTTTTACATAAAAACTCATAACTACAAGTTGGAAGAACTCTATCACTCCTACTTTATCTCTGATTTTCAAGATGACATGTACGTGTTAAAGTATGAAATTATTATTAGAGATCATGCTATTACAAACCATGTAAAAAATGCACATTATGATACTCTTTATCCAGACGTTCTACGAATGCTCATACAGTACAAGTCATACATACCAATTATTCAGATATCATGCGGGTTTCCCAGGAAAGCCCTGGTAGATATTATGCGACCATATTTGCATCTATATTACTACCATTTACACTTTCCCCAAGATCTTCCGCGTAGATACGAATCGGAGGAAAAACTTATTAAAAAACTTATCAAGATTTCAGTATTTAATCCAACATTTGGAAAACGAACGGTTTCGCGAGATGAAGATAAGCAAGAAACAATCGTTAAATATAGTAGTGTCGTTCCTGCATTCAACAAACCTATCTATTCTAATTATTGCACACCTTCTTATATCACGATATCACTTGCAGATGACGACCAATATCACAAAATGATGGCGTTTTTTAAATCTACATCAATGTGTCTTTCACAACTCACTGGATTTACTTCTTCAGATCAAGAAGAAGAATACGGGTATTATGTTGATAGGTATTATACTCGACATATTAGACCGCGTCTACGTAGAGAAGAGAACGACGAGGTGGACGACGATATTGAAACAGATTGCACAGAGACAGTGGTCGAAGACGATGGTGACGAAGACACTAGCACAGTCACTAGTTTGGATAGTGACGATGAAATCGAGCCTCGTCAAGCCAGCAACTTGCATCAACAATTACAACCCGCACAAGTTTATCCAGAAAATATAACACTGGTTTCTGCATTACGCACACCAGTAATAACAACCGTTTCATTTGAAACAATGTTACATTCAAGCATGAATTATACAATGCAACAACATGATGAAATCGTGAACAGAGCTATGTCAACACTTAATGATGTTACGGAACGATTGGACAACCTGAGGTTTCCTGATAGAATACACGACACAAGCGAAACAAACTCGAGTTGTGCAATGAGTATTAGCGAAGATGAGGCAGACAGTGTGAATGTAGAAGCTTCAACTAAAAACACTCAAGAAGAATACGATACTGTAAACGAAGAAACAAGCAGTGACACCGATCCTGATATTGATGTTAGGACAAATCATACGAACCTCCTGTCGTCTAATCAACAAGAGAACGCGAATGGAAAATATATAGTTCGTGCTATGACTGGATCGCGAGATATTGGATATACAACTGAGCTATCAGAGACCTTTTATACTGGAGAAGTTGCAACAAGATTTTATGAAGAGTTGGGATTAATCTACTATGATTTAAAGGAGATTGAGTTTATTCCTTTTGATTTACTAGACGAAAATAGAGTAGATACACCTGCGACTATTATTAATTGCGAAGAGAAACCACAATATTACCCTAGTAATTATACAAATAATATTGAAACAAACCATCCAACAGAAGATCCATCTACAAGTTTAAACATGTTTTCATGCAATGAGTGTAAATTAAAGTCTATTAAAAACCAGTGTTGTGTATGTAAAGAATGTGATATATGTAACTATTGCAATGGTGAAAATGTGTGGAGCAAGCAACACGAAGATTGGAAATGTAGAACTTGTTACAATGCTCAACAACAGGAAGAAAATGAGAATGCAGAACTTGACTATTGCTCCGAAGAAGAGATTGTTTCAAGCTCGCTCATGACCTATGGTGTGCCTTCGAACGCAATTGAAAATATGTCACCAGACGAGTATATACATAGTCGTATGGAAGAGATGAAACGCCAAGAATATCTAGAAAAGGGGTTTACTGAAGAAGACTACTGCGAAATGCAAGATCTTCGATTTGAAGAATATGGCAGCGACGGAGAATACGATGCTTAGTGGTTGTTTGAAATATATGGTATATATGGTAATGTAAATAATAGATTACCATGTATTAATTATTGTCAAGCATATATCTATGCATTGCTACATGAACATGTGGACATTTATAAATCTTCGTTGGTATCATCATCTTCGTTTCCTTCGCGAAACCCGTCTCTCTTTTTGTTTGCCATGCCCTCTTGTGCAGGAAGAGAACGGGCACACATGCTGTAAAGAAGGCGGATCACGAAAAAGTGAACGCCAATGGAAAGAAGCTGAAGAACCTTGCTTCCCATGTTGTTTTTAATAAATCCGCTAAAGTTTTTGATATTTGATACTCCAGAAAGAGCAAAATCGGCAATGGTTAGGGTGCCAATAATGAGGTAGATCACCATCAAATAGAAAAAGTAATCGCAATATCCGCGGTGAAAGTCAGGTTGAAGCACAGCGTTGACGGAATCCATGGTAGTCTTATACTATAGCTAAACATAAAAGTACGATCGTATGCACAAAAGATTTCCTATAGATTTATTCCGATATTTTCATATTTATTTTTAATTTTTTCGGGCTATTGGATTTCTTGCTAGTTTCTAGTTGTTCAGGATTGTCTACGTTTCCAGAGAATGGTTTAAGAACCTCCATTTCGATAATCTTATTGTAATCATAATTTGTGTTGTATGTAGTTGTCATGTGCGACGGATTTACATTATCAAATGTATTAATTTTGTCATATCCTGTATCTTTATATGGAATAAGATCGTTATAATATTCGTTCTTAAGTGAGGATTGTGATAAGATGACCTCGGTTGTGTCCATTTGATATGCAGAGTTTTCCACGCTTAAAAACTGAGATGTGTCGAGAAGATATGATCGAATGCGGACATACCGTAGAAGCTGGTCTGCAATCTTATATATGTAAACGGTTTCGTTGTCTATTTCAGGCGATATCAAGTTACTCTTGGGCACAACTAACACACACTTTGTCGTATCAGCACTGTCGGGTGTTTGCTCAAATAAACATACTGGATTGCGTTCACTGCATGTATTCGCATCTGCGACAATACAAAGTGATGCGTTTTTTATCATAGACGTGTCAATATATTCTTTGAACACGACATGCTGTTCTATTAATTGTTTAATGAGTGTCACCATCTCTTCTAGCTTTTTTCCGTATAACATCATTTTATTTTCGATAATTTTTTCTATGTGTTCCCGAATTTCTAGATATGAATAATCATGTAGTAGTATTCTGATTGTATTTCTGAATGCATTAAAAAAGTTTGTTTCTAGTCGTATTTTGTTTACGTATTCTGATCTTTCTTTGTCTATTGAGTTATTGTTTGTCGTCTCTATATCAATGAACGTTTTTGCCAGATTATCGTGATCTTTTGAAAATCCTTTGTGTCGCATCACTGGAATATCGTCGTTTATGTTACTGATCTCTGTTGGGGTCGACAACAAAATAACCTGGTTTGTCATTGTAATTATCCCGACGATCATCTCGTCGTCTACAAGTTTGAACGCTGGCTGTATAGGAATATGATTTTTGAAATGATGTGTAACTTTATTAATAAACTGAATTGTTTCACTGTAAGTTTTATACAAACTCTCATCATCTATAAATGTAACAGCGGTGTCAGTTGATAGTTTATTTCCTGAAGGATAGCACGGAATAATGCCTTCACTCGTGCCTATTTTTACTTCAAGAGCAACAGTTTTATATGAATAATTAAATACGTGTCTTAGTATTTTGATGTCTACTCCGCGTGATTTCTTCAATAAATGCATGAGCGATGATAATAAAATAGGGGATTTGAAATTGTATTCTCGGCGTAAGCTGGCCATAGGAGTGCATTTATTTTGGTAAATCGGATTTACGACTTTATCAATAAACGTGCTAATTACTGGAGGGGTCATATCTTTACTTATGGTTGGTGTATCACTTTCTTCGTGTGAAAAATATTTTTGAAACGTAATCGATTCCTTTGTTTTCTTAAGTGAATACAGTGGTTCATATATGTCACCTTTCTTTACAACAATCATTGTTGGTTTATCGCGATTGAAAATAGTGTTAGAATAGTGATTGGTTGGACACAGTATCTCGACTTTCATTGTGTCGTCGTCATTTGGAACATCTATTATCACTAGATTTGCACCATTCGGATGAGACTGGTGTATGTCTTTATCGCACATGAGATCCCATGTGTAGGTGTAGTCAATATTCGTGCTATCGATGATAAAGAACGCCTTATAATTATCATACGCTCTTACTAATTTGCGGAAGCTTGTTTCATTGTTTTTTTGATATAACGGAGACGATTTGTATGGTTCTATATCTTGTTTTTCAATATCAACTGAACTATAAAACTCTTGGACTAGATTTCCATTTTGGTATCTAGCAAATCGTTCAAGTGTGATGTTATTCACAAGATACTGTTTGAAATCGCTTACACTCATTTTGTCCGAAGGATCATTGTAAAACATTATATCCGCCATAGCAGACAAAAAGTGTTGTGGGTTTTCCCCTGTTTTTGTTTCTACTCCGTGACGCAGTAAGACGAGCATGTCTTCCTTAATTTGCATTCTTGGAAGATCTTCCAAATAGTCACTTGAATATTCCTTTAATAAATATTGAATTTCAATCGGCAAAAATCCCCAGCGACCGAGATGAACTGGGACTGTTCTCTGATCTAGAATATAGAGAGCGTCCCCCTTCGGCGGTTGAACACTTGGTGCATTGTTGTCTATTTGTTTTTCATTCTCGTTATCTGGTGTATCTTCAATATCTTTTTTGCAGTCATTTATCATTTCCAACTTTGACCCACTCCTCTTTAGTTCACCGTTCACTTCTGTAAACTTAAAACAACATGGAATGCACTTGTTATTTGGATGTTTGTCTCGGGGCATGAACGCTGGATAGTTTTCAATATATTTACCAGTCTTACTTGATATTCTATTTGATCCGGTAAACTCGTATACAAAGTTTCCATCATCTTGCACTTTATTTTGTCCTCTTGGAATAATACCGCCACACGTAGGGTGTTCCATAATAGGTTTTCCATCTTTGTTTACCACTGGATTTCCATCTTCATCTTTCTTCTGTGTCATTTCAGATGGGTGAATATAACTGTTTGTTTTGAGGCACCAATATCTTGGACATGCGTATACATTTTTTTTGCTTTTACTTGATCCGTACGTAACGATATATCTATCGTCTAATTGGGTTTCCTTTTTTATGACAGCGTCTTGTTGTTTTTCATCTAATGCGTCAAACTCTTCTCTGCCGTATCTATCAATAATCCCATTCTTTTCTTTTTCGATAGTGGTTTGATACTCATCTTGGGTCATAAGGACTGGCTGTCTTCCGTATGCAGAATCGCATGTTTTAGAATAACCGAAGTACTTTCCTGTCTTGTCGCTTTTTGCAAGAAAAAGGTCTTTATCCGCTTCTTCCATTATCTTGACAAAAGGATTTGGTTTTGATAATCTCATACCAACGATATTTGATGCACCATCTCCTCCTATTTTTTTGTATTTTTGTTGTTGTTTATTTTTACGTGCAGATCCACCCTCCATATCACTTTCGTAGTCGTCGTCTTCGTAGTCGCCGTAGTCTTCTTCTTCGTCACTTCCGTATATTAGATCAAGTGCAGTACCCTTGTTGATAGTATTTAAATCCTCGCTGAAGCTAACGGGCTGAACGTCATCGATTATATGAACTTCGTCATTTTCGGCATCTATTGTGATATCTTGTTTATGAATAATATTTTTATCACTCGCAGATAAAATATCCTGTGCACGAACCATGTCATTTTGTGTGAGATTACAAACTCTTTCAATATCTGGCAAAATATCGATTGCTTTCTTATAAGATACACACAATGCAATAAATGCATTCATATATGGATCGATACTGTTTATGTATTGCAGATTATCTATTCCTGATATTTCCATACGAATTTTTCGTTTTGTTTTTAATGACTTCTTTGTCAAGTCCTTTACCGAAACGGGGAACCCTGGATTAGAGCGTATACGCATAGTTTTTGATCCTATTCCTCCCGTATCGATTGTTAGTTGACTGGCAACGCGTGCAATTATTTCTCTAGATTCATCTTCTGAGATATCGTGTGCGTTCATTAGATTTTCAACCAATAGCTCTCCTTGGTAACCTTCTCTTCGTTTGATCTGTTCAATTACAAATGCCTCCTTGCTTGTCATTTTGTTAAANTTNGACACCTTTCTGTATCTCATATTTATTCCATCCCTTGCAGATATATTGAATGAGTTTATGATAAAAATAGGAGACAAACATTTCTGAACACTTTTTAAATCGAAATTATCTGTATCACTTGTTATGATAACGTCGCATCCGTATTTTATGTGCAGAACGTCGATGTTGTCTTCCTCGAGACCAGAATATAGTTGAAACTTATATCCGCTTTCTGATAGAAAATCTGCGATTTGTTTAATAAATGGATTTGCGTATTGTAGAATGAGATCGTTTATTTTTGTTAGCGAAATAGGAGTTTGTGATCTTATATCAAGTATAATATCACCATTTTCCTGTAACTCACACACAAACTCGATGTCTTTTTCGTTTTCTACTACGATGTATGCAGCGACACACTTCGCCTTTCCAATGTGTGTTGCAAGCTGAGAGGCTTTTGTTTTAGATATTGTAGGTATTACGCGATTATCCCTTGTTTTTTCTTCACCATAAAGACGATACATTGGCTCTCTATGCACGCCTGGGTTAAGTTTTGTAAATGGAACATTTTCGCTTGTATGAATAATTTTGAAAATGGTGTCAAGTGGAGCGTTAAAAGAAAATGTTTGTTGAATAGCAAATCGAAGTTCTAGTATTCCTTTTGTCTCGTACTGAAACCCGTCTATATTTTTGGATATAACATTTTCAGATACTTGGTGTAACATATCTTCTTTTAGAAAGGTGTTCGTTGTCGTATCAGACTGTAACTGTTTGGTATCCTTCATAATGCGATCGCGATCTTCATCTAGTTGTAATTCAGATCCTATTCCCTTTGATACCAGAGATGGAAAGTATACGTTCAGCAAATATTGTTCATTTAATGGCTCTCCATTAGATTTATTTCTACTAAGAACATCTTTTGCGGTGGCTAGGTAAAGAACATTATGTTGTATTTGTCCATTATCAAGTAATAAGTTATTATTCGTGGTGCTTGTTGCATTTTTACTTGCACTATACAGAAGATTATCGTAATGTTTCATATCAAATGGGTTGTATGGGAAAGGATAGTGTGTATCGATTAAGAATATCTTCTGCCCAACCATCCTCGTAACATTCACCTCTTTGTTGAAAATCTCCATTTTTGCAATGTCTTCATATGAATAATACGGTTTATCTTCTTGAAGAGAAACTACTGGCTCTCCTGTCGCACCAAACACTTTAAAGTTCTGCAACATATTTTCTAACCTTGGTTTTGATAAAACAACCCTGCGTTTCTGGGTCAACGTGTTGTATATGTCTCGGGGGGCAACCACTTCTCTCTTTGAGCAAAATAAAAATAGTTCTTCTATCGATATCTCCGTTTCTAATTCCTTTAAAATCTTAAGTTTAATCGTGAGAATTGTATCATCTGGGTAAATGCTCTGCTTACTAAATCTTACCTTTGTATTCTTCACTTTAATATCCTGTATTTCATCCGAGCTAAAAATAGGTTCGCCTGATCCTCGATCAATAAAGGCCTTATCTGTTGGAGAGGTTTCAAACTTAGTATTTAGTTCGTCTATTGATACTTTATCCTCGCCGTAAAACACAACGATGGATCCTTGTGAACTCTCATTTCCGTGGTTCACAAGGTGTATCTTATAAATTGTACTTATACGGTTCATATATATTTTACACATATTTTTATCGTGTTATAATGACTAATTTACCTACGATCATAATATTTTATATAGCAAATATATATAGTTATTCTCCACGCAACATGGCAATTTACAAAGAACTTGTATGGTTAATCGTGTCATATTTAATTACATTTGTAGTTTCGACCTCACTTGTCGTTTATGTATTACACCTTCCAGTATTTATTACTGGACAACAAAAAATGGTAACAGAATATTACTATGATAATATTGTAAGCAGCACGTTGCTCGACCTATTTTTAGTATTTGTATACTTATTATTTGCACAAGCAGTTATCTACATTCTTAATGTAAACCGAATGATCAGTAGAATGGTGATTGTTGCGTTTGTAACCTTATGTATATCTGGAACATTTTACNTGTTGTACAAATCCAAACCTCTTGATAAAAAGAGTTTCTTCTCTAGATGGTTTTATGCTGCTGGATTTTCAGCGGTTGTTTATGACATTGTATTATTAACTGTGACATACGCAGTGTTAATGATCAGTCTTGTGAAAACAAAAAGCAGTGTTCGGGGATGGTTAAAATAAATGTCTAATTATTAGTCTAATGATACTATAGGACATCCTCATGAGTTTATATTATCATCAATCGGACAAAACAAAACGTGTCGAGCGTAGCACAAAACGCGCAAGAAGTAACAGTAATGGTGAAATAAATTATGGTGTAGAAGAAGAACTAGATGATCGTTACTACAATTTTACAGTGTGTTACATAAAATCTCTTATGTCTTCTGGAACAATCACCAATGCCATATACTCCGATATATTTACTAATGGAGAGATCGATGCGATTATTTGTAGAAAACGCATAGATGGAATACAAAAATTATATAACACAAAGCACGAAGACAGAATATGCAAACATTATGTTAAAAAACAAAGAGAGAATGAACTATCTACATGGGCTTCAATATTTTCACAAGAATGTCGCGAATACACCATGTCAAGGCGAACGCATTGTTATGCGATATGTAACGATTTGGTTCGGTACATATCTAATTTCATATGAGTAATCTAGACGATTACATATCGTAATATGGGTTATCGGTAATTCTCATTCCACAATAGCCTTGAGATTGTTCTTTATAATCACGAGGTTTATAAAGGTTCATTTCTTTCGCTTCGGTCAAAATAAACTTAAAGTTGTCCCAAAACTCCTTTTTATGTCCTACAGATTTTGACATAACATGTGATAACTCGTGAAAGTAAACAAACATCAATGTATGTTCGTCGATCAAGGTCTCGCTATGTTTTGATTTAGACAAACAAAATGCCATCTTTTCTCCTTTATTTTCACTGTATGCAGTAAGTTCACTTGTTGGAAGAGTTTCTTGCACCTTTTTCGGGTTAAAGTTTTCTTTCAATCTTTTTACACGTTCTTCACTTGGATACTTTTCATAAAGTTTGTCCACAAATACAATGGCTCTTTTTGTAACTCGTGCTAATAAGTTGGCAGATTCCTTTATTTTTAGTCGATTTCTAACACAATACTTATTTCCATCTTCTGTTGCAATAATACATTTTAGATTGAATACTGCACTTTCAGAGTATATTTTCAGACTATAAATAATTACAAATGCTAGAATTGCATAGAATAACAGATCTTGCTTAACAATGAACGAAAACATATATCACTATAAATGGTTATCTACGGGTTCTATAATATATATTTGGAATATATATTATACCTAATTATACTACCGACAATACAGATAGACTACTATTTATTTAAGCACAGATACCCTTTCTATCAGTGTCAGGCTCGATGGTGGATTGGTTCCATGGCCCAGAGTAGCTGCGAGGATTAGCCTCCTCTCCGCGAAGCTGTAAGTTGGCATTTCTTAAAGGTGCGTCACTTCCAGCATTTCCGAGGTGATATCCGGCATCCAATAAAGCGGCATTATTTCCACCATTGGTAGTGGGAGCCATCTCAGCGAACTCGTTGTTGCTATCCTTGGGAAGGAGATCTGCAGGATTGGTGATAGGAGTAGGAGCACTCTGGGCACCAGAAACAGGAGCATAACCATCAGCAGAACCTTGATCGGCAGAGGGGGCGGAACCAACAGAAGGTTGATCACTGTAGGCGGCAGCAGATGCAGAAAGGTTAGCATGTCCCTCGCTACCACCTAACGCCTTGTTATTAATATAATCAGAAAGAGTACTAACAGCAAATGCCAATAATAACAAAATGATGATAACACCTAGACCGTAGTCTGACATAAGTTTTTTTAAACTGGCCATTATATAATCTGACAATAAATAAATTTCTACAGTTTGGTGTATTACGTATTCTATAAATAGTTATTCACTTATTTCCTAAAGACCAGCCACTTCTATTTCTTCATTATCTTGGGAACGAGTTGGTACCTTATCGCCATCGCATTCTTGGGTTGGAAGTAAATCATTAATATTGGTCATATTAGTGGGAACCTGTGATCCCAAGAATTCATTCGTCTGTCTTGTTAATACGGGACGTTCTAAAGAACTTGGATCCATCGTTTTTTCAAACTCCATTTCTGTAATATCTGGAGTTGATGTCATTCTATTCATAGAAACAGGTAGATGATCATGTTGCTCGTCGCTCTTCTTGGTAAAAATATCTCTATATTCTACCATGCTTTCAACTGGGATAGAAAATACGACTTCGGTTAATTTTGCATTTGTATCCATCACGTATGTCTGCAGCTTCATAAAATCGTTCTTAAACTCTGAAAACTTGTTATCAATATCTGCAATGTCTCCTTGCATATTTTGCACTTCGGGCAACTTCATCTTTTCATTAAAGGATCCTCCTTCTAATTTCTCAAGTCGACTAACAATAGATTCAAATACCTTGGCATCTACTAAATATTTATTTTCTGCCTGTTCCTCAAATATCTTAGAACCTTCAACTGATTCAAGCGTCGACTGCAGTTTTTCCTCAAGTGCATCAACTCTACTTGATAACATCTGAATAGCTTGTGGAATTGTTACCTTTGTGACAGATGGTGATTGACTAGATCCTTGGACGTCTACTGTTGAAGATTGTTCTTGAATACTAAGTGCGGGATTGGGATTGTTCCCACCTGCTTTCTTATTTCTAGCGGAGGCCATAGCTCTAGAAGCACTCATTTACTTTATATAAAGTATTTGTGTTTAACTGATTTGACGCATACAATTAATTATCTACCTCTATTTATTTCTCTAGGTACAACATATATGGGAGATATAGATACTATTGTAGGCGGAAACAGCGGAGAAACCTTTGTCCAACATGTTTTCAACTTTGATGAACCATCTAAACGTGATATGATGAATATTATTCAATACACAGTAGTTGGCCTTATTCCAATTGTTATGCTAAATAAACTCATGCAAAAATACGTCCCCGAAGCGGACGAGGAAAAAGGAAGTTTAGAACTTTTAGCCGAAGTTGTCATACAACTCGTGGTTATGTTTGTGGGCATATTATTGATAAACAGAATGGTTACATTTGTTCCTACATATAGTGGGGTCAAGTACGAACAGTTTTCTATCATTCATATGATACCCGCTACTTTAATGATCATATTAAGCTTACAAACAAAGTTAGGCGAAAAGGTAAGCATCATGTACGATCGTGTAGAAGATCTCATCATGGGGAAAAAAGAAGGCGTGGAAAATATGAATAATCCAAGTAAAAAAGACATTAGCTCTCAACAACATGTCGCAAATCAAAACAATCCTTTAGTAAACGCAAGTTCTCCATCTATGCCAGTAACTAGTCCAGGCATGCCAATGACCCAGTCAACCCAACCATCTGGAACAACTGGGATTAACTCATTGCGAAGTGATCCTGACACCAACACTAATCAGGGAAGCCCTAACCAATACGGAGGAGAAGAAGCATTCGAGCCAATGGCCGCAAACTCAATGGGTGGTGGTGCATTTGGATCATTATGGTAATTTACATAACCGTAATAGAGTTAAACATATGATAAGATATAATATAAGTATTATCCTATCATACAATTATAAAATCCATTAAAAATATACGAAATGAGTATACCAATTGAACTTATAGATATTGCATCAAACAACGACGCAAATGCAGACATTTTGTCTCTGTCCAACGAAAAAATAATGAAAGATCGAGTGGATATAATTGACGAACTTCCGATTGATCGCGAAGAAAAGGTTGAACTTTTGCGCAAACTCCAAGGATATAGATATGTAGATGAAATTCACGAACTGAAAAACGGGTGCTTCTTAAGATGGCTTAATATGAGCGATCCTGATGATATATCTCTTGTTCAGGGAGCCTTTTTCTGTGAGGTTGTGTTTACCGACAACAGCACCTGCATGCGAATGCGCAATGTTCGCGGAAGATATTTTGAAGTAAAAATGGATGACATCATTTTATTTCAAAAGTTAACCCAACAAGAGAAGGTTTTACTTGCTGCTTTGTCCTACATATCAGACAACGCCAAGTGAGCGGCGTTTTATTACCTTGATCTCCTAGTCTGACTATTTTTCTTGTTATTCTTCTTTTTTTCAGGGTGTCGTTTTAAGGTCACATTTCTTTTGGGAGACTTACATGAGAACGAACCTCGAGTAATCCCTTTGCTATTAACAATTGTTTTGGTGCATATTCCAATGGCTTTTTGTTCACTAAAATTAGCTCTGTTTGGAAGTTTTCCTTTTTTGGCAACTTGTTTTATGCATCCGCATAATTTGTCTGTAATTACCCTTTCAGCTTGGCGTTTCATTTCCTTTTTATTGCTTGGAATAGGTATTTTGTAGTAGTTGAGAATAGTCTTGTATTCTCCAACTGTTAAATCATTAAATCCCATTCAATGATGAAACTTACTCCTATAATGGGCGATTGATTTTGTATATACTATAACTTATATAATA
>JGI20154J14316_10000522_pt1 | contig 34814 bp, 17 predicted proteins | sample COG_04_FD_14316 | JGI IMG/M metagenome (IMG submission 14316)
CAACCCGATCCGGAGCCCCAACCCGATCCGAAACCCCAACCCGATCCGGAGCCCCAACCCGATCCGAAACCCAAACCCCAACCCCAACCCGATCCGAAACCCCAACCCAATCCGGAACTGGAGTTTGATATAGAGGTAAGTCCTGGGTCGGCTGATGTGACCTTGATAAATCATTCCAATCACTATCTGGACAGCGCTCAGTGGGCATGGAACTACGGCGATGGCCAAATCAGTGAGATGAGCAGTTTTCAAGCGAGCCATCGTCATACTTATAATGTCGCCAGGTTGCCCAAAGATACACAAGAAATAATCGTTACACTGTCTATTAGTCAGAACGGAAATCTCTACCAACAACAAAAAATACTCGATCGTAATCGGTTACCGAAAGTCGGCGCTGTAATTTTCGCACTGCCGTTATGCCTCTGGCTGCTATTGCTGCGTATCGACTGGCATGTGCGCGGTTCGGAACGGCAGAGTTAGAATCATTGCTCGCCTGAATCGTAACCGTCCAGAGGATTCGGACAACCGAGTTAGTTCACCCGACAGCATGCAAGGATAGATAATGCGCCACCTAAGCCGTTACACCTGAACTGAAGTTTCGTATCGTTGTGATCGGTTAATGCCCTGGCCAATCGAGGTAGTTTGGCCATGGTTTAACGATCGATACAGGATTATTTCTGCGAATTTAAATAAAAATATTTAACTCATTCTGTATTGCACACTGGATTGAGGTGCCCATGTTATTACTTAAAAAAAATATTAAAAACACATACAAGTTTTGCAAACTCATCCCTTTAATGGGTCTGGTGTTAACCTCTGCGGCCACTTTTTCTGCGACCCCTCTCTCGAGGTTGTCACCAGTGGTCTCTGGCGAACAGGCCGGTAAAGAAACCTATGGAGACGTATCATGGTCGGCCAGCAGCCTAGCCCAGCGGGTATCTGATTACCTCGGTGCAAGAGCCATGTTAAGTTTCCGTGATGTGACATCAGACGTTGTCGCGCCTGATTTTCGGCAGTTGCAACAGACCTATCAGGGTGTCGATGTGGCGGACTCGGTTGTTGCCGTTTATCTCGATAAGACCGGCAAAATTATTCGCCTGTACGGGACCGTGTATGACGACTTGGATGCTGATTTGGCACTGCACAATCAGCATGCAGCCCAATGGGCTGAGGTGTCCGTGCCGTTTGAGCCGCACGACATCGTAGAAAACTATTTGCAGAATTTAGCGGCAGAAGGCGACTGGGCGATTAGCCAATGGGCGCAACAATCGTTAATCAGCATTATTGCCGGCCAGGCGCGACAGGTTTTCCGCCTATCCTTCTATGCAGAGCATCAGGACACAGGTAAATACCTAAGACCTCAGCTGCTGATCGATGCCTTCAGTGGCGAAATTTTAGCCGTGCAGGATAGCCTACATTATGGGTCCCAAGCCGGCAGCGGCCCAGGCGGTAACCTGATGACCGGGCCGCAGCAATACCCCTGGGTCGGTCAGGCCATCGATGCCCTCAGCGCCGGCACCTTTCTGGTCACCCGCAGCGGCACCGATTGCACCCTGGGTGTTGCGCCCGAAGACGGCTCCTGGCAAAACAACGTCCAGGTGCTGAACGGCACAGACGCCAGCCGCCTTTCGCTACCCGTGCCCGAAAAAGGGCTCGACATGAAGAGGATCTCTCGATCCCAACAGGCGCCTACTCACCGCTCAACGATGCCAGTTACAGCGCCCAAGTCGCCTTCAATCTGTACGCCAACTTTGCCATCACCCGAGCCAAGGGGCCGCTCAATGAGATCGGTCGACCTTTAATCGTCAAGGCTCGCTATGGCTATGTCGATAACGCTTTTTGGAATGGCGAGTTTATCGCGCTGGGCGACGGCGCACGCTATTTCTACCCCAAGGTTGCACCCGATACACTCGGCCATGAGCTGGCCCACGCGGTACTGGAACACTACAGCCTGCTGAGCCAGGGGGGCGGCACATCGATGGGCATCGCCGAGTCCTTTGCCGACATCGCTGGCGAAGCAACGGAATACGCCATAGCGCAGCAAAGCTTTCAGCAAAATGATTGGCGATATGCCGCCGCCACCTTCAAGCCCACCTTGGCAGACGCTGCGCGCTATTTTGAGCAACCGTCGCTCGATGGTAAGTCGATCGATACGCCCAAGGATCGGCATTACCAGGTCACTGGCCATCATCTGGCAGGTCCCTTTAATCGCGCGTTTTTCCATCTGGTGACCGACAACGCAGCGCGTGGCTGGACGCCCTTGATCGGCTTTGACCTCTGGCTGACCGCCGCCGCCAACTGTTGGGTGCCAATTATGCAGTACGAGAGTGCGGCCCAATGCATCGTGGACTCGGCGGCTACCTTTCGCGCCCACAACAGCGCATTACCGAGCGACTGGAACGCCGAGGCGATTCGTTACGCGGTGATCCGAGCCTTTGCAAGGGTCGATATTATGACCACCAGCGACACCGAGTTGGTAGCCCTGTTTGACTATAAGCGCGTGTTCGATGGATTGCAGTTGCGCAATACCAGTTCCGTCGGTACAAGCACCAGCCCGGTCTATGACTGGGATCTGGGCGATGATGGCAGCATCGATCAGGTAACCCAGCGGCTAGCGGACACGGTCGATATCCTGCCCGCTGCGGGTGCTGACCGCCTCGTCGTTCGGCTTCGAGCTCAAGCGCCCAACCAGCAAGATGACTATCTGAGAGAAATTGATCTAGCACCAGACTACTGCATCCCAAGCGGATCTGGCGATGGAGCCGATTACATTCGCCAAGTTAGCCTCAATGGTATGGCCATGGCGGCGTCGGAGACCGAGCCGGGCGGTTATGCCGACTATACCGCAGAGCCTCCCTTGACGCTGAACCTGGCAGGCGAAAACAGCATTATCCTTACCCCAAACGATGATCTCTATTTCCGCCGTTGGATGGTGTTTGCCGATCTAAACGGCGATCACGACTTCAGCGATCCGGGCGAGACACTACTCGAGACCCGAAGTCAGGGCGCGATTACGGGCGCCATCGATCTGACCGGTGGGAGCCCCGCCAATAAGGGCCAGACCACCCGATTGCGCGTGCTGATGGATTGGGCCAGTGCTTCCCGGCCCTGCGGTCGAGCAAGCATGGGCGAGTATGAGGACTATCGTGTGACGCTGGTGACCCAGCCGGACCCTATGCCCGAGCCAATGGTCGCCTTTAGTTATGGCGTGGTAGCGGATAGCACCGTGGTGCAGTTTGAGAACCGCAGTGAGTCGGTACCGGCAGGGGCAACCTGGTCCTGGCAATATCGGCACCTGGATCAGGCCCGCTATACCGAATTTGCAGCGACCCACGGGGCTCGGTTCGATTTCGGCCAGGCCGGTGACTACAGCGTTCAACTTATATTGACCACGCCCTTAGGTTCAGAGTATCCGGTGCAAGAAAGAATCTCCCTTACAGCCGACGGTCCAGCAGACCACGACTACTGCGCTGCAGGCAGCGTCGTTGATGGTCTCTATATCCGAAAAGTAGGTATTCATCATAAGGGTTTGTGGAACATATTGATCAATTCAAGCGCTGTCGGAGCCGAGCAAGGCTACACCCTTTACGGTAGTGAACTGCTCAAGCAAGCCCTACCTCGAGGGGAAACGATATGGATCAGCGTTACCGCTGTAGGTTCCGCGACCAGCAGTAAAAAGATTGGTGCCTGGCTGGACCTAAACCAAAACCATAGATTTGATATTGATGAAAATATCTATCTGACCGGCGGTAATAATCCTGCAACGACTTGGATTGAAGTTGCCCTGCCGGTCGATGCGCCGACCGGTCCGACGCGATTGCGGCTGATTGTCAAATCAGACGCCGTACCAGATGCCTGTGAATTGATAAGCCTCGATCAAGGCTCTGGCGAAGTTGAGGATTACATTGTGATCATCGAGTAAGAGGCAATCCACCCATCTAGGGGCTCAGGCTCATCGCCATGCACTGAGTCATAGATTTATCTGACTAACATGTGAGGAACAAAAATGAACAGGAAACTCATAGCTGTAGCCATAATCACTAGCCTAGCAAGCTTGAGCTTGGTGAGCGCTGACATGAAGAACAGCAGGTCTTCGGCAGTGGTGGTATCGAAGAGCGCTGATAGCCGCGCCGATAAGCCGGAATACCCATCCAGCTCAGGCCAACACGGCTACCTGAACCCGGCCGACAGTGCAGACTTTGCCACTATCATGGAACACCTAGGCTATGCACAGACCACGGCGGAGGCCTCACCGATGTTTTATCGGATGGTTGAACAGGCTCGAGCCGAAGCCCTGATGCAACCTAGCCTCTATGTGTTGCAGGCCGGCCTGGCGCCAGAAGAGGAAGCCATGCACCATTCTGTTTTGATGCCGAAACGCTTCTTCAGTAGCATCACCAATGAGGTTCGGCTGCTTAACAGTGCGACAGTAAATGTAACCGGCAATATTGCCTTCGCCTATACCACGGTGGTGCTCAAAGACCCGGCCGGACGACAGATCGGCGTGCCCGGATCACGGCGCGTTTATGCCGGCGAAGCCAATCGCTCTGTGGCGTTAGGGGATGTTGATTCAGCCTTTATACGCGATAACTACCAACCCAGTGATCAGTTCAGTATAGAATCCTTTGCGATGACACAGGACAACAGCGGCAAGCGCCTGTTCCATAAGATGACCAACAGACTCTATGCGCGAGCACTGATGAATGGCGACGGCCTTAGCAGCTATAATGGATTGCTCAAGATAGAAGCACCTGACCAAACACCAGAACATAAGGCCAGTCAGGCTCCCAATATCAAGGTCTGCCTCAACCGAGATCATGGCGATTGCGATATTCCTCAACTTTACGACGCCCAAACGCCTAATGCGCAACTGAAGATTAAGATACCCCTGAAAGGCGAAATTGAAACCTTTCATGAAATTACTCAAGTCTATGCACCGGGTGAGGGTGATGCCGCCATAACGGGCAATGAAACCGGAGCTTGGATAATGGCGGGTAATGCCGGTGCCAATGGTGAATGGGCGAGCATGCGCAACCCACGTGATGCACGTAGTTTTTTTGACTACATTGAGATTCGTCACTTTGTCGATGTCGAGGGCTTCGTTGGTACTAGGTTGACCTGGGATATACCGATGGAAGATGCGGTCTTCGGTGTAGGTGCGGCAACGGCGGGCACCATGTTCAAACGTTTTGAGAATGTGCAGTGGGAAATACGGATTAAGGTGAAGTCCCAAGACACCATTGACATGGATGGTGATATAGCCACAACGGACGATCGTTTCAGCCCCTTTACCGATGAATATGGTAACCCCGAGACGATTGAAACCGTATTCGTTGCCGAAAATGCTGACCTCGCCAGCAATCACACCGATTGGGTCTTAGCGGAGAAGCTGCCCTATCTCTATTTCGAATACAGTTGTGTTGCTAAGGGCACTCTGATCACCCTGCCAGCCGGTGCGGTCAAACCCATTGAAGAGCTCATCATAGGAGACTTGGTCGCTGGCAAGGGTGGCCTTATGAGAGTTATGGATACCTCTATTGGATATGAAGCCCTGCCCATGATCGAGATCCGAGATGATCAAGGTCATAGGCTGCTATTAACCGAGACACACCCAGTGGTGACCACGAATCGCGGTGTTGTGTGGGCGCAGGAAGTGCAACCCGGCGATCGCTTGTCTACTGACTTAGGTACCACCACCGTGCTGTCGGTTGGCAAGGAGTTGTTCAACGATACGGTTCATAACCTAGAACTTGAGCCAATACTGGGTGAGGATGACGCCCATGAAGTCATGTTTGCCAATGGCATCGCTATCGGTGATCTGGGCTACCAGTCGGCCCTTAGCTTTAAAGATAAGGCGCCTACAACGGTAGAAGGCGTTCTGCTCTCGCTGCCGATAGAGTGGCATGAAGATTACCTAAACTCTTTAAAATAGCCGTTGTGGGTCGGCAGTTGTTTCTGCTGGCCCTAATTCGCCGCCTTTCCTAACATTTAGCGAAGCAGTCAGCCCGCTGTTTGGGCTATCGATGTGTTAACGGTTATTGAAAAATTTTGGCGGCTTCATACAGGAAGCTCCCATGATCAAAATACTAAATAACGTCATTGTTATAACAAGAAACATGATCTATTGCCTCTATCCGATATTGGCTGCAGGTTTTCTCTCGACACCTCTGTGGGCAACTGAAATTCTCGGCATTGAAAATGATAATATTCAGATGGGTACTGCATACCATAGTGACAAACTGGGTTTTTATGGTTTTCAAGCGGTCAACGGCATGATCGACGATAGTTACGGCAATACCGAAAGTGAAATATCTTACTCGGTTGATTTGGGTTACCAGCAGTTACTGAACATGGTCAGTGGCAGTCTCGATGCATCCGTTCAGTTATCTGCTGTCAGTGTAGATGCCGGCGGCCTTTACGCGTCGAACAATGCCGCCGACAAGTACACCGGAACTTACACCATCTATATTAATTTGAAACCGAAAAAGAGGCGGTTGATTCCAAATGCCGAGCACGGCTTTGCACCTACTCTTGCCGCAGTGCAGTTAGCCAATGCCTACCCCGGTAGCCGGGGTGAAGAGCTGGGCGATGAGTTTGTAACGGCTATCGAGTATGGTTCTTACCTTATCGTAAATATGAAAGTAGAGTATCGCAATGCCGAGGATAAACGAATAATTGGTGGCTACCTATCGGTAGATGTCAATGGCCTGGTGAGTGTCAGAGGTGATCTGTCGCTAATCGATGAGGAGGTTAAGCGATCGGTGAAAATCTCCATTTCGGCCATGCAGGTTGGTGGTAATCCAATGGAGTTGGCCGATATCATTCCAGAGGGCCTGATGCAGTGTAGCCTAAACAATCCGACACCGTGCTTCAGTCTTTTTTCCGAAACAGTGCGCTATTTAAAGTCGGCCTATATCCATCAGTTTCAAACGCTCGATAACTATAATCCGGTCAAGTTGTTTACTGCCCGCTATGATCAATCAGGCCCAAACCTGTCTATTCTCACCCCGCCGACGGGCTATGATGATGTCAGCTATCTAACGAAATTAACGGTCAATCGTCTTAGTAACGATTGGATGACTGCCATGTTGGATAAGCGCAGGGCAGAAAATATAGTTAATTATTATGGCGCATATCTCNCCAGCGAAGAAAAAAATGAAATTAATGAGTTGGCCTCACAGGCCCGGTCGAATGCATATCTCTTTGCGGAATCCGTTGAGTACTGCAATAGAAATCCTCTTGGTAACTTTTGTCGACAGCGAAATCAAGATATTCGCCAGGGAGGCTACCTCTATGTTTACGATGCCAGCCTGCTCGATCTCGAATCATTATAAATAGCTAATAAGGAAATGGATTAATGATTAAAAAAATAATTTCATTGATAGTCAGCTGCCTGGTGCTGGTGCTCGGCAACGCAGCCTATGGGTCTGAATACCCAAACTACGGAATTTGGAATGATCAACTAACGCCCACAGAGGCATTAGGTCGTTTTCAGTGGCTTGAAAAATGTTATAACGGTTTGCTCATCGAGACATGGGAGCGAATGTATGGTGCAACGATCCCGCGCAGTCAAGCAGAGAAGATATCTGACCTAAAAAACCATTGGTTGTACACACAAAATGGTTTACGAGCTGATGCCCAGTACCCAACATTTGGTGACTTTAAGCATGAAAACCCAAGTCAGTGGCAGGCTGGTCTGTCATCGCAGCAAGGATGTAAGACTATACCCCAAGGCTACAGCATGATTGGCTTGTTAACCTCTATTGACATCAGAACCTATTGTCCAATCAGTTCAAATGGTTCTCGCAATCTATCGATAAAAAGTGTCCGCTTGGGGGGGTATACCAATTCCAGTGGTGCAACCAATTATTCGAAGTTTTCCGGACATATAATGCCGGTTAATCGGGGTGATACGTTACGCCTAGTCTTAACCGAGGCGCAGTTTCATCCGCGTCTAAAAGGTACATGGCATGCATTTGTCGACTGGAATCGTAACGGTATTTTAAACGATTCGGATGAAATGGTAATCAGTAATATTGTTGCCGAGGCCGATGAGGTTTCGATTAATCTTGTCATTCCGCAGGATGCCGACACCGGCTATACCCGACTGCGGGTGACCGACGATTATGCCGGAGGCAGCGACAATCCGTGTGTAAATATTCGATATGGTGAAGTTGAAGACCATACCTTAAAAATTAATTAGTCGGGGTGACCAAGATGAATAGAAAAATCGGATCCCGTTTTATGCTAATAGGTTTTGCTACAGTCTTCAGTCTGACCGCTGCGGCTGTGAACCAGGATAAGACGCCCTCAGCACTGCAATCCCAATCCCTTGATAACTTTAGTTCGACCATTCCCGGTCTGGTAAATGACCACGTACTCATTGGTACCGCCTATAATAGTTCAACACACGAGTTCCTTAACCATCAGCCGGTAAAGGGCCTTGTGAGTGAGCAATATGGCGGTGTGCAATTTGACTTTCGTTATGATACCGATACCAGCTACGATGAGATACTCAGTGCCCTAAACGGGAGTGTGGATCTATCGGTTAATATCAGTGCTGTGCAGGTAAACGCTGGCGCTCATATTGCGAAGGAGTCTGCGGAGTCGGAGTATGCCAGTTCATACACCTTTACTGCTGGGGCCACCCCTAAGAAGAAGGTGTTTCTGCCCATCGACGCGAACTTGGGGTTTAGCTTGAGCCCTGTGGGTGAAATCATTGCCAATGACTATCAAGGGCGGTTGATGGAGTTAGCCGGTGATGAGTTTGTCACCTCAATCGAGTATGGCGCGCAGCTCTTTGTGAATATGCACGTAGAATATTTAAATAGCCAAGACAAGCGTGAAATCGGTGGCTACCTTGGCGTTGATATAGCCGGTGGGATAGTGAATGTCCAAGGAGAGTTAGATTTTCTCGATGATCAAAGCAAGGAGTCGGTGAAAATAACCGTCAGGGCGATTCAAAAGGGGGGAGAGCCTACCCGTTTACTTACTATTATTCCGAATAATATAGTGACCTGCTCCTTAAGCTACCCACAACCCTGTTTTGATCTGTTCAGTCAAGCGATTCAATATGCGAAAAATGATTTTCGTTATCAATTCAATCAGTTATCTGACTATAACGTGGTTAGCTACAAAACGACTCGCTACGATCGATCTACCGCCGATGTAAAACGCTTAGCCCCAGCGTACCAAACTATTAGCTTCGCAAGGAATCAACTCCTATTCGAACTGACGGATAGGTATAAGAAAGCCTTGATGGACGAGCAGCGTGCCGCCGACATTCTCTCAACCTATTACAGTTGGATTCCAGAAAGCGAGCGTTCAGACGTGGTGCAACTCCGGACGGTTGCTTACAATAACGCCTGGCTATTCTTTGATGCGGCGGAATACTGCCAAACGCATCCCTATGGGAATTTATGTGTTGACTATTGGAATAATATCGACTCGATTTGTAGGTCGACCGGAGAGGGCTGCGTGATTTCCTATGATCGCTCAATGTTGGATATTCCGACCACTGCACGCAAGGTTGAGCAGTGCGAACGGGCTCGGCAACAAGCTACCAATGCTGGGTTTGTTACCGAACCCTTGTCCTTGGCTTATCGGAAACTGCGCTGGGCTCCTGTCTTCATGACGGATCTGTCAGATGGAATCTTCGAGTGGACCCCTTGCGAATTTGCCTTAACCACCTATGAATAGCGCGTAGGATGCTCATCGAACTATTGGCTAACTTTAAACAATAAAAAAGACCATCGCGACTGGTGAGTCTTTTTATATCGGCCTAATGAGAGATACTATGATCATTCAACGATTTACACTCTTATTTATGTTGGCATTTGCATGCCTAAGCCATTCAATGGTGCAGGCCGGTCTTTACTCGGGTGTTAACCTCAATGCAAATCAACTTGGACGGGGTTTTGACAGTCAGCTGTCTGCCCTGCGCAATCATTGTGTAATGGGGGAAATCGTAACTTGGAATAATACCGAGGCCGATATCAGTTATGCCGGCCTGAAGTCCCACGAGCGGTATCTTGAGGAAACCTATGGGCGAGTAAAGGGCGGTGTAAATCTTGTTCTGTTCGCTGGATCGGTTAGTGCATCATTGAGCACAAGGGTCACTGAAAATTCAAGGACCTCTGCGTCAAGCATCAAACTGCTCTACCATGCCACGGACCGGTCGATCGAAAACAGAAAGCTGTCTCCCTATGGTGCCGCAGTATTGACTCAAGATGAGATCGCAATTGATGAGCTCTGTGGGAGTGAATTCATTCACCATCTTAAGTTAGGGTTGGAAATTTCAGTTACCACCAAACTCCATTTTCGTTCTATTGAAGATTATCAAAGATGGGTGACCAAGGTTAAGGTAAGATTTTTATTTTATTCAAAGACAAAAACCAAAACCAAGGAGTGGCTCGAGCTAACGGAAAACGCCGTATACAGTATTGAAATCAATGCCAAAGGGGGGATGACTGATCGACTGCAGGCCATTTTGGATGAAAATACAGTCTTCTGCGTCACGAGCAATATAGATGCCTGTATCGATACGACCTCACGGTTGTTTGAGTATCTTTTCAGCGAAATGGGCTATATCGTCGATATTAGGGATGCACCGAAGCAAGTGATTTCGTTTAGTACAACGCCCTATTTGATCTCCGGCCACCTCGAATTGGCGCTGCCGCCTAATGCTGAAGTTAATCAATATCGATTCCAGGATGAGCGCATTAGGACTCGATTGTACGCCAACCAACAAATGAAAGAGGCGCTCTATGCATTTGCTCAGGTTGAGGCCGACGAGGCCATACGAGTTGAGTTATTAGCAAGAGTTTCATTAATCGAAGAGAATATAGAACTGCTTGATCAGGCCGCGGCCCTGTGCCGTACCTCAACAGACTGGTTGATTTGCGAGCGAGCAGTAGATGAGGCCTTATATGGGCAAACTAAAATTGAGTATTGATTGATTGATCTATCGTTAAACAGCCCTCTGGTATCCATGTTGATTCCAGAGGATCCATTGTTAGTGGTTTGACGACTGTAAAAGCGCCGCTATTAGGTCACGCAAAATTTTTGCAGCCTATTAAGTCACCTGATAATAGCGCCGACATCCCAGCAGGGCTAGCAACCAGAGCATTCGCAGCGGATTAAACGAACCACCCTTTCTGCTAGTCGGTTTGGAAATACTAACGTCCCGGCTAAGGCTTTTGCCGCCTGGGAGTAAAGCGTTACTAATCGTCAGGCTGACCCTGTAGCTGCCGGCATCACCATAGGTGTGCTCGACGAGCAGTTCGTTGGCGGTGCTGGAGTTGTCGTCGCCAAAGTCCCAGTCAAAGGTTGAGCCTGCCGGATACTGGCTGGGGTTGCCGTCGACCCGAATGGTTTTGCCAGACAAGGTATAGTCAAATCTGACTACCGTCGGTTCCGGAATAACAACCCACTGCTGCCAGTTACCCAGGCGGTAGCCTTCGCTGCTGAAGACGTCGAGTGCGATCTGGTAGCGGCCGGGCACACTGTACTGGTGCACCGGGTTCGATTCGTTCGAACTTTGGCCATCGCCAAATTGCCATTGCCATGTTGCGATCTCGCTGTGCTCGATTGGCAGGGGCGTGAAGGCGATTTCATTGCCCTGTTGTTCCACTGCCACGCTTAGGTTGTATGGTTTTACCAAGTCCAGCAGATAGTCTTCGATTTCGCCATAACTGCCAAAATACTGATAATCGGAGCATGGGTCGAGTTGTTCAAGGTCACCGCCGTTGGCGTACAACTGCAGAATACGCATGCGGGTTCGGGTTACCGCTTGGTCCAGTTTATGGGCCGGTAGGCTGATAGTGCCCGCCACGTAGCCCTGGCCATAATTCAGGCCATCCTCGGTGTAGCTGAAATCCCAGTGTGTGGCCAAACGTTCGCTCTTATCCTGAAACCAATAGCCATCACCAAACAACTTATCCTGATTGAGATCCATCCAGAGGTGATAGTGTTCTGCGTATTTGAGCCCGTCGGGGTTGAGATAGCCGGCCGTCAGGACAAAGTTATGTTGCTCAGAACTGTACAAGACAATGGGGTTGCCGGGATTGACTAGGCCACCTTCTTGGCCGTTGGTGAAACGTTGGTTATGAATGGAAAATTCCTCAATATACTCTTCGGTCACATTACTAACCGGTAGGCAGTAGTCATCTACTGGGTCTGGGAAAAGGTGTAGGGTTTGTTGCACACTTTGTTCAACCCAGGACCAACCGCTTGCATTGGATTGTCGAAACCCTATGGTCAGCGTTGCCGGGTACTCGCCAGGGCTTAAGAACGTCTTGCTGGTGGTCTGGTTTAAGCCCGTCCCGTCTGAACGTATCCTGCCTTGCTCGGCAAAGTTCCAGGTGACAGACCAGAGTCCAAAACTCTTGTTTTTGGGATCGACGGTAGTATTGGTAAAATTCACCGTTACTGAGCCGTCTGGCCGGAACTCTTTCTGGTAGCTGAATGCAGGCTTGATCTTGGCTAAGCCAGTGGTGCCTACACTTACTTGCTGAATAACCGTTAAACCGCCGGGATAATCGGCGTTGGTTAGGGTCAGGCTGATATCATATTGGCCACTCGCGGCATAAGAGTGGACCGCCGATTCTGCGTTGGCCGTGGCGCCATCATCAAAATGCCAGAGCAGTTGTGTGCCGATCGGGTAGCGCAGCATGCTGGCCGAGACGGTGACCGTTAAAGCGCTAATGTCATCAATTACGATAGTCGCTTGGGTATGGTTTCGGACCGGCACCGTCGAATCCCAGCGGGCCACTTCTGCGTCGTCGACGTCATAGGCGGTTAGGGACACGGAGTAGTCTCCACTCCGGGCATAGGGATGGTAAGGGGATGGCTCGCTCGACTGCGTGCCATCGCCAAATTCCCAGTGCCAACGAGTTACCCTGCTATCGTGGGTGTCATTGCGGAATTCTACGGCGTTTTCCTGAACCAGTGTTGTGATAACAAAGTNAAGCTCCGAATCGCTCCAGCGGATGCTGTAGTCCTCAATTTCGGCNGAGTTGTAGGTACCACAGGGCAATTTGTCGGAGTTGAGGCNAGACACGAGTAGACGCACTCGGTAGGTTTTNTTGAGCTCACCGATGTATTGGATNACACCGCTCACCTTGCCGTCTGTGCTGTAATGAGACATAAGCCTTTCANTGTACTGAAACTCGCCATCGTCGTTTATATCGAGCCACAGTTCATATTTTTTGTCTTTACCCAGTGTATCGGGATGGTCGCCGGATATAATTTCATAGTCCAACGGTTGGCCTTGGTTAAGGTCGATTAGGTCGGCGCTGAAATCGCTGTAGCCTCGACTGTCACTGGTGGTTAATCGGTTGTGCAAGCGCGTAGCCTGTACGAAGTATTTGTCGAAACTGCTACCGAAGGCGGCACAGTAATCGCTGTGGGTGGTGACGATTAGACTGAACCGGTCTTGGCGCGAGCCATTTATTTCCGTCACCGTCAGGCTGACGGTGTGAGGGCCGTCGGTGGAAAATTCGTGGATCGGGTTGAGTTCAGAACTTAGCGCCGAGTCATCGCCAAAGTCCCATTCGTAGCTCCAGTCGCCCGGATTCAACGCAAAACCGTTTAGCCTGGAGGTATTGGTGAATTCGACGCGGTTAAAACGGCTGCTCACGGAAAATTCACTTTCCAGATCGGTCGCCGTGATCAGTGCAATGCCCACCTGCGCAAAGGCTTTACGGATCTGGTTTTGCAGTTCGCTCGTGGTCCAATAACTGCCGTCGGGCTTTAGCACGGTGTCGTTGTCCAGCCGCGTAGCGATTACCCCGGCTTGTTGCATCACACAGTCTGCTGCCTGCACAAAGGTAGTATTGGCAAGCCAGCATTGCTGATTGGCGATTGCAAACAGTGTAAAGGCATATTGGCTATTCCAGGGTGTTTCGGTGGTCGCCAGCCGGTGAAAGGCCTTGTTAAAAATACCGGCATTATAGTGTTCGCCGTTTTGCTCTTGGAAATCATCGAGTTGATCGACTGAACGGCCGTCGCGGGTAGGTGTGTCGAGATAGCGCAGCGCATCACCAAGCTTGTAATTGGCTTGACTGCTCATCCAATCATTAGTGCCGGTCAGGAAAAACTCGGCGGCTTCGCCAGACATGTCGGAAAAAGCTTCGTTTATCGCTCGTGCTTGGCCGGACACCAACAATCGCTCTGGACCCCGACCATAGTTGGCCGTATAGCCGTGGGCAATTTCGTGTGACACCACGTCTAGGCTGGTCATGGGATAAAATATATAATCGCCATCGCCGTAATAGAGTTGCCCATCCTCATAAAACGCATTGTCGTAACGGTTGCCGTAGTGGACATGTTGGATGATTTTACTATCGAGATAGGGTGCTTCGCCCAGGTAGGCCTGATACATACGGCGGGTCACCTGGGCATTAAAGTGCGCGTCATTGAGTGGTGATTTGGCCTCGTTGATGGCCTGGTAGTCGTTACGAGTGGAGTGTGTGCAGTCGAAATTAAAGGGTGCGCTGCCCGGTGCCTTGAGGTTTGCTGAAGTGCGGGTTTCGACATTGAGTGCGTCCATATGGCAGCGGTTATTGTTATCTTTGGTAAGTATAAAGGTGGCCGGTTTGTTGCCGTCCCGACCATCTAGGCTGGAGTCGAAGTCCCGCCGGGGCTCCTTACTATTGCCAGACGGGCCAGCGCCCCCCACTTCAATAAGGTGGAACAAAGTGTCCATCTGGTCGATGACCGCTCCTGTGTCGACATCGATAAACACCAAGGGCCGTTCAGGCTGGCTGTTGGCATTAACTAGATCGGTGAAAAAAGACAGTTTCAGGGCGTTATGGGCTTTTTGGTTGGCGTCGAGGAATATGACCTGACTCGACTCTCGGTTACGGAAGACCCTTTCTGCGTCGGAATAATATTTTTGGATAAAGGCATCGCTTAGGCTTTGTTGTGCGTGAACGGACAGATGCTCGACCGTCGGCAGGTCTTGTTCCAAATGGGTGACTAATTCACCATAGGCCTGCGTCGGGGTACCGTTAGTGTCGAGCACTAGTACCCAGTCATAGTTCCAAATGGGGAGCCCGGAGTAGGACTGCTGGTAAGTGATATAGGCTCCGGTCGCGCCCTGTCGCATATCGACCTGGACCAGGTCGGTCGAGCTAGGGCCGACCAACAGTTTCTGGATACGGTGACCGGCCAACGCTTCGGCGGCCTGTTGCGGTGCCAAGAGCATATTGTGCTCAGACGGATGTCGCCCCATGTTCGTTGTAGAATAAATTTGATTGAAAACCGGAATGGACTCGGCTGCAGGCAACCGAGAAATAAACGTAAGCAACAGCAACATCAGACCGGTTAGTTGTCTGAGAGGGTATGGCACTGTAGTAGCAATCCTTTGCTCGTGAGGTCTGTTACGGCCCTGTAGGTATTTTTTGTGGTGTAAAAACAGACAGATTTAACTAATGACCGGAGTATAGATGACCGGAGTATAGATGACCGGAGTATAGACCGAACACTGTCTGAGTGAAAAAGTATACCGAACCTGGATTTCTAAGTGGGTATTATGTTCCTAGATTGAGAGCTACATCTAAAACATTCTACGAAATAGTTCTGCGACCGATAGAAAAAGCCCCAATAAAGGGGCTTATAAGTTTTGGCTATTTTCATAGCTCTTTTTTCTTATTCTCGCTAGCGCAGATAACGTCCATGTTCGCCAACCTTACCGGGGCCGTCTAATACATAGGCGCCGATCGAATTAGACTGAACATTAAAGGCCAGGGTGCCATTGTTGACGTTGATGGTATTGCCGGTCACCGCATCACGGTAGGTACCGTTGGGCACGCCCGACACCGAGATACTCTGGCCGTTACCGGTGGCCAGGCCGACTACGGCGTAGCTTTCTTGATTATTATAATCACGCACGAAGCTCATGCCCGAGCCCCATTCGTTGACCTTATCCATCACGCCCATTTGCAACGCAGGAACGGCATGGCGGATTTGATTCAGGCGTTTAATGTGCTGATAAAGTGGGTGGCTTTGGGTGGCTGCGCGGTCGTCCAGGTGATCGCCATAGTAGGCACGACCAGTGTCGGCGACCGTATCATCATTGCTCTGGATATCGTGCGGAAAGCCGGCCTTAAACATAATTTCTTCGCCATAGTAGAGCGATGGAATGCCCCTTATGGTCCACAACAGATTGTAGGCAAGGGCCGCGTTAGCCTCGGCACCGCCGAAACGGAATTTAAAGTCATTGTCCGGGCCGACATCGTGGTTTTGAAAGAAGGTCACCAGTTCAGTCGGGTCAGCATAGGTCCAATCCATCGAGAGGGCGCCGCCGATGCCACCCAATGAGCCATGGGTCACATTGTCTCGAAAGGTTGAGAACAGCGGGAAGTCGAGTACCGATAGGTTCGAGTCGCCGCTTGGATTGGCCGGGTCATTGCCGGTCCGGGTGTACCACCAAGGGCGGATCGCCGCAGGGCCATTGTCGTTACCGATTTCGGTGCCAAAGCCCAGACCCTTGACCAGGACCTCGCCAAAGACAAAGGTGCCGGGTTTAAAGGTTTGCCAATCCTCTATATAGGTCAGCAGCTCGTTGCGTTCAATGTGTTTGGTGGTATCGAGCCGGATCGCATCAACGCCCATGGCCAAATACTTGTGCATAGCGCCATTGATGTAGTCCTTCACATTCTGGTTGCCGGTCGCTAAATCGATGGTGTCCCCGGCCATATGTTTGGTTTGCAGTGAGGTCGGATTCTCCCAGTCACCGCCGGCCATAAAGCCGTCTTGGTGATACCAGTCCGGGTCCAGTGTCGCGGCATCGATCCCAAAGAATCGACCGGGGTTGTAGCCTGCTTTGGGCACTGTGACGCCGGTTAGGGGATCGACGAGCGGCAGCACCCCTTCGGCATCGATTCTGTTGCGACTGCTAAACCAGAAGGGTGCAACGGAGTTGTCATTGTCATCGCGAAAGGTGCTTTGATAATCACCTAGGTTTCCCTGGTAGGCGCCGTTATCAACCAAACCTTGTTCGGCGCCGGCCGGGACATAGTATTTGATCGGCAGATGGTCGATCCAAACCTGATCGCGTATACCATACTGACTGGAGTGATTGATCACCACATCTTGCACCACCTTCATACCCAAAGCATGGGCGGCATTGATAAAGTCTTGGTAGGTCGCATCCGAGCTTTCGAGGCGAGGATCCACCTGGGTCCAGTCGTAAGCGTGGTAACCGTGGTAATCCAAACCGCTGCGGTTGACCACTGGCGGGGTCACCCAGATAGCGGTGAAGCCCAGGTCCTTTATATAGTCCAATTGGGCGATCAGGCCCTTAAAGTCACCGCGCCATTGGGGATCATTGGGTTCGATCCGGTCCCGGTTGTAATAGTTATTCGACGCGTCGCCATCGTAAAAACGCGCGGTCATAACAAAGTAAATGGTTTCGGAACGGAAGTCGATTGTACCGGTTTGGATCGGGTCAATTTGATAGGCAAACCGTTGCTCCGCCTCATTCCCGCTGGCATCGACCGTGAGGGTCCGAATCGTTAGGTCATCGCCACTGCCGATATCGTGCGCCGAGAAAATCTGCTCGACATATAGCGCAGAGTCCTGCGTTGCCTGACTGCCATCAAGCGTAAAATACAGGCTCGGCTGGGCGTCTTTGTTGTCGCTCACCTGAAGACGAATACGTTGACTGTTGCTATAGGTGCCCGGCGAGGGTAGGGCGCTAACTTGCGCGGGTATCGAATCATCACCCCCTACCTCGGCCACGCTAATAGTTTTGGTCACCGAATTAAAGCGAATGTCATAGGTGGTGAAGTCAGCCACGACTATATCGGCATTGGGATAGTTTTCAATCCAATCACCGCGATGATCGATCTTAAAACGAGCATTATCGGCTTCACCAGCAAAACTCACCCTAACTTCGTAGTTGTTCTGACCGGCATCGAGCATGGCCGTGGTGGACCAGCCATTGGCGGTGCCGCGAAAGTACCAACTGTCTTGCGTACTTTCATCGTCACAGTTGGCGACAGTTACGCTATCGATGGCTTGGTTGAGGGCGTTAAAGCGAATCTCAACACTGCTATTGGCGGACACCTCGTAGTCAGCAGAAGGGTAGTTTTCCGCCCAATTGGCAAAGCGATCAATCTTGAAACGAGGGCTCCCTTGACCATCGCCCTGAGCGAAGGTCTGGCAGGTGGCATAGACACCCTGGCCTCGGTCATCCAGCGCTGTAGCGGCCCATTGATTTGGTGTGCCACGGAAATACCAGTCTGCGCTGGCCATTTGGCTTACCAATAAGGTAAGCAGCAGGGAAAATCTTAATGTCATATCGAACTCCGATCTATTGTTCGGTTAAAACAGGGATTGGCACACCAAAGGTGGTCCGTCTGATTGAGGTGAAAGGTCTACTTTAGGGCGGCAACTTGATTAACCAGTCCGTGCGTTAACAGCTCGATGCGTTAGATAAAGTACTTATTTGTTATTGTTGGTTTGTAACCATCCTAATACTTTTAAATATTTTGTATTCCTCCTCAGCAGACGGAATTGTATTGAGCCAATCTGGCATTTTGATGGCCCGAATAGGTTCTCAATTTGCAGTCAATGGTAACGGCATATACAAGATAGACGCCTTGTCTAGAGGGTTTCGATCGACCCCAGAGCAAATTCCGCCCCCTAGGGAGGAATACATTTGGCCATTAAATTTTAACAATATGGGAATTCGATAGGGACGACATATTGGCAGTGGGACTTGCAGTGTTCACGTCAATGTTGATCGATTATGTAACGGTTAAGATTGCATTGAAGGAGAGATAATCATGGATTCAGTTATATTTCGACCGGTCAATGTCACCGGTAAATTGATCAAACGTCAACTCTGTCCGAGGATTATTGATGGTGTCGCCCCGCTCAATGTTCTGTTAGCCCCCTCAGGTTATGGCAAAACAGCACTCGCACTGGATGTCTATGAGACTTGGACGGAAAGCCGAATCTGGGTTAATGCTGAACACCATGAGGACTTCGTATCGGGCGCGCGTATTTTGTTGGCCTACTTGGCGCGCACCGTCGATGGCGGTTTTTCTTTTAAGGCCGACTATAACGACGTTGCCAAATTGGCAATACAAATCGGTGATCGATTGCATCTCATTCTCAAACCCTTTTTACTGGTCGTCGATGGCCTNACCCCTCAACACGATGGCCGTATTATCGAACTGTTCTATGAGTTGTCCCAATATTTGCCCAGCCAACACAAGATCCTAATAAATGGCCTCAATGGTGTTGCTCGGCCCANTCAGCGGCTGCTCTGTCAGGGCAATATCCAGATATTCACCGCCCCGGCCCTGCGTTTTAACAGCGTGGAAACGGCAACCGTCGTGCCGCCAACATGGCGCCAAGACAATCACCGCATGCAGTTGGTTAACGCATGTGAGGGCTGGCCAGTGTTGCTAGGTTTAATGGTGCAGCAGGAGAAACAGGAAAATGACTTCTGTTTGCAAGAGCAGGTGTTAATCCGCTATATCAAGGAAGTTATGAGTCACAGCTTGAGCCCTGCAGCGCTGCAGTTTGCCAACCTCCTAGTAGAAGTGCCCGAATTCGACTCTGAATTATTGACCTGCTTTCGCGGCCATGACGCCGAAATTGTAAAGGAACTGGTCGACACGGGCTTTCTGATTCAATTACAGCACTATGGTTTTCAATATCACTTTCGCTGGCCCTCCTTGGTCCGAAAAGCACTGCAGCATGGCACTGCTCGGAAAAAAATTTCTCGCCTAGAGCTATTACGCCTATTAGCCTGGGCCGATCGCACAGGGCGTTGGGCCGATGGTCTAAATTTTGCCCTGCAATTGGATAATCCGGCACAGATCATAACTCGTCTGATCCGTACCGGTCGGCAAGTCCAGGAATCGGGCAAGGCTAACCTACTGCGCGAAGCCCTTGCCTTGGTTCGTCAACACACGCCGATTGAAGAAAATATAGATCTGCTGTTCATTGATCTGGCCGCTCATACCCTCCAGCCGGAAAAGATCTTGCAGTCCAAAATCGACCAGTCCTATCGGCTGTTGAAGACCTTAACGTGCGATAAACAACGGCAGTATCGGGTCTGGATCGAGTGTGTAGAAGCTCAGGCCATAATGCGCAAATCGGACCTCGAACGAGCGCAGGCCTTTGCCAACAGAATTCGAGACAATGTTTGTGAATTACCCGACTATTATCAAACTCAGGCGCTCGGCGTATTGGGTGAGGTGGCCATGCTGAGCGGGGATCTGGCGGAGGCATTGCACTATTTTCAGCAGGGTGAACTGGTCGCCATGCAATCTGATCTGCTCTCTTCTGTGTTGTGGCACCGCCATCAACGAGCCCAGGTGATGACCCAAATGGGGCAAATAAACCTCGCTACCAATGTACGGTTTGCAGCCATACAGTTCGCACGTGAAAAGAATGGCATGGCATTGTTTTCTTATGAGTGTTTATTGCGCGCCCATTGCGAGCAGTTGCTACGCGAATTGCGCACCTATGAGGCCGAGCCCTTTTTAAATGAGCTGGAACAACGTTGTTTATTAATAGGCGATATCGACGGTCTGCCGATCAATATGCTGCGGCTGGAATTGCATCGATTGAGATGCTGGGTCGATTCCCAATACCACTATGATATTAGCCCAACGGTCGAGATGATTGAACGAGCCTTATTGCGTGCCCAACACCCCCATGTGCTGGTTAGGGCAGAACAGACGCTGTTGAATCATTGGCATCAAACTGAACAGATCCATGCCATTAGTCAGTGGTACAGCCGGCACAATCAGCCTGTTGTTCATCCTCAAGGGGCCGATGAATTACTGCATTTGCGCAATTTGATTTTTGCCTATCTGGTCCTGCAACAACACGATATTGAGGTGCAACCCAAATGGGTTGATTTCACCGATCTTCAGTTAGAAAAATGGCTTGCCATATGGCCTACTGTGGGCCCTATGGCGGTGTTGCTGTATGCCCTAATAGATTTTCATGAGCCGACCGATCAGCGTATGCCGTGGATATTTAAGTGCATAGGACTCTTCAGTCAAGCCAATAATTTGGCCGAACCCTTAGCGTATCATCCATCTTGGTTGGAGCCGCTGTTCAAGAGTAATTTCACCATTCAACGTTTTCAGTCGACCTTTATTTCTCGTATTCATGCGATCTGGGGCAATAGGGTCAAGACGCGGGTGGTTCGCCAAGATCGAGCCCAACCGGAGCAGACACAAAATCTAGGCTTGTCGCCTAGGGAATGGCAATTACTGCAGTGTGTTGCTAAGGGGATGACCAATGAAGACATTGCCGATCATTTGAATTTATGTTTGGGGACGGTTAAGAATCAATTGACCAAAATATACCGGAAATTGGGTGTCAGTGGTCGTGGAGCTGCACGCAGTCGCTATAAGTCACTGGCTGAAGTGGCTTGAATTGGATCGGGTCATAGATTGTGTTCAGGTAGGGAACAGGGCATAAAAAAGTGACCCTATTTGTGACCGTTGCCGGACCGGAATCTTGGTACATTAGAGTTCGGAACCCCGGGTGCAGCCAACAAGGTTTGGCCGCAATCAATACAAAAACAAAAGGCTAATGAAATTATGAAAAACAGAATAAAAACATCAATCAGTGTGTTGGGTTTGGCAGCCTTTACCGGCGCAATGGCTTTTGCCATGCAGGCACCACCGGCGAAAGATGTGACGGTACATCTATTTGAATGGAAATGGACCGATATCCAAAACGAATGTGCTTTTTTGGAATCTAAGGGCTATGGCGCCATTCAAGTGTCTCCGCCCAATGAACATGCCGTGATCAACACCAACACAGAGCAATATCCTTGGTGGCAACGCTATCAACCGGTCAGCTATGAATTAGGTCGCAGTCGCAGCGGTACGCTCGGTGAGTTCCAACAAATGGTCACGACCTGCTGGCAAGACCACGGCGTTAAGGTCTATGTTGATGCCATTATCAACCATATGGCGGGTGACTCAGGCATCGGTTCAAACGGTACCCCATTTGGCAATCTAAACTATCGATTGTTCGATGATTCGGATGGCGCGGTAGTTTTTTCCCAAAACGATTTTCATCCTTGGTGTGAGATAAATTGGAACCAACCCTTTGTTTCCGCCGATGAAATTCAAAATTGCTGGATTGCAGAAGGCGGACTGCCAGATTTAGCCACCGAGAACGAGGATGTTCGGGGTAAAATAATCCGCTACTTTAACAGTCTAATCGATATGGGCGTGGCCGGCTTCCGCATCGATGCCGCTAAACATGTTAAAGCGAGTGAATTGGACAGCATCTATTCCGGTATGCATGATCTTCGTTCTGAGGCGAACTGGTTTTCGGCCAATCAGCGCCCGGTTGTATATCAGGAAGTAATAGGTGGTGGACCGAACGAAGCAGTAGGCATCGATGAGTTCATGTTTACCGTTAAGGGAAAAAGAATGCAGGTTACCGAATTCAGTTATGGTAAACGCATCGGTGAAAAATTCAGAGACGATGGTAACGGCACCTTGGCCGACTACCTGCTATATGATTTCCCAATAGGCAGCGCCGGTTGGGGTTTGGTCGACAGTGCCTATGCGGTGGTGTTTACCGATAATCACGACAATCAACGTGGTCATGGTAACGGCTACTGGACCAGCACAGATAACAACTCTATCGGCGGCATCGTTACCAACTATTATGACGGCGGAGTGTATAACTTGGCCAATGTCTTTATGCTGGCATGGCCCTATGGGTCACCCAAGGTGATGTCCAGCTATGACTGGCCTCGAAACGTGATCGAGTATAACGAGAATGGGCAATTGAAACGCAAAGATATCAACGATTGGATGGGCCCTCCTGCCAACGACGGGGCGACCCAAGATGTGGCCTGTGGCAATGGTTGGGTCTGCGAGCACCAATGGCACGCCATCGCCGGCATGGTGGGCTTCAATAACTACAGCCAAGATGCGTGGAATATCGGTCACAGTTGGCATAATGATGGCAATCAGATTGCCTTTGCCCGTCAGACTGACACCGGTGAGAGTCGAGCCTTCGTGGTGATCAACCGAGAAGGGTCTGCATTGAATCAGACCTTTTCAACCGGATTACCCGAAGGTAACTACTGTGATGTCACCCAAGGTTCTTATGACTTTGTTGGCCAAAGCTGTACCGGTGCTTCAGTAAGTGTAGACGGTAGCGGTTTAGCAGCCTTTAATGTACCACCCATGACGGCCTCAGCAATTCATGTTGGCGCCCCAATCGGCTCCCTGCCACCACCGCCACCTGAAGATTGCAATTTTGACGCACTGAATCTGCGCGGTACCGTGAACCAATGGGGCAGCAGCCCTATGACCTGTATGGGCGATAACATCTGGCAGATAGACGGCGTGGTGTTCGATAGTGGCGATAACAACGGGCTGCCGCGCTTTAAATTTGACCGCTTCAGTAACTGGGTGGAAAATTATGGCGACAATAACGCCGACCTAATCGCCGAACGTTCTGGTAAGGATATAGTTATCCGTAATTCGGGTACCTATAGCATTCGTTTCAATGATGCTAATCTGTCCTATGAATTAATTGGCGATATCCGACCGACCGAAACCGTTAACGTTAACTTTAGTTGCAATAATGGTCTGACGCGGCTGGGTACCAGTGTATATATAGTCGGTAATGTTCCTGCTTTGGGTAATTGGGCGATTGTCAGCGTTAAGCAAAAACTGGAACCGATGAACTACCCAACTTGGACCGATAGCGAGACGATGCGTCTACCAAAAAACACCGTCGTCCAATGGAAATGCGTGAAAGCCGATGAGAATTCTTGGGTGATCTCTGAATGGCAAGGGGGCCCTGATAATGTCTTTAACATCGGTGCGGATGATGGTGCGACCGGTGCTAGTTTTTAACTCGGCCCGTTAGATTGAGAAATCAACTCAAGTCAGTGTGGGTTAATTGTCGATCGTGACTCTAGGCCCCGAAACCAGCTTTCGGGGCCTGACCCATACATAGGCGAGAGGTTTTGGCTCTGGTGCAGAAAAATGCCTGGGCTTCCGCCTGCAATTGCGCCCCCTAAGGAGGAATACAGCTACCGATCATTGAACGATACTCTGGCAATATTTTGATATAGCGCTTGGTAATATAATAATAACAAAAAGCTATTAAAGCTCAGTTCAAAACCTGATCGGGATGCAGTTATTAAAACCCCCAACAGATTGGCTTGCAGAAGCACTGAGCAAGAATGGCCCAGCGAAAGCAAGGTTGTGGCCAATAAACAAGCAGACGGTCGCGCGACAAAGCCAATTGAGCAAGCATTGGCAAGGTGGCGAGCGCCTCAGAGCACATTATTTTAAATATATTTCCTTTGTCCAAACCAAAAGGATGGGTGGCATGATCGCGCTCAATTTCTCCACCTTCTTTACAAGGAGTTTCCCTCTGCAAAGTTTTTGCTACTGCCTAAAGGGTCCGGAGTTGCTTAGAATAAAATCACATAAATATGTGTGACTAATTCGATGCCTCTGAAAAAAAAAGCCAATCAGAGCCTCTGGATTCAACCCTATAAGCTCATCTGTCCATCGATCAATCAAAAATTATTGGTGCGAGAACGGTTGTTTTTACTGCTAGACCAGAGCCAGGTCAATCCCTTGACCTGTATCTATTCGCCTGCTGGTTTTGGTAAGAGCACACTGGTAGTCAGCTGGTTGCGTCAGCGCCAATTGACCTATGGTTGGTACTCCTTAGACATCAATGATAACGATCCCAGCTATTTTGCCAATCATCTTATACAGGCTCTGCACCAGGCCAGTAACAGCGGCTGCCCGCAGAGTTTGGCCTTAGTGCAACAGCAAGAATATGCCAATCTGCACAGCCTGTTATCGAAAGCGATGATGGAGATTGCGCTCGCTACCACGCCCTTCTTTATGATCCTAGATGACATTCAATCCATAACGGATCCGATTATTATTCAGGCATTGCGGCACTGGTTGAAAATGTTACCGGTGCAAATTCACGTCATACTATGTTGTCAAAATGAACCCCCATTTGCCTTGTCGAGTTTTAGGGTCAAGGGCCAGTTGATTGAAATTGGCTCGACCCAATTGGCTTTTAATGAGGCCGAGGCGGCAGATTTTTTGAAGCAGAATTTAAACTTTGATGTGCCGGTCAACGTGGTACAAGAACTAGTTGAGAAGACCAGTGGTTGGCCAGCGGCGATGCAATTAATTTCACATAACGCTCATTCCACAACTGATCTTATCGATGCCTCGGGTCGGTTGGGGCAGGGCGCGTTCGAGGTTGATTCCTTTATTCTAAATGAGGTGGTCTATCAGCAACCGGAAAAAATACAATTTTTCCTCCTTAATATTTGTGTTTTTGAGCAATTTAACGCCGCTCTCTGCGATAGTCTGGTGCGACAGTCTGACAGCGAAACCTATATCTACGAGCTGGAGCAACGCCAGCTCTTTATTTATCGCGTACAGGGGCAGGAACGCTGGTATCGATTGCAAGATATATTCCGTGACTGCCTAATTAAGAAGTTACAGGCGGGCTGCAAAGATCACTGGGATCAACTGCAAGAGAATCTGATTCACACCTTTTTAAACAACGGCTTAACCATCGAAGCGGTGCAACACTGTCTGCATCTTAAGGAACAAAAATACATCCTCATGGTCTTGGAGAGCGCCGGGGTTGAGCTCTATCAGCGCGGGCAATTTGCCACTCTGACTAAAATGTTTCATTACGTCAGCCTAGATGCGACCAAACAAAATCGTAAGCTGTCCTTGTTAAAGGCCTGGGTGTTGTTAGCCACCTATCGAGAGGACGAGGTCGCCAAGCTGTTGCCCGATGCCGGGGGCGAAGACTATCCGGAGTTGTGGGCCGAACACATAGTCGCTCAAGCGCAAGCCGCAAACAATGTTGAGGAGTTTGAGTTGGCTAAAAACCTGGCGGAGCAGGGCATGAAACACCTCAAACCGGACAGCTTCGTATCGCGTACCGTAACCTATTCGGTTCTGGGTCAGAGTGCCCTCTGTCGAGGTGAATTGAGTAATGCGCTGTCGCTGCTCAAAGAGGCGGAAAAACTGGCCTTTGATCACGGTCTGGTCCAACAGCGGTTATGGTCCATGTGCCTAATATCCGATGTCTATGCGGCATGGGGCAAAATTACCATGGCATTGGAGGTGCAACTCGATGCGATCAATATGGCGCATGACAATTGTATAGAAGACGTGCCCCATATGGAGTTCTTATACCGCAATAGAACCCAGCTGCTGCTTGAACAGGGTGATCTTGCCCAGGCCGATCGGCTACTGCTCAAGAGCGAGCAGGTTATTGAACCACTGGGTAACTATGGTTTGTTAAATATCCATGTCCAGCGCGGACAGATCGCGCTGTGGCGAGGGCAGACGGAAAGTGCGCGCAATTTGGCCTTTCAGGTCAACTATCTGCTGCAAAATTACGAATACCATACCGATTGGTTGGCCCATGCCAATGAATTCCTGCTCGCCTGTCAAAGCAGCGGGATATTGGAATTTGAACCTAATTGTATTTGGCGCCAAAAACACTTGGTTTGTGCGCCTGAAAACCATTTTTACCAACACTATCAACGCGCCTATGCGATTCGACATTACCTTGCCGGCGATAAGGTGCAAGCGATCGCCCAATTGAGGCGGCTTATTGTTGCCGCAGAGCGAGTTGGATTAACGCTGCAAGCCTTTAAAAACAAATTGCTCTTAGCCCTATGGCTTAATGATAATGAAGGTTTGCGGATTTGGGCCGCCGAAATGCCCAAGTTCAGTGAATTGAAACCACTCCAATCCATCTGGTTAAGTACCCTATTCTGTGCGGAGAATCTTCAGCGAGATTGGCCGGACTGGAATGTTTGGTTTAGTCACAGTGCGCTCGATAGCGGCAATGTGGCTCAACAATTGGATGGTATACTGGACAGCCTGAATCGGCAGCATGCCAATGCCCATGATCTAGTGACGCCGAAAGAAGTTCAGGTGTTGTTGCTGATCGGCGAAGGTTTGAACAACGATGAAATAGGCACCAGCATGCATATAGCGGTTTCGACCGTGAAAAGCCATATTCGTCGACTGTATCGCAAATTGAATATCAATAAGCGAGCCCAAGCCATTGAGATCAGTAAGCATCTTTAAGGACCACTCCGACTCAAGATACTTCGCCCTATTGGGCCGCATCTTAGATTTTTTACGACCCGATCGCGTTGCGAAGCCATGCCGACCGGCAAGATATTCGATTGATTCGCAGCAACATGAGGTTGCGCTTGCCACGCTTAAAACGCTCGGATCAGGTTAAGTTGACCTATTTATTGCAAAAAGCCCATAAGGGATTGTCCCTAACATTGCAGCATCGGCTGGCCGAGAGGGCACTGGCCCTGGTGGATCCCTCGGTCTGAATAGGCAGACATAGCCCCGTCAATTCGAGGTTTATGGCAGCCTGGTCCTAGCCAACCTTGACCCGCAATGATGGGCTAAGCCACTGATAAGTCTGATTTTTTTGAAAAAAGCTTGCAAGCCCCGTGAAGATCCGTAATATACGGCCATCTTTAGGACTATAGCTCAGTTGGTTAGAGCGCTGCCTTGACATGGCAGAGGTCCCCAGTTCAAATCTGGGTAGTCCTACCAAATTTTAAGAACCCGCCCAAACGGCGGGTTTTTTGCGTTCTAGACCGCCAATCTGCGGTATTATCAAACCCAAGACTCTATCCAACCGCGTGCCCCTGTAATTGTATCTTTGCCAAGAGTTTTAAATATGACTATTCGAGCGGCAACCAAAGCAGACTGGAGTGCTATCTGGCCCATTTTCCATGACATAGTCTCTGCTGGCGATACCTATGCCTATGAGCCTACGATTACGGCCGAGCAAGCCGAAAAAACTTGGCTGGATAGCCCGCGAAAGACCTTTGTCATAGAAGATCGGGGTGAGATTGTGGGCACATACTATATCAAAACGAATCAGGCCGGCCCGGGCAGTCATGTTTGCAACTGCGGTTATATGGTGTCCCCTGCAGCGAGGGGCCAAGGCTTGGCCACTAAGATGTGTGAGCACTCGCAGCGAGTTGCCCTAGAGCTGGGCTACCAGGCGATGCAGTTTAATTTCGTGGCTGCGAGTAACAGGGGGGCCATTAGGCTCTGGGGTAGGCTTGGGTTCGAAACCATAGGAAGGCTGCCGAATGCGTTCAATCATCCTCAGCAGGGTCATATAGATGCCTTGGTGATGTATCGGTGGCTGGTAAGCGAGTAGGGAATTAGATTTAAGAAGCTACGTGATAGGTCTGTGACAACAAAAAACTCGCCAAGAAGGCGAGTTTTGGGGGTTTGCTTATTGCTAGCAAGGCCGTTGGCCTTAGATCATTCTTTATCTTTCGGCGTTGCGTCAGGCTCTTCCGTTTCTTCAGCTGCTAGTGGCGTTAAAACCTCAACAATGACATCTCGACTCAACTCACCGCGTAACTCTCCTTCGCTGTCCACTACTGGTAGCGGATATTCATGCTCTAGAGTTTCTGGGATGACCGTCTCAATCACGCTTTCTGGTCCGACTGTCAGATCCGAATCGTAGTAATGTTCGTCTGACAGAGCCGCGCTGTGCTCGGTATCTGGGTATTCTTCCAGATCGTCTAAGGATAGCGCGCCCTGATAGCCCTCGGTATTGACGTTGAAGGCATAGGCGTGTTTAGAGCTGCGCATTTCCGCCAAGGCTTCACCGACCGTTTTAGCCGAGATGCGCTGGATGGCGGGTAGCATAACGGAATCGACGGTCAAGGCTCTGCTGCGATTAACATCGCGTACGAAACTCTCGACGTAGCTGTCGGCAGGGTTCAACAGGATGTCGGCCGGAGTGCCGACCTGAACCAAGCAGCCATCTTTTAACATGGCGATTCGATCGCCGATCCGCAGCGCTTCGTCGAGATCGTGGGTAATAAAAACCACCGTCTTCTTCAACTTGTCCTGCAGCTCTACCAGCTGGTCCTGCATTTCAGAACGGATAAGCGGATCGAGAGCCGAAAAGGCTTCGTCCATTAGCAGAATCTCAGCATCGGTACAGAGGGCACGGGCCAGGCCGACCCGCTGTTGTTGGCCACCTGAGAGTTGCGCCGGAAACTGATTTTCATAACCGGCCAAGCCGACGTCGTTGATCCAACGCATAGCGCGTTCGGTACGTTCCGGCTTCGCAACACCTTGTGCGTTAAGGCCAAAGGCAACGTTTTCAACCACGGTGTAGTGAGGCATTAGGCCAAAGCGTTGAAATACCATGGACATCTTTTTCTGCCGAAATTCACGCAAGGCCTTCTCATCATAGGCCATGATGTCATCGCCATTTACGATAACCTGGCCGCGAGTCGGATCGATCAGCCGATTGAAATGGCGGATCAGAGTCGACTTGCCTGAGCCCGATAGGCCCATGATAACGAAGATTTCACCCGGATAAATATCCAAGTTGATATCGTTCAAGCCTAACGAGTGGCCCGTTTCAGCGAGGATCGCATCCTTGCCCATCTGGGCGTCGACCAAGTGCATATGCTTCTCGGGTGATTTGCCAAATAGCTTGGATAAACCCTTGATGCTGATTATTGGTTCAGTCATCGCGACCTCTGAATTGTTGTTGAGAACGTTTGGCATAGGCTTGTGAGACCCGGTCGAATATTATGGCAATTACCACAATGGCTAAGCCGTTAAGCAGTCCCTGGGTAAAGTACTGATTGGTAATGGACTGCAATACCGGCTGGCCTAAGCCTTTCACGCCGATCATTGAGGCGATTACAACCATTGCCAGAGCCATCATGATAGTTTGGTTCACACCAGCCATAATATTGGGCATCGCCAGCGGCAGTTGGACGTTCCACAAGCGCTGCCAAGGTGTAACGCCATAGGCGTCTGCAGCTTCAAGGACATCCTCGTCGACCAGTCGTATACCGAGGTTGGTTAAACGAATGACGGGGGGGATCGCGTAGATAACAACGGCGATGACGCCTGGAATTCGGCCTATGCCGAGCAGCATCACCACGGGAATTAGGTAAACAAAGGCGGGCATGGTCTGCATTACATCGAGTATTGGTGTAATGATGCTCTGTGCTCTATTAGAACGTGACATTGCAATCCCGACAGGGACGCCCACCACTATAGAAAGTAGGGTGCAGACAGTAATCATGCTTAGGGTGCGCATCGTATCTTCCCACATACCGAAAACCCCAATCAGGATTAAGGCGATGGCAACGCCGATCGTCAAGCGAACAGATCGTGCTGCGAAATGGGTAATAGATAGAATGACGCCGATCACTAGCCACCAAGGGCTGGCCAGCAGGAGCTTTTCAAATCCAATCAAGAAGACTAGGAGCGGATCGAAAAAATGCTCGATCGCATCTCCGTAGGATCGAGTAAATTCTCGAAAACCTTCGTCCAGTGTTTTTCGGATTGAAAGAAGTTGGTAACGGTCTAACTGAGGGAATTCTGTAAACCAGGACATATATAATTTCCAGGCGTTCTATAGAAAATGAAAGGCTCCGTCAACAAGGTTGCGGAGCCGATAGGTTGTGCTTACAGTGAAGACATTACTTTTTTAGCTACGTCGTCGCTTACCCATTGCTTCCAGATCGTTGGGTAGTTGTCTAGAAAATACATCGCACCAAATTCGCCATCTGCTTGATTTTCTTCAATCCAGGCTAACAGTTCGTTGGTTTGAGCATTGGTCATAGAACGGCTATTAAGATATTCCATTATCGGCGCTCCAGCATTGGCCGCAAATTCTTCGCCAACAACAGTCCAAACATCGGATGGTGGGTACATAGTTACCTTTGGATCCATGCAATCTTTGTTACCGATGCATTTTTTGAAATGTTCAGCATCTATGCCGCTACCAAAATCGACCTTTTGCATTACATACTTGCCTAGCAGAGCAGTAGGGGCCCAGTAGTAACCGAACCAAGCCTCTTCACGCTCATAAGCCTTAGCAATAGAACCTGCCAAGCCTGCGCCTGAACCTGGATCAACCAATTCAAAGCCAGCTTCTTCTAGCTCAAGGGCTTTAAAGAGATTGGCAGTGGTGATTTGGCAATTCCAACCTGCAGGGCAGCCCATGAAACGGAACGTATCTGGGTTTTCTGGGTTGATGAAGAGTTCTTTATGTTTAATTACGCCTTCAATGGTGGCCATCTCTGGAAATTCGTCGACCATATACTGTGGGATCCAGAAGCCTTCTTCGCCGCCTTCACTAAGTGAACGACCTGCGTAGCGGATTTTCTTGTCTGCTACTGCGCGCTCAAGCACTTCCGCGATTGCACTGGTCCACATTTCCGGTGCGATGTCCGGCTCGCCCTTTTCAACCATAGAAGTACTGGTTGGCATGGTGTCGCCGATAACCAGCTCGGCGTTGCAGCCATAGCCTTCGGTTAAGATAATTTTATCAATGTTGGCCAGCAGTGATGCAGAAGCCCAGTTCATTTCAGCAATGGTGACATCGCCACAATCTGCGCCGAAACTCAATGAGGCGCTAAGTGCTACAACGGATGTCGCAACTATTGTTTGAAATTTCTTCATAATTTTTCCCGTTCGTTTGGTAAATTAAAGACTCAAAAAAGTCTTACAGCGTAAATAAATAAGCTACGTTGTTTTTATTGGAATTATTCTATTGCGGGATAGAGGATTTGGAAACCGAATTTTTATTGGCTCCCTGAGGATGTCGACTTTTAAACTGCGTAATTATTACTGCCGTGGTCTTACAGATGAATCGCATTAACGTAACCAGAAACTGCAATCTGTATCCTGTATTACCATCCTATCCGCCTATAACAATGGCAATCTTAACACCACTACCCAAGTACCTCAAGGCGGGAGGCTACGTAAACACCCACTTACGCCCTAGGCTTTCCGCTGTATGGCCCGCTCTATAGACTCTGTAGCGAGATGGAATGTTTTTGATTTATTTTTTTAATAGCCATATATGTCTTAAATATAGTCCAGCCAAGGCTTTATAGCGAATGGTTTGCTGTGGCTGGGCTAAATGCAGATTTTGAGTTTTTTTTGCCGTCATGCAAGTTTCATACTTTATTTCTTGTTGCAGTGACAACCAATGTGAGCATTTTTTTGGTATGTCGCCTAGCTGGAGGGTTTTGACCCTTTTGGGACGCTTCGTTGGCCATGATGATGGGGTCTGGGAGCTAAGGCTAATTAGAATATTTTTGTGAGTTAGAGATGCCCAAACTTAGTTGGTTTTTATTGGGACCTCTGTTCTATTGTTTTACTAATAATCAGGGTCGATTTTAATACGAAAAGGCAAGATGACAAAAAAATAATGCTGGGCTGTTGGAGTTTTAGTTATTTAGATCTTAATCTTATATGTATTTCAAAAATACAAAACTATATTTAAAAAAGGCATGGCGATTGGTTTTAAACTCGACTCCTTAAGATCACAAAAAAAGATCCTCTATTTGCGGAGCCGGCCTAAGGCTTTGCCTATCCTCTTTATTATTTATATTGACGAATTAGGTTGACCAAACGGCCGCGGTAAGCATCCTTTTTGGCTTCGGTGATAAAATTTGATCTCCATCACACAATTGAACGTCATTTCTAGGCGAGGCTTTTCGCTTCAGGCATCCTTCTTACTATTAAACACCAATGCCCGATAGCTTGGTGTGTCCGTTTCTGAGGTTGAATGTGCTAAGGAGCTTTACCATGTCTGTAAATAGAAAATCCCCATNATATTGGCTAGCCTNCTGTTGGATTACGCTTGGCGCCATGCTGTTTTCACCAACCGTTGCCGCGACCACCGAAACCGGCCTGACCATCAGAGTTAACGGTGCCGAGTTTCAGTCTGCACCGACCATCTGGGCCTGGGTATCCGGCGGCACAGCGATTTCCGAGGCCGAAGGCTACACCTGGAACACCCAGCCCGCTATGCAGCTCGATGCGGCCACAGGCTTTTACAGCTGGACTATGAACAGCCAATATCAAGCGGAACTGGATTTAGGGCTGAATTTGAATTTTATTATCAATAGGGCGGATGAGTTTTCGCGTAATCGCTCGGGCTGTTACACCGACAATCAGTGGTATGACAGCTATGCCGAGTGCCTGGATCTAGGTTTTACGCCATACATCGGTCCGTACTTGACGCTCTTGAATCCGACCTTTGCCGATAGCGACAATACCCCAACCGTTTTAGACCCGGCCACCAGCATGGTAATCAACTACGAGGTGCGTGATGTGAGCGAGTACTTTGTCGGCCAAGCCTACTATCGTCCAGCTTATAGCAACGATTGGATCGTGCAGGAGGAAGACGCGGTCGAGCCGGTCGACCCGGACCTTGGTAAGGTCCGTCATATCACATTAAGAAATCTCCAGCCCAATACCCAGTACTTTTATAAGGTAACGGGCGAGGGCGATCAGTTTTCGCCCCAGTACCACTTCACCACGGCGAAAACCAATATGGATTACAGCCACTTCTTAGTGGTTGGCGATATGCAAGATGAGCAGATGGCGCAGCGTTGGCACGACGTGGCCCAGTCGATCGTTGCTGATCATATGGACGAATTCGATTACATCATCACCGTCGGTGATATGGTTAAGGATGACATGCCCGAGAACGGCGACCGCTTTCATTGGTGGAAGGTGTTTTTTGACAAGGGTCAGGAGCTATTCGCTTATAAACCTATGCTGCCGGCCATTGGTAATCATGAAACCCCGGCAAACCCAGCGCTCAGCGGCAAAGATCCCGACAAACAGTGGGAAAAAGAATACTGGAGTAACGCTGAAGACACACGCACCTTTAGGAAGTATTTTTATCTTAACCCCGATATGAACCAGCCCGACTACTACAGTTTCCGCTATGGCAATGCTTGCCTGATCAGTGTGAATTCCGAAATACCGGTCTTCTATGGTCGTCATCCGGAACGCAACACCGACGACAATGAACGCCGGCAGGCCCTATGGCTCGAGGCTGAGGTGAATGAGGCACAGCAATGTGCTTGGAGCTTTGCCTATTGGCATGTACCGCCCATCAATCCGGCCGGTGGCAAAGATGAGGTGCCATTCCTGCGGCCCTATGTGGATTACTTCAACGGTAAGCTCGATTGGTCGATAACCGGCCATGTCCATGAGTATCAGCGGGTTAAGCCGGTAGAAGCGACCCACTGGAGTCTCGATTTTAACAAAACCGGTTACGGCCGTCGCAACAATCAAGGTGTCGGCTATCTTATTGCACCACCAGCCGGACAATGGCCGAGAAATAATACCAGCGATGAGATGGACCAACTGGCCTTCTATCCGCACAACGAAAACGGTGTGGGCTATGAAATTGGTTTCAGCATCATCAGGGTCGACGGCGATGACTTTAGTCTGAAAACCTATGGCCTAGGTGGCGTGGGCAATCGAGTGCAGCCTGCCGGTTACCGCGTGAACGATGACCGCACCAAGCAATTAATCGACTCCGTCGATTACAGCAAAGCAGACGAGCCCTATGCCAAGGTCTTTAGCTTTGTCGATTTTCGCGGAAGTTCCAATAATTGGAATAGAACCCCCATGAACTTAGTGGCCGACAACACTTGGCAATTCGACGTCACTGTAAGTAATACGGACGGCTGGCCACGCTTTAAGTTTTACGCCGACTACCGTTGGTACGGCGACCAAGAGCCGGATGGTTATACCAATAACTATGAGCAGCCTGATATCTCCTTCACTCAAGGACCAGGTTTATACACCATAACTCTGACAGACAACACCCGTTCGTATCGAGTAGAGAAGCAATAGGCAGTATCGCTCCGACACACCATAATCTTTGACGTTTTGAGGGGTTATGGTTGTGTCACTCTAAACACAATTTTCATCCCCCATCCCCCATCC